>JACDJC010000152.1_pt1 | contig 90493 bp, 79 predicted proteins | sample 7454191 | NCBI WGS metagenome assembly JACDJC01 (sample SAMN14253291, study PRJNA609438) | sludge metagenome | isolation source: sludge after 25d culture with pyrite and EDTA | collected 2018-12-20 | reverse complement strand
GGACAGGCTCACTACGAACGGGACAAGCCCACCGCGAACGAAAATCATCCGTTCATCCTGAGCCTGTCGAAGGAAGCTTGTCGAAGGATGTTTCCAGATGATTGCCTGAGGTTCATGGTTCGACAGGCTCACCACGAACGGGACAGGCTCACCACGAACGGGACAAGCCCACCGCGAACGAAAATCATCCGTTCATCCTGAGCCTGTCGAAGGAAGCCTGTCGAAGGATGTTTCGAGGCGAATCGTGAACTGATGCAACGAGAAACGATCGGAAAATATGGCTAATTCCAGATTTTCCGCCATGGGTCAATGTAAAACCCGACAGGCCTCACCCCCCAGTCATGGACATCACGCGCACCACCTGATCCGGATTGGTATTGAATTCGTGTTTCTCCGGTTTTCTCTGGATCGCCGCCAGAATCTCATCCTTCAGCTGATCATCAGAGAGCCCCCTGCGTAACAACGGTTTCAACTCCAGTTTGTCCTGTTGCCCCAGGCAGAGATAGAGCGTGCCTTCTGAAGAGAGCCGCACCCGATTACAATCCTCACAGAAATGCTGCGACATAGGGGTGATAAAACCGATCTTGATGCGCTTATCGGCTATTTTGAAATATTTGGCGGGTCCGGCCCCCTTCATGCGTGCCGGTTCCAGCTTGAAGCGTTGTTCCAGAATCTGCCGAACCTCGTCCATCGGCACATAAAGGTCCCGTGCCTCCTGCCCGGCAGCGCCCACCGGCATGGTTTCAATGAATCGCAGGGTGAAGCGGTTTTTGATACAGAAATCCACCATATCACCCACTTCATGGAGATTCAGGTCCCGCATCACCACCATATTGATCTTGATTGGATAGAGATCGACCCGTTTCGCCTCCATCAGCCCGTCGATCACCTTAATCAAGTCTCCCTGGGTGATCCGCCGAAATACTTCCGGATTGAGGGAATCAAGACTGACATTGATACGCCCTACCCCGGTATCCTTGAGCATCCGCGCGTGTTGCGCGAGATGAGAGGCGTTGGTACTCATCGAGAAATCCTCGATATCCGGTAGCGCGGCAATCCCCCGGACCATCACCTCGATGTCTTTATGGATCAGCGGTTCACCGCCCGTGAGGCGCACCTTGCTGACACCCATTTCGCTAAACACCCGGATCAGCCGGATAAACTCATCCAGCTTCAGCCGATCCTCGACTTCGGTAAATCCTTTAAATCCCTTCGGAATGCAATAGAAACAGCGAAAATCGCAGCGATCCGTCACTGAGAGCCGCAGATACTCGATCTTTCGATTAAAACGATCAATGAGTGCAGTCATGGTTTCTCATCCAGGCGCGTGAGGTGCAATTGTTTCGTGTTATCAGTTAAAAAACAATAGCCCGTTGGACAGATCCAGCGGGCTATTATTGGTAAAGCCAGTCCGGGCCATCACATGCCCGGACTTTGATGGTTATCTCAAACTCAGCCCGCACCGGGCATATCTTCTGCCGGGTCATAGCCCTCAGGCAGGGAGTGGGCAATACCCTTGTGACAATCGATACAGGTGTAGCCCTTCTCAATCGCTTCATCATGGGAATCGGCACTACGGCCCTCCTGGCGGGTGAAGTCCATGGAATCAAAGTTGTGGCAGTTTCGACACTCACGGGAATCGGTATCCTTCATTGCCTTCCAGACATTCTGCGCCAGTTGCAGCCGTTTGGCTTCGAACTTTTCAGGCGTATCGATGGTACCCATAAACTTGTGATAGAGTTCGTTGCTGGCCTTGATTTTACGCACCACCTTATGCACCCAGTCCTTGGGTACATGGCAATCAGGACAGGTCGCGCGCACCCCGGTTCGGTTGGTAAAGTGGATGGTGTCCTGTAATTCCTGGTAAACATTCTCTTCCATCTCATGGCAGGAGATACAGAACCGTTCCGTATTGGTAGCTTCCATGGCGGTGTTGAAACCACCCCAAAGAATAATACCCAGCACGATACCGACCACCAACAAACCCACTACGCCACGCTTAGCACCCTTATTCATATTGCGACCCCATTATCTTCTTTATTATCTCTGCCGGAATCATACCCACGCACGAGATTCAGGTAATTGCTTTCGATCAAAAAATAACCCCCGATCCAATCGGGTTGAATCGGGGGCATGTTCAACATCTACTGCGGGTGCTTATTTCGCACCTTCAAACTGATTGTTGACAAGCGGATCCGCATTCAACTGAGGCGCATGGCACTGGTTACAGAAGTAGCGGCGGGTAGAGATGGTTTCCAGAACTTTTCCATCACTTGAAACATAGTGTGAGTCACCTGCCTTTGGCGCTTTTTTCTGTACATAGGTCTTTTCAGAATGGCACGTCATGCAGGTGTTTGTTTTAAGATTGATAGTATCTTTATCAATATTATGCGGGATCATTGGCGGCTGGATCTTGTAGCTGCGCTCCACAGGACCCTGGGTGATGACCTGCTTGCGCATCGGATTTTCGTCTGCTCCCGCAGTCAGGTCCTTATCACCCCGAAGCGAGGTGACGCCAGAGATGGCGCCCCCGGTGAACATGAGTGTCACCATGGCAACCATTAGGGTTACGATTACTTTTTTCATCTCGATCTCCATAAAGCTCTAAATCATGATATCCGGATATTTGATGGTCTTGATCAACCAGGATCAGACAGAGTGTTGCACTCCATCTTCACGCTGTTTTCCGGATGCGTTCACCATCAGGTTGTTAAAACGGGTACCAAACTGGAATACATCTTTTGCACATACATCAATACAGCGACCACAATTTGTGCAGTTGGCAGAGAGGATAACCGGCCCAATCCCCTTCTCCGCACCCTTCAAAGCGGGCTTGATCACCTGCTTTTCCGGGCAGACTACAAAGCAGTCCATACAGTCATCACAGCTCTCCCGCTTAGCTGCAACGATTCTGATTACACTCCCGGTACCCAGCAGGCTATAAAACGCGCCGACCGGGCAGACTCTTCCACACCATCCATTTTTCGAAATGAACAGATCAAACAGGAAGATTCCCACAATCAGAATCCATGCCATGCCCATCCCGAAAACAATGCCACGGAACAGCATTGAGACCGGATTGAACAGTTCCCAGACCAGCGAGCCGGTGATCAGTGGCAGGACCAATGTCAGTCCCAACACCCAGTAACGGGTCGACTTCGCCATCTGTGAAGCGGTTTTGATACCGAGTTTTCGACGTAACCAGGCAGCGGTGTCTGTCACTATGTTTACCGGGCATACCCAGGAGCAGTAGACCCTTCCTCCCACCAGCAGATAGAAGGCAATCACAATGATAACGCCGACAATAGCCGACAACTCCGGCACCACACCCGACAGCACCGACTGCAACAGGACATGCGGATCTGTAAGCGGCAACACATCCAGCGTCATACTGGCCGCCAGATTACCTTTCACTATCCACAATCCCACCAACGGGCCAAGCAGGAACAGAACCAATACAGACACCTGGCTTACACGGCGAAGAATCAACCACTGATGGGCCTTGAACCAGCCCTTGGCGGCAATGGCATCAGTGCCTACTACTGACTTATCAGCCATTATTGATCCTCCAGTCCACGGTTAAGACGATCCAGCGGATTTGCGGGGAACGGCTTCGGCTGCTGCCCCTCGGGTTCCACTATCAGGCCCTTTCCCTGCAGGTCGTAGCGCACCCCTTCGGGAAGGTTGTATTTGTGCTCTACGTCCGGTGTCACCAGAGACTTTCCTGCTTTCTCCTTCTCTTCCCAACCGAGTCGATAGTGTCCACCCAATTCTCCCTTCGCCAGATGGATCGGGAAAACCTTGATGGCCGCCTCTTCGAGGATGCAGGCTTTTTCACAGAGTCCACAGCCGGTACAGGCATCGGAATGCACAATCGGTAAAAACCGCGCGTGCTTTCCTGACCGAACGTTGTGCTCGTACTCCAGTGTGATCGCCGTTCCCCGAATCGGACAGACATTGAAACAGACTTCACAGCGCAAGCCCTGAAATGCGATACAGGTCTCCTGATCAACCAACACGGCAAGACCCATTCGGGCATCCTTTATGTCGGTCAACCCGTGGTCCAGGGCGTTGGTTGGGCAGGCTACAACACAGGGGATGTCCTCACACATCTCGCACGGATCCGTCCGTGCATAAAAGTAAGGCGTGCCGGTCGCCACCTCATCCCCCAACTGCCCCAACGACAGCATGTCGTAAGGGCAGTCCCGCACACACAGACCGCAGCGAATGCAGGCACCCAGAAAATCCTCTTCCGGCAGTGCCCCAGGCGGCCTGATTGCCATCGCCGGCAGCGACTCGGCCTGTCTTGCATAAAAGCCGAGCCCGATGCCCATAAGGCCTACGCCACAGGCGGTCTTGAGCGTTTGACTCAAAAACTGCCTACGGTTTATACCTTTGCTTGTACCATTACCTGAATCTGACATCTCATTACTACTCTGTTATCGATTCGGCATTCCAGTTTGAGCGTTCAACCGGTTTTCACCGGTCGAACCCCAACCACCCGTTACGCCTTGACGACCTTCACCGCACACTTCTTATAGTCCGTCTCTTTGGACAGCGGATCGGTTGCATCCAGGGTCAACTTGTTGACCAGGCGGCTGGCATCAAACCAGGGGATAAACACCAGTCCCTCGGGAGGACGGTTACGTCCGCGAGTCTCAACACGGGCAAGCAGTTCACCCCGACGGGTCTGCAGCTTGGCCATCTGACCGTCACGCAGTTTGCGTTTTTTGGCGTCATTCTTATGCATGAACACCAAGGCATCGGGCACTGCACGATGCAGTTCAGGTACGCGATTGGTCATCGATCCCGAGTGCCAGTGCTCCAGTACTCGACCGGTACAGAGCCAGAGATCGAACTCTTTATCCGGACTCTCGGCCGCCGGCTCGTAAGGCGCGGTAATGATGTTGGCCCTGCCGTCAGGCTTGCCGTAGAACTTGACACCTTCTCCCTTGGCCACGTGTGGATCATAACCCTCGCGGAAACGCCACAGGGTCTCCTTGCCATCGATAACCGGCCAGCGCAGACCACGCGCCTTGTGGTAGGCGTCGTAGGGCGCCATCTCATGACCTTTCTTGATGATGTTGTCCGCGGAGTTGAACATCCGATACTCTTCAAACAGGCCCTTCTGCGGATAGAAGCCGAAGTGCGCCATCTCATCGTTCTCGTAGACGTTACCCTGACTGTCCTTGACCTCCTGAACCGGGAACTTGTCAACCTGACCATTGGCATACAGCACATCAAACAGCGTCTTGCCTTTGTACTCGGGTGCCTTGTCCAGCAGTTCCGCCGGCCAGATCTCCTCCATCTGGAAACGCTTGGCGAACTCCATCATCTGCCAGAGGTCCGATCTCGACTCGCCCGGTGCCTTCACCTGCTGACGCCAGAACTGGGTGCGCCGCTCGGCATTACCATAGGCGCCCTCTTTCTCTGCCCACATAGCGGTTGGCAGAATCAGATCCGCCGCCATGGCGGATACTGTAGGATAGGGATCGGAAACCGTAATGAAGTTATCCGGGTTGCGCCAGCCGGGATAGGACTCCTCATTCAGGTTGGCGGCCGCCTGCATGTTGTTATTACACATCACCCAGAAGGTATTCAGCTTGCTGTCTTTCAGCATGCGATGCATCAGCACTGCGTGAAAGCCGACCTTTCCGTTCAGGGTCTCTTCCGGCAGTTTCCAGACCTGCTCGGAGAACTTGCGGTGGGCCGGATTGGCCACCACCAGATCCGCCGGCAGACGGTGACAGAAGGTACCCACTTCGCGGGCGGTACCACAGGCGGAAGGCTGACCAGTCAGTGAGAACTGGCCGTTGCCGGGCTCTGATATCTTGCCCATCAGCAGATGAATGTTATAAACCAGGCCGTTGATCCAGACACCACGGGTATGCTGGTTCATGCCCATGGTCCAGTAGGAAGAGACCTTCTTGTTGGGATCGGCATAGACCTTGGCCAACTGCTCCAGGTTTTTCACCGGCACGCCGGAAATCTCCGAAGCCTTCTCCACGGTATAAGGTGCAACCGAGGCGGCATACTCTTCAAAACTGATCTTGTCCAGATTACCCTTACCGGCATTTTTCGCCGCCTTCTCAAGCGGATGTTCGGGACGCAGGCCATAACCGATATCGGTTGGAGTCTTGGTGAAATTGACGTGTTTACCAATGAAGTCTTCGTTGTAGGCCTTGTTCTGAATAATGTAGTTGGCAATGTAGTTGGCGATTGCCAGATCCGATTGAGGATGGAATACCATGCCGTTATCGGCCAATTCAAAACAGCGATGCTCGTAGGTGGAAAGCACGTGCACTTCACAGTTCGGTTTGGTCAGACGGGTATCCGTCAGACGTGACCAGAGAATCGGGTGCATCTCCGCCATGTTGGCACCCCAGAGCACAAATACATCAGCATGTTCCAGGTCATCATAGCAACCCATCGGCTCATCAATGCCGAAGGCACGAATGAAAGCACCTACTGCAGAGGCCATGCAGTGGCGGGCATTGGGGTCCAGGTTATTGGAACGGAAGCCGGCTTTCATCAGCTTGGATGCGGCATAGCCTTCCCATACGGTCCACTGACCGGAACCGAACATGCCAACCGAGGAGGTCATCTTGTCAACCGGCTGGCCGGCGTTTTTCTCCATGTCCTTCTTTAGGCAGGCCTTCCATTTTTCGGCCATTACGTCGAAGGCCTCATCCCAGGAGACCGGTTCAAACTTGCCGTCTTTGGCAAACTGCCCACCTTTTTTTCTCAGCAGCGGCTGGGTCAGCCGATCCTCTCCATAGAGAATTTTTGGCAGGAAGTAACCCTTGATACAGTTAAGTCCCTTGTTAACAGGTGCATCCGGGTCGCCCTGGCTGGCAACCATTTTTCCACCCTTGGTTCCAACCAGAACAGAACAGCCGGTACCGCAAAAACGGCAGGCTATCTTGTCCCAACGAATACCGTCGGCATCGATGCCGTCGGCGGTTGCGGCATTGGCCATCTGGATGGCTGGCAGTGTCACACCCGCTGCCACGGCTGCTGCTGCAACCGCATTGCTCTTTACAAAGTCACGCCTGGTCAGTTTCACTTCATTACCTCCTTATCAGCAGGTTCTTCCCCGCAATAGTGATAAATCATTACCGTATTGATTACACCGGTTACATCATTGAATTTGGCCATGGTGTCGGCCAATGCATCATGGCCATCCCCTTCCAGGGTGACAATCAGCTTTCCTGCCTCGACTCCACCATGCACCTCGACTCCTTCGAATGCTTCTAAACGTGCCTGCACGACACCCGCCACTTCTGGCTTGGCATGTACAATGGCGCTGCATATATTCATCGTCGTGTTTCTCTCCTCAATTTACGCGGCCTGGTCGCGTGGTTCGTTTATTGCGTAAAGGGTTACTGCTTGTATGGGGCAGACGGCAAAACAGGCGCCGCAACCCGTACACAGGTCAGGATCCAGCAGTGGCCTGGCCACCCCACCGATCTCCAGCTTGAAAATGATTGCCCGTTCATCGCACACTTCACCGCAGGATCTGCAGATAACGGCATTCAGGGAGAGGCATCCGGACTGTATGGACGCCTTGATTTTCCAGGGTATCCGTGTCGATTCCGCATCATGGAGCAGCGCACCCTGTCGACAGGCAGTTACACAGTCTGCACAGAAATCACATCCTCCACGGGAGAAATCCATCTGGGGAAGCTTGCCGCGTCCGGCAATGATCAACTGATCGGGACAAGCCGTGATACAATCGCCACAGCCATTACAACACTCAACAAATTCCACTTCCGCCAACGCCCACGGGGGCCGAAACGGGGATTTTTCTCCGCTCATGTCTCCCCTCAACAGTTGTGCACGGCTGACGTTATGCTTCATAAACTCGGGCTTTCGGAACTATTCACTTACTTAATGAGAGGGTTTATAGACCTGCCCACCACCACCAGCGTTGACCTAAATCAAGTTTCTTTGGCACCCTCGGGTATTGTTGACCTACATCAACAAACACCCGGAACATACAATCAAAATATTTTATAGGGCGCGGGGGATATCACCTTCGATACACTGGCCGGCTATGCGAAAATCACCCTCTCGACTACCTGAATAATCGCTGACATGACCGATCCGCAAACATCCGGCTCCACGATCCTGCATGAGCCAATGCAACCGCCACTTCCCGGAAATCAGAATGAACGCATCCAGTGGGGGCGTCTCTATGGCATGAGCGATGCCCTGGCGATCGCCTCCGCGGCGAGATCCTTCCCGGGTATCACCCTGGTGATCGCCGATGACGCCCAGAGCGCAGCAAAACTGGAGGATGGGTTAAGATTTTTCCTGAAGGATGCCGCCATACCGGTGTTTGGATTTCCCGACTGGGAAACCCTCCCCTACGATATTTTTTCACCCCTGCCCGAACTGGTATCGCAGCGGTTGCTGACACTCTATCGTCTGGACAAGATGCGCCAGGCGGTATTGATCGTTCCCGTCAGTACTCTGCTGCAACGGCTGGCACCCAAAAGCTACCTGCAGGCAAACGCCCTGTTGGTGAAACCGGGTGATACGCTGTCACTGGAGCGGATGCGCCGCCAGTTGGAACAGGCCGGATATCAGTCTGTCTCCCAAGTGGTGGAACATGGCGAATACACCATCCGTGGCTCATTACTGGATATCTTCCCGATGGGGAGCAATATCCCGTACCGAATCGATCTGTTTGATGAAGAAGTAGAAAGCATACGAACATTTGACCCTGAAACCCAAAGGACCCTGGACCGTGTCGACGCTATCGAATTGCTCCCCGCGCGGGAATATCCACTGGACGAAGCCGGCATTACCCGTTTCAGGCAATCATTCCGCAACACTTTCGAAGGCGACCCGCAACGCAGCCTGATCTATCGGGAAGTATCCAACGGCAATGCACCGGGGGGCTTGGAGTACTACCTGCCGCTCTTTTTTGAACAGACGGCAACCCTGTTCGACTTTCTCCCCGAGCAATTGCTGACCATTCGATCATCTGAAATCCGGGAATCTGCTGATCAGTTTCTGGCGCAGGTCCAGACACGCTACGAACAGCGCCGCCATGACCTGGCGCGCCCTCTGCTCAGTCCCGAACAGCTCTATCTGGATACCGATCATCTGCTGGCAAACCTGAATCGGGGGATGTCGATTTGCCTGCAACGCACGGAGATAGAGACCCGCAGCAAGGGATACGGTGATTTCTACAACTTTGCAACCCACTCCCCGGAACCACTCAGTATCCAGGCACGCGCAGAACACCCCGCAGCGGCACTGCAGGCATTCATCGCGCGGGCACCCGGGCGGATCCTCTTTATTGCGGAGAGCCCCGGGCGCCGCGAAATGCTCAAAGAGACCCTGGCAGGTTATGACATCCGCCCTAAGCCAACGGAGAGCTGGCAGGCATTTCTCGATACCGATCACCCCCTGATGCTGACCGTTGCACCCCTGGAACAGGGTATCTGGCTGGACCAGGCCGGACTGGTGATCATCACCGAGAGCCAGCTGCTGGGTGAGCGGGTCCGACAGGACCGGCGCAGAAAAGCCAAACAGCGCGATGCCGACCAGATCGTCCGTAATTTGACAGAACTGCATATCGGCGCCCCGGTAGTCCACGAAGACCATGGCGTGGGGCGTTATCTCGGACTGCAGGTGATCGATGTGGGCGGTATGAACACCGAGTTCCTGGCCCTGGAGTATGCACGGGGCGACAAACTCTATGTCCCGGTTTCATCCCTGCATCTGATCAGCCGCTATGCCGGAGCCTCTCCAGAAACAGCACCCCTGCATCGTCTCGGCGGCGACCAGTGGGAACGGGCCAAACGCAAGGCTGCGGAAAAAGCACGTGACGTGGCGGCGGAACTGCTGGATATCTATGCCCGCCGGGCGGCCCATCACGGCTATGCCTTTCCCCCGCCCGGGAGCGACTATGCCGCCTTTGCCGCCTCGTTCGAATTTGAGGAGACGCCGGATCAACGGCAGGCCATTGAGTCTGTGATTGCCGATATGACATCACCCCACCCGATGGATCGTGTCGTGTGTGGTGATGTCGGCTTCGGCAAGACTGAAGTGGCCATGCGTGCGGCCTTCATGGCTGTCCAGGGGGGGAGACAGGTGGCGATACTGGTTCCCACCACCCTGCTGGCCCAGCAGCATTACGAGAACTTTTCCGACCGGTTTGCCGACTGGCCGGTAAAAGTCGAAAGCCTGTCCCGTTTCCGCACCAGCAAACAGCAGAAAGGGATCATGGATGGACTGGCGGCGGGTACCGTGGACATCGTGATAGGCACCCATAAATTGCTCCAGGAGAGCATCAAGTACAAAAATCTCGGCCTGGTGGTGATCGACGAGGAGCACCGCTTCGGCGTGCGGCACAAGGAGCGGCTCAAGGCGCTGCGCAGTGAAGTAGACATGCTGACCCTGACCGCCACACCGATTCCCAGAACCCTGAATATGGCCATGTCAGGCATGCGCGATCTCTCCATCATCGCCACCCCGCCGGCGGCCCGGCACCCGATCAAAACCTTTATCAGTCAATGGAACGAAGCCCTGATCATCGAAGCGTGCCAGCGTGAGATCAAGCGTGGTGGACAGGTCTATTTCCTGCACAACGAAGTCAGCACCATCGAGAACACCGCCAACAAGCTGGAGCAACTGCTGCCCGGCATTCGCATTCAGGTGGCCCATGGACAGATGCGCGAGCGCCAGCTCGAAGAGATCATGCGGGATTTCTACCACCAGCGGTTCAATATTCTGGTCTGCACCACCATTATTGAAAGTGGCATCGATGTCCCCAGCGCCAACACCATGATCATCAACCGGGCCGACAAGCTGGGCCTGGCGCAGTTGCACCAGCTTCGGGGGCGGGTCGGACGCTCCCATCACCGGGCCTATGCCTACCTGATCACTCCACCGCCGAAAACACTCACATCCGACGCAAAAAAACGCCTGGAAGCCATTGAATCACTTGAAGATCTCGGCGCAGGATTCACCCTAGCCACGCACGATCTGGAGATTCGCGGCGCAGGTGAACTGCTGGGTGAAGGCCAGAGCGGCCAGATACACGAAGTGGGATTCAGCCTCTACAGCGAACTGCTGGAGCGGGCGGTCAAGGCACTGAAGGCCGGCGAGCATCCTGATCTGGATCGCCCGCTGGATCATGGCGCCGAGATCGATCTGCAACTCCCGGCCCTGCTGCCGGATGATTATCTGCCCGATGTCCATTCACGCCTGGTGCTCTATAAGCGCATCGCCAGTGCCGGCTCCCATGCCGAGTTGCGTGAGCTGCAGGTGGAGATGATTGACCGATTCGGCCTGCTGCCGGAACCGGCCCGCAATCTGTTCGGTATCACCGAATTGAAGCTGAAGGCCAACCCTCTGGGTATCCGCAAGATTGAGGCAGGGCCCGCCGGCGGCCGTATCCTGTTTGACGGTCAACCAAAAATCGATCCTGATCAGATCATCCGCCTGATCCAGACACGCCCCAGGGAGTACAAGCTGGATGGCGGTGAAAAGCTGCGTTTCTTCAAGGATCTCAGCCTGCCGGAGAGACGCATCCAGCAGGTCGCCGATATTCTGGACGAGGTGTGCGGCTAAGAGCCTGTCGGAGGATCTTTCCAAGGGCTTGACGTCGGATAGCCGTGGTTCGACAAGCTCACCACGAACGGGACTGCTCACCGCGAACGGGACATGCTCACCATGAGCAGGATATTCCCACCACGAACGGAATACTCTGACTGGAATCGTGCCAGCCACCGTTCACCCTGAGCTTGTCGAAGGGAGCCTGGCGGAGGATGTTTCCAAGGGCTTGACGTCGGATAGCCGTGGTTCGACAAGCTCACCGCGAACGGGACTGCTCACCGCGAACGGGACAGACTCACCACGAACAGCGGAAGGCCCACCACAAATGGAAATCACCCGTTCATCCTGAGCTTGTCGAAGGATGTTTCGAGGCGAATGGTAGACCTATTTAACAAGAAAGATTGTAAAATATAACCAAATCCGGATTTTCCGCCGCCGGTCAGTGCCAAACTCCACGGGCTCCTGGTGATTCCAGTCACCAATTAGCGCTATACATTTTTTTCTGTGAAAGGGACAATCGCCCTTTCGCCACGAACACACGGTTCTTCTGCTAGCGTCCAACTTATGAAACTGCTCCAATCATTTATTGCGATACTGCTGAGCTGCTACGCCCTGACCTGCGCTGCCCAGGCGGCGGACGCCGCGCCCTGGTACGATATTGAGCTAATTCTGTTCAAACAGGGTTCATCCGGTAATGAATCCACTGAAAACTGGCCGGAAGACCCGGGTAGCCCGGACTGGGCAAATACGGTCAGCCTGCATTCCGCACCGGCGGATGATCCCTTTCAACCCTACACGCTGCTACCCAAATCATCCTGGCGGCTGAATGCAGAGTACAACGCCCTGCAACGCACCCGAGGTGAAATGGAGCCGCTGTTCCATCAGGCATGGCGTCAGCCGGTGACGACGAGGAATGCCGAGGCGATCTACCTCGGCCCCACTCTTCAGCACCCGGACGGGAGTCCGCCGGCGCCGTTTGAAGGTGTGATCAAAATCAGCGTCAACCGCTACCTGCATGTCGACCTCGATCTGCTGCTCAGGGGCGCCAACGAATTGCCCCCACCCGCCAGCCCCGAACTGCTGCCAAGCCCGAATCGCGGCAGTATCCGTTTCGTCGGGAAGCGACGTATGCGCAGTGGAGAACTGCATTATATCGATCACCCCAGAATGGGCGCACTGATTCTTATCAGCCGGATCGAGCCTCCCAAACCGGAACCCGTCCAGGCAGTCGAGCCCGCCCCGACGGCTATCACCACACCCGAGCCGGACAGCACGCCCAAGGCAACGGACAAACCACTGCCGCCAGCTTCCGCCAACTGAATCAGGCCACTATTCAGATACTATGAGCGGCTATTTTCTACCCGTCGGCCTGTTACTCGCTTTTCTGCTTGCCTGGGTTTCACCTGAGACGGGAACTACCCTGCAACGCATGGGGCTGATCCCCTGGATGGTGGTCGCCATCTTTCTGGTCAATGGCTACCAGACTGTCATGAGTCAGATACCCCTGTCTGGAAAACTCTGGACTACCGCACTGATTGCGATTCTGATCAATCTGCTGATCAGCCCTTTTCTGGGCCTGGCGATTGCCGGTCTGCTGGCCCTTCCGGTCGGCGCCGCCTTGGGTTTGATCGTCACGGCGACAGTTCCCTCCACCCTTTCATCCGGGATCGTGATGACCCAACTGGCCGAAGGTGATGGCGTCAAGGCACTGTTCCTGACCATCCTGCTGAATCTGTTGGGGGTATTCACCATCCCGCTTTTACTCCCGGTGGTGCTGGAAAATGTCGGTAGCCTGGAAATCTCCCACTGGCCGCTGCTCAAGCAACTGCTGATTATTGTCCTGATACCCTTTGTGCTGGGCATGTTGGGTCGCCGGGTCATCCAGCTCCCACCACGGCACTGGCTGATCCGCTACCTGCCCTCCGGCTGTGTAATCATCACGGTATGGATGTCGGTCTCGGCCTCCAGCGACACCCTCAAGGAGATTAGCCTGACGCTGATTGGCAGCATGCTTTTGGCGGCTATGCTGCTGCACGGGGCACTGTTGCTGCTCTGTCTCGGTTCACGCCGGATTTACCAACCGGAGCGTCCCGAATGGATCGCGCTACTGTTCATCGCCTCACAAAAGACCCTGCCGGTTGCGGTCGGCGTGCTGGCCGCGCTCAACCAGCCCATCGGAGTCGCCCTGGTGGCCTGTATCCTGTTCCATTTTCTGCAGCTGTTTGTCGACTCAATAATCGCCGCACGACTGGCAAGGTCTACAGTTGAGGCAGATCCTGTGGGATGATGCAGCGATAAAGACGAACCACCCGCTCAGGCACGACTGTCCAGGAACTCGGTCCAGGGGACGCTGTCGGAGCTTTACCGATGTTCACGCCCGCGGGGCTTACCAATCAGCAAGGATATTCGATGAAGCCAATTACTCTGTTCACACTCGCGCTGGCCCTGTTCGCAGGCAGCGCCATACTCCATGCGGCCCCGGATGCCCTGCTCAGCGAAGAGAGTGTCATTGGCACAGTGAGCGGCAAGGAGGTTCTGCTGTCGGATATTGAAGACCAGAAGATCAATGAGCTGCGCATGCAGCTTCACGATGCGCTTCAGGAAGCATTCATCAAGCATGCCGTCACCCAATTGACGACTGACTCGGCAGATTATAAAGCTGCCGCACCTGCACAGATCAGCGAACAACAGGTGGAGACTTTCTACCAAAAGAACAATCTGCAGGGTCGGGGCTCTCTGGAACAGTTGGCACCAATGATCCGGGAATATATGGAGGGCATGGCCAAGGCCAGGGATGATATTCAGATCTATCAGCGGGCATCCCTGAAGGGCGATATTACATCAAGACTGATCAAGCCAAAGGAGATGCTGCTGAATCTTCCGGTAGCCAGCGCCTTCATACGTGGCAATCAGCAAGCCGGGGTCATGGTCATGGAGTTTTCCGACTATCAATGTCCCTTCTGCAAACGGGCCCAGGATACGGTAAAAGACCTGATCACCGAGTACGGTGACCGGGTGGCATTCGGTTATCGCCATTTCCCTCTCGCCTTTCATAAAGAGGCGGACGATGCGGCATACGCCGTTGAGTGCGCGCGCGATCAGGGCGGTTTTGAAGCCATGCACGAGATCCTGTTCAATCAATCCGATCTCTCCAGAGCCAAGCTGAAAGAGATCGCGAAGCAGATCAATCTGAAAGACCTGGAACAGTTCAACAGTTGTCTGGATAAAGAGCTGTATGCCGAGCGTGTGGCAAACGATATGGCCGATGGCCAGTCCGTGGGTATTACCGGCACACCGGGGTTTATTATCGGTTATTACGATCCAGGTGCCGGAACCCTTGAGGGGGAGTTGATCTCCGGAGCACAACCGGCGAATGTCTTTATCAGCGTCATCGAGAAATATCTTAAAGGTCGCTGAACCGGTACCGCCAATATAGAAAAAAGCCCGGTCAGGTAAACTGACCGGGCTTTTTGATTGGCGTCCCCTAGGGGGTTCGAACCCCTGTTACCGCCGTGAAAGGGCGGTGTCCTAGGCCTCTAGACGAAGGGGACTTGAATCGCCTCCATGTAATGACTGGTCCAGGATTTTTCCAGCCGTTCGGACCTCCTGCCCTGTTTATGTTTGGTGGAGCCAGGCGGGATCGAACCGCCGACCTCGACACTGCCAGTGTAGCGCTCTCCCAGCTGAGCTATGGCCCCGTAACAAGGCGCGCATGGTAAGGGATCCTGCCCTGTTTGTCTAGTTACCTTTGGCGATTTCCGGGGTTCTGTCGATTGCCTGGCAGGCGCACTCAAGTGCTTGGGTTAACGCCTTGATTCAACCATGACGAAGCTACGCTTGGACAACAATTTCAGCTGTTGTGAAACTTGAGGTGGTCTAATAGATTTGTACAACCCAGTTAAGCATAATCCACTTAACTGGGGTAAAGACGATGACAACACGAAAGAATTCAAGCTAGATGCGGTCAGTCTGGTGATTGATCAAAATTACAGCCGGGCCGAGGCAGCAAAGAACCTTGGCATCAATGCCCAGATGCTGGGTCGCTGGGTGCAAGAGCATCGGTCGGCCGATGGCCAGGCCTTTCGCGGCAATGGCAAGCTGACACCGGAGCAGGAAGAGATCAGAAAGCTCAAGGCCCAGGTGAAACGCCTTGAGATGGAGAGGGATATCTTAAAAAAGCGACGGCATTCTTTGCAGCAGAAACGCAGTAAAGTACTCGTTTATCACCCAACATAAGAATGCCTATCCCATCAGCCTGCAATGCCAGGTATTGGGTGTGACCCGCAATGGCTATTACCAGCACAGAAAACGTCTGAGTAACAAGCCGGATGATCCCGTGCATCAAGAGATGCTGGAGTGGGTCAAGGATATCGCTGAGAGTGCGGACCATGCCTATGGCAGCCGTGGGATGAAGAAGGCGCTCAATGCGCTGAGTTATCCGGTGAGTCGGAGCAAGGCCAGAAAACTGATGCGTGAGGCGGGCGTACAGGCCCGCCAACGCAAGAAATACAAGGTCACCGCCAACAGCAACCACTCGCAGCCGGTGTTTGATAACCTGCTGATGCGTGGGTTTGACGTGGCCCGGCCAGATCGGGTTTACGCGGCGGATGTGACCTATATCTGGACGCAGGAGGGCTGGTTATATCTGGCGGTGGTGATCGACCTGTGTTCACGTCGGGTGGTGGGCTGGAGCATGAGTTCACGCATGAAGGCCTGGCTGGTTTGTGATGCCTTGCAGATGGCCATTTGGCAACGCCGACCAGGGGCTGGTTTGATCCATCATTCGGACCGTGGGTCACAATATGCCAGCAAGGCGTTCCGCCGCTTGCTGACAGCGCACGGTATCCGCGGCAGTATGCGCAGGAAAGGAGACTGCTGGGATAATGCCGTTTATCCACTTGTAAACTGTTCTCTTATATACTCAATCAGTAACCTAATTCGAGCCGGCGTAAATTGACGAGATTGCCTAACCGCATAAAGTCCAAACGGCTTGGGGCAATACTGCCGCAAAATTTCCGTGAGGCGCCCATCCTTTAAAACATCTTCCACGATAAAGGTCGGTAGCAACGTAACCCCCATCCCTTGTATGGCTGCCTCTCTGAGCACTTCACCATTATTCGTCGAGAGCGGTCCAGTGATCTCGATTTCTTTGTTTGCGTGCTCCTCGGAAAAACTCCACTCCTCTCGCGTGCTGAGCAGGCTGTAGTGGAGGCAAGCATGTCCGGTCAGGTCATCGGGCTTCTGGGGCTCGCCACGGCGTGACAGATAATCGGGCGATGCGCAAAATACCCTGGGTATGGAGGCTATACGTGTTGCGATTAAGGAAGAGTCTTTTAACGTCCCGATTCTGATCGCGATATCGATACCTTCCGAAACCAGGTCTGAAAACCGGTCCTCCAGCTGAAGTTGTACCCGCAGTTCTGGGTAACGCCGCATAAATCCGGGCAGGATCGGTGCTATGCGCTGGATTCCGAAGCTTAACGGTGCGGCCACACGCAGGTTGCCCTTGATATTCTCGCGACCTGTCTGGATTCTCTCCTCAGCCTCTTCCAGCGAATGGAAGATGTTCAGCACATCCTCGTAAAACTGTTTTCCTGCCTCTGTGAGGTCGATCTGCCGCGTGGTCCGGTGCAGCAGTTTGACGCTCAGTGCGTTTTCCAGACCTGAAACGCGCCGACTCACTGCAGCCGTACTCGCCTCTAGCTGCTCGGCGGCACGATTAAAGCTCCCTGCTTCAACCACCGTCACGAAAGCCTTCAAGGCGACTAAATCATATTCTTGCATATATCGTAATTATCAATTGCGAAATACCGTATTTATTGCGCGATCATAAACGCATAACCTGTGCTCAACAAGTCATCCGAGAGCAAAGCAGCATATTTATGAAAACATCTCGATCGCCGGTGGCCTGCTGGTCCTGGCGGCAACCGGTGCCGGTGCCTGGAGCCTGGAGCCTGGAGCCTGGACAACCGCAGATCGCGCATGTCGGAGTGGCTGTTGCATGGCTGCCGCCCCGACAACCTGATAGCAAGACCCTGATCCACTTATTATCCATCAAATGAGGTATTAACCATGAGCAAGCAAACCCTGTTAATCATCGGCGCTGCCGGCAACAATGGCCTCGCCACCATCAAGGCGTTGACTAAACAGCACCAGGACCAATTCAGCATCCGGGCCGGTGTACGGTCTGAATCCAAAGCCAAGTCGCTGAAGGAGCAGTTCCCCGACATCGAGACGGTGATTCTCGATCTTGATAAACCTGAAACCCTGCCAGCGGCCTTCGACGGCATTCATAAACTCTTCCTGATCATCGGCAACGTAGAGAATCGTGAAGAGCACGCGAAACATGCGATCGACGCAGCAGTGGCTGCCGGCACTGTCGAACACGTCCTGTTTTTCTCAGTGGTGGGCGCTGAGTACGAGGCCATCCTGTTTGCCAGACAGTTCCGGTATGGCGAGAAATACCTCGAGGCGTCGGGGCTGAACTGGACACACCTGCGCACCATTTTCTTCCAGGACAACTTCCCTGGCTGGGCCGACGGCATCAAGCAGGGTGCCCTCTATTTCGGCATTCGGGACGGCAAATTCGCGCCCCTCAGTGTGGCGGATATCGGTGAAATTGCCGCCAATATCCTTAGTAGCCAGGGGCATGAGGGCAAGGCCTACAACATCACCGGACCGGAACTGCTTTCCGGCAGCGACATGGCCCGGCTGTTCAGTGACGTCACCGGGAAACCGGTGGAATATATCTCACCCGATGAAGCCACTACGCTCGGTTCATTGCTCGATTCCGGCTGGCCGGAATGGCAGGCGAAAGGACTGTTAGAGCTGTTTGAGGTGTTTGCCTCCAACCAGGCTGCAGTTGTCTCGCCCGATGGTGAACAATTGTTAGGGAGGCCGTTGACGATGCTGCGTAATTACGTCGAAGCCAACCAGGCCATTTTCAGCTAGACCGTCACGGACAACCGCCCCCTGATTCTGTTTGGGGGGCGGGACTCCAAACACTCGAATCTGAACCTGGCTGTCGAGGAAACTGTTAACCACTACTGAACAATGCAGACGTTCAGTTTACCCCAGGAATCTATTACCATGAGATTGCTGGTGGCAGGAGTTATACCAATGAGAAATGACGCTAAAGGAAACTTTGTACGCTGGAAATCAATATTCAGGAGCTGGGTGACTCCGGAGGGAGAACCCGGGCCCTCAGGCGATGGCGGTTTTCCCGCCACTTCCGGGCGCTACCATCTCTATGTCTCCTACGCCTGCCCCTGGGCACACCGCACCCTCATCTACCGTAAACTCAAGGGACTGGAAGACCACATATCCGTCTCGGTCGTTCACCCGATCATGCCGTCCGAGAGCTGGTTGTTTGGCGACTATCCCGATTCTACCCCTGATCATATCCATGGTTACCGGCGACTGGCCGATCTCTATCAACATGTGAACCCCGGCTACGACGCCGTGGTGACCGTGCCCGTGCTCTATGACAAAGCGCGCGATTTGATCGTCAACAACGAGTCGTCAGAAATCATACGCATGTTCAATCATGCCTTCGATCAGTGGGGGCGAGCCGATGTGGACTTCTACCCTCCGGACCTGAGAGTCGAGATCGACAAGATCAATACATTTGTGTACGACAAGGTGAACAACGGCGTCTACAGGGTGGGCTTCGCCACACAACAAAATGCATATGAAGAGGCATTTACAGAGCTGTTCTCCGCCCTGGACGGGCTGGAGCGGCGATTAGGCCAGCAACGCTACCTGATTGGGGATCAGATCACTGAGGCGGACTGGCGACTCTTTCCGACTCTGGTTCGATTCGATCCGGTCTATGTCGGGCATTTCAAGTGCAATCTCAAAAGGCTCGTGGACTACCCTAACCTCTGGGCATACACCCGTGATCTCTACCAGCAACCTGGTATTGCCGAGACGGTCAACATGGATCACATCAAGACCCACTACTACGCCAGCCACACCGCCATCAATCCTACCGGAATCATCCCTTCAGGGCCTGAGCTGGATTTTATGGCGCCCCATAATCGAGGGAGTTAATCTGTAGCGTGGCGGATAGCGCTTTTTCAATAGCCAGCCGGGCAGCGGGTAGCTATTGAAAAAGCGCTTATTCTTCACGGCTGGTATTGAGGCTATCGCGACCAACAACGCCAGCCTGATGGCCGTCAGCGTCTGTCACGGCATTACTATGGTGTGGACATGATGGCGCTCACCCACATTGCCGACCACGCGGCAGAAAACCATGCGTTATTGAAACAGGTCCGTGATCACACGCCGACTTTCTTCCGGCGCGCATCGATAGAGCCAGACGAAGCGCAACCAGGTTCATTGCACTTGTTGCCGCAAGAAGCGCTGGCTACTTTGTTGGCGGCCAATTACACGGCGATGCAGGGGATGATTTTAGGTAACGTGCCACCATTCGACGAAATTCCAGGTGCGATCGGTGAGTTAGAAACGAGACTCAATGTATCCGAGTAAAACACCGCAAAAGAAGCCGCATCAGAACACCGTGACATTTGCGAAAGAATATTGCATATCTTTTCCTTTCAGAAAAGGCCTACCCCCATGCAGTTGTTACCGTACACGGGGAATAAGGTGGCGTCCGGGAGGCGATGCGAACCCCCAGAATATTACGTGCAAAATCCGGGCATTAAAAAACCCCGTGCTTTTAGAGAAACACGAGGCTTTCTATTTTCTTACAATTCAAAGAATTACAATTGAATATGGCGTCCCCTAGGGGGTTCGAACCCCTGTTACCGCCGTGAAAGGGCGGTGTCCTAGGCCTCTAGACGAAGGGGACCTGGGCTGTATCCATTAAACGATCGATTGGCTGGATTTCGACCGGCGGCTTCCTGCCTGATATTGTTTGGTGGAGCCAGGCGGGATCGAACCGCCGACCTCGACACTGCCAGTGTAGCGCTCTCCCAGCTGAGCTATGGCCCCAGAAGTGGTACATGGAGGTACCGTTTACGTACCCAAGGATGGAAACGAGGCGCGAATATTAAGGGAAGCGGTGACGTTTGTCCATACTATCGGGCAATTTTTCCCGCTCAGTTATCCTGCTCCGAAATCTTCGCCCAGGTATCGCGCAGGGTGACCGTGCGATTGAATACCATCCGGCCAGGGCTGCTCTCCCTGTCCACACAGAAATAGCCTTCCCGCTCAAACTGGAAGCGGTCGCCTTCAGCCGCCTGCCCCAGGCTCGGTTCCACCACCGCATCCACCACCCGTAGTGATTCGGGGTTAAGGTGCTCCAGGAACGATGCGACCGACTTGTCGCTGTCGGGGGCCGGATGGTTGAACAGCCGGTCATAGAGACGCACTTCGGCACGCACCCCGTGACTGGCGGAGGCCCAGTGGATCACCCCGCGCACCTTGCGCCCGACCGGGTTGGCGCCCAGGGTGTCGGGATCGTAGCTGCAGCGCAGTTCGATGATCTCACCGGCGGCATCCTTGATCACCTGCTCGCACTTGATCACATAGGCGTTACGCAGCCGCACCTCGCCCCCGCTCACCAGGCGCTTGTACTTCTTGTTGGCCTCCTCGCGGAAATCGGCCCGGTCGATGTAGAGTTCACGGGTGAACGCGAGCAGACGGCTGCCCATGGTCTCATCTTTGGGATGATAGGGGGCGTCCAGCATCTCCACCTTCCTTTCCGGATAGTTCTCGATCACCACCTTGAGCGGATCCAGTACCGCCAGGGCACGGCGCGCGTCTTGATCCAGGTCTTCCCGGATACAGGCCTCCAGCATGCCCATCTCCACCGAGTTGGCGGACTTGGTCACCCCGATGCGATCACAAAAAGTGCGGATCGAGGCCGGCGTATAGCCCCTGCGGCGCAGCCCGGCAATGGTCGGCATGCGCGGGTCATCCCAGCCCGTCATCAGCCCCTCATCGACCAATTGGGTGAGTTTGCGTTTGCTCATCACGGTGTATTCGAGATTCAGCCGGGAGAACTCGATCTGCTGCGGATGGCAGTCGATGCTGATGTTGTCCAGCACCCAGTCATACAGCGGACGATGATCCTCGAACTCCAGGGTACAGAGGGAGTGAGTAATCCCCTCCAGGGCGTCCGAGATCGGATGGGTGAAATCATACATCGGGTAGATACACCACTCCTCCCCGGTCTGGTGGTGAATCACGCCATGCCGGATCCGGTAGAGGGTCGGGTCACGCATGTTCATATTGGGTGAGGCCATGTCGATTTTCGCCCGCAGCACCCGGCTGCCATCAGCGAACTCACCGGCACGGATACGCCGGAACAGATCCAGGTTCTCCTCCACCGAGCGGTTGCGGTAGGGGCTCTCCCGCCCCGGCTCGGTCAGGGTGCCCCGATAATCGCGAATCTGCTCGGCATTCAGGTCACACACATAGGCCTTGTCCGCCCGGATCAGTTCAACGGCGTAGTCATAGAGCTTCTCGAAATAGTCCGAGGCGTAGTAGAGCCGCTCTTCCCAATCGAAGCCGAGCCAGCGAACATCCTCCTGAATGGCATTGACATAGTCCTCGTTCTCCTTGTGCGGATTGGTGTCGTCGAAACGCAGATTGCACAGCCCGTGATAATCCCGGGCCATACCAAAGTTGAGGCAGATCGACTTGGCGTGTCCGATATGCAGATAGCCGTTGGGTTCGGGCGGAAACCGGGTATGTACCCGGCCATCATGCTTGCCGGCCGCCAGGTCACGCTCGATGATCTGGCGGATAAAATGTGTCGGTGCCGTTGTTTCGTTGTTGCTCATAGCCTGCCGCGCCAAAGAGTTGCTGTTGTTCTGTTGATCAAAACGCCCGAATCAGGCGTTCGCTTCCCGCTTACTGATGTAATCCAGCGCCCGGTCGATGCGGCGCAGACAGGCCGCCTGCCCCACCAGGCTGAGGGTGACATCAATACCCGGCGAGGCCGCCCGTCCCACCACGGCCACGCGCAGTGGCTGGGCCACCTTGCCCATCTTCAGATCCAGCGCGGCCGAAACATCCATCACCAACTGGTGCAGCGCCTCCGGGGACCAATCTGCTAGCGACTCCAGAGCGGTGCGCATCCGTTCAAGCGGCTCACGCGCCACCGGACGCAGGTGCTTTTTGGCCGCATCCTCATCGAAAGCTTCAAAATCACGATAAAAGAAGGCGCTGATCTCGGCCATCTCCACCAACGTTCGTGCCCGCTCCTGCTGCGCCTTTACCACCTCGACCAAGTCCGGTCCCTGAGAGGGATCGATCCCCAGTTTGCCCATATGGTAGCTGAGCAGATGGGCCAGGTGGGCCGGATCGCCCGCCTTGATATAGTGCTGATTCAACCAGAGCAGCTTTTCGGTATTGAAAGTGGACGCCGCCTTGTTCACGTCCTCGATATCGAACAGCTGGATCAGCTCATCCACCGAGAAGATCTCCTGATCACCGTGGGACCAGCCCAGACGCACCAGATAGTTGAGCAGCGCCTCCGGCAAAAAGCCGTCCTCCTTGTACTGCATGACGCTGACCGCACCGTGCCGCTTGGAGAGTTTGGCGCCGTCATCACCCATGATCAGGGCCACATGGGCATAACGGGGAATCTCCCAGCCCAGCGCCTTGAAGATGTTGATCTGCCGGGAGGCGTTGCGTTTGTGATCGTCACCGCGGATCACATGGGTGATACCCATGTCGTGATCATCCACCACCACGGTCAGGTTGTAGGTGGGAGCACCATCGGTCCGGCGAATGACCAGGTCATCCAACTCCAGATTGTTGACGACAACCTTGCCGTGCACCTGGTCGTCAAATGCCACAACCCCGATTTCCGGGTTGCGGAAGCGCACCACATGGGGTTCCTCGGGACTCACGAATTTATCCCGGCAATGTCCGTCATAACCGCGCATGCCGCCACTCTTCTCAGCTTCGGCCCGCAAGGCATCCAGCCGCTCTTTCGAGCAGTTACAGCGATAGGCGTGGCCACTCACCAGCAGCTCGTCTATCACCTCGTTATAGCGCTCGAAACGGTGGGTCTGATAAAACGGCCCCTCTTCATACTCCAGCCCCAGCCAGGTCATTCCCTCCAGAATGGCGTTGACCGCCGCCTCCGTTGAACGCTCCAGATCGGTATCTTCGATGCGCAATATGAAAGCGCCACCGTGGTGTCTGGCGTAAAGCCAGGAGAAGAGCGCCGTGCGGGCGCCTCCCACATGGAGATAACCGGTCGGGCTGGGGGCAAAACGGGTACGAATGGTGGTCATAACTCACTACCAGGCAGCCAATATCGTAAAGAGGCGCATTCTAGCAGAAGTGTATGGATCTGCGTATGGAGCATTTGACCTGGCAGTGACAAATCACTAGAATTGCGCACCTCCACTCAGGGGGCGCGTAGCTCAGCGGGAGAGCACTACCTTCACACGGTAGGGGTCCCTGGTTCGATCCCAGGCGCGCCCACCAATTCCATCCGCACACTCAGGTCAATCGTTCACTATCCGGCAGTGTCCGGTCAGCTTCAGAAGCCGGTGACCTGCCGGCATGGCCCAGCTGTCCACGCAAAATACTCCAGACCAGCGTCAGTACAAACAGCCCCAGGGCTACTGCATTCAGAATGCCGCCCTGGAGCAGAAAATGGGCATTGTGATCGAGTCCACCGGCCATACGCAACAGCAGCGAGAGCTGCAACAGCAGCAGGGGAAGATAGAACAGCGGAGAATAGGGAATTTTCAGCCGGGTGACGGCTGGAAAGATGATCAGGGCATGGCCGATCACCATGGAAAAAACAAAACCGAGGAAAATGGCGTGCAGCGCTGAATCCCGACCGATATCACTCCATCCCTGTGCCATATCCAGGAACAGCAGCGCAGACAACAGCAGCCAGCCGTAACCCGCCAGCATGCAGACTGCGGTAAAACGGGTCAGCCCATTCAGACGAACCGTCCGCCGGGCGATATCGAACAGCAGCAGCCAGACGCCGATGCCCCCCAACCCCAAGGCAAAAAAGGTCAGGCCAATTGACAGATTGATGGTAATGATTGCGGCACCGGCCAACGGAATGACCGACAATAGCGCAAGCGTCATGCGCTTGCGCTGATCCCGAATCACCAGGCGGCTCAGCTCCAGCCGCTCGCCCGCAATGGTCAACACCAGAAATGCAATCCACCAGTACAACACCTGACCCACCGTCTGACCATTCAAGAGCAGTAGATTGCCGATAAACAGCCCACCGGCACCGCCGAGCAGTATCCAGTTATGCACCGCCTGCTGGATACGCAGCACCTTGATCGAGGCGATCAGAAACAGCAGACTACCCAGTGCCAACAGAGCGAGGGCAATGACCGGTGGCGCCCCACCCAGCAGGACAACACCGCCGGCACCGGTCAACAAGGGGGCCACATAGGCCCAGCGCTGACCGATCGCCACCGCCCGCTCCAGTCCGATCACCGTACCGAAGAAGGCGGGTATCATCAGCACACCGTGCTGAGCAGCCTGTTGCAGGGCAATCTGTGGCATCAGTGATCCCATTCTGGCCAGACCGGCGAGAGTACCGATCACCAGGGACAACATCCCGAGAATCAGGATCGGATAGCGGTATACAGGTTTGAGATCACTCCACATAACAATTACCCTGCAAACAGTTGCTGACGTTGATCAGGCGGCTTTTTTGGTGATATGCACCTGCCAGACTTCAGGCCCCTGCTCGATATATTCCCAGGAGAACTGATTGGCACGTTCCGCCTCGAACTGATAACGCAGGGGGGCCGGATCATGGTCATTCACCAGCAGCAGAAACTCGCCCGGCTGCAGCTCTTCAAAGGTGTTGAAAATAATCGGATGGCGAAATCTTGGCTCAATGGTCCTGACATCCACGGTGCTTTTTGCTGTTTGCGTACTCATCTCATCATGCTCCAGTTCAGTTGAACGAATTCATATCCAACCCAATAGCTGTTTGGCCTTATCCGACATCATCTCCGGGCGCCATGCGGGCTCCCAGGCAAGCTTGACATCCACCAACACCGATGGGGGTACAACCGCCCGGATCGCCTCCCGGCTCTCCTCGGCAAGATGGTTCCCCATGGGACAAGCGGGAGAGGTCAGAGTCATGGTCACGTCAACCCTGCTGGCATCGGCAATCACTTCATAGACCAGTCCCAACTCTACAATATTGATGCCGACCTCGGGATCTATAACCCCACGCAAGGCGTTATAAACCAGCTCACGGGCCTGCGCAGCATTGCCTGTAACTTCTGTCATTTCGGATAAATCCATAAACTATATTTGATATGCATGTTTAATCTAGCACGCCGATCTGCGATAATCAATATGTTAAATACATATTAAAGGCCACCCATTATGCGGCTGACAACATTTACAGATTACACCATCCGGGTGCTTATATTTCTCGCGCTTGACCGGGAAAAACTGGCAACCGTGGGCGAGCTGGCCACCAGTTACGGAGTATCCCACAATCACTTGACCAAAGTTGTCCACTACCTGGGCCAAAAGGGTTATATCGAAACGCTTCGCGGCAAGGGGGGTGGCATCCGACTGGCCCTGAGTCCGGATGTGATCAATATCGGCATACTGATTCGACAGACCGAACAGAACAGTATCCTGGTGGAGTGTTTCAGCCTGGAAAACAGTCAGTGCAAGATATCACCGGCTTGCCGCCTTGCCGGCATATTGGGCGAAGCGCAGGAGGCATTTTTCCAGGTGCTGGAAAAATATACCCTGACCGACCTGATTGCCAATGCCAGCGCACTGGATCATCTCCTTTCCGGAGATACATAAGCTGAATATGACCCACTGAAGCTGTAAAAAAACAGCGGCTGCAGCCCGGTTCCACAGAGACACCATCTGCTATAATCGCCGCCTTGAATCTTTTAAGGGGGCATCGTTGTGCCGAAAGCGTGTGATTTAAAACGCGGGGTTATTGTTCAGATCAATGGCGCACCCCATGTGGTGAAACAGGTTGAGACGAAAAGCCCTTCATCCCGTGGCGCCGCCACCCTGTACAAGATCCGCTTCACCAATCTGCAGACCCGCCAGAAGCTGAACGAGTCCTACAAGGGGGACGATCTGCTACAGGGTATCGACTGCCTGCGCCCTCAGGTTCAGTACTCCTATCTGGACGGCGAGCAGTATGTCTTCATGGATATGGAGGATTACAGCCAGTATGCCATCAACCGGGAGGACATCGAGGATCAGGCCGGTTACCTGATCGAAGGATTGGAGGGCATCACCGCGCTGATCGTGGACGGCAAGCTGCTGGGCATTGAACTGCCCCAGTCCGTCTCACTCACCATTACCGACACCGCTCCAGACATCAAGGGCGCTACCGCCACCGGACGAACCAAACCGGCAACCCTGACCACCGGCCTGGAGATCCAGGTCCCCGAATACCTGGAGCCGGGAGAAACTGTCAAGATCAATACCGGCACCGGTAAGTTTATTTCCCGCGCCTGACAGGCCGTCCCATTCCGCCCTTGCGAAGTAACATTATTCATATTCATTTGCGGTTATTCGCGACTACTATTTTTCGCAGTACTGCTGAGTAATCGGATAAGCAATCTACGCGCCGGAAGCGGACGGCGGCGTTTTTTTATGCTTCGGTTTTTTATCGCGTTTCTTCGCCTTTTTGGCCTTGTCCGGCTGGGCTTTTACGCCCGCTTGGTGGGGTTTCACCGGCTTCAGGCGTAACGGCTGGTTACAGACATAGACACGCTGCAGATGCTTGAACACATCGCCCGGCATGCCCTCGGGCAGATCCACCAGGGTGTGATCCTCGGCAATCTGAATCTGGCCGATATAGGCGCCATCCAACCCGGCCTCATTGGCCAGAGCGCCGACCACTTCACGGGGCGTCACACCATGTTTTGAGCCCACCTGCAGACGATAGGTCTCCATGGGGACATCACTCTTGCGGGGCCCCCGCTCGGTCTTGGTCTTGGGTTTACGCTTTGGCTTGTCCGGTGGAGTTGCAGCCTGATATGTCCCCTGCTCTTTTCCACTTTTCGCCCTGGTGCGCCTGGCAGCGGAATCCGCCACCTCCTTGACAATAAACGGCCGCTCCTTCTGCCCCAGATAGGTGAGCGCCGCCGCAATATCCAGCTCACTCATCTCCTGCTCAGCGGTCATCCGGTGAATCAGTTGATAGTAATAATCCAGGTCCTGTTGAGTCAGGGTTTCCCGGATCAGTGCAGTAAAACGGTCAATGCGGTGTTCGCTCAGGTCGCCCGCGGAAGGCAGCTCCATGGCCGGAATCGGCTGTCGAATGGAGCGTTCAATAGCCTTCAGCAGACGATTTTCCCGCGGCTGAACAAACAGCAGCGCCTTGCCCTTGCGCCCTGCCCGACCGGTTCGCCCGATGCGGTGCACATAAGACTCCGGATCATTAGGAATATCATAATTGACCACATGGCTGATGCGCTCCACATCCAGGCCACGGGCCGCCACGTCGGTCGCCACCACGATATCCAGTTTTCCCTTCTTCAGGCGATCAACCGTGCGCTCACGCATCGCCTGGTTCATATCGCCATTGAGCGCCTCGGCGGCAAAACCATGCGCCTCCAGCTTGTCCGCCACCTCCACGGTTGCCAGCTTGGTACGGACAAAGACGATCATGCCGTCAAACTCTTCAACCTCGAGAATCCGCGTCATGGCGTCCATTTTATGATCACGGCTGACTACATAGTGCACCTGATCGATTGCAGTGACCGTTTCACTTTTTGATTTGATTTTGATCTCAACCGGGTTGCGCAGGTATTTTTTTGTCACCTTGCGAATCGAATCCGGCATGGTGGCGGAAAAAAGCGCCACCTGACGCTGCTCAGGCGTCTGCTCAAAGATCCACTCGATCTCCTCGATAAAACCCATCTTGAGCATCTCATCGGCCTCATCGAGTACCAGGCTTTTCAAGCCACCCAGCTTCAGTGTGCCTCTCTTAAGATGATCAATGACCCGTCCCGGTGTCCCGACAATGACATGGGCACCGCGCTGCAACTGCCGCAACTGCAGGCTCATTCCCTGGCCACCGTAAACCGGCAGGACAGTGAATCCGCCCAGATGCTTGGCATAACTCTGGCACGCCTCGGCCACCTGCAGCGCCAGCTCACGGGTCGGGGTCAGAATCAGGATCTGGGGATCACGGGGACCGAGGCTGAGATTGCTCAACAGCGGCAAGGCGAAGGCAGCCGTTTTCCCGGTGCCGGTCTGGGCTTGGCCCAGCAGGTCACGGTTGGCCAGCAGTTCGGGGATACAGGCCGCCTGGATGGGGGTCGGGGTTTCGTAGCCCTGATCCTGGATCGCCTTGAGTACGGGCGGCGACAAACCAAATGAGTCGAAACCTGCGATAGCCGGTGCGGAGTCCATAGCGATAACCTCTGAAGGGTGTTGGATCCACCGAAGAAGCTCAATGGAGTCAGGATAGGGAGAAGCCGCGGGATTGTACAGGCTTGGGGTCTGAATGTGTACCGTTATTCTCCCCCTGTTCGCGTATCCCGGACTGATCTCGATCGCCCGTCCGGACAGACCTGGAGAGCATGGCGGGGATCTGTCCCTGAAAAAGAAACGAGGCCAGCATGGCCCCGTTTCTGCCTTATTTCCAACTGACCAGATCAGGCATCAAAAGGATGACGCACCACGATAGTCTCTATCCGGTCCGGTCCGGTGGAAATGACATCGACCGGCACACCGGTGAGTTCCTCGATCTTCTGCAGATAACGGCGGGCGCCCTCGGGCAGACCATCAATACTGGCGACACCGATGGTCGATTCCTTCCAGCCCGGCATCTCCATATAGACCGGCTCACACTTTTCGAAGCCATCGGCACCCACCGGCGGCACAGTCACTTCCTGGCCATTCAGCTTATAGGCGATACAGATTTTGAGGGTCTCCAGGCCATCCAGTACATCCAGCTTGGTAATACACATACCGGTGACACTGTTGATCTCCAGTGAACGTTTCAGGGCCACCGCATCCAGCCAGCCGCAGCGACGTTTACGCCCGGTGGTGGCGCCAAACTCATGACCTTTATGGCCCAGGTGATCACCCACTTCGTCAAACAGCTCGGTCGGGAACGGACCCGCGCCGACACGGGTGGTGTAGGCCTTGACAATACCCAGTACGTAATCGATATGACAGGGACCGACGCCGCTGCCGCTGGCGGCACCGCCGGCGGTGGTGTTGGAGGAAGTGACATAGGGATAGGTGCCGTGATCGATATCCAGCAACGCACCCTGGGCGCCCTCAAACATGACATTACGGCCTTCCGCACGCATCTGATGCAAGGTTCCGGTAACATCCTCGATCAGCGGAGTCAGAATCTCCGCCTGGGCCAGTGACTCGTCCAGTACCTGATGATAATCGACCGCATCGACCTTGAAGTAGTTGACCAGGGTGAAGTTGTGATACTCCATCACCTCACGCAGCCGCTCCTTGTAGACTTCGACATCACAGAGCTCGCCGAAGCGGATACCGCGACGGGAAACCTTGTCTTCGTAGGCCGGGCCGATACCGCGGCCGGTGGTGCCGATCGCCTTGGAGCCGCGTGCGGCCTCGCGAGCCTGGTCCAGTGCGATATGATAAGGAAGAATCAGCGGACAGGACTCACTGATACCCAGCCGCTCCAGAACCGGCACACCGTTCTGTTTCAGCACCTCCATCTCTTCCAGCAGCGCGCTGGGGGAGAGGACGACACCATTACCGATGAGACAGCGGACATTCTCCCGCAGAATCCCGGAAGGGATCAGGTGCAAAACCGTCTTTTTGCCATCGATAACCAGCGTGTGACCCGCATTGTGGCCGCCCTGGAAGCGAACGACGGCCTCCGCCCGGTCGGTCAGCAGATCGACAATCTTGCCCTTGCCTTCATCACCCCACTGGGTGCCGATCACTACTACATTTTTACCCATGTTCGTACTCATCAATACGTGATTCAAAGAGTCTGCCAGAGGCTTCAGAGCGTCGTGACAACCCAGTTATCACCCTGCTTCACCAGGGTCTCCCCACAACACATCGTGCGTGCATCACCCGCCTGACCCGGCAAGGCAACAATCACCCGGCGCCCTGCGGCGCGCAACGCCTCCACCCGCTGACGTAAAGCGGGGTCATTCTCCGCCGGAGCAAATATTCCGGTCGTCTGATTCAGATTTTCAACACCGCCAAGACGCACCAGCATCTTCAGGTCGGCACTGAAACCGCAGGCCGGACGCGCCCGGCCAAACAGCTGGCCGATGTCATCATAGCGCCCGCCACGGGCAATCTCCTGCCCAAGCCCGGGTACAAAGGCGGCAAATACAACCCCGGTATGATAGTGGTAACCGCGCAGTTCAGCCAGATCAAAATGCACCGGCACGTCAGGACACTGCGCAACCAGGAGGGCGGCCAGCCGCTCCAGCTGTGCCAGGGATGCTTGTACGCCCTCCCCTGCATCGGCAAGGGATTCCCGGGCACGATCCAGGGCATCATCTCCACTCAGGCTTGCCAGGACGGTCAGACGCCGATGCACCTGGTCACTGAGCCCATAGCCCTCCAGCAGTGCATCTATTTCCGGGACGGCCTTGCGCTGCAGGGCATCGAACAACGCCAGTTCCTGCCGTTTGTCCAGACCGCTCTCTTGTGCCAGTGCGCGAAAAATACCCACATGACCGAGATCAATATAGACGTTGTCGATACCGGCCTGCTCCAGGGTTTTCAGCATCAGGCAGAGAATCTCGTGATCGCTCTCCTCGCCTGAATGGCCATACAGTTCGGCGCCAATCTGCACCGGGGAGCGTGAGCCCGCGAAATCATCATTTCGGGTGTTGAGCACGGTGCCCGCATAACAGAGTCGCGTCGGCTCTTCCCGACGCAACTGATGGGCATCGATGCGCGCCGCCTGCGGGGTGATATCGGCCCGGATACCCAGGGTCCTGCCGGTAATCTGATCGGTGAGTTTGAAGGTACGAAGATCCAGATCACCGCCGGTGCCAGTCAGGAGTGATTCCAGATATTCAATAACAGGCGGTTGTACCAGGTCATATCCCCAACTGTCGAACAGGTCGAGAAGATTCCGGCGTACTCGTTCCAGCTGCAGCGCCTGGGGAGGAAGCAGTTCATCAATCCCCTCCGGCAACAGCCAATGTGCATTGTTCATTGTTTTCTCAATCTAATTCACAAGATAGAGTGCCAGCACACCCAAAATCATACTGATCAAGCCACTGATCCTTAATGACTTTTCATCCATCTCGGTAATAACCGACAGCATCTGCTTAGTGGCACCCGGGCTTAAAAAAGGGATTATCCCTTCGATCACCATCACCAGTGCCAGTGCAACCCACAAGTCGTGCCACATTTTACTGCCCACTTACGCAACCGGACAAAAAAAGGCCGGGGAATAACCCGGCCAGAATATTCTGAATTGTTTGGACAGGGGGGCTGATTCTGCCAAACCAGGCCCCGATTGTCCATGTCTCCAGAGGCTGCCCGTGTTGTAGAAGCGGACAGTCCCTCCGCTGACTACTGTTTACCTTCCGCACTATTGAAATAGCGGAAGAACTCTGAGTCGGGGTCCAACACCATCATATTGCCACTGCTGTTGAACGTCTTGCCATAGGCATTGAGACTACGGTAAAAGGCGTAGAACTCTTCATTTTGCTGAAATGCCTTGGCGTAAATTTCCGCCGACAGACCATCCCCTTCACCGCGGGTCTCCTCCGATATCTTGTAGGCGTTAGCCAGAATCACTACCCGCTGGGCATCGGCATTGGCGCGAATCCGTTCAGCCTCCTCGGCACCCTGGGCCCGCAATTCGGAAGCTACCCGTTCACGCTCGGCCCGCATACGGTCATAGACCGACTGACTCACCTCTTTGGGCAGATCGATCTGTTTCACCCGTACGTCCAGTACCTCAATGCCGAGTTCGGCGGCTTTTTCATCGGCATCCTTGGTCAGCAGCGCCATGATCTCGGTACGCTCGCCGGAGATAACCTCCTGGATGGTGCGCTTACCAAACTCATCACGCAGACTGGTATTGATCCGCTCCGACAGCAGCCGGGTCGCGCCGGCCACGTTGTCACCGGTGGAACGGAAATACTGCGCCGCATTGATAATGCGCCACTTCGCATAGGAGTTGACGATCACATCCTTCTTTTCAATAGTGAGGAAGCGTTCCGGATTGGAATCCATGGTCTGAATGCGTCCGTCAAACTTGCGCACGTTTTGAATCAGGGGAATCTTGAAGTGGAGTCCAGGCTCGTATTCCGAATCGACTATCTTGCCAAACTGCAGCTTGATGGCCATCTCCCACTGATTCACGATGAACAGGGATGACAGTGCCAATCCGATCAGCACGACAATGCCGACAAAGAAAACACCAACTCTTCCATTATTCATTAGCGAACCCTCCTGCCGCGACTGTCTTCACGCAGTAAGTTTTCCACCGGCGTTTTTGCCGTCTCCTGGGGAATCGAACTACTGCGTACCGACTCGGGCCTTGCCTCAATCAGCTTATCAATGGGCAGATACATCAGGCTGTTGCCGGATTTCACGTCCATAATCACCTTGTTGGTATTCTCCATCACCTGTTCGAGTGTCTCAAGATAGAGTCGCTGCCGGGTCACGACCGGCGCCTTCTCATACTCTTTCATCACCGCCAGGAAACGTGAGGTCTCACCCTCGGCTTCCGCGATTACCTGTTCCTTGTAGGCCCCTGCCGCAGCAGTGACGCGTGAAGCGGCACCGCGCGCCCTCGGCACCACATCATTGGCATAGGCTTCCGCCTGATTCTCCTGCCGGGCCTTGTCCTCACGCGCCTTGATGGCATCATCAAAGGCGCTCTTCACAGCCTCCGGCGGTTTGGCCGGCTGGGTATTCACGCTGGTCACTTCCAGACCGGTTTTATAAAAGCTGATCAATTCCTGAATACGCCGCTTGATATCAGTTGCAATGGAACCACGGCCTTCGGTCAGGATAAAGTCAAGTTTGCTCTTGCCAATCGTTTCACGCAGAGCCGTCTCGGTTGCATCGCGAATGGTCTTGTTCGGATCACGATCCTGGAACAGGTAATCCACCGGATCCTGCACCTTGAACTGAACCGTCAACTCAATATCGACAATATTCTCATCCTTGGTCAGCATCGTTTCCTTGGCCGGAAATGTGGAGATCTGGTCCACATTTACCTTGATCACATCATCTACGACCGGAACAAGAAAGTTAAGGCCCGGTTGGGACACTTCATAATAGGCGCCAAAACGCAGCACCACGCCACGTTCGGCCGGGGCAATGGTATAAAAACTCTTGAAGCCGAGCAAAACCACGAGTCCCAATACAACCAGACCAATGATACCCTTGATGCCGGCAGGACCGGAAACCGGACCACCGCCTGAACGGTTGCCGCCATTTCCGCCTTTGCCACCAAACAGGCCGCCCAGCCTGTCCTGCATTTTTCTGACCACTTCGTCCAGATCAGGCGGCCCTTGCTCACCACCCTTGCCACTCCAGGGATCCTTTTTATCCCCCCCCGGTTCATTCCAGGCCATCGATAACTCCAGTGTTTTTCGTTTTAAACAATTTACCCGGCGGATACTGCACAAACAGCCGGGCTGCGAACTCTTCCTAACTTAACATTACTCAGGCCAAAGGCGAATCAGTTTTATCGCTTTATCTGACCACCAGGCGACTCTCCAGAGCCGATTCCTGTTGCAGCAGACGGTCATAAGCGACTTTTGGCAGATCGATTTCCATATCCCAGCCACCGGTTTCGGATACTTTTTCGGCGATCACCCCACCCAGCTCGAAAAGCCGCGCCCGTAGACGTCCATCCGCCGGTTGCAGCTGTAATAGTTTATGCACGTGTTCCTGATGGTAGAACTCGGCCAGGGCCTCTTTCAGCAACTCCATGCCCTCGCCGGTCAATGCGGACAACCAGATGCGTTTGACCAGACCATCTTCACCCCGCTCAATCCGCGGCAATTCGCTGTCTGTCAGATCGATTTTATTGAAGATTTCAATCTGTGGAATCTTGTCGGCACCAATCTGCTTCAGTACATCGTTCACCTCTGCTATGCAGACAGCCCGCTGCGTGCTTGCCGTATCAATCACATGCAGCAGCAGTGAGGCCTCGGATGTCTCCTGCAGGGTGGACTTGAAGGCAGCGACCAGTTCATGGGGCAGATGGGAGATAAATCCCACCGTATCCGCCAGGATGCAGGCGCCTTCTCCCGGGAGATCCAGTCGTCGCAGCGTCGGATCCAGGGTGGCAAACAGCTGATCCTGTGCATACACCTCGGCATCGGTAAGGGTATTGAACAGGGTCGATTTACCGGCATTGGTATAGCCGACCAGAGAGACCGTGGGAATCTCGGCCTTGCTGCGGGCCTTGCGCCCCTGGTTACGCTGACTATTCACTTTTTCGAGACGCCGGCGAATCTGCGCAATACGGTGATTAAGCAGTCGGCGGTCTGTCTCAAGCTGGGTTTCACCCGGACCGCGCAGGCCGATACCGCCTTTCTGGCGTTCAAGGTGGGTCCAGCCTCGCACCAGGCGGGTGGAGAGATGCCGCAACTGGGCAAGTTCCACCTGCAGCTTGCCCTCGAAAGAGCGCGCACGCTGGGCAAAAATATCCAGAATCAGCCCTGTTCTGTCCACCACCCGGCACTTGAATTCCCGCTCCAGGTTGCGCTCCTGGCTGGGAGAGAGCGTATGATTGAAAATCACCAGATCCGCCTCTTCCGCCTGGATCAGATCACGAATCTCATCCGCCTTGCCACTCCCGATAAACAGACGTGAATCAGGAGACTTCCGGCTTCCGGTGACCAGCCGGAGAGGTGTTGCCCCGGCAGAAACCACCAGCTCGCGAAACTCATCCAGCTCTTCCGGGTCCGCTTTGAGATCCATATCCACATGAACAAGAATGGCCTTCTCGCCAACTTTTGGGCGTTCAAACACCATGCACCTCGCAACCACATTGACGCATCGGCCAACTGATCAGGAAACTCGTTTCAAACATGTGATATTCAAACCTGGATGACGAATATTGAAGAATCATTTGATATTGACAAGGAGCGGGACAGAGGATTTCGCCGGGAGATACCGATAGCCCACAGCAACACTGTTGGTTGGATGCTGGCAGTGTATTTTTTGACCCAATTCACGCAATCAGAGGAAACCTGGCTTCAATCCTGCGCGACGCCTGCCGCTGCTGCCTTGTATAAAACGGCAGGTCGTCGTCACCTCTCTGGATAATCAACTGTTACCCGGCTCTATCGTAGCATCATCGCCGGCCGGCATCTGCAGACGCACATTCCTGGCCGGGACTACTGTGGAGATTGCATGTTTATAGACCATTTGACTGACTGTGTTCTTCAGCAGGACCACAAACTGGTCAAATGATTCGATCTGTCCTTGCAGCTTGATTCCATTCACCAGGAAGATCGACACGGGTATACGCTCTTTTCGCAGCGTGTTGAGGAAAGGGTCTTGTAGACTTTGCCCCTTAGACATCGGAGTTCTCCTTATTGTGATATCGCGTCGGTATCTAAAAAATAGCTTATGGTACAAGGTTGTACCAGAAAAAAAGTCGGTATTTTGTCAATATATTTACACACAGCTCACACTGTCACCCTAAATTGAGGCCTGCACGAATTATTTTCAAGGCTTGAGGCAAAATATCTCCAGCCTCTTCATCCAGCCAGTGCACATCCAGATAGGATCTGAGCCAGGTGAACTGACGCTTGGCGAGCTGCCGGGTGGCAATAATACCCCGCTCGATCATCGTCTGCCTGTCCCACTCCCCCTGCAGATAGCGGATCATCTGGCGATATCCCACTGAACGCAGGGCAGGCATCTCCGGCCGTAGATCACTCCGCTGCAACAATGTGCGGACTTCATCCTCAAACCCCTGTGACAGCATGGCGTTGAATCGGTCAGCAATCCGCTGATGCAAAACCGCCCGCTCTTTCGGTACCCGCGCCAGCTTGACCAGATGATAGGGCAGACTCCTTTGCCCTGCATGACCCTGCAATCGGGACAGTGGCTCTCCGGTCAGCCGGTAGACTTCCAGTGCCCGCTGAATTCTTTGTGGATCATTGGGGTGGATCCGGCTGGCGGAGATGGGATCGACTACCTGCAGACGCGCATGCATCTCATCCCAACCTGACTCAGCGGCTTCCCGCTCCAGTTCGGCCCGAATGGCCGGGTCTGCCTCGGGCAGACGGGAGAGTCCGAACTCCAGCGCCCTGAAATAGAGCATGGTCCCCCCCACCAGCAGGGGAATGCGTCCGGCCGCACTGATTTCCGCCATCGCGGCCAGGGCATCCGCCCGAAAACGGGCCGCCGAATAGGTCTCTGCCGGATCACAGATATCGATCAGACGGTGCGGCGCCTGCGCCAGTTCGGCAGCATCGGGCTTGGCTGTGCCGATATCCATGCCACGATAAACCAGTGCGGAATCGACACTGATGATCTCACAGGGCAACTGGCCTACCAGCTCAATCGCCAGAGCGGTCTTGCCGGAGGCGGTCGGCCCCATCAGAAAGATGGCGGGCGGCAGTCCCGACACTGCAGCTTCAGTGGCCATTACCGGCCTCGCAGAAACAGTTTATCCAGACGATCCAGATCGAGTTGCACCCAGGTGGGGCGTCCATGATTGCACTGATCGCTGCGCTCCGTCCGTTCCATATCCCTCAGCAGGGCGTTCATCTCCTCAATGGTCAAGCGTCTGTTGGCACGGACAGCACCATGGCAGGCCATGGTGGCGAGGACCTGGTTGATCTCGCTGCGAATGCGGTCGCTGCTGCCGTGCACCACGATATCCGACAGGATATCCCGTAGTAACTGCTCCGCATCCGCGCCCTGCAGCAGCACCGGTATGGCGCGCACCGCCAGGGTTTCCGCCCCGAGCCGATCCACCTCCACGCCCAGCTCGCTGAACAGCGTCTGCTGAGTCTCTGCCAGATCAGCCTCCCGGGAACTCACGGGGACGGAGACCGGTACCAACAGTGGCTGGCGGCTGATGCCCCCCTCCTGCAGCGCATGTTTGAAGCGCTCATAGGTGATGCGCTCATGGGCGGCATGCATATCCACGAGAATTAGGCCGGCGGCATTCTCCGCCAGGATATAGATTCCTTTCAGCTGCGCCAGGGCAAAGCCCAGGGGGGGGACCTGTTGCACCGAGGAGTTGTCTGCTACGGACCATTCCGGTGACGGTTGCTGCATCAGGAAACTGGGCTGATAACCGGCCTGCCGCTCCTGCACCTGCAGCCCCAACGGCTGCTGGTAGTTAAACGGGGGCACGCCGGTAGCGGTCGTTCGCGGCTCGACGGTCACCGGGAGGATCTCCCCGGTCGTCCTGTCGACCTCCTGGCCCGGTCGGGTATCCGCCAGCACCTGGTGCAGCGTACGATAGATGAAGCCATGCACCATTCTGCCGTCACGGAATCGCACCTCGTGCTTGGCGGGGTGCACATTCACATCCACCTGCAACGGATCAAGATCCAGGTAGAGCACATAGGCCGGGTGGCGGCCGTGAAACAACACATCCTGAAACGCCTGCCGCACAGCATGGGTCACCAGTTTGTCCCGCACCATCCGCCCGTTGACATAGAAATACTGCATATCCGCCTGACTGCGGGAAAACACCGGCCGGGCCACCCAGCCGCGCAGGGAGAGTCCGGCCTGATCCCGATCCAGATGAATCACCTGCCCCAGAAACGCATCACCCAGCAGACCGGCTAGTCTGCGCTCCTGCTCCCGCAACTGGCTGGCAAGCGGCAGGGTAAACATCTCTTTACGGTTATGGGTGAGGCTGAACGAGACATCGAACCGGCTCAGGGCGAGTCGCTTCAGCTGGGTCTCGATATGGCCGTATTCGGTCTTGTCTGTCCGCATGAACTTGCGGCGGGCCGGGGTATTATAAAAAAGGTCCCGGACCTCAACCGTGGTGCCTTGTGGATGGGCGCTTGGCACCGGATCGGCGATCTGGTCACCACCATCGCCGCTGACACTCCAGCCGCTCTCCTGGCCGGTTGTGCGGGAAGCGATGGTCAGGCGGGAAACGGAGGCGATGCTGGGCAGGGCTTCTCCCCGGAACCCCATGCTGACAACCTTCTCCAGCTCTTCCAGGGTGCTGATCTTGCTGGTGGCATGGCGTGACAGGGCCAGGCGCAGATCATCGGGATGGATGCCACCGCCGTTGTCCCGCACCCGGATCAGTTTTCCGCCACCCTGTTCTATATCCACCTCGATCCGGGTGGCCCCGGCATCCAGACTGTTTTCCACCAGCTCCTTGATCACGGAGGCGGGACGCTCCACCACCTCGCCGGCGGCGATCTGATTGATCAATTGTGCGGGAAGTGCCTGTATGCGCATCTGACCTGTACCAATTGAACGGGAACAGCGCCTGACGGACGCGATCCCCTGGGGTAGTGTGTTACGGATTAAAGGTCGGGATTATAACCAGCAATGGGTGGCGGATGTGAATCGGTGGATGATTATTCTTGCGCGGAGAGGTGTCAGTCCGGCGGCTGGAATGCGCCGGCCAACCCGACACCACTTCGTCCAGCTATCGGGTCAGGTACCGGGAATCACCAGCACCTGGCCGATGCGGATCATGTCATCGGAGATCCCATTGGCCGATTTGAGACTGGCCAGGCTTATGTTATAGCGATCGGCAATCGCCCCCAGGGTATCACCCCGGGAAATGGTATGTTGGCGTGATTTCAGCTGGGCCATCAGGGTTCCCGGCGGCGGACTGTTGCGGAAGTAACTCCTCAGGCCGCTCATGATGGCCCCGGCTACTTTCTGCTGATGCCGCGGATCAAGCAGTTTCCGCTCCTCTTCAGGATTGGAGATGAATGCCGTCTCCACCAGTATCGAGGGAACGTCAGGGGATTTCAGGACAGCAAAACCGGCCTGCTGTACCGACCCCTTGTGGGTTCTGCCAACCCGTTTCAGTTGGCCCAGGACTTTGCCGGCCACTTCGTGGCTGGCCTGACTGGTACCGGTCTGGGAGAGATCCAGCAGCACGGATGCCAGCACATCATCCTTGTCTTCCAGCTTGACGCCGCCAATCAGGTCCGCACTGTTTTCACTCTCGGCCAGCCAACGCGCCGCCTCACTCGATGCGCCGCGCTTGGATAGGGTGTAGACCGATGAGCCGCGGGCCCTGGCATCCCGGAATGAATCGGCATGAATGGAGACAAACAGATCGGCACGATGCGAACGGGCCAGGTCCATACGCTTACGCAGGCCGAGGTAATAGTCGCCATCCCGGATCAGCACCGCCTTCATGCCACGCTCCTGCTCGATCAGAGCGGCCAGCTTGCGGGCAATGGAGAGCACGACATCTTTTTCGTAGGTTCCACGCCTGCCCTTGGCACCCGGATCTTCGCCGCCATGCCCCGCATCTATGGCAACGACCACATCCCGCACACCGGTGGTTTCAACCTGCTTGACCGGCTTATGGGCTGTTTTCCCGGCGATAGGCTCCGCTTCACCAAACAGATCCACCACCAGACGATGCCCATACTGACTGTTCGGCCGGAGGACAAAACTTTTCGGATGGGTCTGGGTGTTGAGATCCAACACCACCCGCAGCGTGCCATCTTTGCGCTGGGCGCTGCGCAACCGTTTGATCAGGGCGTTGTCATGCACCGCCGGCATGGTGCCGGTGAGTCTGGCATCGCTGATATCGATGACCAGGCGATCAGGCTGTTTCAGGGTGAAGAGCTTGTGATTGACCGGCTGACTGGTATCAAACACCAATCGGGTATGATCCGGAGCCGCCCAGATACGGAGATTGTCGACCACGGTCGTACCGGCTAACAACGGCCAGCAGACCAACATCAGCAGGATTGTGGCTATCTTCCTCATCATGCGTAGCGTTGTTCTTATTGCCCGGGTGATTGGATACAGCTAAAAGATAGCATGCAGATTTAATAAATTCCAGAGATATCTATAAGATAGAAAACTAACCTACATTCAACTCTTAACTATAGAGGCGAGCTCGGTCCGCAGTCTTTCCAGCAGCTTCTTACCTGAATCGGATTCTGCGCTGATGATCAACTCTCGCCCGCCATTCTGATAGTCGATGCGTATCAACAGGTCGGGGGCCGGCAGTGCCCCCGCACCCTGCTCCGGCCACTCCACCAGCATCACCGCCTCGTCCTGCAGCATATCCCGCAACCCCAGAAACTCGATCTCATCCGGATCGGCAAGTCGATAAAGATCCAGGTGATAGCAGCGCCTCGTGCCTATCTCATACGGTTCAATCAATGTGTAGGTGGGACTCTTGACCGAACCGGCATGCCCCAGTCCGCGGAGAAAGCCTCTCGCCAGGGTGGTCTTGCCGGCCCCCAGCCCCCCGGCCAGATAGATCAGGCAACGGGGCGGGACAACCCCGGACAGCACCCGGCCAATCCACTCCTGCTCCTGTTCGGAATCTGCCCTGATCACCAGCACTTACAGGCTCCCCCTATTCATCAGATGGCGGATCGCCGGCAACAGGTCGCTCGCCAGCATGCCCCGCTCACCCGCCTCGGCGGCCAGATCCCCTGCCGCCCCATGCAGACAGACACCCATCTCCGTCGCCCGCCCGGGCGTTTCACCCTGAACCATCAAGGCAGCAATAATGCCGGTCAACAGATCCCCCATGCCACCGCTGGCCATACCCGGATTCCCTGCATGGCAGACCCCGATCAATATCTGTGGGTCAGCGCTGATCAGGGTACCGGCCCCCTTCAGCAAGACCACCCCGCCATAGCGTTGCTGCAACCGGGCGACCGCCGCGAACCGATCTGTCTGTACCTCGCCCGTGGAACAACCCAGCAGCCGCCCCGCCTCACCGGGATGGGGGGTCAGCACCCAGTTTTCCCGCCGTTCCGGCTCCAGGGCCAACAGGTTCAGCGCATCCGCATCCACCACCAGGGGCAGATTACTCTGCAGCACCCGACGCAGCATCCGCTGCCCCCATCTGCCCTGTCCCAGCCCCGGCCCGATCGCCACTGCATCGGCCCGTGCCAGCAAGGGCAACAGTGCCTCCGGCTGCTCGATCCCGTGACACATCAGTTCCGGGCGTTGAGCGGCGATCAGTGCCGCGTGTTCAGGACGGGTGGCGATGGAGACCAGGCCGGCTCCGCTGCGCAGCCCCGCCTCCCCGGCCAGGCGGATGGCGCCGGCAAACCCTTGGTCGCCACCCACCAGCAACAGATGCCCGCAATCCCCCTTGTGCAGGGTCCGGCGACGCGGCTTCAACTGTTCGGCAAAGAGCGGCCAGCGCAGGAGACGTGCACTCGGGCTCACCCGGGCATACACCTCGGCCGGCACATCCAGATCCGCAAAGGCAACCCGGCCACAACAGGCCGGCCCTTCGCCGCTGAACATCCCCTGCTTGAGGCCAATAAAGCTGACAGTCGCTTCCGCCCGGATCGCACACCCCATGATCCGGCCACTGTCCGCGTGAAGACCCGAGGGTATATCCAGCGCAAGCACCGGAGCCGGATGCCGGTTGGCGGCCATCAGGGCGGCTTCCCAGACTCCGCTCACGGCTCGTTCCAGGCCGGTCCCCAGCACCCCGTCCACGATCAGGTCGGTGGGAAACTCCAGGCCATCGTAGGGTGCAATGCGCCCCCCGGCCTGAACAAATTTCTCGGCGCAGGTCAACGCATCACCCTGCAACCTGTCCGCATCACCCAGCTGCAACAGGTGCACCGCCAATCCCGCCTGCAGCGCCAGGCGGGCCAGCACGAAACCGTCACCGCCGTTATTGCCGATACCGCACAGCACGGTAATGGTCCGGACATCCGGCCAGCGCATCCGCAGCAACTCGAAGGCGGCAGCGCCGGCCCGCTCCATCAGGGTCAGTCCGGGAATACCGAACTGATCAATGACGCAGCGATCCAGGCGCCGAACCTGTTCGGCCAGATAGAGTCGGGGCGGGAATTGTGATGGATCGGTGATTAACGTCATTAACTGAATCCGCTGCCACTATCCTACCTATTGTAGGGTCTCATCCGTGGTTTTGTCTCACCCGGACAGTGCTATCCTGAAGCCTTATTGATGCTATGATCGCACACCACCATGTCAGCACCGACTTCCACAGATTATCAGGCTCTGGCCGAGCAGATCCGACAGTGGGGCGCCGCGCTCGGTTTCCAGCAGGTCGGCATTGCCGACACCGATCTGACCCTGGCCGAGCAGCACCTGCACCAGTGGCTGGATCAAGGCATGCACGGTTGTATGGAGTACATGGCCAGCCATGGGCTGAAGCGGTCCCGGCCCGCAGAACTGGTGCCCGGCACTCTGCGTATCATCTCGGTGCGCATGGACTATCTGCCACCCGATGACGACCCGGAGGCGGTTCTGGCTGACACACAGTGCGCATTTATCTCCCGCTACGCCCTCGGCCGTGACTATCACAAGCTGATGCGTAACCGATTACAGAAACTGGCCGACCGGATTGAAGCGGCCGTTGGCCCCTTCGGTTATCGTGCCTTTGTCGACTCGGCACCGGTACTGGAGCGGGCCCTGGCGGAGAAGGCGGGACTGGGCTGGACCGGCAAGCACAGTAATATCGTCAATCGCCAGGCCGGCTCCTGGTTCTTTCTGGGCGAACTCTACACCACCCTGCCTCTGCCGGTGGACCAACCGGAGGCGGATCACTGCGGGCGCTGTACCGCCTGTATCGATATCTGCCCCACCCGGGCGATCGTCGCCCCCTACCGGGTGGATGCGCGCCGCTGCATCTCTTACCTCACCATCGAGCTGGACGGCCCGATTCCGGAGGCGCTGAGACCGCTCATGGGGAATCGCATCTACGGCTGTGACGACTGCCTGATGGCCTGTCCCTGGAACCGTTTCGCCACGGCCTCGGCGGAGGCCGATTTCAGCCCCCGTAACGGTCTCGACAACGCCTCCCTCCGCGCCCTCTTTGCCTGGGACGAAGCCACCTTCCTGAAACGCCTCGAAGGTTCACCCATCCGCCGTATCGGCCATCAGCGCTGGCTGCGCAATATCGCGGTTGCCCTGGGCAATGCCCTGACCACTCCGGATACCCTCGCCGCCCTCAACAGCCGGCGGCATGATCCGTCCGAACTGGTCAGAGAGCATGTCCAGTGGGCACTCCGACAGCACACCGATTCGCATGAAGTGTAAGGGGGCGTTGCGGCTTTGCCTCTCCGCTGCCGCGTGGGTCGCAGGATGGATAAGCGTCAGCGCATCCATCCTTTATCTCAAGTGGACAATCCCGGCCGCCACGACGGTTACTGCGATGCCGGTTCGGCGGCAGGCGGAATCCTCAGGAAGTGGTCCCGGTAGTGTCGCAATTCATTGATCGAATCCCGGATGTCATCCAGCGCCAGGTGTTTGCCGCTCTTCACCACGCCTTTGGCAATGTCAGGGGCCCAGCGATTGGCCAGCTCCTTCAGGGTACTCACATCCAGATTGCGGTAATGAAAATAGGCCTCCAACTCTGGCATGCAGCGGGCCAGAAAACGGCGATCCTGACAGATACTGTTGCCGCAGATGGGCGAAGCCCCCTTGGGGACATACTGACGTAGAAACACCAGCGTCTCCTGCTCGGCCTGCGCCTCACTGCAACGGCTGGCAAGTACCCGTTCAGTAAGACCAGATTGGGCATGCTGGTTGGTATTCCACTCATCCATAGCGGCCATCACCGCCACTGGCTGGTGGATCGCCAGCATCGGGCCTTCGGCCAGCACGTTGAGATCCGCATCCGTCACGATGGTGGCAATCTCGATGATGGCATCACTCTGGGGATCGAGACCGGTCATCTCGAGATCAATCCAGATCAGATTTGTTGGATCCTGCGCCATCTTATTGCCCGCCTTTGGTTGTCTGCCGAGCCGCGCATTCTAGCAGAAGCGCGGCTATCTCTGTATCCTGTAGCCATGCACCTGTTCACCATCCTGTTCATTTCCGCCCTGGCTATCGGACTGCTGCTGCAGCTCTGGCTGATGCAGCGACAAAGGGATCATGTGGCGCGACACAGCACGCAGGTCCCACCCGCCTTTGCCGACAGGGTAACGCTGCAGGAGCATCAGAAAGCCGCCGACTATACCCGGGCAAAACTGACCATGGGCCATATCAGCCTGTTGACCGGCACCGGTCTGCTGCTGCTCTGGACCCTGGGCGGCGGGATCGACCTGCTGCATCGATGGTGGCAGCAGTGGCCTGTTGATCCGATCTGGAGCGGCATCGGCCTGATCTTCTCGGTCTCGCTGATCTCCGCGCTGCTGGAACTGCCCCTTGGCCTCTGGAACACCTTTGTGCTGGAAGCGCGCTTCGGCTTCAACCGCACCACTCCGAAGCGCTTTGTCACCGACCTGCTGTTGCAACTGCTGCTGGCACTGCTGATCGGCACACCCCTGCTCGGGGTCATTCTCTGGCTGATGGAGCGGGCAGGCGACACCTGGTGGCTCGCCGCCTGGGGGGTGTGGATGGGTTTCATGCTGCTGATGCTGTGGATCTACCCCACCCTGATCGCACCGTTGTTCAACAAGTTCAGTCCCCTTGAGGATGGCCCGCTGAAACAGCGCATCCAGGCGCTGCTGACGCGTTGCGGTTTCACCAGCCGGGGCATATTTATCATGGACGGCTCGAAACGCTCGGGGCACGGCAACGCCTACTTCACCGGGTTCGGCAAAAACAAGCGCATCGTCTTCTATGACACGCTGGCAGAGAGCCTGTCGGGTGACGAGATGGAGGCGGTACTGGCCCATGAACTGGGCCACTTTAAACGTCGCCATATCCTCAAGCACCTGCTGCTCTCCACCGTGATGTCACTGCTCGGTTTTGCCCTGCTCGGCTGGTTGGCCGCACAGACCTGGTTCTACCTGGCACTGGGGGTCAACGGCCAGAGCAACGCCCTGGCGCTGCTGCTGTTCATTCTCATCCTGCCGGTCTTCAGCCAGTTTCTGCAACCGCTGATGGCCATCATGTCACGGCGCCATGAGTTCGAGGCGGATGACTTTGCCGTGGAACAGGCCGGCGCGGAACCGATGATCCGGGCACTGGTCAAGCTCTATCGGGAGAACGCCAGTACCCTGACCCCTGATCCGCTTTATTCCGCTTTCCATGACAGCCATCCCCCGGCCCCGGTACGGGTCGCCCATTTATCGGCTAAAATTTCACCTGTTTCCACACAGTAACGAGGTCACCCCATGAAACCGTTGACAACACTGATCGGCACGGCTTGTCTGATAATGTTCCCCTTGGGCCAAGCCAACGCCTTCGACCTCCAGGCCGGCAAGGCCCAGACGATGGAAAACTGCACCTCCTGCCACGGCAGCGAAGCCTATACCCGGGATGATCGCCGGGTGACCAGTCGCAAGGGGCTCTCGGCCCAGGTGCAGCGGTGCCAGCTGTCTCTCAACCTCAACTGGTTCGAAGACGAGGTGGAAAACAGCGCGGAATATCTCAATCAAACCTACTATCATTTCAACAACTAATCCTGGAACAGCAGCTTCCGCATGGCAAAACGGCGATTGACCCGGCGACAGCGGGAGCGCATCAAGGCGATACAGGAACGACGCAGGGACAAACTGGAACAGCAGGCGGACCGGGCGCTCAGTGAGACCGATGCCGGCGACCCCCGCGAAGGGCTGGTGGTGACCCGCCATGGACAGAACCTGGTGGTTACCGACCACTCAGGCAGCCTCATCCACTGCCTCTCCCGACAGAACATTGGCCAGGTGGTCTGTGGTGACCGGGTGGTATGGCAGCCAACCAGCGACAATCAGGGCGTCGTCACCGCCATCCTTCCGCGTGCAACCGCGCTGCTCCGTCCCAACTACAGTGGCGAGGAACGGGCCCTGGCGGCCAACATCAGCCAGATAGTGATTGTGCTGGCCCCCGAACCGGCCCCCACGCCCTATCTGGTGGATCAATATCTGGTGGCGGCAGAGCAGATCGAGGTTTCCACCCTGATCGCACTCAACAAGCGTGACCTGATGGATCAGGACGCACTGGCGGCATTTGAACGGCAGTTTGGTCATTACCCGAAGATCGGCTACCCGCTGATCGAGATCAGTGCCAAGTATGAGCACGGCCTCGATCCGCTGATCGAGCGGTTGAAGGACCAGACCAGCATCCTGGTGGGCCAGTCCGGCGTGGGCAAGTCATCCCTGGTCAACGCGTTGCTGCCGGACATCGATATCCAGGTCGGCCGCCTTTCAACCGCCTCCGGTCAGGGCTGTCACACCACTTCTGCCACGACCTTGTATCAACTGCCTACCGGCGGCCATCTGATCGACTCCCCGGGCGTGCGCAGTTTCAGGTTGGGTCAATTGACCCTGGACGCATTGGCCAATGGCTTCATCGAGTTCCGGGAGTATCTCGGACACTGCCGATTCAGCAACTGCAGCCACCAGCATGAACCCGGCTGCGCCCTGCGGGAGGCGGTGGAGAGCGGGCGGATCGCTCCGCAACGTCTGGCCAACTACCTGCACATGGCCAGTGGAATGAACCCGCCCCACGGCTGAGCGGTCGGTAGAAACACAATCACCCTGCTTTCAGCGCATGGTCACCAGCTCTTCCGCCCCGGTCGGATGGATGGCGATAGTGTCGTCGAAATCCCGTTTGGTGGCTCCCATACGGATGGCCACGGCAAAGCCCTGCAGCATCTCGTCCGCCCCGAAACCGATCACATGGCAACCGACTATCTTCTCCTGGGCACCGACACAGACCAGTTTCATCGCCACCTTGCTCTGGCGCTCGGTAAAGGCGTGATACATCGGCGTAAAGCGTGTCTGGTACACCTTGACCGCTTCACCGTGGGTGGCCCTGGCTTCATTCTCCGTCAGCCCGACGGTGGCAATCGGCGGGTGTGAAAAGACCACGCTGGGCACCAGTGAATAATCGAGTCGACGATCCGGCATGCCGCCAAACAGGCGATCCGACAGCCGTCGCGCCGCGGCGATGGCGACCGGCGTCAGCTGCGGGGCATTGGTCACATCCCCCAGGGCGTAAAGACCGGGAACGGCCGTGTTCTGGAAGGCATCCACGCTGATGTAGCCTTCATTGTCACAAACGACCCCGGTATTCCCCAACGCCAACGCAGCAGAGGCAGGCGTGCGTCCGATAGCCCAGATCAGCTGGTCAAAACCGCTCTGCATCTGACCACTCCCGGAGCAATAGAGATTCAGCGTGCCATCATCGGCACGCTCCACCCGGTCGATACTCGATGAGGAGATGATATTGACGCCATCATTCAGCATCTCTTCCATCAGGCTTTCCCGCAGCATGTCATCGAAGCGCCGCAACAGGTGCTCGCCGCGCAGGAACATGGTCACCTCGCTACCGACTGCATTGAGCATACCGGCCAACTCCACGGCAATATAACCGCTGCCCACTACCGCAACACGCCTGGGCTGTTCGGCCAGGCCGAAGAAACCGTCAGAGGTAATGCCCAACTCCGCGCCTTCAATTTCCGGAACCAGCGGATAAGAGCCCGGCGCGATCACGATATGTTTCGCCTGATACTGCTCGCCATTTACCTCCAGCGTATGGTTATCCACAAACCGGGCATGGCCGTTGATCTCAGCAATATTGGAATCGGCCAGATAGGTGTGATACCAGCTGTTGATGTTGGCCACATAGCGGTTGCGTTCAGCAACCAGTTTTCCCCAGTCAAACCCCTCCTGATGCAGCGAGAACCCGTAGGCGCCCGCGTCATGCAGCGTGTGCGCAATGGAAGCCCCGTACCACATGATTTTCTTCGGCACACAACCCAGATTGACACAGGTCCCACCCAGCTTTCCCGCCTCCACCACGGCCGTGCGCACCCCATATTTCGCCGCCCGCTCGGCAGCGGAAAGGCCCCCGCTGCCACCACCAATAGCAATCAGGTCATAGGTTTTGGCCATACATCACTCCTCCAAATATGGGATACTCCAATCTTGTATATGGGCTATTGTCCCAATATGCGTCACCGTTGGACAACCACTTATACGGAACTTTAACCTGTGAAGAATTTCCTGACAGACCTGGGATTGAAGCTGTCCCGCCTGATCCGCCGCACCATACTGCTCTATCACCCACGGACCATCCGGGAAAAAGGGCTGCTCTGGTCCAGCGGACTGGCCGTTGTCACACTGCTGGTGATCCTCTACGGGCTCAGCGTCTACTGGAGCCTGGAGCCGGAGGCCTTCGACATCCAGGAGAACACCCGTCAGGAGCTCGCCGGATCAGACAGCGTCACCGGGGCGCATACCACGGCGGCACTGATTCGCGTGATGAGTACGCTGCTGGACAAACCGGGTGGTTATCTGAGTAACGACATCATGCCCCCCAGCGTCTTTCTGGATAACATACCCAATTGGGAGTTCGGTGCACTGGTACAGTCGCGGGACCTGGCCCGTGCCCTGCGCAATGACATGAGCCGGTCCCAGTCACAATCAACCGAAAACAAGGATCTCTCGGTCGCTGAACCCCAGTTCAACTTCAGCAACGACTCATGGATTCTCCCCTCCACCGAGGGTGAGTACCGGGAAGGGCTGAAGGCGCTGCGCCGTTATCTTGCGGAGTTGGCGAAGAACGATGCCCAGAATACCCAGTTCTATGCCCGGGCCGATAACCTGCGGGTATGGCTCTCGGTGGTGGAAAAACGTCTCGGCAGCCTTTCCCAGAGGCTCAGCGCCAGTGTCGGACAGGAGCGGATCAATACCGACCTGGCCGGTGACCCGGATGCCGCCCAGTCCACCCAGGCACCGATCCAGATGGAGGTGCACACACCCTGGCTGGAGATCGATGATGTCTTTTATGAGGCCCGCGGTTCCACCTGGGCACTGGTCCATTTTCTGCGCGCCGTGGAGCTCGACTTCCGGGAGATTCTGGTGAAGAAAAACGCCCTGGTGAGCCTGCGTCAGATCATCCGCGAACTGGATGCGACCCAGCAGCCGGTGATGAGCCCCATGGTGCTCAACGGCGGCGGCTTCGGCATTGTCACCAACTACTCACTGGTGATGGCCTCCTACATCTCACGCGCCAATGCCGCGGTGATCGATCTGCGCAACCTGCTGAGTGAGGGATGATTTGCAGACGCTTCCGCGCCGGGATATCTTGCCGGTCGATTATCAGCGTTTGTTCACCGCAGAGGAGAGATCCCACATCGGCAGGAATACGCCCAGCGCCAGCACCAGCACCATGATGCCGATGATGACGATGATCACCGGCTCGATCGCATCGGAAAGCCGCGCCAGATCATATTTTACCTCCCGCTCATAGTGCTCGGCCGTCTCCAGCAGCAGATCATCCACGGAACCGGACTCTTCACCGATGGCAATCATCTGCAGCACCATGGGGGTAAACATGCCGGTTGCCGCGGCGGTTCTGGCAATCGACTCACCACTCTCGATACCGTCCCGCATACTCAGGATACGTTCACTGATGAAGGCATTATTGACCACACCGGCAATCACGTTCAGCGCCTGTACCAGCGGCACGCCCGAACGCATGGCCATAGCCAGTGAACGGGAGAAGCGTCCCAGAATCGCCTTCTTGAGGATATGGCCGATCAGTGGTATCCGCAGAAGGGTCCGCGACCAGATATAAGCCCCCTCGTCGGTGCGGATCCAGAGACTCAGCGCCAGCAACAGACCGGCACTTCCGGCCAACAGAAGTGGCCACCAGTCAAGGGTGAACTCGGAAACGGCAAGCAGAATCCGCGTAGCCAGCGGCAATTGTGCATCGAATCGGGCAAAGGCATCGGCGAAGGCCGGAATTACCCAGATATTGATAATCACCATGGCAATGGCAATCGCCAGCAGTACGGTCAACGGATAACGGATGGCCGTCTTGATACGGTTGCGGGTCTCTTTTTCCAGTTCCAGATAACCCGCCAGCTGCAGGAAGGTATCATCCAGGCGACCGGTGCTCTCCCCCACCTTGATCATACTGATGAACAGCGGCGAAAAAATGGCCGGATAACGTGCCAGTGCCATATGCAGCTCACGCCCTGACTGAATGTCGTCGACAACACCTTTCAGAGCCGCGGCAAGAGTCGGATTCTGGGTTGTCTCTATCAGGCTGCCGAAACTGCGCAGAATCGGCACCCCGGCCTTCTGCAGGGTATAGAGCTGGCGGCACAGCAGCACCAGTTCATCCAGTCTGACCCTGGGTCGAAACCACCCCAGCTTGATCTCCTTACTGGCACCGCGCCGTTCCACCGGCGCGATATCGATGGGGGTCAGGCTGGAACGGAACAGCTGTTCGGCGATCGCCTCCGGTGTCTCCCCCTCAAGGATGCCGGTCAACGCCTCACCACGCCGGTTTCGCGCTTTATATTGATAGGCCCGCATCAGAGGCTGACCACCCTGTCATCCGTCAGCTGCTTCATTCGGCCAGCTCCACATCACCCGAAACCCGGATCGCCTCGTTCAGGGAAGTGATACCCTGGCAGGCAAAGCGCAATACCGATTGCCAGAGGGGCGCAAAGTTTTTACTGGCCAGAGCAATGCGGGCAAAGGACTCGTGGTCATCCCGCCGCAACGCGGATGCCATTTCGCCATTCAGCTCCAGCAGTTCGTAGACACCGACCCGCCCACGGTAACCGGTGTTGCCGCAACGGTTGCAACCCCGACCGATACGCAGGCCGGTCAGGTCATGGGTTTGGCCCGTGCCCTCCAGCCAGGCACGCTCCATATCATTCGGCACATGGGGTTCGGCACAGTGCCCACAGACCCGCCTGACCAGCCGTTGCGCCACAATGGCCAGCAGGGAAGAGGCCATCAGGTAACCGGGCGCACCCATGTCAAGCAGCCGGCTGACGGTACCAATAGCGCTGTTGGTATGCACGGTGGAGAGTACAAAATGTCCGGTGATGGCGGCACGCAGACCGATCTGTGCCGTTTCCAGGTCGCGCATCTCCCCCACCAGCAGGATATCGGGGTCCTGGCGCATGGCGGTGCGCAGCACCCGGGCAAAACTCAACCCGATCTGTTCATGTACCTGCACCTGATTGATCCGGGGAAGCCGGTATTCAACCGGGTCTTCCACCGTGATAATTTTTTTCTCTGCAGTATTCAACTCATTCAGGGCGGAATAGAGCGTGGTGGTTTTACCACTGCCGGTGGGTCCGGTCACCAGCACCATGCCATGGGGTTTTTTGATCAGCAACCGGAGTCGCTGCAGCATCCCCGGCTCGATACCCAGGTCATCCAGGCTCAGGATGCCCGAGCTTTGATCCAGCAGGCGCATCACCACCGCCTCGCCATGCTGGACCGGCATGGTGGAGAGTCGCACGTCGATGGAGTGTCGCTTCACCTTGATCTGAAACCGGCCATCCTGGGGCAGACGTTTTTCCGAAATATCCAGACTGGCCAGCAGTTTCAGCCGCTGCACCAGCGCCGGCGCAATCCGCCGCTCATTCATCACCTGCTCATGCAGCACCCCGTCGATCCGCTGGCGTATTCTCAACACCTCTTCATCCGGCTCAATATGGATATCCGACGCCTTGGCCTGCAGTGCATCTTCGAACAGTGTCTGCAACAGGCGGATCACCGGGGCATCCCCGGCCTCTACCGTCTGCATCAGCTGGCCGAGATCAAAATCGCCTTGAGTCAGGTCCTCATGCAGTTCACCCGCCAGCGAGTTCAGCTCTTCGGAACGGCGATACATGCGATCCAGCGCTTCCAGCAGGTCGCTCTCCCGCACCACCGCCTGGCGGATCCTTTTCTTCAGCACGTGCCCCAGTTCATCGTAGGCAAACAGGTCTGTCGGATCCGCCATCCCGACCAGCACATCCTTGTCACGGATCTCCAGCAGGATCACCCGGTAACGCCGCGCCATGGTCTCCTGAACGCGCTTCACGACCTCGGGCTGGAGCGGATAGGAGGTCAGATCGATAAACGGGATCTGTAGCTGCTGGGAAAGGAAATCGAGTAAGCGCTGTTCGTCGATAAAACCCAGTTCGATCAGCGTATACCCCAGCTTGTGTCCGGATCGCTTCTGTTCGGTCAGCGCGGCTTGCAGCTGACCTTCGGAGATCACCCTGTTTTCCACCAGCAGATCGCCGATGCGAATCCGCCGGCGGCTACGCATGACATCGGCCGGGTTTGTTTCCACTTCATCAACCATGCTGTTATTGCTCCAGCGATAATTCAGAGACCCGCTTTCGGGCATACTCAGTGACCTGTGCGGGCAGCGTCTCCAGGGTCAGCGCCTCCCGATAGCGTGCCAGCGCCTCGCCATAGGCACCGGTGGCGTCAAGTGAGATGGCCAGTCCGGCCAGCGCACGCGCGTTCTCCGGCTGCTGCTCAATGATCCCGCGATATACCCGCACCGCCTCGGAAAACTGTTGAGCCTGTTGATAGGCCGAGCCCAGCAGTGACAGCAGCTCGGTATGCTCCCCGGTAATGGCTCGCTGCTGTTCCAGCAGACGGATCGCCCGGGGCAGATCACCCTCCTCCATCAGCAGTCGACCACGCAAGACAACCAGGGGCACTGAAGCGGGTGCAAAATCAAGCCCTTCATCCAAAAGGGCGGCCGCCTCATTGCGCTCTCCCGCGTTCAACCGCAACATCACCAGCAGCCGGCGGGCTTCGACATGGGCACGATCCAGCATCAGTGTGTGCCGCAAAGAGGCTTCCGCCTCCCGTAACAGCCCATCATTGAGTTGTACCAATGCACCGGCAAAGACATTTTCGGCCGATTCTCGCACGGTTTTTGGTGCGACCTTCTTAACCCGGACCAGCGGCTGTTCGATCGTCACGGCGACCGGCTGGCGCAGGGCGGGCTGCAACGGCACATCCGCTTGCGCGACGGAAGGAGCAGACGGGGATAGCTCTGCGGCATCCGCATTTTCTGCCGCCATTAAAACTCCGGTAAGTGGAACGGCCACCTGCCCATGGTGATCCGCCTGCCCCGGCACCCCGCGCGGCAGTGGTTCATTCGACGCCAGGATTGGATCCCTGTTGAGGTCACTGTTGCCCGACTGAACCACGGCAGAGATCGGCATCGGCGCATCTGCCGCCGAATGCTCCGCAACAGCCTCTTTTTGTTCAACAGCCGCAGGCGTCCGTTCAGGAGCAACCGGCTCAATTGCTGCCGACGCCTCAGCCACGGCAGCGGGCATCATCGGTAGAGCCACACCCTTGTCGCCCGGCTCCGCCCGCGAAGCTTGTTCACTGCTGGCGCCTGGACCGGTAAGTACAGACAGAAACAGGGAGATTCGGGGTTCAAAATAGACCCCCGCCATCAGGACCACAATAACCGGCAGCAACCAGTACAACTGGCGTCCCCACCGCTTTGGTTGCGGACGAACGGCGACCGGGCCAGGCGGCATAACCGGCCGCGCCCCCTCCGCGACCTCCCGCCGATCCAGATCACGCAGCATCTGATTGATCAGGCTCACCCTCTGCCTCGCTGGGCAGCGGCTGTCTGGCGACTGAACAGTGATTGCCAGAAGCGCATCATGCCATTGTGCTGCAGCGATGCACCCTCCGTATCGTCAATCGCCCTTCTGACATGCATTTTCTCCACATGGCATTTGCCTTCACCATAGGCGGCCAGCATGGATTTATGGGCCAGGATATTGATCAGCCGGGGTATGCCGCGGCTGCCCCGGTAGAGCCACTCCAGCGCCTTGTCATTAAACAGCATCTGATCCCGATGTCCGGCCACCCGGATACGATGGCGAATATAACCCCGGCACCCCTCCGGGTTGAGTGCATGCAGGGTATGGGAGAAGGTGATCCGCTGTTTCAGCTGGCGAACGGAAGACCGGTTCAGGTGCTCATCCAGCTCCGGTTGACCAAAGAGAACAACCTGAAGCAGTTTGCTCTTCTCTGTTTCCAGGTTGGTCAGCAACCGGATCGCCTCCAGCGTCTCTTCCGGCAGTACCTGGGCCTCATCCAGCAGCAGGATCACCTGTCGTCCTTCGGCCTTCAAGGAGATCAGTCGGTCGTAAATCCGTTGCAGGGCACGATGCCCACCGATATTCATCGGATACTCGACCCCCAACTCTTCCGCCAGGGAGTAGCGCAGCGCTGAGGGCGTCAGATAGGGGTTGGGAATATAGGCCGTGACCATACCCTCGTTAGAGAGCGTATTGAGCAGTTTGCGGCAGATCAGGGTCTTTCCGGTACCCACTTCACCGGTGATTTTCAGAAAACCCTCCCCCATCCGCAGCGCCACCAGCAGCACATTCAGCGCCTCCTGATGATCCGTGTAGGAGAAGTAATAATCGGTATCCGGGGTCAGACTAAAGGGCGCTTCTTTGAGTCCAAAGTGTGTCTCGTACATGACTCAGTCACTCTTTTCACCAAGGTTGCCGAACACCTCGGGCTGGCTGCCATAGTGAAAACCGCGCTCCAGTTTCTGGAAACGATCCGCCGTATCCGACACCCGTGCCCGCCAGGTCTCGGCGCTCTCCACCACGGTGGGACGCAATACGATCACCAGCTCACTCTTCTTGGACGCCTGCCGGGTATGTCGGAACAACTGCCCGAACAGCGGCAGATCACCCAGTAGCGGTGTCGATGCCACCTCTTCGCTGCGGGTATCCTGCATCAGCCCTCCGATCACCACCAACTGGCCGCTCTGGGCATAGACCAGACTGTCCGACTCGCGCACCGTGCTCTTGGCCAGCGGCAGATTCTGCTTCTCATTACCCATCTGGATCTCCTTCTGCTGGTCGGTTACCTGACTGACTGAAGGGTGGATATGCAGAGTGACCCGCCCCTGCCGGTCGATCTGTGGTGTTACATCCAGGGCAATGCCGGAGAAAAACGGCGTCAGGGTAATATCCGGTGTGGTGGTGGTCGCGGTACCAGTGGTGGTGGTGCTGGAGATATCCGTGACAAAAAACTCGTCACTGCCGACCTTGATCACCGCCTTCTGGTTATTTAACGTCGATATACGCGGGCTGGAGAGCACCTGCACATTGCCCTGCGACTCCAGCAATTCTATGAAGGCCATAAAGCTGCCGGTATTGAGTGCAGCACCGAACAGGCCGCCAAAGGCCGAAAAACTGGTAAAGCTGACCGGAGAGGGTTCGGTCGGTGAACTGATCCCGCCTTTTGGCAACACGACTCCGGCCTTGCCCGGATTGGTGAACAGGGACGATCCACCGCTTTGCCCGATACTGAGACTGTTACCGTCCACCGTCATCATCTTGGCCCAATTGATACCCGCCTGGTAGCCATCATTGAGCTCTACCTCGATCACCTTGGCCTCCAGGATTACCTGTCGGTGCATGGCCTCGTTGGTGGTTTCGAGAAACGCCTCTACTTCCCGCAACTCTTGAGGCATGGCACGTACCACCACCAGTCCGGACTGGGGTGAAACAACCACCGAGCGATCGGCACCACTGCCAACGATAGACTGGACCGCGCCGGAGAGATCCGTCCAGAAGTCCGCTTCAGAAGTGGTATTGATCTCACTGCCGGATGTGATGCCGCCACCGGAACTGTCAGAGCCGGAATTCTCACTGTTATTGTCACTGCTTTCAGTACCCGATACTTGGCCGGAACTGACCCGTGTCTGGGAACTGCCACTGCGCTTCAGATTTAGATAATTGACGTGAAAGATGCGCGACTGCAACCGCGCCGGCAACACATGAAAACCGCTGCGTACCCGCTGATATTCATAGCCATACACATCCCTGAGCGTCTCCATGACATCGGGTATGGTCACCTGTTTCAGGCTGAGTGAGAGATTTCCCTCGACCTGTGGATGCACCACCATGTTGTAGGGAGTGCCCTCCACCAGACCCATCAGGAAAGCGCGTACCGGCACCTCATTGACATTGACATCAAAGCGCGCCTCCTGGGCGCGTCTGGTCGCTTTTGGCAACCGCATATCCACCGGAGGCAGCAGAGCCGCGGTGACCGAAGGCGGTGGCAGGGGTGTGGGCGTGCTTGCGGATGGGGGAGGCGTCTTAAGGTCATCCTGAATTCGCTCCATGGTACCGCCATCTTTCGGCGGCGTGCTCTGACAGCCGACCAGCAGCAACAGAAACAAGAACTGCAAGGATGGTCGGACCACGCGACGAAACAGGCTCATTCTCCCCCTCCGGAAAAAAGTTTTGCCGGCGTTTTAACGGATATCGGCAACAGTTCAATTTTGATTCTATCCCCTTCAAGATCCACTTCGATCCTGTGGGGTTCTATGTTGACAAGCTGCGCACCTGCGATCCGATCACCCACACGCAGACGATGTCCATTGATAACAGCGCTATTGCCATCCGGCCCGATGAATATACCTGAAAGCCGTAGGGAATTCGCATCGAATATCGGGGTGGCTGCCGTTACCGACCCACCGGGCTGCGCCTGCCGAAAGCCGTGAGGCTCCGTGGGATCACGCAACTCTCCCTGCGCCGGCATGAGAACAAGCAGCAGTAGACTCAGTGTGATAGAGCGGGTCAGTTCAGACACCTATCCACCCCTCCGACAGACTCAGGGTATGCAGCTGCAACCTGACCCGGGCCGCGGGATAGTCTGTAACTTCCAGTTCAATACCATCCCAGAAAAACCGCCCCGGCAAGGCTTCTAGCGCCTTCAGATAGTTGAGCACCGCAAGGTAACGCCCTTCGAACTCGATGACAAAGGCGTGTCGGTAGATATTTTTTTCCGCCACCCCGGCCGGATCATCGATAGCCGGCGCTTCACCTGCTTCCACATCCCCCGGCTTACTCCCCATCAACGGTTCGGTTTTAAGGGTGCTTAACCGCACCAGCTGCAACCCCGCATTGCTGAGCAGCATCTGCTCCAGCAGTTGCGCCATCTCCCTAGGCTCTATCAGTGCGGCAGCGGTTCCCTTGATTTGCCCCTCCATCTCGCTGATGAACCGTTTCAGCTGCTCCAGCTCCTGTTTTATTTTTTCATTGGGGTCACGCTCCGCCTGATTCACCAGGCCAGTCAGCTGGGTATCCAGTAGCGCTATCTGGTCATCGAGCTCCTGGATGTCGCTCCTAATCTGTTTCTGAAGCACATTCTGCGGATACCAGAGCAGATTGAACCAGCCACCGCCCAGCATCGCCAGCACCAGAATCAGAATCATGCCCCGCTCCCGGCCACTGAGCGCATCAAAACGCTCCGGTAGAGCACGCAGTTTTTCCTCTAGCAGGCTCATGGTTCATCACTCCTGCCGATAGTCATCAAATTAAAATCCAGTGTTGGAGAAAATTCATCCGCACGCTCCAGCTCCACGAGCTGGAAATTTCTGCCTGAGAAAGCCGGCTCCTTATAGAGATTTTTCAACAGCAGTGGGACTAATTCAGGCTGCAAGGACTTCCCTTTCAAAGTGAGAAAATCCCCGGCCCCGGTGATAGCGACATGGGTAAACCAGAGCTCAGGGAAGGATTGCCGTGCCAGCCCCTCAAAGACACCTGAAAACCCACTCCGGTTGGCGGCGATGGTTGATTTCAGGGTGTTCAGCAAGACAAACCCGCTCTTGCGTTTCGCCACCAGCTGCTGCAGTTCACTCTCCAACATCTTGTTCACCGATGGCTTGGGAAGCTGCTCGGCCATCCGTGTCACATTTGTCTCCAACTGCTCCCGTTGCACCTGGGATGCGCTGAGCCGATCAGACAACCGGCCAGTCTGCCACGCACCCAGACCGTACAGCCCCGCCATGGCCAGGACCGAAACCAGCACCAGTATCAGCAGCATGTTGAACGAAAAGGCTACCGATGGCTTGCGAAAAATGGGCTGGTAAAGATTAATCTGCTGTTTACGCATACCTCAGTCGCTCCTCAGGGCCGCACCGATGGCAGGTAGGCAGCGGTAGAGCTCCGCCGGGTCAACGGCGTCCAAACCATCCAGAAGCCCGGTCAGGTCGAACAGCCGCACTTTCGCCGCCAGGCTCTCATTGGCCAGCGTCTGCAACTGGGTTTTCCGTGATTCGGGGGCGATCACCGCGATTTCCGGCACCGCCCCCAGACCAAACTGGCTTTCGTGATAATCCAGCGAACGCTGCAATTCCAGGATCAATGAATCCAGTTGCTCCTGCAGGCCAAAACCGCCCTGCTGCTCCAGATCATTGCCGCTGATCTCTATGCGTCGATTCAGATAGAGCGTATCGCCCTGTACGATCTCGATCAGTCCATAACGCGGCGGAAGATAGAGCAGTGCCTGAAAAGCGCCGGGATCACTGGTGGCCGCAAGCACATTACGCAATGCCAGTTCCGTGATGTCGATGGCTGCAATCTCCAGCCCGATCGCCTCCAATTGATCGACCGTCTGTTGAATCAGACTGCGCTTCACGACTACCACGTACATCATGCGTGGGCCGCTGCGGCGCTGTGAAACCGGCAGGTCAAAAATATCCAGTACCGCATCATCGATGTGATAATCCAGCAGATCCTTGATTCGCCAGCGGATGGCGCTCTTCAGCTCTTCGTGTTCAACCTCCGGGGTCTCCACCTGGAACAGGGAGTAGACATTGGGCGACAGCACCACGACAGCCGGGGCTCCCCGTAGGCCATGAGCCTTGATGGCATGGGCGAATCGACCCTCTGTTACCGCCTCGGAGTTGTAAAAATGACAGCTTTCAAGGCGCGCGCGCGCGCCGGATCGATCAAGTGCCACACAAGAGAGGCCATCGGAATGAAAACCCACCCCCAGTTGGAGCGTTGTTCGCGCTCTCTTTTTAGTCAAAAACATCGAATTTTCAGCCCCTTTTACATCCCAGACAGCGCAGAGATCACCAAGCTCCGCGTACATTCCAATATAACGGCTGATAAATCAATGGCTTTAGTGTTTTATTTATTACTTTAGATCAACTTATGCAATCGGCGGCTGGCTACTCATCCGGATAAGGATCCGGGCACCGCCCGATTCGCTCTCACCAATTTCCAGTTTCCCCCCGTAGAGGCGGACAATTCCACTGGCCACCGAGAGCCCGATACCCTGCCCGGGCACCTGCTGATCGGCACGCTCCCCCCGGCGCAGCACCCGCTCCCGCATTTCCAAGGGTATGCCCGGGCCATCATCGGCCACACAGAGACAGGCCCCGTTGCCTTCCCCTTCGGTGTCCGGTTCCAGGCTAATTGCTACTGTAGTTCTGGCATATTTAAAGGCATTTTCCAGGACGTTGCCCAGGCACTCCAGCAGATCGCCCTGCTCTCCGGGGAAAAGGGCGTCATCCGCCACCGCGCAGTTACAGTTGACCGCCTTCTCCCGATAGACCTTCTGCAAGGTATTGACCAGCCTGTCGATGATCGGTCGCACCAGAGTCCTGTGCTTCAGCCCTGCGCCACGCCCCGCTGCGGCGGCCGATTTCAGCTGATACTGCACAATATCATTCATCCGGGGGACCTGCTCGCTGACCGCCTCCCGTAGTAACTGCGTATTCTCTCCCTCGGCAGCCCCCTGCAGCACCGCCAGAGGTGTTTTGAGACTGTGAGCCAGATCGCCGAGGCTGTTTCTGTATCGATCCCGGCTCGCTTCACCGTGCTGGATCATCGAATTGATGCCGTCGGTAAGTCGCCGCAATTCCCGGGGATAATCCCCCTCCAACCGCTCCCGTGCACCGGTCTCTATCATACGCAGATCGGCCGCCACCACACGCAGTGGCTTGAGCCCCCAGCGCAACACCGCACCCTGTACCAGCAACAGAATGATCGCCGCACCGCCCAGCCAGAGCAGCAGGGTATTTCTGAAGGCGGCAACACGCTGCTGCAGGTCTGATGCCGTTTCGGCAACGACAAAAAGATAGGCGATTTCCCTACCGGCATCATCTTCCCAGAGCAGGGAGTAATTCAACAGATAGAAGGGTTCGCCATCGACCAGTTGATAATCAAAACGGGGCTGACCGGAAGTCATGTTGGCCGGCATGGGGAATTTACGGCCCACCGCTGACGGGGAGTGCCACTGATACCCACCCTGTTCACCAATGACCTGGGCATAGAGCCCGGAGTCAGGATTGGAGAATCGCGGATCGTGCAGCGTTTCCGGCAGGCGCATCCGCCCCTGGGCATCGGCATCGGCAGCCCCGAGCATAGCGTAAACCTGGCCCATTAGCTGGGTTTCGAGGGCACTCTCCGCACTGTCCCTGAAAGCACGATCAAGCGCCAACGCACCCAGGCCCAAAAATGCCCCCAGTACCACGGAGGCCGCCAACAGCAGTCTGCTATGTATCGATTGCATCAGGAAGGTTGATTACGGGCAAAACGATAACCCCGTCCCCGCAAGGTTTCTATCGGCTGCAGGTGGCCGTCCGGATCCAACTTTTTCCTGAGCCGGCGAATAAACACCTCAAGCACATTGGAGTCCCGGTCAAAGTCCTGATCATATATATGTTCAGTCAACTCACTCTTGGAAACCACTTTGCCGGCATGCAGCATCAGATACTCCAACACTTTGTACTCATAGGCGGTCAGCACCACCTCCTGCCCGGCCAGGGTGGCAGCCTGGTGCAGGGTATCGAGTTCAATCGGCCCCCAGGCAATGCGCGGCGAAGCAAAACCGGCCGAGCGTCGCAACAGGGCATTCAGCCGTGCCAGCAGTTCCTGCATGTTGAAGGGCTTCACCAGATAATCATCGGCCCCGACCTCCAGACCCTCAACCTTGTCCTGCCAGTTATCCCGCGCGGTCAGGATCAGGATCGGAAAAACGATTTTTCGCTCGCGCAGGTCGCGGATCAATTCAATACCGGAGAGCTTCGGCAGTCCGAGATCAATGACAGCCAGATCAAACGGATACTCTAGCCCGAAATACCGTCCCTCTTCACCATCCGCAGCCAGTTCCACCGAATAGCCCTCGGTGACCAACCGTTGCCGTAGCTGGCTTCCCAGATTGGCTTCATCTTCCACGACCAGAATGCGCATGGGACTCTAGCGCCGCCGTTTACCGGGCGGCACCTCTTCTCCGGATCCCGCATCCACACGATAACGCCGCACTTTGCCCTGATCGGTAATAATCCTCACCCGATGCTCCCGGTTGCCCTGATTATTCAGGGTCTCCGCGTGCAGCACACGTCCGCCGGTCTCCTTGCGAATCTTTTCCACCGTCGCATCCAGATCAACACCGCCCCTGCCGTTATAATCGCCCCGTCCCCCCGGTCCCTTGTGCTGTTGGGCAGCCAGCGGCAGGCTGAACAGGCTGCCGATTAGCAGCAGCCCCAGCATGATCCGGCGTTGACGCTTCAAAACCATACAATCCTCCCCAAGGGACGGTTAATAATCGGGTTTTCAGTCATACTCCCGAAAATCATGGCTGTATCCCGCGGCCGGGGTCACAGATACACGCACATCAATGAACTTTCCGGGATCCCGGTCTGTGCGCGTGTGAAACACCTTGCCCTGATACTTATACTTTACATCATAACCCACCAACTCCTCATGCTCCCGATAGTGATCCACCCGTTCACAGCGCTGTTCCCGGGTGACATAGCCACGTGTCGGCCTTTTCCCCAGATCATTACCCACCGAGCCACCCAGTAACGCGCCCGCCACGGTCATGGCATCCTTACCACTCCCCTTGCCGAACTGATTGCCGACCACACCACCCACAATGGCTCCGGCTATGGTTGGGGTGTAGGATTCACTGCGGGATTCGCCGCGGTGGCGAACCTGCTCATACCAGCAGCGCTCTTCCGGCTGGTTCACCCGTACTGTCTCATACAGCGGCTGGCTGCTGAGCACCCTGGCCTTGTCGTGAAAACCATTCTCCGCCAGCAATATACCAGGCGCTGCAATAATGCTCAGGGTCAGAAAAACGGTACTCTTTTTCATGATCGTGTCCTTTTTTGTCATCGGTTATGAAGGTCCAATCCCTCATGCTCGAACACAGGATAAGCAACGTTTCCTGAACCGCACCTGAACATCAAGACGACCCGGACTGCCCGTTTAAATCGGGCCATGGCAAATTGCCAAAAAAACATTTAATTTCTTGAACATGAAATCCACGCCCCGTGACAAGACATGGGATGATTACAGCCACTATATTAAGGACATCAACGGCACCCTTTTTATTTTCATCCTTGCCATAAAAAAGGAATACGGGTAAAGATGGTCCGCAAAAGGTATAACTAAAGCACTCCGTGACCTGGCCGCTACCCCAGTAAGCGCATGCCGCCATGCATTAAGGAGTCAAGGAAGTCGTCTATGGAAGAGTTATCCGAAAAGCCTCAATCCACCCGGCCAGAGAAGAAATACCAGCAAATTCTGAGCGAGTGCCGGGATATGGTGATGGTCTACCTCACCACCCAATTGAATGAGCTTTTTGATCAGATCGAGCCGGTTTTTCTGGATTTCGCCAAAAAGGCGGAGACCAACGCCTCCCAGGCGCGTTTTTTTGAAGCCATTGATCACGTCCTCTCGCTCAGGGATGCCATAGAGCATAATTTCAGGGAGTCCATCGAACAGGGGTTCAGGCTGTTTATCCAGGGAAAACCGATCGTTTACCCCACCTCTCCAGTTGAAGATGCGGCTGAGATCGAACTGGAAATGGTCGACAACGACGCCCTGGAGAAGCACATCGCCATTCAGAGCATGATATCCAAAACCCAATCGAGCTGTTATCAGGAGTTGTACGCGCTGGGTAAACGGATGGCGGTACTGCGGGGTGGAAAAAAGTTGGCGGAAGACGATATACCCGCCTGCCCCGCCCACACCGCCATCGCCTTCCAACAGGCAGCAGAGGCACTGGATGTGGACAAACAGATCCTGCTGATCATCTATTTTCTGTTTGGGAAATTTGTCCTGGGGGACGCCGGCAGTGTCTACAAGAGCCTGAATGACCGGCTGATCGAGGCCGGCATCTTCCCCAATATCAAACTCAGCTCGATTATTCCACGCGCCTCAAAAGAGGCGAATCAAGGCAATGATATCTCCGAGCCGCAGCCGGACGCCCCACCTTCCTGGCAGCCTGAGGCACAATCCGGGGCGCCAACCCAATCGCAACAAATGGCGGCGGCGAGAAGCAGGATTGCACTGGGAGAAGAGCTTTTTCAGTCGATTCACGACCTGCTCACCATCAGAAGGGCGGCCGATCCCAACTACGTCAATCACCCGGAATTTGCTCCGGGCGGAAACAGGGCACAGCTGAAGAGCGCACCGGACATTATCCAGGCCATTGAGCAGGTTCAGCCACAATCCCAGGCGGACTATCTCCCGGATCCGGAGAGCAACGAAGGGATCCCGCAATCCATCGAGCTAGACACCAACCTGATCCAGAATGTCCGAAGAACCCTGGAATCGGAAAGAAGCAAACTTCTAAAAGAGCTGGATAAAAACACCATCCCCACCGCCGACCTGGATACGATTGAACTGGTCGGCATGCTGTTTGAGCAGGTGCTGAATGAAGAGGGCCTGGCCAATATCGCCAAGGCCCTGATCAGCCATCTGCACACGCCTTACCTGAAAATCGCCATTCTGGATCGGGCGTTTATCACAGACGAAGGGCATATTGCCAGAAACCTGCTGAATCTGATGGTCGATTCCGGCAAGCTCTGGATTGATGAAGAGGACTTGCGCCGCGGCATCTACTACCCCATGCAGGAGATCGTCAAGACCATCCTGTCTGAATTTAAAAACGAGCTCTCGATCTTTGACGAGATGTTCTACAAACTGGAAAAGCAGGCCAATGAACTGGAATCCCGGGCCAGGATACTTGAAGAACGGAACCAGGAGGCGGCCAAGGGACGCGAGCGACTGGAGTCGGCAAGGCAGCAGGCGAAAGCGGTAATCACGCAAAGAACCAAGGGGCGCAACCTGCATCCGGTGCTTGAGCGCTTTCTCAATCACGCCTGGCTGGACCGCATGATTCTGATGCTGCTACGCGATCCCAAAGTTGAATCGAGCAAGGAGTGGGCATCGGCTCTGGTGGTTATCGATAGCCTGGTTCGAGTCATTGATGCCAGGCACAATCCCAAGGCAAAAGAGTGGCTGGTCAAAAACCAGGCCAGCCTGATTCAGCACATCAAAGCCGGGCTGGACTCCCTGGGCAATTATCATCACCCTGATAGCAGCGCCCTGTTCAAGCTGCTCGACTCGGTGGCCACGGAGCAACCCGCCACCCCCAAGGTCAAAGGGAAATCCACAGAAACAGTCGAAATATCCCAGCCGATCATCAAACCCATTGTCGATGAGAAAAAACGACCCCAGGCAGCCCCCAAGAATGAACCGACAGAACAAGAGCAACAGATGCTGCTGAAATTAAAAGAGATCAAATTCGGCACCTGGTTTGAACTGCTTGATGACAACCAGAAATTGCGTCGACTGAAACTCTCCTGGTTCAGTCCCATAACCCATAAATACATGTTCGTGGACCGGTTTGGCATCCAGGCCTATATCACCCCTTCCGATGAGTTGGCAAAACAGCTCTGCAGTGGCAAGGCAACCATCATAAAACCCACGGGCATTCCCTTTGTCAGTCAGGCGCTGAAAACCATTCACGCGATACTACAAAAATCCATCGGCATGACCCCCGCCGGCTAGACTCAGACAAGGAAAACGGTAATGGCCGATAAACGCTCCAATCCAAGAAAGATCTGTGACACCCGAATTGATATCCTTGATGTTGAGTCAAATGAAGTGATCGGATCACTGGTCAATATATCGATCAGCGGATTCATGATGATCTCCAAGAAATCGCTGCCGGAAAATTATGTATTTCAGTTCAAGGTGGTCTTTTCACCCGGCAGCGCTGACCCAAAGACCATACAACTCGGTGCCGAGAGCCTCTGGGTGCAGGCGGTCGACGGATCAGACCAGCACTGGACCGGCTTTCATATCATCGACATATCAGATGAGGACAAAGAGACAATCCGTGCCCTGATTGGCGACTGGCGGGAGTGAGCCTGTTGCCGGGATTAATTGAGTGCCGCAAACTGCCCTGATGACTGGTTTTCCCTGTAGAGATCCAGCACCCGCACCACATAGGCTTCGGTCTCGGGGTAGGGAGGGATTCTGTTGCCGAATTTTTTGACGGCATTCTCACCGGCATTATAGGCCGCCAGCGCCAGTCGCAGGTCATTGTCAAACATAATCAGCAGATCACGTAGATAGGTTGCACCACCGGTTAGATTGGATTTCGGGTCCCAGCTGTCATACACACCATAACGCTTTGCTGTTCCAGGCATCAGTTGCATCAGGCCCTGGGCACCTGTGCGTGAAAGCGCACGGGGATCGTAAGCGGATTCCGCCTTGATCACGGCATGCAACAGTGCCGGCTTGAGCCGGACTTTCTGTGCAATCTCTTCAATCATGGGGGAATAGCGGTGGCGGTTTTTTTCGCTGGAGGCGGTATCAATTCTTGAACTGACAGATTTTTTCCCTGCGGTCGGCGAGCGCCACAGCAGACGATATCCGTTTCCCTTCAGTGGACGATCGGTAAAGTAGAGTTTACCGCTGCGATCCTCATACTTATAGATATCGGCCGCCACCGTGGCAGAACAGCATATAAACAGCACCACAGCCATCATCCCGATTCTGTTTTTCAGTTTCACTTCCAAGCGGTATCCCCTTTCGGTCACGGACGATAGCCAAACCCTATCCCCGGTGAAGCTTTGGCATCCAACCATGACAGCCTGTTACCCAATCATAGCCTGTCCCGCTTATCGGGGACAATGTTCGGTTCCAGCCAGGATCAGAGGAACCTCTCGAAAAACAAAGTTGCTACAGGCTCTCCATTCTCACCGTGCCGGGTGCACAAATCACAGTCCCTGGGTGCAATCGGAACAGCCCGCTGCGGTTTTTTGTGAACGCCAACACAATCAGAAGGCGCACGCTCAGCCACTATTGATTCCGAAGATTGATGACAACGGCCACCCTCCCGCAAATCCTTACCCGGGCCGTTGTCGTTAATCCTCACCCATCTTCAGTTCAGAGGTCACAAGCCCCAGCACCCAGCACCCTGCACAGGGCATAATCGGCCAAAGCCAAAAAATCTTGAATTGGACGGTTCGCCAGGATTCAGGTCAACCCGGCACTCCTCTATACTGTAAAAACAAGTTATCAAGACAGTCGGGAGTTCCAGATGTCCAGCCATGACTTTACGGTCAGTCAGGCGCACTGGCAGCAGAGCAAGGCCACCCTACGGGCGATCCGGGAATCGGTATTTATTATTGAACAACGGGTACCCAAGGTCCTGGAATGGGACGATCAGGACGCGACAGCCCTCCATGTACTTGCCATGAATAACAGCGGCAACGGCATTGGAACCGCCCGGATCACCCGAGCCGGCCAGATCGGCAGGATGGCGGTATTGGCTGATTGGCGCAATCTCGGTGTCGGCAGCGCCCTGCTTCTGCAGCTACTACAAATAGCCCGGATCCGAGTTCAGAAACCGGTTTTTCTAAACGCCCAGCAGCAGGCCATCCCATTCTATCTACGGCATGGATTTCATTGCGTCGGTGAAGCATTTGTGGAAGCCGGAATACCGCATCAACGCATGGAACAGGACACAAAACCGCAGACCGCCGGACAGGAGACGTCATGAACAAACCCACGGATATGGAGATCGAATCCCTGGTGCTGGGAGAAAGCAGAGAACGCATAATCCTGCAGGGCCGTGACCTGTTCAGGCAGGCCACTGAAAGCATGGCCCGCCAGGCCGCGCACTCCCTGGATATTTTCACCTTTGATCTGGACAGCCCCCTGTATGACCAGCACGGTTTCCTGGAGGCCGTAAAACGGCTCGCCATCGCATGCCGGGGAGTCGCTATTCGCATTTTACTCCAGGAGAGTGATCGGGCTCGCCAGGAAGGTCATCGGCTAGTGGATCTCTCCCGGAGACTCACCAGCAAAATCGAGATCCGGCGTCCACATGCAGACTATATCGATCATCCGGAAAATTTTATCATTGCGGACAGAATCGGCTATATCAGGCGCAGGGTGGCGGAACGCTACGAAGGCGAAGCAAACTTCTGCCATCCCATTCAAGCAAAACTGCTGACAGATTTTTTCACCCGGGTGTGGGAGCGGAGTGAACAGGAAAGCAGCCTGCGTCGGCTCTATATCTGATCCCGAGGAGATCACCATGAAGCACTTTTTACTCCTGCTGACGCTCCTTGTGTTCTGCACACAAGCCGCCGCCGATTACCCATTGGAGATCATCCAATTGAAGAGCCGCCCCGTGGCCGAGATGATCCCCATACTCCAGCCCTTCATAGATCATGACGGGTCGATTGCCGGCATGAATGACCAGTTGATCATCCGCACCTCTCCAGACAATCTGGCCGAGATACGCAAGATTCTGCAGCGCCTTGATCAGCCACCCAGACGCCTCCGGATCTCTGTCCGGCAATCATCAGACAGTCAAACCGCACATCGGGGCAGTGCAGCTGACATCAATAGCATGATCGGCAAACATGCCAAGGTGATCGTCGGCCAGCCACAGGATGATGGGGTGCGCCTGCGCATGAAACAGGCAAAGACCCGCAGTGATATGGATGTCACCCATACCCTGCAGGTCCTGGAAGGCTATCCGGCCTTTATCGCCACGGGCCAGGCCGTGGCGATCCCCGAGCAGACCACTTTGATCCATAACAACACGCTCTACCAACAGCGTACAACCCGCTATCGAAATGTGACCAGTGGCTTCTATGTGATTCCACGACTGCAAGGCTCCAGGGTGACACTTGAAATCACACCCCAAATGGACCGCCCCGGCAATAGCCCAGGTCACTACGAAATCCAACAGGCACACACCACCATCTCCGGCAATCTGGGAGAGTGGATAGCCATTGGTAGTGTCAACCATGAGACACATGAACAAGAACGGGACTTGTTAAAAAGCACCCGCACCACCAGCAGTGATGACAGAACAATGGAATTATTGGTCGAAGAGCTCACTCCCTGAAACCCGATACCGCGCGAATTCACATTTATTGACAGGCTGTCAAGCGGTAAGTCTGACAAATGTCTGTTATATTTGGCACGCTTTTAAGGAGCCTCTGATCATTCCAGAGGCTCCCACAGCATGGGGATGTGCTGCCATTCTCGATGGCGCTAAGTCATTGAAAATGATGGGATCAAGAAAATTGCACTTTTTGTTTTCGCGCGCTGATAAAGCCAGGAAAGGCTTTATCGGCGTTTCATAATTTAAGTCACGATAAAGTCAGCCGGAGTTGGACATGCCTGAATTCATGGATCTTGAAAAAATCATTTCAACCTTTGCCATACCCTGGGGCATTAATATTCTACTGGCACTGGCCACTTTTTTTGTTGGTCGGTTGGTCGCCAGTATCCTGCTTAAAATAGTCAAGAAACTGCTGACCAAGAGCAAAATGGACGCCATTCTGATCAATTTCGTGGTCTCCATTCTGCATGCGGCCCTGCTGCTGTTTATTGTTATCGCCGCCATGGATCAGTTGGGCGTGGATACCACCTCCCTGATCGCCTTGCTGGGTGCCGCTGGCCTGGCCGTTGGCCTTGCCATGCAAAATTCCCTGCAGAACTTTGCCGCCGGTGTGATGCTGATCATCTTCCGTCCTTTCCGTACCGGGGATTTTGTCGAGGCCGGGGGAACATCCGGTGTGGTCGAAACCATCAGTATCTTCAGTACCATCATGCGCACGGGCGACAACCGGGAAGTGATCGTACCGAATGGGGCCATCTACAACGGGACTATCACCAATTATTCCGCCCGTGAGACACGGCGCATCGATATGGTCTTCGGCATCGGGTATGGCGACGACATACGCAAAGCCAAGCAGTTATTGCATGAAATCCTCAGTGCGGATGAACGGGTCCTTAAGGAACCCGAACCACTGGTCGCCGTTGGAGAACTGGCAGACAGCAGCGTCAATTTCAATGTCCGGCCCTGGGTCAGAAGCGGTGACTACTGGAGCGTGAAGTTTGATCTGACTGAACAGATCAAACTGGCCTTTGACGACAATGGCATCTCCATTCCCTATCCCCAGATGGATCTGCACCTAAACAAGTCCGAGTAAATCCTAACTGTGCCCGCAGCATGCGGGCACAAGTTCCTGTTTCAAATTGTGAACCTGACCTACTCATAAAATAATATATACATTATAATATAATTATATTATAGGTAAGCAGGTTCCAATCCAGCATGAAACCGATCCGATCGTCCCTTTATCTACTGTTCTGCACCCTTTTTCCGCTTCTCCTGCATGCGGCCCCCTTGGAGATACCCAAGGTCGATGACTGGTCTGCCGAAGCCGTTGTGGCGCAAAGAGCGTCAAAACCGATCATGGTGGTCTTCGGTTCAGACAGCTGCAGCTATTGTGAGGCGCTTAACCGGGAGATTCTCGCGCCGAAGCTCAGGAAAGGCTCTCTTCCCCAACATGTACATCTGAGAGAATTCAATATCGATCGTGGCGGAAAGGTGATCGACTTCGATGGCGCCCCGGTACGCTCCCGCCTGTTTGTCGCGCGCTACCACATATTCGCCACGCCGACCGTGCTGTTGCTTGATGAAAACGGGCGAATTCTAGGGGAACCCATTGTTGGATATAATGGCGCAGACGCTTATCCAGCACTGCTCCAGCAGGCAATTCAGCAGGCAGAGGGTGTGTTCGCACTCGCTGCCCGCACCCGCGACCCCGCATTAAGACAGTAGGCTCCATTTGTCAAATCGGGAATTTCACAACCTTCTAACCCTGTATCGGTTGTATTAGAATGGCCACTTTTCAGCACACAAGAAGAGACTATGAAACCGTATCAAAAAATCCTTCTCGCTACTGCTTTGGCAACCCTCCTCGCCACACCGGTACACGCCGATCTTGAAGCAGGTATTGCCGCCTATGCCAAGGGCGATTATGCGGAAGCCTACAGTCAGTATAAACAGGCCGCAGAAGCGGGGGATGCGGATGCTTTCGGTAAACTGGCCGGTCTCTATCTCTATGGGGTAGGCACTGAAAAAAATTATCAAAACGCCTACATCTGGTTCGGTCTGGCAGAACATAGCGGTGACAAATACGCCGAAAGGTTCAAGTTGGCTGCCGCATCCGCCATGACGCTGGAACAGGTGAAACAGGCCGAAGAGATCCTGGCGGATCGTATAAAAAGGCTTGAGGATTAAGCCTGAGCCACCCGCCGGATCGGGGAGCCGCTCGATAGCGACCCGGTGGGCGGTACGATGGCCGCCCACACAGGTTCAGGCTCAGCGTGATGCCGCCAGCGCCTGATCGAGATCGGCAACGATGTCGTCGATATGCTCAATGCCGATCGAGAGTCGCACCAGATCCTCACTCACACCGGCCTTGGCCAGTTCTTGCGGATTGAGCTGCCGGTGTGTGGTCGTGGATGGGTGACAGGCCAGGGTCTTGGCATCACCGATATTCACCAACCGTACCGCCAGTTTCAGCGCATCGATAAAGCGCGCCCCGGCCTCCTTGCCGCCGGTAATACCGAAGGAGAGGATACTCGACGCCCTGCCCCCCATGTATCTGTCCACCAGGGGTTTATCCGGGCTCCCCTCCAGTCCCGCATAGCGCACCCACTCCACCTGGGGATGGGACTGCAGGTAGTCGGCAACCGCCAGTGCATTTTCACAATGGCGGTCCATCCGCACCGGCAGCGTCTCAATCCCCTGCAGTATCAGGAAACTGTTAAACGGAGAGATAGCCGCACCCATATTGCGCAACGGCACCACCCGGGCACGGCCAATGAAGGCGGCCGGACCCAGGGCCTCGGTATAGACCACGCCGTGGTACGAAACATCCGGCTGGTTCAGTCGTGGGAACCGGTCGACATGTTCTGCCCAGGGGAAATTCCCTGAATCCACAATGATCCCGCCAATCGTCGTGCCATGCCCTCCCATGTATTTGGTCAAGGCATGCACCACGATATCCGCGCCATGCTCGAACGGGCGACAGAGATAGGGGGACGGGACCGTATTATCCACCACCAGCGGTATGCCGTGGGCATGGGCCATGTCTGCGATGGCGCCGATATCCACTACGTTGCCGGCGGGATTGCCGATGGATTCACAGAACACCGCTTTGGTCCGATCATCGATCAGCGCCGCCATGCCATCGACATCCTTGGCATCGGCAAAACGCGCCTGAATGCCCAGTTGCGGCAGGGTATGGGCAAACAGATTGTAGGTGCCACCGTAAAGGGTAGTGGTAGTAACGATATTGTCACCGGCTTCGCACAGGGTAAAGATGGTATTGGTGATTGCCGCCATGCCGGAAGCCAGTCCCAATGCACCAATGCCCCCTTCCATGGCCGCCACCCGCTTTTCCAGCACATCGGTGGTGGGATTCATGATGCGGGTATAGATATTTCCCTGAACTTTCAGGTCAAACAGATCGGCGCCATGCTGGGTATTGTCAAAGGCATACGAGGTGGTCTGGTATATCGGAACGGCCACCGCCTTGGTAGTCGGGTCCGGTTCGAATCCCCCATGTATCGCGACTGTTTCAATCTTCATCTATGCACTCCTCACTGTTATCAGGCATTTCGACTCAAAATGTCCTGCATCTTAACTGCAGTATTATCACACTGTCGAATAACGATGGGGTCTAGAAGAGTAACTTGCAGCTATATCGGAGATAGGATTTATCAGGAAGAGAAGCGAAATCGTGAGCGAGGGAACTGCATATGCCTCTCTGGCGCAAATGCGCCAGAGAGGGAGGAGATCATCACTCGAGTGACTGGTAGTAATTCATCAGGATTTCAGCCACTTCCGGCCGGGAGAATTCAGGCGGAGGCGCCATCCCCTGCCCCAGCATCTCGCGCACCTTGGTGCCGGAGAGCAACACGAAGTCCTCTTTGCTGTGATCCGGGGCATCGCGCATCATCACCACCCGGTTGAGTTTCTTCGAGTAGGCGGTGTGATCGGCCTTGAAGATCTCGATATCCAGTGCGTCCGCAGGCACTTCGGAATCGAAAATTGTCTGGGCGTCGAATGCGCCGTAATAGTCGCCCACACCCGCGTGATCACGTCCGATAATGAAATGGGTCGCTCCCATATTCTGACGGAAGTAGGCATGCAATACCGCTTCGCGGGGACCGGCATAGAGCATATCGAACCCGTAACCGGTGATGCAGACGGTATTGGGGGGGAAATAGAGTTCAGCCATCTTGCGAATAGCCGCATCCCGTACCGGCGCGGGGATATCACCCGGCTTCAGTTTACCCAGCAGCATGTGAATCACGACACCATCGGCCTTGACCGCGTCCATCGCCATCTTGCACAACTCTTCATGGGCCCGGTGCATCGGGTTACGGGTCTGGAATGCGACAATCTTCTTCCAGCCACGCTCCTGGATCTCGTTGCGGATTTCAACCGCCGTGCGGAAGGTATCCGGAAAATCACTCTGAAAATAGCTGAAATTCAGCACCTGGATCGGACCCGAGACGGCATGGCGTCCCTGATTGTTGAATGCCGCCACACCGGGATGCTCAGGGTCGGTGGTGCCATAAACCCGCTGGGTCATCACCGCCATCTGCTCATCGGAGACCTGCTCAATGCCGGTGACATCCATGACTGCCAGGACCGGATTGCCTTCCACATTCGGATCACGCAGCGCAATGCGGCTCGCGCCCTGAACGGCGTCTACATTTTCCAGCAGACAGAGAACCGGGACAGGGAAGAAACTGCCGTCAGACATTCTCATATGCTCGGCACAACCCATGGCGTCAGCGACGTTCATGTAGCCTTTCAAGGGATTGAAATAACCGGCACCCAGCATCACCGCATTGCCGGCGGCCTGGGAACTGATAATGACCGAGGGCAGAGACTCTGCCTCATGCATCAGTGCATGATGCTTATCGGTGTCATAGACAAACAGTGGCTGAAGGGTATCGGATCCGACAGGCTTGATCATCTCTCTTGATCTCCTTAAAACAATTTATAGTTGAATATTATTTCAGCCGATCACAATGAATCTGCTTGCAATCCGGTGAATACAGAAATCAGTGGGGTACTTATCCGATCCGGTAATGAAGCCGGTTTCCGGCCTCGTTCACTCAGGCTTCAGATCGATTGATCAGCGGCATCGCACCCAATATAAATTCAGGACATACCCTACCACATGGATGAACGGGTTATCCCAAATTTATATTTATATGGGCAGTAAAAAAACAGTGTATTGATTTGATTGGAGATTTCCGCCCGAAAACGCTTGTCCGGGCAGGAAAACACCGTCGAAAAAAATCAGGAGATTGCGACGTTTTTCGCTTCCGGCTGCCATCCCTGCAACTCGGTAAACTTGGCATCTTGTACCGGACTTTTGCCTGGAATGGCCTCGTGTAGCCACTGGATTATCGGTTGCCACTGTTTGCGGTCTTTTGAAGAGACGCCAGGCTTCATTTCACAGATGCCCATACCGGATTCCATGGCGATGGCGTAGTTATGGGTATCGCGAAGCGAACCGATCAAAGGGATTTCCATCCTGGCGGACAGGGCCTCTATTTTCTCATAGATGGCGGTTTTGAAACGGACCCGGTTAATCACCAGGGCAATCCGCTTGCCCTGCAGCCGGTTTTTGGCAAACCGCATCAGTTCGGAAAGGAATCCCTCCACTGCATGCAGGTCGATAATGGTGGGCATGACCGGAATCAGTATACTGTCTGCCTTGTTAAACAGTTCGACCAGTTGGCCTCCGGTGACACCGGCCGGAGTATCAATAACCACGACTTCTGTCCCCACCCCGGTGTGGAGCTGCCAGCTGCGGGTAATTCCGGTACGCGCGCGCGCGGCATCGATGGAGTGGATTTGTGGCTGGGAGGGTTTTCGCATATCCAGCCAATGGTGACTGGAGTTCTGGGGGTCGTAATCCATGAGTGCTGTTTTGTATCCCTGGCCGGCAAAATAGCAGGCCAATGTGGTGGATATTGTGGTTTTTCCACAGCCGCCTTTCGCGTTGAGCACCATGATATTGTGCATCGAACCCTATCCCCGTATATGTAATTTCAGAGACCGCCATTCCCTTGGGCCATGCCCCTCTCGTTCAGCCACCTGGATTCTCCGATCCATCGTCCGCTGCGTGGCCGTTGTGTATCAATACTCCTGTCTGGATGCAGTGGACTCTAACCTCTCCTCTGCCTGAAAGTTATTACTTTCTTAAATAGACGCATGAGTATCTTCCGAATTAAAGTGAAAGGCAAGTAATCAGGAGCTGATAATTGATTTTTAGACAGTTTTTAGACTTTTTGTGGTGATAGGACGCACAAATTCTCCGATTGCCCCGTGTATTTTCCGCTAAGGGTGATTGGCGTCACACACGCTGTTCCGCCACCTCTTCACCGTCCCATAGCTTCTCCCGCAATCCGGAAACCCGACGGGTCTGACGGGCGATCGCGGTGGCGAGAATTCCAGATGCATCCGCCAGGATAAATTCACGGCGACTCCGGGTCAGTCCGGTATAAATCAGTTCACGCGTGATCAGGGGGTTCTCGCGCTCCGGCAGGATCAGCAGCACCCGTTCGAATTCAGAACCCTGGCTCTTATGTACCGTCATGGCAAAGGCGGTTTCATGGGACGGCAGGCGGGCGGGACTCATTTTGCGTATCCCGTCCGGCGTCTGAAAGCAGACCTGCAGCGCTCCCGTCTCATCCGGCAACAGGATGCCGACATCACCATTATAGAGTTTCAGATTATGATCATTATGGGTGATCAGCACCGGACGCCCCGGATACCAGACAGCGCCCGGGACAATCAGTCCCGCCACTGCCAGTTGCCGTCGGATCTCCAGATTCAGGCCCAGCACACCGGAAGGCCCGGTGCGGAAGGCACAGAGCACCCGAAAGCTGTCGTAGGCGGCAAATATCTCGGTCGCTGTGGCGCCAGCCTGGATACAGCGTAGATAATCAGCGTAGCAAGATATGGCAAACGCCAGCGGGTCGCCCGACTCCGGCAGCAGGGCAATATCCGCCAGATCTTCACGCGCCAGCAGTTGTCGTGCCGCTTCGGCATCGCCCCGATTTATCGCTTCGGCAAGCAGTCCGATGCCGCTTTGACCGCCAAAACGGTAGCTGTGGCGTAACTGCACCACGGAATCGGCCAATGAATGGTGCGCCACCTCTTCCGCGGGCAACAGCTGCGCGGTGAGCCGTTCAAGCTGTCGCCGGAAATCAGCGGTGAACCCGGGATCATTCCCACAGATGTCACCCAGCACCGCTCCGGCCTCAACCGAGGCCAGCTGGTTGCGATCACCCAGCAGAATGAGACGCGCCTCGGCCGGCAGAGCCGCCACCACCTTGGCCATCAGCGCCACATCCACCATGGATGCCTCGTCAATCACCAGGAGATCAAGCGGCAGAGGATTGGCAGCATCATGCCTGAACTGAGCGGAATCCTGCCGGCTGCCCATCAAGCGATGCAGAGTCATCGCCTGGACCGGAATCGTCTCAAGCAGTTCGGGGGCAACCGGCAGATGCTCACGCGCTTGCTGAATGGATGCCTGCAGACGGGCCGCGGCCTTTCCGGTAGGCGCGGCCAGGGCAATCACCAGCGGCCGATCGTCGGCCTGCTGCTGGAGCAGCGCCAGAATCCGCACGACCGTACTGGTCTTACCCGTGCCCGGCCCTCCGGAGATCACGGTGAGGCGCTTCTGCAGGGCGACGGCGGCGGCGATTTTCTGCCAGTCTGTCGCCACCTCCGACTGGTAAGGAAACAGCTGTTCCAGGATCAATCTCAAAGGTTGTGAATCAGACACCGCAATATCGTTCCGGCTACGCGCCAGCAATTGTGTGGCCAGTAGCTGTTCATACTCCCAATAGCGTTGCAGATAGAGCCGTCCCGCCCCATCCAGGATCAACGGACGATAGTCACCGGGCGCACCCACGACCGGGGCCTTGCGCAGCAAATCCATCCAGTCCGCCAGGCCGGGCAAGCGAATCCGCCCCTCTGCCCCGCCAACCGTGCGGTCAGCCCACTCGGCAAGCTGCAGGCAAAGATCACCCGTGCCGGTGCAGTGGCTGGTCAGCGCCGCCGCGAGCAGCAGTTCCGGGCGCTGATCATCGGCCAGGCGACCGATCAGGGTGGCGAAATGGAGGTCCAGATCGGTTAACAGTGACTGTACCCGCAACCCCCTGAGCAACTGCAGCGCCTGACTCATGCCGACATCTCCGTCCCGGAAAAGTAGTGATCCAGCGCCTCGATCAGCCGCTGCGCCGGACGATCCCGAAAGACACCGTACTGCGCCCCGCTCTCCGGAGACATGCCGCGCAGAAACAGGTAGTAGACCGTACCGAAGTGGCGCTCATAGTCATAGTCCGGAATCCGCCGTGCGAGATAGCGGTGCAGCGCCACGCTGTAGAGCAGGTACTGCAGGAAATAACCGTCGCGCGCCATTGTGGACGCAAGCTGCTCCTGGGCGTAGTCAGTAAGCTGGTCGCCGAGCCAGTTGGACTTGTAGTCAAGCAGGTGATAACGCCCGTCATGGACAAAAATCAGGTCGATAAAGCCTTTCAGATAACCCCGTATATCGTTGAAAGTGAGTCGGCGAATGGCCTGCAACAGGGCATCCGAGACCGCAAACCCCTGTTCGATCAGCAGTGCCGCCAAACGCGGCGCCTGCAGCTGTGAAACCGGGTAGTTGAACTCCATCTCCACCAGGCACTGCTCCCTGGCGAGTTTTCGGAGAGAGCGGCCGCTGTCCGGTTCCAGCGGGGTATCGAGCACATCGCTGACCATTCCACACACCACCTCCTGCCAGACCGGGTCAATGCCAAAGCCCGCAAGCTGCTGCTGCACCAGCCTGCGCAGTTCATCGGGGCTGTGCCGGTTGAAGTCGAGTCGTTCGAAAATGGCGTGCAGGCAGCTCCCGGGATTGGCCCCCTTGGGAAAACTGAAGCGGGTGTGGGTGGTCTGGATTTCAGGCGGACCCTCCAGCACCGGCAAGGTATCATCATGATCGGGGCGATCAAAATGGTCACTGCCGGCCGTCAGGGCTGAGAAACTGGTGACAGCCGCCCCACGGCTCAACTGCCGGCTGAACGGTGGTGTCCGCAAATCGGCGGCTCTGTATCTCTCCCGGGCGGGAGAAGCGGCCAGCCAGCACCTGTTCCGCTCCGGCTCCCCCGATTCGCAGTCTGTAATCATCACCGCTTCAGGCTGCAGACCGGCCCACTGCTGCAGTCGTGCCAACAGCTGGTCGGACTCCAGGGAAGCGAAATGGGCCGCCAGCGCCTCAACCGGATTACCGGACAGGGGTGATGGCGGCGCGTGCAGCAGCCAGGCCAGGGGCGACTCCCCGGCCCCGCTGACCCCGCCCCAGGTGATGTAACAACGCTGCTGGGCCCGGGTCAGCGCTACATAGAGCAGGCGCAGGCTCTCGGCCACTGCTTCGGTCTGGGCCGCCTGCCGGGCATCCTGCCACTGGGCTGAACCCAGGTCGAGTATTGCCCGCTCCTGCTGTTGCGGATCATGGAAACGGCACGCCTCACCCGGCCGGATGGGGCGCATCCCACCATCCCAAACGAAGGGACAGAACACCACCGGATACTGCAGTCCCTTGCTCTTGTGGATAGTTACGATCTGCACCAGATTGTCATCACTCTCAAGCCGCAGTTGGCGCTGTTCATCCTCCGGCATGTCACCGAGCCGCAACTGGCTCAACCAACCGACCAGGGACTCCATGCCGGCGGCAGTGGCGCGCTCCTGCTGATGGATCAGCTCGGTCAGGTGCAGGATATTGGTGACGCGCCGCTCACCCTCCGGTGCCGCCAGCAACCGTTCAGTCACCCGCTGCTCCCGCAGCAGGTGGCGGAACATGCGCATAAAACCCTGCGTCAGCCAGCGCTGATGATATTGCTGGAACTGCTCAAGATAGCCGGTCAGTTTCGCCTCATCCTCCGCCAGCCCGGCAATCGTATCGCCAGAGACACCCAGCAGATCACTGCCCAAGGCGGCATAGACCAGCCCCTCCCGCTGCGGCTCCATCACCGCCCGCATCACCCGTTCCAGCTCAGTCGCCTCATGGGTCTTGAACAGATCCTGTTGGGAGCGCTGGACACTGTAAATCCCCCGTCCAGCCAGGGCTTTGCGGATCAGTTCGCCCTGTCGATGGGTTCGGACCAGGACGGCGATATCGCCACCCGCCAGAGGACGGCCCGCCAGCCGGACAGCGCGCTCGCCGTCTGGCACAAGCAGGCGAACAATCTCCCGGGCGGTCCACTCCACGGCGATCGACGCAGCCTGATCCTTGCCCGGTCTGTCCGCGATAAATCCGATCCTGAAACAGGCGTCCCCCCCCGCTGCGTCGGTCAGCCGGGCCTGCTCCCTGGCAGCCGGCAGGGAGGGCTGAAACGGAATCTGTTGAAACAGGAACCCGCCCTGTGGCTGATTGAACAGGTGATTGACCGCCTCGATCAGTGGTGGCACTGAGCGCCAGTTCACACCCAGGGTGTATTGTTTGCCGGCATCGGCGCTGGCCTGCAGATAGGCAAAGATATCGGCACCGCGAAAACTGTAGATGGCCTGTTTCGGATCCCCCACCAGAAACAGTATTCCCGGCTGCTGCACGAACAGGCGCTGAAAAATGGCATACTGAACCGGGTCGGTATCCTGGAACTCGTCGATCAGGGCAGCACTGTAGATCTGGCGCACCCGTTCCACCAGCGCCGCTCCCCTTTCCCCCACCAGCGCCGCCCGCAGATTCAGCAGCAGGTCGTCATAGGATTGAATCCGCATTCGCTGCTTGCGGATCTGCAACTGTTCATTGGTATAGGCAATCAGCTCACCCAGCAGGGCCACCCGCGCCTGCTCGTAGCAGAGATCCAGCGCTTCCAGCGCCTGCATCAGCCCTTCGCAATGATCAAAGAAGGGGTGCTTCGGCGCCGTACCGCTCTTTTTCAGCGACGCCTCCAGCATCGAGCTGGAGAACTTTTTCAGTTCGCTGAACCGGGGACCGGGCGTGGACTGCAGATAAAGATCCATCATCAACGCCCATCGGTCGATGGATGCTGGGCGATAGATGTTTTTCTTCAACCCTTCACACTGTTTGAGCTGATCGACAATCACTCCACGCTGAGCCAGCCAGAGCTGGCGCACCGCGTCAAACCGGACCGAGAATTCGGCTTCCCGCCCGGCCAGATCCGTCGGCATCGTCTGACCACGGATCTCCACGTAGGGCTTGTTGATATTCCCCCGCAGACCAAGTGCCAGCGTGTCCGGACTCATTCCCTGATCCAGCAGATAACCAAGCAGGCCGGGCGAGGTCTCCTGCATCCGGCTACGCCAGAAATCATCCACCACCTCCTGTACCAGAGGCCGTTCATCCAGCAATAGTTCAGTCTGGAACGGCCGGCCGCTCTCAAAGGCGTTTTCCGACAACAGCCGCTGGCAGAAGCCGTGAATAGTGAAGATGGCGGCACGATCAAAGCTGAGAATGGCCAGCTTCAGGCGCTGCAGCCGCAGCCCGGCCAGTTTCTCCTCGCCCATCAGGGCATCACGAAACTCATCGGCCCGGTCGGTTTCAACCGCCCGCTTCAGCTGCACCATGCGGGTACGGATACGCTCCCGCAGCTCCGCCGTGGCCGCCTTGGTATAGGTCACCACCAGGATCTGCTCCACCGTCAGGCCCTGTTCCAGTATCAGACGGATATAGAGTCCGGTAATGGTGTGGGTCTTGCCGGTGCCGGCGCTGGCCTCGATCAGGTTCATCCCCCCAAGCGGCGTTTCAAACAGGTCGAGTGGCTGCATCTCAGCCCACCTCCATGACCGCGAGCAACGGTCCGAAAACCCGTTCACTCACAGACTCGAAGGTCTCATCCAGCACGTCACCATCAGGATAGGCCAGGCGGTAGTAGGGATTGTCATACTCGGCAAACCCCAGATAGCCTCCAAGCCACTTGGCGCGGGCCTGTTTCAGGCAGTCATCCCGTGACCTGCCCGCCTGTAGCGACACCACATAGCTGCGGGCAGCGCGGGCAAACAGCGGCAGCGGCTGTTGCAGACCCTGCCAGTAGAGACGCAGCAGCTCCGCCAGCCGCTCCGCCGCATTGGCGACGGGAGGCAGGGTCACCAGTCCCTCACGGCTGAGCCAGCGGCTGACCGGCGTCACCCCCTCGGCGGCGATGTTCAACAGCAGATGCCTGATCCACAGGGCAAGCAGTTGGGAATCGGGTATCTTTTCCAGGGAATAACCGATCAACCCGGTTGGGGAGACCTGCTCGAGACGGCCCATCAGGCGCAGGTTGTCGTGACTGAAATCGAGCGTCAGGGTTTGTCGCTCATCCCTGCCGTGATAAAGTGGTTGCAGGCGGGTCGCGAACTGGCTCGCCTGGCCGACCAGACGCTTAAACAGCACGCCGCCGTTGCTGCCGTGGGGCAGCGTGCCCCGGGCACGCTCCACGGCCAGCCGGCGAGCCGGCTCATCCCCATCCAGCGCGGCCTCCACCAGTCGTTGAAAAAGTTCACTGCGTTGAAAGTAGTCCAGGGTAAAGGGATCGCGATGCTCCATCACCGCCTGCTCATAGGGAATAGTGATGCCCAGTCGATCCGACAGCAGATAGCGCACCGGATTGGCATAAAAACGGATCAGCCGGGCCACTTCAACCTGTCGCCAATGGTCTTCCGGTTCCGGCAGGGGGTGCTGGATAAACCGCACCGACGGGATGACCGGGGCCAACAGCGCCCTGGCCCCCTGGAGATTGGCCTCCGAATAGCTGAACAGCCCGCTATTCGGGGCAAAATAGCGCGGGTTGAAGGCCTGCAGCGGATGCCGCACGGACAGAAATTCCGAGACCGGCTGTCCAGGCCCGGTGACATAGTGATCGTCCAGGTAGTCCATCACCTCACTCAGCAATACCGAGGGTGGCAGTGGCGTGTTATCCCGGATGTCCTGGGCCACATAGCTGAAATAGAGCCGCTCCCGGGCCGAGATCAGCGTCTCCAGAAACAGGTAGCGGTCATCGGCCCGCCGTGAGCGGTCGCCCGGGCGTCGCCGGCCGGCCAGCAGATTGAATCCTGGCGGACGCCGCTCCCGCGGGAAGCTGCCGTCGTTCATACCGATCATGCAGATCATGCGAAAGGGCAGCGCCCGCATCGGGGTGAGGGCACAGAAACTGACCCCGCCCCCGAGGAAATGTCCGCCGGAGGGCGTGGAGAACTGGTCGGTCAGCTGTGTCATTACCAGTTCCCGCGACAAGGGACCGCTAAAACCGGCGAGGCGGATTGTCTCGGCGATACGGGCTATTGCGGCCCGCAACGCCTGAACCTGCCGGGACTCTGCCTCATCAGGATCAAAAAAACGCTCGATCAGCTGATGTAGTCGCAGCGCCCACTGTTCCGCCGGACAGTCCTGCCCGATAGCCTCCTCCAGGTCAAACAGGGCTGTCACAAAGCTGTATAGCCCCGCCAGGATCTGCCCATCGCTCCCCTCCACCTCGGCACAGGGAAGCAGTCCCTGAAACAGCTGTTGATCATTTCCGGGCAGCGCATAACCCAGCAACAGACGGTCCAGTCCCCGTTGCCAGCTGTTCTGTCCGGTCAGGGGCAGACCCAGTGCGGCCCGCTCCGTGCCATCCCTGCCCCAGCGAATCGCCACCGACTCCAGCCAGTGGCGGATCCGGGGCAGATCCCCGGCAGACAGGCCAAAACGGCGGTGCAACAGTGGCTGTTCCAGCAGGGAGAAAACCTCATCCACCGGATAACGGCCGCCCGGCTGGGCCAGCAGTTGCAGAAACAGCGCCACAACCGGGCTCTCCGCCAACTGGCTGCGGTCCGACAGGGTGTAGGGGATATGGGTGCGGCCGACCGACTCGCCAAAGACCGCTTCGATATAGGGGGCATAACTGTCCATATCCGGTGTCATCACCAGGATATCACTCGGCTGCAGGCTGGCGTCCGCCGCGAAGCAGGCGAGCAGCTGGTCATGCAGCACTTCCACTTCCCGCATCGGGCTGTGACAGAGATGACACTGCAGTGACAAGTCCATCGGCTCGACCAGGCGGTGCTCTTGCTGCCGATCCTGATCCGCCGCATAGAGAATATCCCGCTGCAACCGGTACAGCAGGGCGCCTCCCTCCGGTGCAACAAAATCCTCCCAGGCACCCGCATCGTGGGCCAGCAGCGAGGCGAGAAAATCACTGCCCTGCCCCCCCATGGAGGCCAGCAGCGGATTCCCCACATCCAGATAGAGCGCCTGATCATCGGCATCCAGGGCGCGCCGCTCCCACTCCGCCTCGGTGATCAGGTCCATCCAGTAGCCTTCAGCGGGATTCAGCACGAAGAGGTGAATATCGATCCAGCGGGAGGCCAGATTGAGCATCTCCAGATAACCGGGCGACAGCGCATTCAGGGCAAACAGGCAGATCCGTTCAGGCAGGGATGCCGGATTGATCTGCCCACTCTCGACCGTCCGGGCCAGCCGTTGCTGTAGATCGACCCAGTGCTCCTGACCCCGTTCGGCAACCAGATCCCGCCACAGTGCCGCCTGCCACCCATCCCCGGCCACCGCGTCACGCCCCTTTTGCCATAGCCCGATCCAGTCGGGCCGGTAGACCAGATACTGGTCAAAACAGTTGGCAAGCTCACCGGCCAACTGAAAACGGGACAACTCATCGTCGTCTGACAGATAACGGCGCAACGGTACGAATGCCTGTCCCGGCAGTGGTCTCTCCAGTCGCTCAAATAACCGCCACTGCATCAGTTCCGGCTTGAAACAGTCGCTCTCCGGCACATCTTCCAACAGCAGTCGCAACAGTTGCCAGATGAATCCGGCCGGCAATGGAAACGCCATATTGGCGCAGATGGCGAGGCGCCGGGCCAGTTGCAGTGAGAGCCAGCGCCCCATGCCGGGATGCTGAACCACAATGGTCTCCGGCGCCAGCGGATCGGTCAGCGGCTGGCGCAGGATATGGGCCAGCTGATCTGCCAGCCGCTCCAGTCGATTGCTATGGTAAAAATGCAGCATAGGGGCGATTCGTATTGTCCATTGCCTGAACCGGTGGTTGCCAGGATATTACCCGCCCATCAGGCTCACCCCGTGAGCCCGTATGAAAAAAATCAGGTGTCTCTCAACCGCCGTTAAAACCGGCAATCTCCTGCTGTATGCGCTGGAGGCTCGCCTGAGGGTCATCGGCCGCGGTGATGGGCCGGCCGATCACCAGCAGATCCGCGCCGTGATCCAGCGCATCCCGTGGTGTCATCACCCGGGTCTGGTCATCCCGGGTGGCACTGGCCGGACGCACACCCGGGGTTACCAGTAGAAAATCCCGCCCCACCAGCGGCCGCACTTCAGTCGCCTCCAGCGGTGAGCAGACAATGCCGTCGAGACCGGACTCCCCGGTCAGCCTGGCAAGCCGGATCACATTATCTACCGGTGCGCCGACAAACCCGACTTCGGCGATATCCTTTTCGCCCAGACTGGTCAATACCGTAACCGCGATCAGCAGGGGTCGGTGGCTCAGCGGTTCCAGGCGCTCCCGCGCCGCCATCATCATCTTGCGGCCACCCGAGGCGTGCACATTGATCATCCAGACACCCAGATCGGCCGCCGCCGCGCAGGCCGCCGCCACCGTATTGGGGATGTCATGGAATTTCAGGTCCAGGAACACATCGAAGCCCTTTCCCACCAGTTTTTCGACAAAGACGGGCCCCAGACGGGTAAACATCTCCTTGCCCACCTTGAGCCGGCAATCGGCAGGACTCAGCCCCGAAACCAGATCCAGTGCCGGGTCTGCGGATGGGTAATCGAGCGCAACGATTATGCGGGGGTTCTTTGCTACAGCGGTCATCGATGTTCTGCCTTATTGGTTGCGGGTTCTATTCACTATTAGTCGAGTAAGGCCGGGATCAGGTCTCATCCAGCTCATCGCGCGGTTTGATGCTGCTCCAGGATTTGCAACTGGGACACTGCCAGTGCAGGGTCTTGGCGGTGAATCCGCAACTGACGCACTGATAGGCGGCGCGGCTTTCGAGTATTTTGTTCAGGATCTGCTGCAGTATCCGCAGACTGTCCGTACCCACCTGGTTATCCGCCTGCAGTGAAAGGCCAACCATGCGGTCCAGGCCCTCAAGGCTGGGATGGGCATGCAGATATCCGCTCAGGAAACGGATGGCGGCCTCCTCTCCCTCGTCTTCCCGAATATAATCGGTCAGTGCCAGGGCGCTGCTTACGGAGTGATGCCGCTCATGGAGTTGCCGCAGGTATCTGACCAGTTCCGTGCGGTTACCCAGTTCCCGGTAACATTCGATCATCGCGGGAAGCACTTCCGAGAGATAAGCGGGATCCTGCTTCTCGACCTGGCGCAACGTGCGAATGGCGCTTTTGAACGAACCATTGGCGGCCTCGATCTCACCCTGCAGAATGGTTGCCCTGACACAGCCCTCGTCGGAAAGTTGCGCCCGCTTCAGCAACTGGGCGGTTTTGACCAGATCCTTGCGGGATTTCGCCTCTTCAGCCAACTCACAGTAGTAGTGCGCACACTCCTTGCGTCGTGATTTTCCGCTGCGCTGTCCCAGACGCTTGGCGACCTGCAGGCATTTGTCCCAATCCTTCTCCTGCTGATAGATGGTCAGTAGATTTTCCAGTGCCTGGGACTGGAACATGTTCATCTCACCCAGCTCATTGAACAGACTTTCGGCCCGGTCAAACAGGCCGGCCTTCATATAGTCCTGCCCCAGTTCCAGCAGCGCCTGGGCACGCTGTTCACGATTCAGCATGGGTCGGGCGATCAGGTTCTGATGTATGCGGATAGCGCGATCCACTTCACCCCGGCGCCGGAACAGGTTGCCCAATGCCAGATGGGTTTCGACCGTATCACTATCCACCTCAAGCATTTTGATGAAGACATCGATCGCCTTGTCCGGCTGCTCATTCAATAGATAATTGAGGCCGCTGAAATAGCCCGGAGAGCGCTCGACCACTGTCACTTCCTGGCGGGAAGCGCTCCGTTTTGCAGCCCACCAGCCAGAGGCGGCGGCCACGGGTAACAGCAACCAGAAGAGTTCCATCATATGGGTTCAGTAGGTCACTTGCAGTGGAACGGTCAAGCACGATAAACCGGATGGCAGCATCCCTTTCCGCAACATGGTCTCAGGTATCCTTGATGGGGATTGATCGAAGATTGTTCACTTCCTGGCGGGCCAGCCGGGCCTTGTGCCTGAGGCTCATATTTTCCCTGCGCAGTCGGAGCGAGCCGCTCAGCATCGCCAGAACCCCGAGCAGCGCCCCCAGCATTACGGCGCCGACCAGTATGACCGACAAGGGAAGCTCTTTTATCCCGAAGTAGTAGTTGAGCTGTACCGTCTCGGCATTCATGACAGCAAACGCAGCGCCAATCATCATGATCAGTAAAATGAAAATCAGCTTTAGGAATCTCACGGCCTCATCGCTCCCATGGTCAAACGGCTTCTGGTAGCGGGTATGATAGCGAAGATTCTGCTGGAACCGTACCGGGAAATTGTTCCAGTGGGAAATAAATACGGATATCAGCGGGACAGCCGGCGATTGCGCCGCGCTCCGGGATGGGGGCGGTTCACTCAGGCATAGTCATCAACAAGACCACTCGAGGTGATGATGCGAACAGGCTCGGCTTCGGCCTGCGAACCACCGGCCTCTCCCCCCTGGTGACCATTGGCGGAAAAGTCCCTCCCGTTGCCATGCTGTGACAGCAGATTCGCCGCCCCCTGCTGACCCGTTGTGTCATGCTGGCCGACATCCACGTTGACCAGTTGCATATTGTTATCCGCAAACATCTCGCGCAGCCGGGGAATGGCCGCTTCGAGCGCCTCTTTGACGGGGGCGTTGTGAGCCAGAAAACTGATACTGGCCTGATCATTCTGGATGGAGACCTGGATATCGATGGGACCCAGATGGCGAGGGGTAATATGCAACGACGCCTGCTGCATCTGATTCCCCATCATCCACATAATCCGGTTGCTGAGTACGTTATCCCATCCCTTCTCGCCCGTAGGCATAGGGATTGGCGGAGGTGTATACACCTCGGATCGCTGGGCCGATAGCGGCTCAACACCCGACACCAGCGTGGAGAGTGATGAAACGCTAACCGGTCCCTTCAGCATGCCCGCCGTCAGGTCGGCTGTTAGCGATCCCGGCTTGAAGAGCGTGACATCTTCCGGCATCTCCCCTGTTTTCAGCAGCAGTGCCGCCTGATTATCCTGGGCAAGATTGAACGGTCGATACGCCTGACCGGATGGGCCATTAGCCGGATTACCACCGCCCTGCTGAAGCAACATGCCGCGCAGATCCGCCGCCGTTAAGGCAGCACCTCTGGTGGACCGCCCACCGGGCATGGCCGTCATCTCCTCGCCGCTACCCTCTGCTCCAGCCAGTTGGAGTACCCACTGCAACAACGCGGCCGGATCGGCAATATCTGCCGAAGTCGGCAAACCACTGCCGTTTTCAAGCAGGGACTGAAGCTGTCTGAACTGCTCCGGCGGCAGCGCATCCCGAAGTCCGGCCATCTGTTCAGACGTGAGGGCCTGCCCGCCCATAACTTCTTTAAAATCAGTCAGATCATCCCCGGCAGCCGGACCTGACCGACCCTTTGCCGCCGCAGTGGGCTGTAACCCAGAAACCATATTTGAACCGGATAGCGCACTATTCACCTGTCACTCCCTGCCTGTACTGTATGGACAGGGAAGATCAAGGCAGTATCTGTGCCAACCGGACAGAAACGGGGGTATGGGTGACTTACTCAACCCTTATTCGAGGAAATCGCGCCGCTCTGCACGCCGCCACTCAGCCGACAGAACGCGCCACGCATCCTGTTCAGTAATCAGTGTCAAATCCAGCCGCATCAGATCCGCATGCATGGAAAGGAGTTGGGCAGTGTCGCTAAGCGGCTGCCCGGCCATAGCGATATAGAGTGTCACCTCAGCCTGCCGCTCCCCGGTCAGTTGCAGACGACTCACTTGGGTGAGGAGATGAATGGATTGGTGGGATACAAAATAGCCGGCCAGCAGGTGCATGACCGCCTGCCTGTTCTCTCCGGCACTACCGCGATAAGCCGTTGAAAGAAACGCTGAGACTGCCGAGACGGAGCGCGACTCGACCGCCTGTTCGGCGGCAGTGAGAAACTGCCGTATCTGGGCTTCCGGGGTTGTCGGATCCGGGCCGCAGGCGTGCAGCAATGGCAACAGCAGCAGCAGAACAGCGAGCAAAACAGACCTTTTCGGGGAAGCGTCGCCGGATCCAGCGATGCCCGGAGTGTCGCAGCAACCGGTGCGGCTGTTCAACGCAGTCCCAAAACGTCCTGCATATCGAACAGCCCTGTATCACGTTGCATCAACCAGCCGGCAGCACGTACGGCTCCGTTGGCAAATGTCATGCGACTGGATGCCTTATGGGTAATCTCCACCCGCTCGCCCATGGCCGCGAACAGCACCGTGTGGTCACCCACCACGTCGCCGGCCCGGATGGTTTCAAACCCGATGGTCTTGCGATCCCGCTCACCGGTAATACCTTCCCGTCCGTAAACCGCGCACGCCTTCAGGTCACGCCCCAGTGCGTCCGCCACCACCTCGCCCATGCGCAGGGCGGTACCGGAAGGGGCATCCACCTTGTGACGGTGATGCGCCTCGATCACCTCGATATCCACCTCGTCGCCCATCACCCGGGCCGCGATATCGAGCAGTTTGAAACAGAGATTGACACCGACACTCATGTTCGGCGCCAGGATGATGGCCACTGTTTCTGAAGCCGCCCGCAGTTCGGCCTTCTGCTCCTCGGAGAAACCGGTGGTTCCGATCACCATGCGCTTTCCGTGAGCCCGGCACACCGCCAGATGATTCAGGGTTACCGGGGGTGCCGTGAAATCGATCACCACATCAAAGTCGTCAACGACCGCCTCCAGCGAGTCCTGAATGGCCACATCCATGCGACCGATGCCGGCCAACTCGCCCGCATCGGCACCGATCAGAGAGCTGCCAGGCCGTTCGATCGCCGCCCCCAGGGTGATGCCTTCGGCATCGGACACAGCCTGTATCAGCGCCTTGCCCATGCGGCCGGCGGCACCTACCACTGCTACTCTGATCATTATTACTGTTCCTGTTGCTGATTAAGGGAGGCTCTGAATTATTCAGATGGTTCCTCGGATCGCTGCTGTGCATTAGCCTCGGAGTGCAAATCTAAAACCCCATGCCCTCAAAAAACTTCTTCACCCCATCCACCCATCCGGTGGAGTGGGGGCTGTGCCTGCTACCGGCGTCTTTCATGGTTTCATCCAGTTGACGTAGCAGGTCCCGCTGATGCTCGGTCAGGTTGACCGGCGTTTCAACCATCACTTTGCAGAGCAGATCGCCAACGGGCCCACCGCGCACCGGCTTGACACCCTTGCCGCGCATCCGGAACATCTTGCCCGACTGGGTGCCGGCGGGTATTTTCAATACCACCTTACCGTCCAGGGTAGGCACCTCCAACTCGCCGCCCAGGGCGGCAATGACAAAGCTGATGGGAACCTCGCAGAATAGGTGATTCTCTTGGCGACTGAAGATTTCATGCGGCTTGACTGCAACCTGCACATAGAGATCACCGGGAGGCCCGCCACTCTCACCCGCCTCGCCCTCGCCGGAAAGACGGATACGGTCCCCGGTATCAACGCCGGGCGGCACCTTGACCGAGAGGGTTTTGTGCTCTTGGATACGACCGGCGCCATGACAGGCCGGACAGGGGGATTCGATCACTGAACCCTTGCCGCGGCAGGTGGGACAGGTCTGCTGTACCGAGAAGAAGCCCTGCTGCATTCTGACCTGGCCATGCCCGGCACAGGTGGTGCAGGTCTTCGGCTTGGTGCCCTTTTTCGCGCCGCTACCGTTGCAGGGGTTGCATTTGACCAGGGTGGGCACACGAATCTTCACCGTGGTTCCGGCTACAGCATCTTCCAGGGAGAGTTGCAGGTTGTAACGAAGATCCGCCCCCCGGTGCACGCGTGAGCCACCGCCCCCGCGAGCACCGAAGATATCACCAAACACATCGCCGAAAATATCGCTGAAATTGCCACCCGCACCATGGCCGTATCCCCCACCCATGGAGTTGTCCACCCCGGCATGCCCAAACTGGTCGTAGGCGGCGCGTTTCTGGGCGTCCGCAAGGACCTCATAGGCCTCCTTGGCCTCCTTGAACCGCTTCTCCGAATCCGCGCTCTGGTCACCGGAGTTACGATCGGGATGGTGTTTCATGGCGAGTCGCCGATAGGCCTTCTTGATCTCGGCTTCACTGGCGTTCTTACTGACACCTAATACTTCGTAAAAGTCACGCTTCGACATATTCGATCTACTTGGTAAACCGCCAAAGCGCGAGGGCACAGCGGGGCCTTACAGCTCCTCCATACCCACGCGCCTCAGCTATGAAATATCAGACGGACAAACCGTCACTCTGCACCGTTACTTGTCCTCTTTAACCTCTTCGAACTCGGCATCGACCACATCGTCATCCTTGCCGGCGGACTTGGATTTGGTGCCACCAGCCTGGGCATCTGCCTGGCCCGAGGCAGCCCCCTCTCCACCCTTCTGGGCATAGAGCCGTTCCGCCATCTTGGCCGAAGCATCGGTCAGGGTCTTGGTTTTGGCTTCGATGGCGTCCTTGTCACCTCCCTTCATCGTCTCTTCCAGATCCTTGATGGCGGACTCGATGGAATCCTTTTCACCCGGCTCGAGTTTCTCCTCGCCCAGCTCATCCATCGACTTGCGGATGGCATGAATCATGTTGTCCGCCTGGTTACGCGCCTGGACCAGCTCGTTGAACTTGCGATCCTCCTCGGCATGCGCCTCGGCGTCCTTGATCATCCGGTCCACTTCATCATCACTCAGGCCGGAGGAGGCCTTGATGATAATGGATTGCTCCTTGCCGGTCGCCTTGTCCTTGGCGGAGACATTCAGGATACCATTGGCATCGATGTCGAAACTCACTTCGATCTGCGGCATGCCCCGTGGTGCCGGCGGGATGTCGGTGAGATCGAATCGACCCAGCGACTTGTTGGCACTGGCCTGTTCACGCTCACCCTGCAGCACATGCACGGTCACCGCCGTCTGGTTGTCATCGGCGGTCGAGAATACCTGACTGGCATTGGTCGGGATAGTGGTGTTCTTTTCGATCAGCTTGGTCATTACACCACCCATGGTCTCGATACCGAGAGACAGGGGCGTCACATCCAGCAGCAGGACATCCTTCACCTCACCACCCAGAACACCGCCCTGAATGG
>JACDJC010000151.1_pt1 | contig 91053 bp, 79 predicted proteins | sample 7454191 | NCBI WGS metagenome assembly JACDJC01 (sample SAMN14253291, study PRJNA609438) | sludge metagenome | isolation source: sludge after 25d culture with pyrite and EDTA | collected 2018-12-20 | reverse complement strand
TGTGCCAAAGGAATCAGGTTCAGGGAACGTCACATCACGACCAGCACTTTCAAAAAAATCTAGACAATCGTGGAGGGGACGTATGTCATATCTTGATAATCTGCGCGTTTTTGTGCGCGTTGTCGAATTGGGAAATCTATCCGCGGCGGGTCGCGACCAGCGCGCATCGCCAGCAGTTGCCAGCAATCGAATCAAGGAGTTGGAGAAGCATCTGGGGGTCAGGCTCTTCAACCGGACGACGCGCAAGCTCACGCCGACCGAACACGGTCGCGTATTCTATGACGGCGCATTGAAAATCCTCGAAGCTGTGGATGAAGCGGAAGCTGCCGTGGCGGAACTTGCGAAAAATCCGAAGGGATCGATTCGCATCACCGCCCCGCTTGGCTTTGGCAGACGGCTGATTGCATCGGGGATTCCCGAATTTCACGACAAATATCCGGACATCGAAGTGCGGCTTCGCCTCTCCGATCATGAAGTCGATATCATGAGCGAAGGCGTCGATGTGGCTTTCAAGCTCGGTGTTCTGGAGAACTCGAACCTGCGTATGCGCGGCATCATGAATTGCGAACGCGTGATCTGTGCGGCACCTGCATATCTCGAGAAACACGGGGTTCCGCAGTCACCTGACGAGTTGCTTGGCGACAAACACGACTGTCTTCTGCTGCGCTTTCCGGGCTCCAAGGAATATTACTGGTCGCTGCAAACGGCGGAAGGTCTGCGCAAGTTCGAAGTCACCGGGCCTTATGACTCGGATGATGGCGACGTATTGACGCAGTGGGCGCTCGGCGGACGCGGCATCATCAACAAGCCGCTGTTCGAAGTGAAAGAATATATTCGCGACGGGCGGCTGGTTCCCATCCTCGAAAGCACGCCGCCTGCGCCGATCCAGCTTGCTGCGATCTACCCGCACAAGCGCTTTCAGGACCCGAAAGTGCGCCTCATCATCGATTTCATGACGGAACGGTGCCAGAGATTGATACGGGAAGCCCTGGCATAGAGCGGCTGAAATCGCTCAATGCTTATTTGCAACCTTGAGAGTTTCAAAAGAAAACCCGCCGGATCACGCGGGTTGCGATACACGTACCGAAGTCAGAACCGCCGTCAGAACTTCGGCTGCGGCCAATGCCGCAATGACTTCCGGCCGCTTGTCTTTTACAACGGCTCCACCGACGGGACAGACAAGATTTTCAAAAAGATTGTCGCTGCCGATTTCCCGTTTCAACCAATTTTTGAAAGTGGCCTTTTTGGTCTTCGAGCCGATCATGCCGACATAGACGGCATCGCGCCGCTGCAAAGCCTCGGTGACGATGAGGAAATCCAGCGCATGGTCATGGGTGAGGACGATGAAAGCGCTGCCCGGCGGCGCGGAACGCACCACCTGTTCGGGCATTGCCGAAAGACAGGTCTCCACACCCGGCACATCGCAAGCCATCAGCTCCGCTTCCCGTGTATCCACCAGAATGACACGTACCGGCGTGAGAGAGAGGGCATTTGCCAGCGCATCGCCAACATGGCCCGCGCCGAAGACATAGACATGCGGGCGTGTGGCTATTTCCGCATCGACCTTGCTGACAAGCTCGTCAGTCAGCCCGCGACTGACACGCCGGAAGCTCAGGCCCACCCGTCCGCCGCAGCACTGGCCGATTTCAGGCCCCAATGCCACATTCATAGGTGGCACATCCATGGGTGAGTCCCTGCCGCCAGCCAAGATTTTCCGGGCATGGTCGATCGCCATATATTCAAGCTGGCCGCCGCCGATGGTCCTGAAGATCATATCGCGGGCGACCAGCATCCATGCCCCGGCATCGCGGGGCGCGGAACCTTTCACATCGGTGACTTCAACCAACACACTATCGGGACGCCGGTTGAGAAAAGCCCGGATATCGTCGCGCGCGCCCGGCATTTCTCTAGCCCTTTTGCTTGCGGAGCCGTTCGATGGCCATCAGCACACGTTCCGGTGTTGCGGGCGCATCGAGGCGCGGGCAGACCTTGTGATCGGCCACGCTGGCAATGGCATCGGCCAGAGCATGCAACACCGACAGTCCAAGCGGCAGCGGCGGTTCGCCGACAGCCTTGGAACGATGGATCGTCGGCTCATAGGCCTCGGACCAGTCGGTCAGCGCGACATTGAAAATCTTGGGCCGGTCGGACGCCAATGGAATCTTGTAGGTGGATGGCGCGTGGGTGCGAAGCCGCCCCTTGTCGTCCCACACAAGCTCCTCTGTCGTCAGCCAGCCCATGCCCTGCACGAAGCCGCCTTCAACCTGACCGATATCGATGGCGCGGTTCAGGGAACGCCCGGTATCATGTAGAATATCGGTGCGCTCCACCACATATTCGCCAGTCAGAGTATCGACGGAAACTTCGGAACAGGCAGCTCCGTAAGCATAGTAATAGAAGGCGTGGCCCCGGCCCTTGGCACGGTCCCAGTGGATTTTCGGCGTCTTGTAGTGACCTGCCGCCGATAGCTGCACGCGACCGATAAAAGCCTGCTTTACGAGATCGTTGAAGCTGATTTCCTGATTGCCGATGCGAACCCGGTTGGGAAGAAACACGACCTGATCTTCCGGCACCTGATATTGCTGTGCCGCAAAATGGATGAGGCGTTTCTTGATCTGGCGGGCAGCATCCTGTGCAGCCATGCCGTTGAGATCGGCACCGGAAGAAGCCGCCGTCGGCGCTGTGTTCGGCACCTTGGCGGTCGTCGTCGCGGTGATCTTCACGCGGTCGAAATCGATCTGGAATTCCTCGGCCACAACCTGCGCCACTTTCATATGGAGCCCCTGCCCCATTTCTGTGCCGCCATGGTTCATATGCACCGAGCCGTCATTATAGATATGCACCAGAGCGCCAGCCTGATTGGACTCCGTCTTGGTGAAGGAAATGCCGAATTTCACCGGCGTCAGCGCCATGCCGCGTTTCACATAACGGTTTTTCGCGTTGAATTCGCGGATCGCTTCGCGGCGCTTTGCGTAATCGGAACTTTCCTCAAGTTCCGCAACGATGCGCTGGATGATGCAATCTTCGACCTTCTGGTGATAGGGGGTAACATTGCGTGTGCCGTCCTTCCCCATTTCATCGTAGAAATTGCGCTTGCGAATTTCGAGCGGGTCCTTACCGACAGCGAAAGCCACTTCATCGATCACGCGTTCCGCACCGACCATGCCCTGTGGGCCGCCAAAGCCGCGAAAAGCTGTATTCGACACAGTGTTCGTATAAAGCGGCGCCGACTGCGCATGAACTGCCGGGAAGAAATAGGCATTATCGCAGTGAAACAATGCGCGGTCGCCGACCGGCCCGGAAAGGTCTGCCGAGAAACCGGCATTGAGGGCAAACAGATAGTCGATGCCCAGAATATTGCCGTCATCGTCGAAGCCGACTTCATAATCGATGACAAAGCCGTGGCGCTTGCCGGTCGAGGTCATGTCCTCGTCGCGGTCGAGCCTGATCTTCATGGCGCGCTTGTGCTTCTTGGCCGCAATGGCTGCAATGGCCGCCCACTGGTTGGCCTGCGTTTCCTTGCCGCCAAAGCCACCACCCATGCGGCGCACTTCCACCGTCACGGAATGGCTTGGCACGCCCAGCGCATGGGCAACCAGATGCTGCGTTTCGCTCGGTCCTTGCGTGGAGCAATAGACGGTAACGTCTTCATCCTCGCCGGGAATAGCCAGTGAAACCTGGCCTTCCAGATAGAAATGATCCTGCCCGCCGAGATACATGCGGTTCTTGATACGGTGCGGCGCGGCGTCGATGGCCGCACGTGCATCGCCGCGCTTCAGCGTCAAAGGCGTCGTGACAAGCCGGTCCTTCAGACCGTCCAGCGCATCGATGGAATAAATGCCCGCCGCTTCCTCATATTCGATCTTCGCCAGACGGGCAGCGCGGCGCGCCTGATCGCGGGTTTTCGCGATAACCGCAAAGATCGGCTGGCCATGAAACTCAACCTTGTCGACCGCAAAGATCGGGTCGTCATGCATGCCCGATGGCGAAACATCGTTTTCGCCGGGCACGTCCTTGTAGGTCAGCACGTCGACCACACCGGGAGCGGCGCGCACTGCCGACAAGTCAATCGACTTGAATGAACCATGTGCAACGGACGAATAGCCGACCCCGATATGCAATGTGCCTTCGGGCTCCGGTATATCGTCGATGTAGACAGCCGTTCCGGTCACATGCTTGTGGGCGGAATCGTGTTTCTGGTCGGTCGCGACGCCACCCACAATGCGGGCAGCTTTCAATGCGTTTGCAGGATGCTTGTTCATGATTGCCTCCTCACGCCGCCGCGATTTCAGCCGCGCGCAGCGGCGTGTAACTGCCTTCCGTTTCGGCGAAGAAACGCCGCAACAGATTGCGCGCCGCGAGCAACCGGTAATCCGCTGTCGCGCGCATATCGCTCAAGGGCGTATAGTCTTGTGCATAGGCTTCCAATGCTGCTTCAACCGTAGCCTCGGTCCAGGGCTTGGCCGTCAGTGCGGCTTCCACCGTGCTGGCGCGCTTCGGCGTTGCGGCCATGCCGCCATAAGCGATGCGGACCGTTTCCACATTGCCTGCCGCATCAAGCGTCAGATGGAAAGCGCCAAGCGTCGCCGTAATGTCTTCCTCGTAACGCTTCGACACTTTGTAAATGGCAAAATGGCTACCTTCTGCCGGAACCGGTACATGCACGGCTTCGACAAACTCGCCGGGCTGGCGATCCTGCTTGCCATAAGCAATGAAGAACTCTTCCAGCGGTATGGTGCGGCGTTCTGCCCCTTTGCGCAGCGTCAGTTTCGCATTGAGCGCGATCAGCGGCGGCGGCGTGTCGCCAATCGGCGAACCATTGGCGATATTGCCGCCGATGGTTCCCATATTGCGCACCTGCTCGCCGCCAATGCGGTTGATGAGCTGGCCGAGCTGCGGAATGCGCTTGGCAAGAAATCCGAATGCTTCCGTGTAGGTGACACCTGCGCCGATGGTAACGACACCGTTTTCCTCACGGATGGAGCGCAGTTCCTCCAGATGACCGATGAAGACCACCGGGGAAATGTCACGCATCATCTTGGTCACCCACAAGCCCACATCGGTAGAACCGGCAACGATGGTCGCCTTCGGCTCTGCCGCCAGGATGGTGGCGAAATCATCGAGATCACCGGGCACAATCAACCGGTCCTTGCCTTCACCCACTTCCACCCGAACGCCATCGCGCATGGCCGTCAGCTGTTCGAGAACATGGGCGCGCTCAGCAGCAAGCGGGTCTTCCATGACCGTACCGTAGTCGGAAATGATGCGGGCAGCGCGCATGATCGCCTCATAGCCCGTGCAACGGCAAAGATTGCCCTGCAATGCCTTTTCAATCTGTGCATCGGCGGGCTTCGGTTCGCGCATCCACAAAGCGTAGAGCGACATGACGAAGCCCGGCGTGCAGAAGCCGCATTGCGAGCCATGAAACTCGATCATTGCCTTCTGCACCGGATGCAGATCGCCATCGGCACCGCGCAGATGCTCGATCGTCACGACATGGCAGCCATCCAGCGAACCCATGAAGCGGATGCAGGCATTGACGCTTTCGTAAACGAGCTTGCCGTCGGAAATCTTGCCGACCAGCACCGTGCACGCGCCGCAATCGCCTTCGCCGCAACCTTCCTTGGTGCCGCGCAGCTTGGCGGACAGCCGCAGATAATCGAGCAACGTTTCGGTCGGGGAAACGCGGTCGAGTTCAACCTTTTCACCGTTCAGAAGAAAGCGGATCGTGTGTCGCACAGACGGGTGCACAGACTGGTTCATGGCGCTTAGCTCCCGCGATAGGTGGAATAGGAAAACGGCGAAACGAGAAGCGGTACATGATAATGCGCTTTTTCATCGGAAATGCCAAAGCGCAGAGGAACAACATCGAGGAACGGTACGACATCATCTGTCTTGCCAAAATATTCGCCGACATGGAACAGAAGCTCGTAGGAACCGGCTCGCAAATTCTCGCCCGACAGCAGCGGTTCATTGCAGCGGCCATCGTCATTGGTGCGAATTTCCCGGATCGGTTCGGCCTGCTGATTCTCGACGCGGCGCAATTCGATGCGCAGATTTGCAGCCGGTTTGCCGCTTACCGTGTCGAGGACATGCGTCGTCAACCGGCCATTACCGCTATTTTCCTGACCCATTTACACTCCTGCAGCTTGCTGATTCTCTCATCAAATAGATTGGAAAATGTTACAAGCTTTTGATTTCCGGTGGTTTATTTGAGCCCAACGTCGCCATCGGCTGTGGGGGCCGCAAACCACACCATGTTCCCAGCATTCAGTATTTCTCGATCCTTCTCATTGTGAAAGATGGTTATCGTTGGATGTCTTTCAAATTTTTGAAGGGGAATAATAGCGATAAATCTTTATTATCATGGATAAAACGAACGAAAACGAGGGAAGACCCGCAATGAAATATCCGCGCAATCTCGTCGGCTATGGACGCAACACACCAGATCCGCGCTGGCCGGGCGGAGCCAATATCGCTGTTCAGTTCGTCGTCAATTATGAGGAAGGCGGCGAATGCTGCATTCTCGACGGTGATCCGTCCTCCGAATGTCTCCTTTCCGAGATTGTCGGCGCGCAGCCCTGGAAGGGCCAGCGCAACCTCAATATGGAATCCATCTATGAATATGGCGCACGCTCCGGCTTCTGGCGGTTGTGGCGCGCCTTCACCCGCCGCAACATGCCCGTCACCGTCTATGGCGTGACGCTCGCCATGGCGCGCAACCCGGAAGCCGTTGCAGCCATGAAGGAGGCCGACTGGGAAATCGCCAGCCACGGATTGCGCTGGTGGGAATATAAGGACGTTCCCGAAGAGATCGAACGCGAGCACATCCGTGACGCGGTCCGTCTGCACACGGAAATCACCGGCTCGCGCCCGCTCGGCATCTATCAGGGCAAGCCTTCCGACAACACGCTGAAACTGGTGATGGAAGAAGGCGGTTTTCTCTATTCCGCCGACTCCTATGCCGACGAGCTGCCCTACTGGGTGGAAGGTCCGAAGGGACCACACCTGATCGTGCCCTATACGCTGGATGCAAACGACATGCGCTTTGCGACCCCGCAGGGCTTCAATTCCGGCGACCAGTTCTACACCTACCTGAAGGACACCTTCGACGTGCTCTACCGTGAAGGTGCAGAAGGTTCGCCGAAAATGATGTCCATCGGCCTGCATTGCCGCCTTGTCGGTCGTCCCGGTCGCGTGGCCGCGCTCGAACGGTTCCTCGACTATGTGCAAAGCCATGAAAAGGTCTGGGTCGCCAAGCGTATCGACATTGCCCGCCATTGGCATGAAAACTATAAGCCGCTCGCTGCCGATGTCATGCCTTCTAAAGCCGGCAAGGATGAATTCGTCGCGCGTTATGGCGGCATTTTCGAGCACTCGCCATGGATCGCCGAGCGCGCATATGATGCCGGTTTCAGCCTGGAAGAGAATACCGCATCCGGCCTTGCTTCCGCGATGACGAAGGCATTTCGCGCGGCCTCGGCGGATGAACGGCTGGCGGTCTTGAAGGCGCATCCAGATCTTGCTGGCAAGCTTGCGCAGGCCAAGCGGCTTACGGCAGAATCGACCGCCGAACAGGCCGGGGCCGGGCTCGATGCGCTGACAGATGCAGAAAAGCAGACGTTCACCGAACTGAATGATGCCTATACCGCAAAGTTCGGCTTTCCGTTCATCATCGCCGTGAAGGGTCGCAACAAGAAGGAAATCCTCGACGCTTTCCAGCGCCGGGTTTCCAACGACCGCGACACGGAATTTGAAACGGCCTGCGCTCAGGTGGAGCGCATCGCCCTCCTGCGCCTCAAGGATATTCTGCCGGAAGCGCTCTACTGATCCTGCCGCCTGGAAGGTCGGCTTCTCACATAAGGAATTCCCCATATGGGCAACGACAAGAACAATCGCAGCTATTATGCACCGACAGGCGGATTGCCGCCGCAGACCCAGCTTCTCACTGATCGCGCCATGTTCACCGAAGCCTATGCGGTGATACCCAAGGGCACGTTCAGCGATATCGTGACAAGCTTCCTGCCCTTCTGGGACAAGACGCGACTTTGGGTGATTGCGCGTCCCCTCTCCGGCTTTGCCGAGACTTTCTCGCAATACATCATGGAAGTGCAGCCGGGCGGCGGTAGCGACCGTGCCGAACTGGATGAAAGCGCAGAAGGCGTGCTGTTCGTGGTCGAAGGCGAAATCGCCGTTACCGTCGCCGGCAAGACGCACACGCTGACCGAAGGCGGCTATGCATATCTGCCGCCGAAGAGCGGCTGGACACTCCGCAACAACGGCGCGGCGACGGCCCGTTTCCATTGGGTGCGCAAGGCTTATGAATATGTCGACGGCCTCGACGTTCCGGAACCGTTATTCCTCAACGAAAAGGATATCGCGCCCAACCCAATGCCGGACACCAACGGCGCCTGGGCGACGACCCGTTTTGTCGATCCGAACGATCTGCGTCACGACATGCATGTCACCATCGTGACCCTGGAGCCCGGTGGCGTCATTCCATTTGCGGAAACCCACGTCATGGAACACGGGCTTTATGTGCTGGAAGGCAAGGCGGTCTACCGGCTCAATCAGGACTGGGTGGAAGTGGAAGCGGGCGACTTCATGTGGCTGCGCGCCTTCTGCCCGCAGGCCTGCTACGCGGGCGGTCCCGGCAAGTTCCGCTATCTGCTCTACAAGGACGTGAACCGTCATATGAAGCTTTCGCGATAGTCGAATGGCATCTCAACCAAAGGCCGGAATCGTTCCGGCCTTTTTTATGGTCGGAACACAAATAAAAACGGCGAGCCGAAGCTCGCCGTACCATTCTTCCGACTGGAGATCAGATTTTTAAACAGCGCAGTCCTTCTACGCTATCGAATGGTTCTTTGAAGATAGTACAGGCAAACAAAATTTCAAATTACAATTTTGTTATATCAATATTGGGTAAATCATACTGCATTTTATGCTTCATAATAATGCTGAACTTTAATATAAAATCAGAATAATAAAACTTAGGTTTAATTATCAACAATTACACCGGGATGAATAGCCGATTTGCTTCTCATACAGGACCGGGAGGCCGGAACTGGCCTCCCGGAAAAGCATTAGAACGAGCGCTGGAAACGGATCATGCCCTGAACGGCATCCTTACCGTTGAGGTAGGACTTGCTGTCGCTCCACTTGGTATAAGAGACTTCCGGCGTTACCGTGAAGCCTGGAACCAATTGATAGGCTACGTTGGCAGTAGCTGCGAATGTGCTGGTGCCATCATAGGCAACCTGCGCATTGATGACGGCTTTGTCGGTAGCCTTGAATGCTGCGCCGCCCCAGACAGCCCAATCGCCACCCCAGGTGCCGTAGAAGCTGTTGATCGCGCGAACCGGGCCAATCACGTCGCCATTGCCGTTGGTGGCGTTGATGTACTGATCCTTGTTGGACTTGTAACCGCCCATGGCCCAGACGGAGAAGCGGTCCGTAATGTTCACGTCGGCGCGAACCTTACCGGCCCATTCCTCGTTGCGAGCGTCATAGGCTGCAACGCCTGCGATCTTGCCCCAACCGCCTTCATACTTCAGACCGCCGACAACATGCGGCGTGTAATCCTTGATGACACCATCATAGCCGTACTTGCTATCCGTATCGTCATTGTTGCCCTGTTCGAGCGACAGTATGGCGGAGAAGCCATTGCCACCGGTGAAGGTGTAGCTGATCAGGCCCGTGCGATAGCCGCCAGCGAGGATTACGTCGTCGTTGATGACATCACCGAGATAGCCCGGAAAGGTAACAAAGGCAGACTCATCGAGACCCACGCGCAGGCCGCCAAGCTGGATATAGGCAAAGCGCAGCGAACCGGAGGCACCCTCAACCCCATTGCCCCAATCGTAACGGGTTTCGGCAAAGGTCTTCAGAGTACCGAGTTCGGTTTCCGAAGCGGTAGAGAGGCGCAGCGTAAAGCGGGCCTTATTGTCCCAGGAATTGCGGCGCGTATCGACGCTGCCGTTACGATCAACAAAGCCACGACCGTAGATATTGTCACCGCCAGAGGCGTCGTAACGGACATAGCCGGATACGCGCAGGCAGGTTTCAGTACCAGGAATATAGAAATAACCTGCACCATAAGCGTCGCAAACGCGAACATATTCAACAGATTCAGGTTCCGGCGCCACAACGGTGTCCGCAGCATATGCTCCAGTGGTTGCAACCAGCGCTGCAGCCGAGCCGAACAGCAAGCTCTTGAGTTTCATCTTATTGCCTCCAGAAATTTTCAGACGAGGCCTGATAGAATGAATTCAACAAATACATCAATTCCAATTTTGACAACAAATCCAAGTTGAAATCGATTATGTGTCAATTATAACACTATTTATAAACAACTTTACTTTATAGCAACAAATACTTTATAAAATATAAATCAATAAATATTTCAAGTATATTTGTACTAGCAATTTTATAAAGGGAAAAATCCATTTTCTTATATACGCAAAAGCGAAAACGGGGCCACAGGCCCCGTTTAACAAGCACATAGTCGCTAGAGCATTCCGTTCATCTGAATCGTTGGAAATGCTCTATCCCCTTGTTTTTGCGCACGCCTTTATCCCAAAACCGGTTCGCCCTTTTGGGAGCCGTGCTCAACGTCTGCCCGCAGGCCTATTTTCCTGCCGCCTGCTGCGCATAGACATAGCTGTCATAGGTGTATTCCGCGACACGGAACCATTCGAAGCCCTCATCACGGAACTTTTTCCAGCTCGGATAAATTTTCGCCCAGGCAGGATTCTTCTCGTTGTATTCCGCATAGAGTTCGAAGGCGACCTTGTAAGCAGCATCCAGAACGTCTCGCGGCAAGGGCTGCAACTTGACCCCTTTCGACACAAGAGAACGAATCGCAGCGGTATTTTTGACGTCGTAAAGCGCGATCATGTTCTGGGTCGCGGCTTCAGCAGCCGTGTTGAGTGCTACCTTGTAGGCTTCCGGCAGGCTTTCATATTGCTGCTTGTTGATGAAGAAGTGCACCGAGGCGCCACCTTCCCAGAAGGCCGGATAATAATAATATGGCGCGATCTGGTAGAAGCCGAGCTTTTCGTCATCGTAAGGGCCAACCCATTCGGCCGCATCGATCGTGCCACGCTCCAGCGACGGATAGATGTCACCACCGGGAAGTTGTTGTGGAACGACGCCGAGACGCGACATGACCTCGCCAGCCACGCCCGCAATGCGCATCTTCAAGCCCTTCAAATCCTCAAGGCTTTTGATTTCCTTGCGATACCAGCCACCCATCTGGGCTGCCGTATTGCCGCCGACAATGCCGACCACGCCGTAATCGGCGAGGAACGCATTATAAAGCTCATTGCCGCCGCCGTGATAGAGCCAAGCGTTCTGCAGGCGGGTGTTCATGCCGAAGGGAATGGCCGTACCGATTGCGAAGGCCGGGTTCTTGCCGGTGAAGTAATAGCCGCATGTATGCGCCATTTCGACCGTGTTGGCCTGCACCGCATCGATGGCCTGCGGGCCGGGCACGATTTCACCGGCCTGGAACACCTGTATCTGGAATTTGCCTTCAGTCATCTTTGACACGGCGTTGGCCATGAAGACCGCGCCGCCATAGATCGTATCCAGATTGTTCGGGAAGCCCGAGGTCAGACGCCAGCGCAGCGTCGGCAATTCCTGGGCGATTGCCGGCGTTGCGAGTGCCGCTCCACTCGTTGCGGCAGCAGCGCCGATTGCGGCACCTTTTGTCAGAAAGGTGCGACGGCTCAAATCCTGTTTCATGTGTCTCCTCCTAAGATTGTTTTGGTTTTATCAGGACCTGCGCAATGCTCGTTTTCCCCTCATTGCGCAGGTTTTTGCTTTTGATCCTTGTCCTGTCCGAAGCTCGGTTGCGGTGAACCGAAGGAAGGTGCAGGCAGAGGCTCAGTTGACGGCGAAGGCGCTCCGAACGGTGCGGGTGCTGCACCAAACGGATTTCCACCGCCCGCATCAGGCATCGGCACATTGATCTGGATCGATGCCGGGTCGGCCTGCGGATGACCGCTCTTGTAGTGGGTGACTATCCCCGGGAAGGTGATGATGATGCCGACCATGACGAGCTGGATTATCAGGAACGGGATCGAACCCATGTAGATCTGCCCGGACGTTACCGGCTGGATGGTCGCGCCAGTCACCTTGTCCTTATAGGGTCGGGACGGAGCAACCGAACGCAGATAAAACAGCGAGAAGCCAAATGGCGGATGCATGAACGATGTCTGCATGTTGACCGCCAGCATGACGCCGAACCAGACCAGATCGATGCCAAGACTGTCGGCCACCGGCGCCAGAAGCGGGATGATGATGAAGGCCAGCTCGAAATAATCGAGGAAGAAGGCCAGAAAGAACACCAGAAGATTGGCGACGATCAGAAAGCCGACCTCACCGCCGGGAATGGACGTCATCAGGTGCTCGACCCAGACGTGACCGTTGACGCCATAGAAGGTGAGCGAAAACACGCGGGCGCCGAGCAGAATGAAGATGACGAAGGACGACAATTTCGCTGTAGCGTAAAGCGCTGATTTCAGCATCGGCATATTGAGGCGGCGGTTGATGATGGCAAGAAGCAGAGCGCCGACCGCGCCCATCGCACCGCCTTCCGTCGGCGTTGCAACGCCGATGAAGATCGTTCCGAGAACAAGGAAGATCAACACAAGCGGCGGGACGAGCGAAATCACCACCTTTTGCGCCAGTTTCCAGCCCTTCAACGTGCGGGCCTGCGGCGGCAGGGCCGGAACCGTATCAGGCCGGAAAATCGACATGCCGATGATGAAGGCACAGTAGAAGCCGACAAGCAGCAGACCGGGGACCAGCGCGCCCTTGTACATATCGCCGACCGAACGACCGAGCTGATCGGCAAGAACGATCAGAACAAGGCTTGGCGGAATGATTTGCGCCAGCGTGCCCGATGCAGCAATCGTGCCGCTCGCTACTTTGCGATCATAACCGTAGCGCAGCATGATCGGGAGCGAAATCAACCCCATGGAAATCACCGAAGCCGCAACCACACCGGTGGTGGCCGCAAGAAGCGCGCCCACAACGATAACGGCAAAGGCTAAGCCGCCGCGTACAGGGCCGAAAAGCTGCCCGATTGTATCGAGCAGTTCTTCTGCCATACCGCTTCGTTCCAGTATCAACCCCATGAAGGTGAAGAATGGAATGGCAAGCAATGTCTCGTTCGACATCTGCCCGAAAATACGGTCTGGTATCGCTCCGAACAGATTGACGGGCAGAAGCCCCATTTCGATGCCGACGAAGCCGAAGGCAAAACCGACGAAGGCCAGCGCGAAAGCAACCGGGTAGCCGAGCAACAGCACGACCACCAGCGACAGAAACATGAGCGGCGCGAGATTTTCCGCAATAAAAGCAATCATATCCGTTCCCCTCAGAGCGCCTGGGCTTCTGCATCTTCAATGGCGACCGTGTCCGGTATCCGCCCTTGAAGGATGGCGATGCGCTTGATGAGTTCGGAAATGCCCTGCAATGCGAGCAAGCCGAAGCCGATGGGGATCAGCAGCCAGACCGGCCACAGAACCAGCCCGCCTGTATTGTTGGAGGTTTCGCCGCTGGCAATCTTGGCTTCCACGATGGGCCAGGAGAGGTAAATCGTGATGAGGCAGAAAGGCAGGAGGAAAAAGATCGTGCCGAAAATCTCGACCAGAAGCTGGGTTCGCCGTGAATAGCGGCTGTAGAGCAGATCGACCTTCACATGCTCGCTATGCAGAAGCGTGTATCCGGCTGCGATCAGAAAGACCGCCGAGAATAGATACCACTGCGCTTCCAGCCATGCGTTCGAACTGAGATTGAACAGCTTGCGCGAGACTGCATTGATCGCACTGATGAGCACCGCCACCAGGATCAGCCACGACACGGATTTTCCGATAAAATTATTGGCCGCGTCGATAGCACGCGACAACGCCAGCAAGACTGACATCGCTCCTCCCCTCCTTTTTTCCGCCTCCTCAAGCGGTTTTGGAGCGGATGATAGGACCGGCGATTCGACGTCGCAAGTTGACGAAAGTTCTAAGAAACAAAGCCCTACCCATTAGTGGGTAAGGCGCCATGCGGGGTTGGGAAGAATATAGGTTACTGCGAAGACAGGCGCAGCCGGTTCTCGATGGCATAGCGCGTAAGCCCCGCGGTGCTGCCAATTCCAAGCTTCTTCTTGATGTTCTTGCGGTGAGTTTCGACCGTCGCTTCCGAAATGCCGAGATTCAGCGCAATCTCCCGATTGCTTCCGCCTTCAGCCACCAGCACGAGCACATCATTTTCACGCAAGGACAAACCTTCCGACTTCCTGTCGCCGCTGTCGAGCAGTGCTTCCGAAACACCGGAAGAAAAATATGTCCCGCCCGAAGCGACCGCATGAATGGCGGCGACGATTTCGGTCGTCGACACATCCTTCAGCACGTAGCCGGAAGCCCCGCGCATGATGGAGGTCGAGATATATTCGCGGCTATCGTGCATGGACAGCATGAGGATACGAATGCCCGGCAATTGCTTCTTGAACAGTTCGATAGCGTCGATACCATTGAGAAGCGGCATGTTGATATCCATCAAAACCACGTCGGGATTGACGGAAAGCGCCAGTTCCAGTGCAGCACGCGCATTGGAAGCCGCTCCAGCAATATCGATATCGTCATAGGTTTCGAGCACAGCCCGCAGACCATCCAGCACCAGCGGATGATTATCCACGAGCAATACCCGAATCTTGCATTCATTCGTCATGCGACTTCCGGTTCCCGCCTTCTTTCTGTTGCCGATTTCGGCAAGCGCGCGGTGAGTTGCGTACCATCAGTACCGGTTTCAACCAAGAGTACACCGCCGAAATGTGCCATCCGCTCCTGCATATTTCGCAAGCCAAGCCCGGAAAGCTGATCTTTCAGATCCCGCGCGGTGAAACCATTGCCGTTATCGGCAACCGTCATCGTAACCTTGCCATTCAAACCCCATAGCCGGATTCCTACGTGGCTGGCACCGGAATGGCGCTCGACATTGGTGAGTGCTTCCTGAACCACGCGATAGAGCGCCGTACTTGCCTCCGGCTTCAACGTCTCGTTCAGTCCGCGTGCTTCAAACTGCGTTTCAATGCCGGTCCGCTCCGAAAAATGCTCGCACAGGGCCTTGAGTGCGACGGTCAGACCGAGATCGTCCAGAATGCGCGGACGCAGATCATGCGAGAGCCGCCGCACCTCCTTGATTGCGCCGTTGAGCGCATCCGATGCTTTCTCGATTGCAAGTGGCGCACCGCCACTGCCCATCCTCACCTGACGGCTTGCAAGATCGATGGCATAGCGAACACCGACAAGATTTTGGGAAATACCGTCGTGCAGTTCACGCGCCAGACGTGCCCGTTCTTCCTCCTGCGTATCGATGATGCGCTGCGCCAGCTCCTTCAGCTTGTTGTCGGCCATGCGCCGCTCACGCAGATTGAGCAGCATGCAGGTTGCGAAGACGAGCATCACGGCAGGCACGGCGATCAGACTGACAATGAGGAAGGTCGTGCGGATATTGGCGCGAAAATCCGCATTGGCGGCAGCCGTCTGCACATAGACATCATCAAGATAGACGCCCGTTCCGAGCATCCATTTCCATTTATCCAGACCAACGGCAAAAGAGAGCTTGTCGGCCATTTCGCCACTGGATGGCTTTTCCCATTTATACTGGTGCAAACCTCCGCCTTCCTTCGCCTTGCCGATCAGGTTGGCAATAACGCGATCCCCATCGGGATCGACAAGATTGAGCCAGTTATGGCCGGGCCGAAAGGTCTGGCGCGGATGGACGACATTGTTGCCATCGTAATCATAGACGAAGAAATAACCGTCACGACCGTAATCGAGCGAGGTCAGAATCTCCCGTACCTTTTCCATGGCAGCGGTATCGTCGGGACCAGCCTCGTCGTAAATCTGCTGTATGGAGGAAAGCGCCAGATTGGTGAGATTGAGCAGCTCGGTTTCCTTGGCCTTGAGCATGTTCTTCTCGAAGGTCGCGATACTGCTCTGCACGAGATTTGCCGATTGCCAGGTGATAAAGGCCGTGACCGTGAGAATAGCCACGATGAGCGGCACAATCGCCAGTGCAACGATCTGGTAACGTAGCGTCACGCTTTCTCCTCCCGGTCAGCAGCCCGACTTGTCATCAGGTGACTTTAAGATTCCTGCACCGTCGGGAAAAGAGGATATTGAGCGAAACCTTGTTAAGACAACAAGCAGCCGTTACAGAAAAAATACTGTATATATAACGTATATAACTGAAATATAAACAATAAATCGCAGTTGAAGACACAAATGTTTTATGCTCAATAATATTTTCCTGGACACCGTGTCCGGGTATACGGTCTTGGGACTCATTAATTTTAGAGAGAATATTTTGATGAAAAGCTATCGCGCAATTGGTCTTGCATTCACGCTCGCTGCCATTTCCGGCGCACCAGCGCTGGCGGCTCCGCTTCCTGGTGGAGCAGGTACGCTACAGGAAACCTATCAGGACTGGACAGTTTCCTGCCAGAACCAGAAGGAAACAAGCGTCTGCGTGATGCGTCAGGACCAGAGCAGCACACAGACCGGCCAGCGCGTTCTCACCGCAGAATTGCACAATGTCGCAGGCAAGGTCGAAGGCGTTCTGCTGATGCCATTTGGCCTCGACCTGGCAAAAGGCGCTTCACTCAAGATCGATGATGTTACCGGACCGAATCTCGCTTTCTCCACCTGCCTGCCACAGGGTTGCCTGGCGCCAGTAAGCTTTTAAGCAAAGCAGGTTACAGCGCTCAAGGCTGGCACGAATATCAACGTCACCACGACGGCCCTGAGCCCAAGCCAGCCGGTTGCCTTCAAGGTCTCGCTGAAAGGCTTCGGCGCAGCGCTTGATCGCATCACTGCGCTGACGAAGTAAGTTTCGGGATTACAATCCAAAAGAAGCCATACGCCGGGACGGGCGTATGGCTTTTTTGTTAGGCGGGATGCGCCGAGACATGGGCAAGATGCCTGCGCCACCGCAATGTCATTAACACCGCGACAATGCCGAGACCGGCAGCAAGGCCGAGCCAGATACCCACGCCGCCAAGCTCGAACTTGAATGCAAGCAAGGCACCCAGCGGCAGCCCTACCCCCCAATAGCCGAACAGCGCCAGAAACATCGGTACGCGCGTATCACGCAAACCGCGCAGCATGCCTGCGGCAACGGCTTGCGCGCCGTCAACGATCTGGAAGAGCGCTGCCAGCGCGAGGAAAGTCACGGCCAGTTCCATCACCGGCAGATTCTGCGGATCGTGCAGATCAAGGAAAACGCCGATGAACACGCGCGGAATGAGGATCATGAGCAGCCCCGTGACGGCCATGAAACCAACGCCAAGGGCATAGGCGCTCCACCCCGCATAGGCAATTGCCTTGGGATGGCCTGCACCATAGGCCCTGCCCACGCGCACCGTTGCAACCTGTCCGAAACCGAGCGGCACCATGAAGCTGAGCGATGCGATCTGGATCGCCACCGCGTGAGCCGCCATCGCCGTCGGTCCGATGCGGCCCATCATGACAACGGCAGCATAGAAAATTGAGGTTTCAAACACGAATGTCAGCGCCATCGGAATGCCGATGCGCCACAGTTCGAGCAGGCGGGCCCAGTCGGGACGCCAGAAGCGACCGAACAGGTGATAGCGGCGGAAGCGGCGATGACGCAGTGTGATGAATGCAAGCCCGAGGAACATCATCGTGCTTGACGCTGTGGTGGCGATACCGGCACCGTGCAGTTCCATGCGCGGAAATCCGAAATGGCCGAAAATCAGCGTCCAACCGGCAAGCGCATTGAAGCCGATGGCAAGTGCTGCGATCAACAGCGTCCACATCGGCTTTTCCATGGCCGCAAAGAATGAGCGCAGGACGATATAGCCGAGATAAGGCAGCAGCGCCCATTGCAGCGTATGCATGAAATCGGTCGAACGGGCTGCAATATCCGAGCGCTGGCCGAGAAACAGGAAAATTTCCTCGCAATGCCAGAGCACGATCCAAACCGGGATCGCGATCATGATTGCAGTCCAGAAACCCTGACGCACGGTGCGGCGCACATCGCGCACCGAATGGCGGTTCTTGCCAAGCGCGATGGCGATCATCGGCATCACAGCCGAGACAAGCCCCATCGAGAAGATCATCAGCGTGTGATAGAAGCTCGTCGCCAGCAGGGCCGAGGCAAGCGTATCCGCGCCAAGACGGCCGATGAAGATGACGTCTGTCGCGGTCAATGCTGCCTGCGAAAGATTGGTGAAGATCAGCGGCCAGCCAAGTGTCAGCGCGGCGGCCATCTCCCTGCCCCAACGCTGCATGCCGGTTTCATGGGGCTGCTGAAAACCCGCATTGATTGTCCTGTCCATAGTCCGCTCCCCGAAGCATCCGGGGCCGTCAATCCGCCGGACGTTCCATTTTGATTGAGGCCACGCCCCGGAACATCAGAGACCATGTCAATCTGAGAAGAGGCGCGGAAATACGATCATCGACCGTCCCATGCCGGCTAAGGGTGTCATCGCTCATGAAGCGAACACACCCCATTTTTCGGGTTGCTCAATTTCTATTGGGAACGTTGTGTATGTTCCAGAAACTGATCCGGAGCCAAGCGGGCTGCGCATCGATTTGCACAAAATTAGAGCAACATGGATATCAGACTTGCTCAAAGAAGCAACACGTCTCGAAATGGATTTTTCGTCTCCGGGCACATGGAGGAATGAAATCCTCATTCTGACGCGAAAGCGCAATTGCCCGTCCGATAAAGGATTGACGCTTGCGGCCTAACCGATAGGAATGATTGCATTAATTGCAGGAGGCGTCATGCGCAGCACCAAGGTCATCCATATTGTCGGCTGTCATGCGGAGGGCGAAGTCGGTGATGTCATCGTCGGCGGTGTCGCGCCGCCTCCCGGCAAGACGGTGTGGGAGCAATCGCGCTTCATCGCCAATGACGAGACCTTACGCAATTTCGTCCTGAACGAGCCGCGCGGCGGCGTCTTCCGCCACGTCAACCTGCTGGTGCCACCGAAAGAGCCGCGCGCGCAGATGGGCTTCATCATCATGGAGCCTGCCGACACGCCGCCAATGTCCGGTTCGAACTCGATCTGCGTGTCCACAGTTCTGCTGGATAGCGGCATCATTCCAATGCAGGAGCCGGTAACCCGGATGGTACTGGAAGCGCCCGGCGGAATCATTGAAGTGGAAGCTGAATGCCGCAACGGCAAGGCCGAGCGCATCAGCGTGCGCAACGTGCCCTCTTTCGCCGACCGGCTGGATGCTGCGCTTGAAGTCGAAGGACTTGGCACCCTCACCGTCGATACGGCCTATGGCGGCGACAGTTTCGTCATTATAGAGGCGGCCCAGATCGGTATGAAGATCGAACCGGGTCAGGCGCGTGAACTGGCCGAAATCGGCGTGAAAATCACCAAGGCCGCCAATGAACAGCTTGGTTTTCGCCACCCGGAAAAGGACTGGAACCACATTTCGTTTTGCCAGATCACCGAGCCGGTGACGCGTGAGGGTGATGTTCTGACCGGCGTCAACACGGTGGCGATCCGTCCGGCCAAGCTCGACCGTTCGCCAACAGGCACCGGCTGCTCGGCACGCATGGCCGTGTTGCACGCCAAGGGGCAGATGAGGGTCGGCGAGCGCTTCATCGGCAAATCCGTGTTGGGTACGGAATTTCATTGCCGTTTGGACAAAGTGCTGGAACTTGGCGGCAAGCCCGCCATCAGCCCGATCATTTCCGGGCGTGGATGGGTGACGGGCACCTCGCAGCTGATGCTCGATCCAAGCGATCCATTTCCGGGCGGATATCGCCTGTCGGATACCTGGCCTCGGGGCGATTAGATCCCAAGGCCAGCAGAAAAAATCTTCGCCGAAGTAGATATCTCTCGAATTCTCTCAAAAGACCGCCTTTGAACTGCGCCTACCAAAATTATATTTGCAAATGCATGCCGCCGCGTCGAAAAATGAAGCAATGCTGGCGACAAACAGGAATGTTACTGCCTCTGTCTTTATCGTTACTTTTTGCTGTCAAATCATTGTGTTATTTTGCAGCAACCGTAACCGCTGGAGGGAGTTAAGCCATGAGTAATTCCGAGAAGACGATTTCAACAGTCGAAGCACTGGTTGCGGCCACCGGGGACGAAGCTGTCCGACATATCATTATCAGCGGTGCAATCGACAACCTGCCGACGATCAGACTGCGGCCCGGCCAGACCCTGCAAGGCAGCGGTCGCGATGCGCTTCTTCGTTTTGCAGACAACGATGGTGTGGAGCTTTCTTCAAACAATCGCATCAGCAATATCCGGTTGGAAACATCGCCGGAAAAGCGCGCCATTTTCAATGACACCGCCGTCGATACGATCGGACGCGCCGAACTGGCGGCTGTCACCACAATCGGTCGGGTGCAGATTCTGTTTCGCGACAAGCTGCGCGCCGGGCATGTCGAGGTGGACGGGCTGGACATTATCGCCGCCGATGCGCGTGCGGAAACGGACCGTCCAAAGGGCTATGGCGTCTATGTGCTGCAAGGTGCTTTCACCCTGTGGAACATGCATGCCGACGAAAGCATCATCATCAGCGCCAATCTTGTTGGCCTTTCTGCCGGGCGCGACGGCGCACCGGTGCGCGGCAGCGGAATTTTCGTCAGCGGCGGCGGCGATCAGGCCGGGCGACTGGCGGTGCCGATCCTCGAAACCGACGCCGTTTATAGCGACGGCGGCATCAAAGCCGGAACACCGGATCAGATTACCGGCGGCGTGTTCACCGTTTACGGCACCTATGTCGATGCGGTGCACAATCGCGGCCCGGTCGTCACATATGGCGTTAATGATATGGTGCTCGACAATTGGGGGACCGTGGACCGCTGGACCGCCGACGCGAAGATCACGTCCTACGGACCAAGCGGCATCGGCTTTGTCAATTTTGGCACGATCAACGAATTGAAGGTCCACGCGCCCATTGAAACCTTCGGTCAGGGTGCGCGCGGTTTCAACGTCTATACCGGCACTGTCGATCTGGCGGAATTTGACCGCGTCATTACCCATGCCGACGGTGCGGTTGGAATTCAGATCAGCCGCCCTATCGGCAAACTGACGGTTCGCCGTGGCATTGAAACTTTCGGCGGAACGGGTCCGTCGCTGGTGAAAGGCGTCGTGGTGGAGCTTTCCGCCATTGGCCTCAGCATCAAGCCGGGCGGATCGGCGCGCGAGATCGATATTGCAGGCGGAGTTCGCACGAACGGCAAGGGCGTTACCCCTATCGAGCAGCATGGAGCCATCGAAACCTTGCGCATCGCGGGCGGCTTTACCGCGGCAAGCGGCGGCTTCGAGACAATCTGACCTTGCTATAAAAAAGGGCATCCATCGCTGGATGCCCTTTTTCAAAACTACATCTTACCGACGGTAAGATTATAACCTCACGCGAAGTCCAGCGCGCGGTCGCCGTTTTCATCCTTGATACGGGATGGCAGGCCGATATGGTTCAGGATGTTCAGGAAAGGCTTCGGGTTCAGCTCTTCCACATTGACCATCTTCTTCACGTCCCATTCACCGGAAGCGATCAGAATTGCAGCCGCAACCGGCGGAACGCCAGCGGTATAGGAAATGCCCTGCGAACCCACTTCGTTGTAAGCGTCCTTATGGTCGGCAACGTTGTAGATGAAGACTTCCTTTTCCTTGCCGTCCTTGGTGCCCTTGACGAAATCGCCAATGCAGGTCTTGCCCGTATAATCCGGCGCCAACGACGACGGATCGGGCAGAACAGCCTTGACCACCTTGAGCGGCACGACTTCCAAACCTTCAGCGGTCTTGACCGGCTGTTCGGACAGGAGGCCGAGATTGTTCAGAACCGTGAAGACGTTGATATAGTGATCGCCAAAGCCCATCCAGAAACGGACATCCGCATTCGGATAGTTCTTGGACAGCGAATGCACTTCATCATGGCCGGTCATATAGGCCTTGCTCGGACCGACGACGGGCAGATCGAACGTGTGGCCGACTTCGAACATCTTGTTCGACTGCCAGGCACCCTTCTGCCAGGAATAGACCGTGCCGGTGAACTCGCGGAAATTGATTTCCGGGTCGAAATTGGTCGAGAACCAGCGGCCATGCGAACCGGCATTGATGTCGACGATATCGATGGACTTCACTTCGTCCAGATAATCGTCAGCGGCCAGACGCGCATAGGCATTGACCACGCCCGGGTCGAAGCCGATGCCGAGAATGGCGGTGATGCCCTTCTCTTCGCATTCCTTGAGGTGCTTCCATTCATAATTGCCATACCATGGCGGCGTTTCGCAGATCTTCTTCGGATCTTCGTGAATGGCCGTGTCCATATAGGCAACGCCCGTATCGATACAGGCGCGAAGGACCGACATATTGAGGAAGGCCGAGCCGACATTGATGACGATCTGAACGCCCGTCTTCTGGATCAGAGCCTTGGTGGCTTCAACATCCAGAGCATCCAGCGCATGCGCTTCGAGCTTCACCTCGGTCTTGAGGCTCTTCTTTTCATGCACGCTATCGATAATCTTGCGGCATTTCTCAACCGTGCGGGACGCAATATGGATATCGCCCAATATGTCAGAGTTTTGCGCACATTTATGTGCAACAACCTGTGCCACGCCCCCGGCGCCGATAATGAGAACGTTCTTCTTCATTTTCTGTCGATGCTTCCTCTTCCAGCGGTTTCCCGCCATCTGTTAAACGTCCCGATTGCCTTCTCATTCGGAACATGTGGGTTCGTTGCGGTTTAAAAACGCAACAGGATCTTTACGAAAGCGACCCTTCAAAATCCGCGTAATCAAATTCGCGGACAAGTTTGACCGTGCCATCCAGTTCACGCACGGCAATCGCAGGCATTTTCACGCCATTGAACCAGTTTTTCTTGACCATCGTATAACCGGCCGCATCTTCAAATGAGAGGCGGTCGCCGATGCAGAGTTCATTGTCGAAAGTGAATTCGCCGAAAATATCGCCAGCAAGGCAGGACTTGCCGCACACCATATAGCTATGCTCGCCATTGTTCGGCGCCATTTTCGCCTTCTCACGATAGATCAGCAGATCGAGCATATGCGCTTCAATCGAGCTATCGACGATGGCAAGATTCTTGCCGTTATAAAGCGTGTCGAGAACCGTCACTTCCAACGTCGTGGTCTTGGTGATCGAGGCTTCGCCCGGCTCCAGATAGACCTGCACGCCGAATGTTTCCGAGAAGGACTTGAGGCGCGCGCAGAACGCATCGACCGGATAGTCATCACCAGTGAAGTGGATACCGCCACCAAGGCTGACCCATTCAACGCGGTGCAAAAGCGAGCCGAACTTTTCTTCAATATCGGTCAGCATCTTGTCGAAAAGACCGAAATCGGAATTCTCGCAATTGTTGTGAATCATGAAGCCGGTGACGCGGTCCATGACCTTCTCGACCTTCGCCACATCCCATTCGCCAAGGCGGCTGAACGGACGCGCCGGATCGGCCAGATCGAAGCTCGAAGACGAAATGCCTGGGTTCAGACGCAAGCCGCGCTTGATATGTGCTGCCTTGTCGGCAAAGCGCTCAAGCTGACCGACCGAATTGAAGATGATCTTGTCGGCGTGGCTGATGACCTCGTCGATCTCGTTATCGGCATAGGCCACGCTATAGGCATGGGTTTCGCCGCCGAATCTTTCATGGCCGAGACGCACTTCGTTGAGCGAAGACGATGTCGTGCCATCCATATATTCGCTCATCAGATCAAATACCGACCACGTGGCGAAGCATTTCAGCGCCAGCAGCGCCTTGGCGCCGGATTTCTCGCGCACATAGGCAACCTTTTCCATGTTGCGCTTCAGCTTGGTTTTGTCGATCAGGTAGTAAGGCGTCTGGATCATGAGCGTTCCGAGTTTTCTGGCCGGTCGTCCAAGGGGAAATCTGGTCTTGCCAGCAAGGCTGGTTTGCCAAGTTGAGGAAACACACAAGTAGTTTCCCAAATTATTCGAAGGCTTATAGGAAGCTTGTGACAGAAACACAAATCCGCCACAGCATTATCGGGAAAAAATTTCCCCACAAGCTATCGCGGATTACTTCCCACCTTCAGCGGATGAGCTTCATATAGAGCTTTTTGCGGGGATTTGAACCCCTTCCCTCTCGTCCATGCATGCCCTCTCGTTTCATTGAAAGTCTTTGTCCGGACAAATGGCTTCTAGCGACCAACACGGCTCGCTACAATTTCCGCATATCATCAAATTAATTAAACAAGCATTTGCTTGACAAATTATGAGCGCGGGCGTAGCCATTATTTCATGTTCGGGGCGACCTTATTCAGAGCCTGAATCAAAAAGCGGCAGGCCGTGGTGAAAATGGTGATTTTCGAGTACCGGAGCGCAATGTACTTAACGTGCATGAGCACCGGAACACAGAAAAGTGCCATTTGCGGACCGGCATGGCGACTTTTGGAACAGGCTCTCAGGCATTCGCCAGCACAAGGATAGTCAAAGGAAATTGAAATGCAGGATCACAAGCCGACCGCCGGTTGGGGAGATCTGTTCGCAGGTAGAAACGCTATCGTATCTCTGACGCTTGTTGGCGGCGTGGCGCTTCACGCCATCAACGTATTCATCGCTACAACCATTCTGCCCACGGTCGTCGCCGACATTGGCGGCATGGACTATTATGCGTGGAACACGGCGCTGTTCGTGACTGCATCCATTCTCGGCTCGGCTCTCGTGCCGCGCCTGCTTTCCCAGGCAGGCCCGCGCAGCGCCTATCTGATCGCTGCCGTCATCTTTGCTGCTGGAACCCTGACTTGCGGCCTCGCTCCATCCATGCCCGTCATGCTGGCGGGGCGCGCCATACAGGGGCTTGGCGGCGGCATGATGCTGGCGCTTTCCTATTCCATGATCCGTATCGTTTTCGACGAAGCGCTGTGGCCGCGTGCCATCGGTCTCGTATCCGGTATGTGGGGCGTGGCTACGCTTGTCGGTCCAGCCATCGGCGGCGTCTTTGCTGAGCTTGGCATCTGGCGCGCCGCCTTCTGGTCGCTTGCGCCGGTGATTGCCGTGTTCACCATCATGGCCATGACGGTGCTGCCGCGTGAATCCGGCTCCGCCGCCAGCAATGACAGGCTTGCCTGGCCGCAGCTCATCCTTTTGACCGCTGCAGTCCTGGCCGTTTCTACCGGAAGCATTTCATCAGAGATGGCGCTGAATGCCGGCGGTGTTGTGCTTGCGATTGTCCTGCTGCTTCTCCTCGCTACCGTGGAAAAGAAAGCCAGCCGTCGTATCCTTCCGAAAGGCTCGTTCAGCATTCGGAAACTCGGCGCACTCTATCTTACACTTGCCTTCCTCAGCGCATCCGTCACCAGTTCCGAAGTCTTCGTGCCGTTGTTCTTTCAAGTGCTGCACAACCAGTCGCCGCTTGTTGCGGGTTATCTGGCAGCCATCATGGGCGGCAGCTGGACACTTGGTTCCATCGGATCGTCGGGGATTGCCGCAGGGCGCACCGACCGTGTCATTCTGGCCGCCCCCGTCATGGGCGTGGCGGGCATGGTAACGCTGGCCGTTCTCATTCCCCCTGGCAGCGATGGACATTGGTACGATCTGCTGCCGATCTGCATCGCACTGGCGGTTATCGGTTTCGGCGTCGGCCTGACATGGCCGCATCTGCTGACCCGCATTTTCAAACGTGCCGACGCAGAGGATCAGAACCTGGCTTCCGCCTCCGTGACCATGGTGCAGCTTTTTACGACCGCCCTTGGTGCAGCACTTGCCGGAATGGTTGCCAATATGGCTGGCCTCACCAATCCCGGTGGCTTTGCCGGCACCGCACATGCCGCACTTTGGCTCTTCTCCGGCTTTGCCATTCTGTCTGCACTGGCGTTCGTGTCGGCGCTTGCTCTCGTCCGCAGCGCGAGACAGCCGCAACCGGCACAATGCTGAAAGGATGGTTAGGGCTGAAAGGATGGTTAGGCGGTAGGCGCAATAACGTAAGCACAGCGCCGCGCACCGGCCAGAATATGCTCGGTGCGATTTACAGAAACATCAGGGCCAAGCACGGCCCTGAATACCTGAAGCTCCGACCTGCAAAAGCCCTGACAAGCATCGGCAGCGGCGCAGATAGGACAATGATTTTCGATGAGCAGCCAGGAACCGTCTTCCCGCTTTTCGGCATCAGCCATATAGCCCTCGGCGGAACGGATGTCGGCAAGTTCCTTCACGCGCTCGTCGAGCGACAAATCCTTCAGGCGCGTCTGGTACTGACGACGCGTCTCAGTCTCGCGATGGGCGATCAGCGTGTCCAGTGCATCGTCTCCAAGAATGGTACGCACCGAATGAAGAAGCTGAACAGTCAGATCAGCATGCGTATCGGGAAAACGTTTGTTACCGGCTTCGGTCAGATCCCAGAACAATGAAGGCCGACCGACGCCTTGCGACACGGAATGCGAGGAAACAAGCCCTTCCTCTGCCAAACGCACGAGCTGTTGGCGAACGGCCTCGCCGGTCGTGCCGAGATGATCGCCAATTGCGGCAGCCGTCTGCGCACCGCGCATCTTGAGCGCCAGCATGATGCGTTCTGCGGGCGAACGTGCTCCCGAAAGGTCTGTATTTAGAAAGTCATTCCTTGACATATTGCCTATTTTCGATTTAAAGAAGCATTATCTTGTTAAATTAAGCGATCCGATCTGAATTATCAAGATAGTTGTATATCAAGGAGTCTAAAATGAGCTTCACCTTGCCTCCGCTTCCCTATGCGACCAACGCTCTTGAAGGCGTCGGCATGGGCACCGAAACACTTGAGCTGCACCATGGCAGGCACCATCAGGCCTACGTAACGGCGCTGAACGGCTTCGTCGAGAAGAACGACGCGCTCAAGGGCAAGTCGCTTGAGGAAATCGTGCTCTTTGCGAAAGACAAGGCCGATCTCGCTCCGGTCTTCAACAATGCCGGCCAGCATTGGAACCACGATCTGTTCTGGCAGAACCTGTCGGCAAACGGCGGACGCCTTCCGGGTGCGCTGGAAAAGAAGATCGTCGAGGATTTCGGCGGCGTTGACCAGTTCAAGGAAGCCTTCAAGACGGCGGCTGTCGGCCAGTTCGGCTCGGGCTGGGCGTGGCTGGTTCTGGCCAATGACGGCAAGCTCAAGGTCACCAAGACGCCAAATGGTTCCAATCCGCTGGCAACCGGCGAAGGCAAGGCACTATTAGGACTTGATGTCTGGGAGCATAGCTATTATCTCGATTTCCGTAATCGTCGGCCTGACTATGTAACGAATTTCCTCGACAAGCTGGCCAATTACGAATTCGCGGAAGCCACCCTGAAGGCAGCATGACGCGCTTACATTGATTGCGATCAAGGCGTTTTGCCTGCAGTTGATGCAGAACTCCCCGGAGCTGCATGACTGCGGGCAAAATGCGGCAATGACCGATAAAGACTGACCAACCAATCCATTCCATAGGCGCCGTCCTCCCAAGCGGTGCTGGAGCAAGACAGAGACAGTTCCGAAAATGAGCAGCAACTTCAATCAGGAAACCGTCACCGACATCCATCACTGGACCGACACGCTGTTTTCCTTCCGCACGACGCGTGATCCGGGCTTCCGTTTCCAGAGCGGCCAGTTCATCATGATGGGCCTCGAAGTGAACGGCAAGCCGCTCACCCGCGCCTATTCCATTGCCTCGAGCCTCTATGAAGACGGGCTGGAATTCTTCTCGATCAAGGTGCCGAACGGTCCGCTGACCTCCAAGCTCCAACATCTGAAAGTTGGCGACCAGATCATCCTGTCCAAGAAGCCGGTCGGCACGCTGCTCTATGACAATCTGAAGCCGGGGAAAAACCTCTGGCTGCTCTCGACCGGCACCGGCCTCGCGCCATTTCTGTCGATCATCCGCGATCTGGAAGCCTATGAACGTTTCGAGAAGATCATTCTCGTTCATGGCGTGCGTCAGGTGGCAGAGCTTGCCTATACCGATTTCATCGCCAATGAATTGCCGCAGGACGAGTTCCTTGGTGAAATGGTCAAGAACCAGCTCATCTACTATCCAACCGTTACGCGGGAACCCTACAAGAATCGTGGTCGCCTGACCGATCTCATTCGTTCGGGTCAGCTCTTTACCGATATCGGCCTGCCGGAATTCAACCACGACGACGACCGCATGATGCTCTGCGGCAGCCCGGAAATGCTGGCCGAAACCAAGCAGATTCTGGAAGAACGCGGATTCAAGGAAGGCAGCCAGAGCGAAGCCGGACATTACGTCATCGAGAAGGCTTTCGTCGAAAAATAAGTTTTGCAGTTCTGCAAATAGAAAAGGGAGGCAATCGCCTCCCTTTTTTCATTTCAGCTCTTCAAAATCGAGCCCGATATCGAGGTTCGGCGCGCTGTGCGTGGTCCAGCCAACCGAGATCAGATCGACGCCGCTGGCAGCAACGGCCGCCACTGTTTCCGGCGTGATACCGCCGGAAGCTTCCGAAATGGCGCGCCCGCCGATCACTGATACCGCCTCGCGCAATTGCGCTGTCGACATATTGTCGAGCAGCACCGCATCCACGCCCGTCGCCATGGCTTCATCGAGCTGTTGCAGCGTATCAACTTCAACCTCGATCTTGACCATGTGACCGGCCCCGGCCTTGGCGCGTTCGATGGCCTCACGCACACCGCCGGCGACCGCGATGTGATTGTCCTTGATCAGCACCGCATCATAAAGCGCGAAACGGTGGTTCATGCCGCCGCCTGCCCTCACCGCATATTTCTGCAAGGCACGCAGCCCCGGCGTCGTCTTGCGCGTGCAGACAATGGAAGCCTTGGTGCCCTGAACAGCCTTGACCAGATTGGCCGTGGCCGTGGCAATACCGGAGAGGTGACCGAGGAAATTGAGCGCGGTCCGCTCACCCGCCAGAATGGAGCGGGAGGAGCCGGAAACGCGGGCAACATCGGCCCCTTTTTCGAGAGACTGACCATCCCGCGCCAGACGTTCGAATGTGACATCCGGATCGACCAGACGAAACGCCATTTCGGCCACATCCAGCCCGGCGATGACGCCCGGCTGGCGCAAGCTGAACAGCATGGCCGAGCGGTGATCCTCCGGCACCACTGCATTGCTGGTAATATCGCCAGCGAGCCCCAGATCTTCCAGAAGTGCGGCGCGCACCAGCGGTTCGACGACAAGCGGAGACAAGCGCGGCAGGTTCATCATGCAGTCCTTGGAATTCGTTGAAGTGAGGTTTCGGGGGCAGCAATGTCGCGGGCTAGCGCGAATGCCGTCTCGAAGGTGTGGAAGCGGCGCTTGGCCTCCGCATGTTTCTGCGGGTGGTCGGTGCGGGCATGGCTGCCGCGCGACTCGCGCCGTTCAAATGCCGCAACCGCAGCGGCCAGCGCCACGGCTGCGGCATCGTCGGTCTCCGCGAGGGGGAGAAGGGTGGTGATTGCAGAGCGCAAACCTTCTTCATCACGCAGCAGGCCAAGATGGCTGGAAACAATGCGCCGTACCGGTTCGGGATCGGAACTCTGCGGCAGGCTGACAGGCACGGGATGCCGCACGGCGACCGCCTCTTCACAGCCAAGCGCGCGGGCGGCGCGCAGCCCCATGGCGGCGGCTTCAAGCAGCGAATTGCTGGCAAGCCGGTTGGCGCCGTGCAGGCCGGTACAGGCCGCTTCGCCCACGGCCCAAAGACCCGGCAGGCTGCTGCGCCCGTCGGCGTCGGTCCTGATCCCACCCATATGGTAATGCGTGGCCGGCCTGACCGGGATCAGATCACGGGACGGATTAATGCCATGCTGTTTGCAAAGCGCATCGATACCCGGAAACCGGGTTGCAAACCGCGCGCCCAGAGCCGTGCGTGCATCGAGATAGACCTTGCGCCCTTGCGCGATCTCGCTGCCGATGGCGCGCGCCACCACATCACGGGGCGCAAGCTCGCGGCCCGGAACATCCGCCATGAAGCGCCCACCGCGATCATTGACAAGTTGAGCGCCCTCCCCGCGCACGGCCTCGCTGATCAGCGGCAGACGCGGCGCGGAAACGGCTAGCGCGGTCGGATGGAATTGCACGAATTCCATATCGGCAAGTACAGCGCCTGCGCGGCCAGCCAATGCGGCTCCTTGGCCGAGATTGCCGAGCGGCGTGGTTGTTGCGTTATAAAGTCCGCCGATCCCGCCCGTCGCCAGAACCACGGCAGTTGCTGCAACCGGGCCGACATTTTCAAGACAGGCACCGACGACACGACCATCCTGCCGAATGAGCCGGAGAACGCGGGTGTTTTCCATGACGGTGATCGAAGGCGTCGCCAGAACCTTGGCGGTTAGAGAGCGCATGATGCCCGCCCCCGTCGCATCACCATCCACATGCACAATGCGATGGCGGCTATGGGCGGCTTCCAGACCGAGCGAAAATGAACCGTCCGCCTTGCGGTCGAAGTGCACGCCATGGGCTTCCAGCGCGGCAACGACGTCTGCGCCTTCTGCTATGATTTCGGCAGCCACGCCCCGGTCACACAGGCCGTCGCCAGCCGCAATCGTATCGGCCAGATGCAATGCAGCGCTGTCATCCGCGCCAACACTTGCAGCAATACCGCCTTGCGCCAGCGCGCTGGAACCGGACAGGCCGAAGCTTCCCGCTGTCACCAGCAACACCGGCTGCGGAGACAGCGTCAGCGCCGTCATCAGACCGGCAAGACCGCTGCCAATGACAAGGATCGGGGTCGTAGTCATACCGCCAGCATCCGCTCGACGGCGCGCCGGGCAGGCTCCATCAGTGCGGCATCGACTGTCACTTCATGGCGATTGTTTTCCAGCGCATCGCGAATATTGGCGAGCGTGATCCGCTTCATATGCGGGCAGAGATTGCACGGGCGGATGAACTCGACATCCGGGTGATCAACGGCAACATTGTCGCTCATCGAGCATTCAGTCAAAAGCACGACACGCTGCGGCTTCTTCTCACCAACATAGTCCGACATGACCGCCGTGGAACCGGCGAAATCGGCAACCGCCACCACTTCCGGGGGGCATTCGGGATGGGCCAGAACCACCACGCCGGGGTGGCTTTCGCGCAATTCGCGGATATCGTCTGGAGTGAACCGCTCATGCACCTCGCAATGGCCATGCCAGGCAAGAATTTCGACATCGGTTTCGCGGGCCACATTCTGCGCCAGAAACTCGTCGGGGATCATCAGCACGCGCGGTACGCCAAGCGACTCCACCACCTTTTTGGCATTGCCGGAGGTGCAGCAAATATCGGATGCCGCCTTCACGGCAGCAGATGTGTTGACATAGGTGATGATCGGCACGCCGGGATGCGCCTCGCGCAGCAGTGCCACATCTTCCGGCGTGATGCTGTCGGCCAGTGAACAGCCCGCCGCCATATCGGGGATCAGCACCGTCTTGCCTGGATTGAGCAGCTTGGCCGTCTCGGCCATAAAATGCACGCCCGCCAGCACGATCACATCGGCATCGACCTCCGCAGCCTTACGCGCCAGCGCCAGACTGTCGCCGACAATATCGGCCACGCAGTGGAAGATTTCCGGCGTCTGGTAATTATGCGCAAGGATGACGGCATTGCGCTTTTTCTTCAGCTCAAGAATGGCCGCAACATCGTCTTCGAAGCCCAGCCACTCCGCCTTGGGCAGCACCTTGGCCACGCGGTCATAAAGTTGCGAAACGGAAACATGATCGTTCATGCGCGAGCCTCCCAGCTCATCGACATGCGTTTACGCATCAACCTCACACGAAAGCGTTTTGCGCCTTTGCTGGAAATACGCTGGCATGCCCATTTATACTCAACTTGAGTATTTCATGTTTATGAACTTATACTCGATTCGAGTATATTGTCAATCGCGGGAGATTGGCAGCTTGGCTCCGGCCAGATGGCGCTCGGAAAGGGCGCGTTCCTCGACAATCGAGTAGCGGAAACGGAACAGTTTTGCCGGGCGACCGCCGGTTTCGCTGTCGCTTTCGCCGGTTTCCTCGACGAGATCCTGCTGCTCGATCAGGCGGCGGAAATTCTGCTTATGCAGACGCAGGCCCGCCAGCGCTTCGACAGTCCGTTGGAGTTGTAAAAGCGTAAAACTGTCCGGCATCAATTCGAACACCACCGGGCGGTATTTGATCTTGGCGCGCAGCCGCGCAATTGCCGTGGCGAGGATGCGGCGATGATCGGCAAACATGGAACGGCCGTTCTCGTCTTCCTTCATCCCGGCTTCAGCCACCAGTCCTGCCTCGAACAGCAGCTCATAGCGTTGCAGCACGAGGTCTTCGTTCCAGCGCCCGCCCCACTCTCCATTGTCAAAGCCGAATGTGAACGAGATGCGCCGCATGCGCTGCGCCGTCAATTCCGGCGTTTCGGCCCGATAGGCCCAGACAAGGAGCGCATTGTTGAGATGCTCCATGATGGCCGGTTCGCCCTGACGGTGATCTTCCCACGGCAGATAATCATACCAGCCGCGCCAGCCCGCCTGCCCCGCCGCCGCATCGCTTTCGCGCACAAGGCCTAGATAGCTGATCGAGATGATGCGTTCGCCCTGTGCGTGACGGTCACGGTCGGCAAAAGTGTAGAGCTGCTCCAGATAGCCGACCGGATGCGCGGTTTCCGACTGCACCCAGGCGCGCAGACCGGATTGCAACGAACGGTGCTCGCTTTCGAACGGGCCAGAGGGAAGAGCCTGCCCCTGTCGCACAGTCATGACGCGCGGCTGCTCGCTGGTTACGGCGGCCAGCACGGCAATCAGTTCGGTATGGGCAATATCGTCGGTCACAGCAACTCCGGAAAACACTTCCGACATTGAACGCGATTGACGAATAATTACAAGGCGCTACCGCCATACGGCACAGAATTTAAGGGTTAAGTTTTCGGTTTAGCGCCGAAAACATGCTCCGGTCCCGGGAATGCGCGCGCCCGCACCTCCTCGGCATAGGCTTTCGCCGCATCCGACACCTGCGGCGCCAATTGTGCGAAGCGCTTCACGAAGCGCGGTGTGAAATCCTGAAACAGCCCCAGCATATCGTCCGAGACCAATATCTGTCCGTCGCAGGCAGCCGAAGCACCAATGCCGACCGTCGGAACGGAAAGCGATGCGGTAATCTCGCGCGCCAGCGGCTCCACTGTGCCCTCAATGACCAGTGCAAACACACCGGCATCAGCGATGGCCTGCGCATCGCGACGAATACGGTCGGCCTCATCGTCATCACGTCCGAGCGAACGGAAGCCGCCGACCGTATTGACCTGTTGCGGCATCAGGCCGACATGACCAAACACCGGAATACCGCGCCGGACCAGAAAATCGACCGTTTCGGCCATTTCCTCGCCGCCTTCGAGCTTGACGCCGTCGCAGCCGGTTTCCTGCATCACGCGGGCGGCATTGCGGAACGCCTGTTCCTTCGATTCCTGATAGGAACCAAACGGCATATCGACGATAACACAAGCCGTCTCGGCCCCGCGCATCACCGCCTGCCCATGGGCGATCATCATGTCGAGCGTGACAGCAAGGGTGGAATCCATGCCGTAAAGCACCATGCCAAGCGAGTCCCCCACCAGCAGCAGGTCGCAATGGGGATCGAGCAGCCGCGCAATCGGCGTCGTATAGGCGGTGAGACTGACAATCGGGCGTTCGCCCTTCAGGGCCGAAATGGCCTTGGGCGTCAGTCGCTTCTGTTTGACGGGTGCGCTCATCTCAGGCCGCCTGTTCCTGTGCGACATGCGCAATGACGCGATTGTCGAGAAGCCGCGTTGTACCAAGCCGCACGAACAGCGCAATCAGCACGGGCCGCCCCTGCACCGCCGTCAGGCGTTCCAGCGTTTCGGGGTCGCGCAGCGCCACAACTTCCGGCGTCGCCAGCGGTTCTGTGGCAATGAACGCTCGAATTGCAGCTTCCAGCGCGTCAGGATCGTCCACACCGGACCGATAAAGCCGCTCGGCTTCGTCGAGCGCTTTCGGCACGATAATGGCGGCAGCGCGCTGCTCCGGCGACAGATAAACGTTGCGCGACGAGCAGGCGAGCCCGTCATCTTCCCGCACGGTCTTGACGCCGACCACCCGCACAGGAATGGCCATGTCGTCCACCATGCGGCGGATGATAACGAGCTGCTGAAAATCCTTCTCGCCGAAATAGGCAGCATCGGGACCAACGATATTGAAGAGCTTGCTGACTACCGTTGCGACACCGGCGAAGTGGCCGGGACGCGCCTCGCCTTCCATCTGGTTGCCAAGGGTGGGCACATCCACCACGGTCTGCATCGGGCGCGGATACATGTCGCTGACGGCTGGCGCGAAGAGGTAATCGACCTCTGCTCCGCGCAACAGAGTGGCATCGCGCTCCAGATCACGCGGATACTTATCGAGATCTTCATTCGCGCCAAATTGCAGCGGATTGACGAAAATCGACACGACAGTCACGTCGTTTTCCGCTCTGGAGCGATGAACCAACTCAAGATGGCCTTTATGGAGATAACCCATGGTCGGCACGAAGCCGATGCGTTTTCCAGCCCGCCTTGCAGGCGCCAAAGCCTGACGCAATTCCTCAATGGTGCGGATTATCTGCATGAGGTCCTCCTCGCGGCCCGAATTTATTGGCCGCGAGTCCTACAGCGTCAGCTCAAATATGACAACTGTGGAGGCGAAGCGTTTTCTGCGCTTATTGCGTGGGGATCGTTACCGCGCCAACCGTATTGCCGACGGCACGGCCGAAACGATCGATCTGCTCGTCATAGGTTTTGCGTGTGTTCGGATCGAACACGGCAATTGGCGCTGTTACCACCAGCGAGGCAGCCGTTCCGACACCCTGTGCCGTACCCATCGCCACTGCCCCCAGACGATCACCGAGCCCAACCTGCGAATCCGTGATGGTCTGGCCTGCAACGAGGCGCTGGCCGATCAACTGCACGACTTCCGGACTGGAAGCAAACTTGCCGTGGTTGAGACGGTCACCCGCCTTGAGCTGTGTCAGGTCGATAACGGTAATGCCTGCTTTTTCAAGCTCGGAGCGATAGGGCTCGATTGACGGGTCAATCTGGCCGAGACGGTCGATATTTCCGGAAATACGCCGAGACAATGCAAGCGCCCTGTCGTCTCGCGACGTGAACAGGGTGAAGCGCGGATGCTGCTTGCCCATCGCCAGAAACTGTTTCGAAAACACATCAACGTCGAGATCGGGCGATGCCAGAATGACATCCGTTATCTTGGCATTCACGCGGCCATCGCGGATCGCCATCTGCCGCAGAGCCTCGACCGTCAGCCAGCTGCCCATCGAGTGAGCCATGACCGTGATGTCCTTGACCTCTGGCTCGCGTGCGATGGCGCGCAAGATCTGCTCCAGCGCATCGCGGGAATAGTTAGTGCTTTCCTTGTCGTAATTATAGTCGAACACGCTGGCGCGCGACGGCCAGGTGAAGATCACCGGCGCAACATCGGCTCCGGAATCATGCACGATCTGGGCAAAGCGATAAACGGAATCCTCGAACGTATTGTTGAAACCGTGCACGAAAACCATCACGCGGCGGCTCTTGGTCAGATGCGGGCGAACCCAGCCTGCCATTTCCACATCGGTCTTGAGCGGTGTCACGCTGACGGTAGTGAAATCGGTCTGCGGATTGGGCGGCAGCTTCTTCGGCCACTGCACTTCACCCGCCTTGCGGTTTTTTTCCGGCGGAATGGACACAACAATCTCGTTGAGCGACACGAGCTTGTCACGCTCGCCGGAGAAAAGAATGCCCGGTTTGTCGGATGGGCGGCGGGTGGTCGCCACGACAAGATCAACCTTGGTGGTATTGGGAGAAGCGGCATCGCCGACGGGCACAAGCACGCCTTCAGGACGGCTGGCGCAACCGGCAAGCAGAGACATCAAAACGAGCAACGCAGGGGCAGTCCGAGAAAAAATGCGCCGCAAAACCAAACTCCCTAAACGCTACGCCAGCAGGTTTCTTACAACCGAAATCCGAGGGTTAATATATTCTTTACGTGAAACGTTCTGCCAAGCCCCAATTATCCACTGTTGTCGGAACGCAAGGCGATTGCGGCTTATGGGTTACACACTGTTCAACAGGTGATACTTTCCTTGCGATCAGCCCCGACCGATATAACCGCCAACAGCAACTCCGTTTCTGAAGGAGGCACATTATGGCATTGGAACTGACAGGGCTGCACCATCTGACAGCCATCACCGCCGATGCGCCCGGCAACCGGCGCTTCTATACCGACACGCTCGGGCTTCGGCTCGTCAAGAAAACCGTCAATCAGGACGACACCAGCGCCTACCATCTGTTTTACGCAGACGGGCTGGCTTCGCCCGGCACGGATATCACCTTTTTCGACTGGCCGGTACAGCGCGAACAGCGCGGCACCAACAGCGTCGCCCGCACCGGCTTGCGTGTGAACGGTGTCGAAAGCCTGGAATGGTGGCGAAACCACCTGAACGATAAAGGTGTCCAGACAGGCGATATTTTTGAGGTTGCTGGACGTGCCGTCCTCGATTTCGAGGACCCGGAGGGGCAGCGTCTGCGCCTGACCGATGACGGTGGCGCGGGGGAAGCCCATAGCTGGGACCGGAGTCCTGTGCCTGCAGAAAAGCAGATCAGGGGCCTCGGGCCGATTACGCTCAGTGTTCCTGAACTGGCGCCCACCCAGATCATTCTGGAAAAGGTCATGAACATGCGCCAGACCGGCGATTACGTTTCGCCTGACGGTGAAGGTCATGTCCATGTCTTCTCCATGGGTCCGGGCGGTGCTGCAGCCGAACTGCATGTCGCGGTACAGCCGAACCTGCCCACTGCATGGCAGGGTGCGGGCGCTGTGCACCATGTGGCCTTCCGCACGCCGGATCAGGAAAGCATGCAGGAATGGGTCGATCGCCTGCGATCTGTGCGCATGCCGTCAAGCGGCGAAGTCGAACGCTACTATTTCCGCTCGCTCTACTTCCGCGAGCCGAACGGCATCCTGTTCGAGATCGCGACCGATGGTCCCGGCTTTGCAGTCGACGAGCCACTTGAAAGCCTTGGCGAAAGCCTGTCGCTTCCGCCTTTCCTGGAAAGCAAGCGCGAAGCGATCGAGCGAAACCTGAAACCTCTTGATTAATATAAAAAGGGCTGCGGAACTCTCCGCAGCCCTTTTACTTATATCTTGTCGCGAAGCCATTCGCTTGCGATGCGGATATCTTCATCTATGAGCGCATGCCCGGCCCCGACCGTGCTGATCGTGAGAGCAGCCCCGTCTTCTCTCAGGACTTTTTCCAGTGTTCCGTTCCCATCGCCAAAAGGATCGGAAGCACCGTTCATCAAAAGCACTGAAGCATCCGACAAATCCGCGCCATCGGGTTGCTCCTCCAGAACCTCCTGACCGCGCAGAAGAACCGCCGTGCGAACCACATGCGGATGCAAACGCATGAAAGCCGCCAGCAGATTTGCGCCGTTGGAGTTCCCAATAAAGGCCGTCCGATTCAGATCGATACCATAAGCGGCGGCGGCACCCTCAACGAAAGCCTCGAATGCCTGTGCTTCAAACCGAATATCGGCCTGATCGAACTTTTTCAGGTCGAAGCGGCGGAACCAGCGCTGGATACCCTCTTCCGTACTGCGTCCGCGTACCCCCAGAAGGGTTGCGCGTGGCACAGCCTTGCGGGCGAAAGGCATCAGGTCGTTTTCGTTCCCGCCGGTACCATGCAAAAGCACCAGTGTACTGCCATCCGGCTCTTCCGGCTGGTGTATTCGATGAACGAAAGGCAGATCACGATAGATGACACGCTCCTCGCCCGGTAGAGCGAATTGCGGCATCCGTGCCCGGATGGCATCGGCCTTTTCCTCATTGCCCGGCGGCACGAACAGGAACTGGCCCAGCCTCTCGACCGGCTCATCTATTGCGAAGCCCGGTGCGTCAGTTGCAAATTCAAACAGCGTTCCGCCCGGCTCGCGAACATAGAGCGACGTGAAATATTTGCGGTCATGCACATTGACGGCACTTGAGTTGAGCTTTGAGAGTTCCTTCTCCGCCCTTTCCACTTCACCGGTATCGGCGGCGCGAAAAGCGACATGATCGGCAATGCCCGTGCCGGGAATACCCGGCCAGAAGCCGCCCGCATCACGCACATCGATGGCATCGCCGGAATCTGACAGAAGACGATCTATCGTGCCCTCTTTCGCCGAAGGCCTGAAACCGAAATAACGTTCGATGAAACCTGCAGTCTGTTCCGGTGCCTCGGACAGAATGGTCGCGGCACGCAAACGCCTGACGGCGAAAGCTGCCGGAATGCCCTCGCTTTCCCACGCATCATTGGCGGCAAGATCGCAGCCGACAAGCTTGACGATCACACCATCGGGGTCGCGCAGGCGCAGAACAGGTTCGCCAAACTCCTGCACGGGCCCTTCGGATGGCACGTGATGGCGCAAGGCGCGCTCGAGCCAGAATCCGATGGCAGTGCGATCAATGGCAAGCGCGACTTCACTAACCTGACCATGACCGACACGCCCCCTGGCACCATCTTCCCACACCAGAAACGTAATCAACGATCCGGGCGTGCCAGAACGGTCGCCATAGAACAGATGCAGTTGCTCGGCATCTTCAAACCCGCCTGTCTGCTTGACGATACGCAATCCCAGAAAGCCGGCATAGAAATCGACATTGGCCTGCACTTTTCGGGTGATGAGGGTGATGTGGTGGATGCCGCTTATCATGGATGCTGTCTCCCCGATTCAAAACTTGAACCAGAGATAGAGCAGATGCCGCAGCTTGCCTATGGGGCCGCTCGGTTACGCATTGTCAACGCATGGAGATGAAACGAAGCAGGATGCAGTGGAGCGGAAAAAGAAAAAGGCCGCGCGGGAGGAGGATGCGCGGCCTGATCTTGAATACGGCTTGGGAGGAGGAGTGCCGTATTCCTTATCGAGTTCTGGGAGGAGGAGTGAACTCGATGAAGAGATATTTACCCGCCCCCCTTCTCTGCAGCAACGGCCATTAATGCATATCAGTTATGCAAAGACGTTGACGCTCAAGAAAAAGGCAGATCCGCTCATGCAGAAAACGCCCGGAAGCCGGGCGTTTTTAAAGAATTGCCTGTAAAATTAGGCTCTTACAAAAAGTGGGCAATCAGAGGTGCAGCAAGCACATTTACCAGACCGACAAGCACCATGACCAGCCCGGCAATCGAACCTTCCTCACTACCGATCTGGTGAGCTTTGGCCACACCGGCTCCATGTGCACCCATGCCGAAAAGGGCCCCGCGTGCCAGTGCGGAGCGGATTGGCAGCCAGTTGAGCATGACCTCGCCGAGAGCTGCGCCGAACACACCGGTTAGCACCACGAAGATTGCTGTCAGGTCCGGCGTACCGCCAATGTCGCCCGAGACAGTCATCGCAAACGGCGTGCTCATGGAACGTGGCATCAGGCTGAGGCTGATCGCTTCGTTGAGACCCAGCAGATGCGCCAGCCCCCATGCGGAAGCCATGGCAGATGAACTTCCGACGACGACACCTGCCAGAAGCACCGGCCAATAGCGGCGGATCGTTGCGCGCTGCTGGTAAATCGGGATCGCAAAAGCCACTGTTGCAGGCCCAAGCAGCGCGACCAGCCAATGGGTGGCGCTGAAATAGCCGCGATAGTTCTGATTAAGCCCAATGACCAGCGCCATCAGCAACAATGGCGTAACGGCGAGCGGCGTCAGCCACCACATGGGGAAGCGACGGTAGACGCGCTTGGCAGCAAGATAAAGCAGGATCGTTGCGGCAGACCAGAAAAATGTCGCTACCAGCGGGTTACTTAGCAACATAACGCAAACTCCAGCGGTAGCAGAGATCAACCGTCAATGCGGTGACACTCATGACCGTCAACGTACCCAGCAAAATCACAGCCATGATTTTCAGGCCGAGCAGACCGATCAGTTCCTGATGCTCAAGAACGGCAAGCACTGCGGGAACGAAGAAGAGCAGCATTTCAGCCAGAAACCATTCGGCACCGCGTTTCATGCTGAACAGGCTGACCCGACCACTCAGAAGCAGGACCAGCACCAGCGCCATACCGACAATGCCGCCTGGAAGAGGCAGACCTACGAGACGGACGAAAAGCTCACCCGCCAGCCAGAAGCCGAACAGCGTCGCAATTTGCATCAGACGGCTGTGATGCAGTGCGTAACGAAACCGGATCAAAAGGCTGTGGGCGTTCATGTGCTTTTCCAATGAGGACTGATGCATTTTCATCGACGAATATAGGCCTTCAGGCGCCATTCTAGAAATGAATTGATTTCATTGCAGCTATTCCGTAATAGAATGGATCATGAACTTGCGCAGCTTCCAGGCTTTTGTCGAAGTGGTGCGGCAAGGCGGTTTTTCCGCCGCCGCAAAAACCATCAACGCGACCCAGTCGACCGTCAGCAAGGCGGTCAGACAGCTTGAAGACGAATTGGGGCTGGTTCTGCTGGATCGTGAAATCTCGCCCTCCCGCCTCACGACAGCAGGTGAGATTGTCTTCCGTCGCGCGATCGCCATGCTGGCGGAAAAGGACGACATGCTGGCTGAATTGGGCGAGCTGCGCGGCCTTAAGCGTGGCCTTCTGAAACTCGGCCTGCCGCCCATCGGTTCGAGCGTGCTTTTCGCTCCCGTCTTCGCGGCCTATACGAAGCTTTATCCGGAGATCGACATTCAACTGGTTGAGCATGGCAGCAGACGGCTGGAAGAATTGCTGCTGGCCGGTGATGTGGAACTTGCGGCTTCGCTTCTGCCGGTCGAGGACAGTTTCGAATGGCAGGATGTGCGATGCGAACCGGTTGTGGCGCTTCTCCCGACCGATCATGCGCTTGCACACGGGAGCGGCGTTTCGCTGCAGGATATTGCCAGCCTGCCGTTCATTCTTTTCGAGAGCGGCTTTGCCCTCAACCACATCATCCTCGACGCATGTCGTTCGCATGGATTTTCTCCAAATGTTGCAGTCCGCTCCAGTCAGATTGACTTCATCGTCGAGCTTGTAGCGGCAGGCATGGGCATCGGCTTTTTGCCGAAAATGATCGCGGAACAGCGGCATCACCCCGGCGTGCGCATCCACGGGATCAAAGGTGCCGATGTGAACTGGCATCTGGCGCTGATTTGGCGAAAAGGCGCATTCCTGTCTCACGCCGCTCGTGCCTGGCTTGAGCTGAGCAAAGCCGGGACTGACACTGCGTCATCTTGAAACGCCCGCCATATCGCCTATCTCAAAAAGATATACCGACTGGATAAGTGCCCTTGGCACCTCTTCAGCCATAGGCCCGTGTGTTGAACATTGTTCTACACACCCGTTTCAAAGCGCGCGACGCCTGAAACCACCGACGGATTTCTGCTCTGCGCGTCATCAGAAGGAGGCTATGATGGAAGGTCAGGTTATATTCTACAAGGACGACAGAATCCTCTACCGGCACCATATCGACGTGCAGGAAGACGATTTTTCAAAGGGCGTCAACGACGCGCTCATTGCCTTTCAACGCAACTATGCAGGCTTCGATCTCGCAGGCGACAACATCCACATCCGCTTCAAGAAGCCGGGTGACGTGTAGGTTTTAGAAAAATTTGCGGATCGAAGCAGGGCCGCTTGCCGAAACCGGAAGTCGGCCCTGATTTGTTGCCTCAGGCAAAAGCGGCTTCGCGTGCGACGCGATGAATATCTGTGCGTGAGAGGCCGAGATCGGAAAGCTCGCGGTCAGTGCAGCCGCTAAGCTCGCGAATATTTTCGCGATACTGCATCCAGCGATGGAAATGGGTGCGAAGATTCATGGTGGTATCCCCTTTTTTATCTTCCTCCCAACAATGAGCTTCCGTCTTTCTCTGCCTTTTGAGAAGTGCATATCCTGCATGGCTGCCGTGATTGCAGCGAAATCCTAGCGCTTTACCCGGATTTCCGATGCCGCCGAGAAAATAGTCTCCCAATATTGTAATCATTATGTAATTCTAATTTAGCTATATCTTCTATGTCGAAGCTGGCACCGATTCATTCTAATCAGAGTTGAAGTGCATGAAAAAGACATTGATTATCGTCGGCAATGCGCCTTTGCCGCGCGATCTTTCTGCCGAAGTCGATGCAGCGGATTTTGTCGTCCGTTTCAATGAGCCCAAGCAATCCATCGGCATGAGCGGCACCCGGACGGACCTCCTGATGCTGGCGACGTCCAGCAAGCCCATGCAGCGACGGCTGCGCGATCCGGGCTTCGTACAAACACCGACCTTCAAGGCAGCCAAGGAAGTGATGCTTGCTTATCATCCAAGCATCATCCGCAAATATCACCCCGGTCCGAATTTCCTCTCTCGCCTCAAGGGAAGGCGCGGAGACTGGACAATGCAAACCATCGAAGTCGTTGGTTCCGCAGGCAAGGAAATCCGGATCATGCCGCCCCAATTCTATCTGGCCGGGTGCAAAGAGCTGGGCGTAACCGACGAGAATATAAGCAAAGCCTTTCCAAGCACTGGCTTTTTTGGCATCTGGTACATGCTCGGAAAATGTCCGGAGGAAAGCTGGGACGTGAAAATCTGCGGCTTCACCTGGGAAGGCTGGAAACGCCACACCTGGGGAGATGAGCGCAGTTGGGTTGAGCAGAAGGTCAAGTCCGGACGCATCAGCCTCATCCAGTGACCCTGCGCTCTCATTATAATTTCCAGCGGAAAACGTGGGGAACGATCACGACACAATCGCTTTAGAGGAGCCTATGAATGAGTGAACCGTTACGCATTTTCATCGGATGGGATTCTCGCGAACCCATCGCATATGAAGTCGCCAAGGCATCAGCACTGAAACATTCCTCTATCCCGCTGGAGATTGTACCGATCAAGTTGCAGGACCTTGTCGATGAAGGGGTCTACACACGGGACGTCGATCCGCTGGCATCGACAGAGTTTACCTATTCGCGTTTTTTCACGCCATGGCTTGCGGGCTATAAGGGATGGGCGCTTTTCTGCGATTGCGACTTCCTTTTCCTTGGCGATATTGCTGGCCTTCAATCCTATAATGATCCGTCGAAGGCCGTTTATTGCGTTCAGCACGATTACCAACCCAAAGACAGTGTGAAGATGGACGGCAAGGTGCAGACCAGCTATCCGCGCAAGAACTGGTCGTCCTGCATGTTGTTCAACTGCGAACATCCCTCGACACGCCAGTTGACGCCGGAGCTGGTCAACAGCGAAACCGGCGCTTATCTGCACCGCATGCAATGGGCCGCCGATGATGAAATCGGTGCGTTGCCGACGGATTACAACTGGCTGGAAGGCTGGAACGAGAAGCCGGAAACCGGACTGCCGAAAGTCGTACATTACACGCGCGGCGGCCCTTGGTTCAAGGATTGGCAGAACGTCGACTATGCCGATTTGTGGCGGGCAGAAGCCGATAGTGTCGAGCCGGGCTGGAAGCCGGTCTGATTTGCAAAATACCTTGAGCTTTTGGCGCGCTGCAAGGTAGATAGGGACCATGAACGAAACGCGCCCCGACATCACTCCGAATGACGGCCCACAGCGGGCCGTCAAGGCTTTCATCATCCATCTGGAGCGCGCCACCGACCGGCAGCCGCAAGTCGAAGAACTTATTCGAAAGCTGCCGGTAGAGACGGACGTGGTGAACGCCATCGACGGGCGCACGCTCGATGCGCAAACGATCAGCAGTGTCTATCGGCGATCGGCACACAAGCCGCGCTATCCATTCCAGCTCAGCACGAACGAAATCGCATGTTTTCTGTCACATCGAAAGGCCTGGCAAGCGATTGTCGATCAGGAGATCGATGCTGGTCTCGTCTTGGAAGACGACGTGGAACTGACGCCGGAATTCGCAGCAGCCTATTCCGCTGCATGTCAGGTTCTCAAGGTTGATAGCTTCATCCGTTTTCCGTTCCGCGAGCGGGAAAGCGGGCGTGTTGTGCTGACGACGGAAACTTCACGGATCATCGAGCCGGTACCGGTCGGCCTTGGCATGGTGGCGCAACTTATCGGGCGCGGAGCTGCGCAGCGCCTGCTGTCGGCGACGGAAATTTTCGACCGTCCGGTCGATACCACAGCACAGATGAACTGGGTCACAGGACTCAAACCGCTATCCGTCCTTCCAGGCGGTGTGAAGGAAATCTCAGTGCGCCTTGGCGGCAGCACGATCCAGAAATCGCGTTCTCTGCCGGACAAGCTGAAGCGTGAAATTCTGCGCCCGCTTTATCGCTGGAAGATAAAATCGCGCTCGCGCGCAGCTCTCTGAGGTTTCCCGTGCCTGTTCCTATTCTTTTATATCACCAGATTGACGTGCCTCCGGCGCACCGCGTGCCCTATCGCAGCATGATCGTGCATCCGACCCGCTTTCGCCAGCAAATGTCCTGGCTGAAGCGGCTGGGTTATCGCGGCCTGTCGGTGCGGGACGCAATGCCTTACATTTACGGCGGGAAGCAGGGCAAAGTCGCTGTCATCACCTTTGACGACGGTTTCGAGAATGTCTTCCGCAACGCCCTGCCGGTGCTGCAGGAATTCGGTTTCACCGCCACGAACTATTTCGTCGCCAACCAGATCGGCGGATTCAATCTATGGGACCAGAAAATCGGGGTTGCGCGCGCCGACTGCATGGGTGTTGCCGAACTGCGCGAATGGGCGGATCTTGGTCACGAGGTCGGCTCCCATACGCTCGACCACATCTTCCTGCCGGAAGCAAACGAGCAGGAAGCCATATCGCAAATACAGCAATCGCGCATAAAGATCGAAGACCTGCTCGGCAGTGAAGTCACATCTTTCGCCTATCCTTACGGCGGAGAAAATGCGGCAACACGCAAAATTGTTGAAGCGGCGGGCTATACAAACGCGACGACGACGGAAAAGCGCCGCGCACGATCAACTGACGATCCGTTCGGTATTCCGCGCCTCACGATCAGGCGCAATGACATATTGCTGCAGTTTCTGCGCAAGACGTTTACGCGCTAGTTCGACACGACGGCCTGCTGCCACGCACTACGTCGCGCAGATCAGCCATGAAGCCGCGCTCGACGAGACTGGCTGGCCCCGTATAATGCACTGAACCTTCATAAACGAGTGACAGATCGTCCGAGAACCGCTCATTTTCAACGATAGCGCGGTAATGTTCGGCACCGCCTGCATGGCTCTTTTCCGATGCAATACGTTTGAACTCGCCAACTGAAAGTGACGAAAAACGATAATGGAGAAGAGCGCCGGTTGCCGGAAGGAAATTCCGGAAACATGGCCCCGGCCCATGAATGCTGCCCCGGCGATAATCCGTCTTCTTGTCGACCCACATCAGCGGGAATTTTGAAAGCCGCATACTGCGTCCAAACAAGCGTAAACGCGGCCCGCCGCGCACCGCCACGCCAAATTTCTCCGGTTTCGCTGTATAACCATTGCCGTCGAAATGCGATGAGACCTCGAACGGATATTTCGTTCCGTCGTCAACGAAAACCCCGTCACGCAGCAAACCTCCGGGATACATGTCGATCATCGGAGCCAGACACCGACGAATTCCGTTTTGCTCGAGTTCCTCGATGAACGAATGGATATCGCGCTGCTCCATTCTCGGAAATACGAAAAATTCGTCCGCATCAACCGACAGATACCAGCGGCCCCGCCCGTAGAGATTGAACAGAGCATCGCGCCAGGCACGTCCGCGATCGGCCTGCGCATAGCGTACATTCGAAGAGAACAAATCAACATCCGGCGCACTGGACAAGATTTCAGTCGTGCCATCATCAGACTGGTCATCCACCACGATGAAGCGTGTGACACCCATCTTGCGGTAATAGCGCAGGAAAGACCTCATATAAGGCGCAGCATTGCGAACCACACAGACAAGCGGCAGATCGTCAGGACGCAAAGCCGCAAAGCTGCCGGAGGTGGCAATCAGATGTGCCTTGTGTTTCCGGTTCGGAACCGAAAGCTGCACGTGCCGCCATCGCAACCGCAGATGGCGCATCGGCGAGGCACGCCAATAGGCTGACCAATCCCCTGTCGTTGAGGCTGGATAGTTCATCACCGTGTGCGTTGGCTTCATATGGGGGCCGGGCTTTTGTGAATGTTAGTATTAACTGATGTTTGATTGCTCCTCATTCAAGCCACTCTGTGTCAACGCCGATCACTCTGCGCGATGTTTCGATACGGTTCGTGATGAATTAATTGGTCGCCACTATTTTGGGTGTGGAGCCTATTTGCTTGATTTCAATCAATGCTGCTTCAATTAAACGTGGCAAATTGCCCATCAATGCGCCATGGACGGCAAGTGCCAAAAGCGCTAGTTAGGGCACAGACTAAGGAGCGCATTATGGACTATCGCCGTTTTTTCGAAGAAGCGATCGACCAGTTGCACGCCGAGAAGCGTTACCGCGTTTTTGCAGATCTTGAACGCATAGTCGGACGTTTCCCCCGAGCTATCTGGCGCAACAATGGCACTGCCCGTGAGATCACCGTCTGGTGTTCCAACGACTATCTCGGCATGGGACACCACGCCGATGTCATCAAGGCCATGTGCGACACGGCTGGCAATGCCGGCTCTGGTTCCGGCGGTACGCGCAATATTTCCGGCAATAACCATCCACTCGTCGAACTGGAAAACGAACTCGCGGATTTGCACGGCAAGGAAGCCGGTCTCGTTTTCACATCTGGCTTTGTTTCCAACGAAGCTTCGATTTCCACGATTGCCCGGTTGTTGCCGAACTGCCTTATCCTTTCCGACGAACTGAACCATGCTTCGATGATCGAAGGCGTGCGTCGTTCGGGTACGGAAAAGAAGATTTTCCGTCACAATGACGTCGAGCATCTAGAACAGCTTTTGAAGGCCGCCGATCCGGCGCGCGCAAAGCTGATCGTTTTTGAATCCGTCTATTCGATGGATGGCGATATTGCGCCGATCGAGAAAATTGCCGATCTGGCCGATAAATATAATGCCATGACTTATATCGACGAAGTTCATGCTGTTGGCATGTACGGCGCGCGTGGCGGCGGCATCACCGAACGCGATGGCTTGGCGCATCGTATCGATATCATCGAAGGCACGCTGGCCAAGGCTTTTGGTGCTCTCGGCGGCTACATCACCGGTTCGCGCGCGATTGTGGATGCGGTACGGTCCTATGCACCGGGCTTCATCTTTACGACCTCCCTGCCACCGGCAGTGGCAGCATCCGCGACGGCGGCCATCCGGCACCTCAAGACCTCGCAGGTGGAACGCGACGGCCAGCAGCGTCAGGCCCAGCGCGCCAAGGATGTGCTTTCTGCGGCTGGCTTCCCGGTCATGCCGTCGGAAACCCATATCGTGCCGATTTTGGTTGGCGATCCTGAACTGTGCAAGAAAGCCAGCGACCGCCTGCTGGAAGTGCACGGCATTTATATCCAGCCCATCAATTATCCGACCGTGCCGCGTGGAACCGAAAGACTGCGCATCACGCCGTCGCCTTTACATGACGACGCCCTGATCGACGGCCTCAGAGACGCCTTGCTGGAAGTCTGGAATACGCTCGGCATTCCTTACGCCGAACCGACTGTTTCGCAGCCAGCCAGCTCCGAGCGGATCATTCCGCTAATGGTCTCCAAGGCTGGCGGCTGACAATTTCTAGAATTTTCAAATAAGAAGGCCGCTTCAAGCGGCCTTTTTTTCAGAGCTTTTCGATCCAGCGCACGAGCCGTCTTGCGGCTTCGTCCACCTGTTCCGGATCACGGCAGAAACAAAGTCGGAAGAAGCCTTCGCCCCCGAGGCCAAAAGCACTGCCAGGCGCCAGGCCGACATTCGCATTGTCCACCATATCGATTGCTGCCTTGACAGAATCCCGGACACCATCCACGCCGAAGAAAAGATAAAACGCTCCTTGTGGCGGCGTCAGGCGAACTTTACCGGTCGATAACAGCGCCGCGCACAGGTTGTCGCGCGTGGAACGCGCCCGTTCAACCTGCATCGAAATAAAGGTATCGCCTTCATCGAGAGCCGTAACGGCACCACGCTGCATGAACTGTGCGACACCGGAATTCGAATATTGAATCAGATTCTCGATGACCGGCCCCAGCGACGGGTGCACTGTCATCCAGCCGACGCGCCAGCCCGTCATCGCCCAGTTCTTGGAAAACGAGTTGACGAAGATGATGTGATCATCCGGCTCCATAATATCCATGAAGGACGGAGCGCGACCGCCACCGTAATAGAAATGGGTATAAATCTCGTCGGCGATAATCCAGAGACCATGCTTGCGCGCAAGATCAAGGATGAATTGCAATGTCTCGCGGTCCGCCGTCCAACCAGTTGGATTGGATGGCGTATTGATAAAAAGTGCTTTCGTGCGCGGCGTGATGGCGGCTGCGATCTTCTCGGGATCAAGCATCCAGCCATTGGCACCGAATTCCAGCTCGACCGGAACCGGAACAGCGCCTGCCAGTCCCGCTGCGCCAACAAAATTGGGCCAGGCCGGGGAAAGATAAATCGCTTCTTCACCCGATCCAACGGTTGCGGTCAGCGCCATTTCGATGGCGTGCATACCGGAACCGGTGACATAGAAGTTCTCCGGTTTCAGGGTCAGCGGGAAATGACGCGCGTGATAGCGAGCCAGCGCCTCCCGCAGCTCCGGGATGCCGGCCTGCCAGGTATAGAAGGTCTCGCCGTCAGAAATGCCTCTTTGAGCCGCAGCGCGGATGAAATCGGGCGTCGAAAGATCGCCCTCGCCGACCCAAAGCGGAATAAGCCCTTCGCGCCCGCGCCCGTGATTGGCGACCGCCACGATCCCGCTTTCCGGTGACTGTGCTGCTTCCCGACGAAGATTGGCTATGAGCGTCATGATTTCCCCGCATTGAATTTCGATTTTGATTTCGTGCTTATCAAGGCCTGTTAGCGAAATCACGCGGCTTTTTGTGATGGTCCGATCAAGCGTATTTATGGATCAAAAGAAAACAGGGCCATAAAGCCCCGTTTTCACTGACCCGTTCTGAACCGATCAGGCTTTCTGCTTTGCCAGAAGATCGCGGATTTCGGTCAACAGGACCTCTTCGCGCGGTGCTTCCGGTTCCGGCTTCGCCTCTTCCTTCTTCTTCATGCGGTTCATCCCCTTCACCACGAGGAACAATACCCATGCGATGATCAGGAAGTTGATGAGAAGCGTGATGAAGTTACCGTAAGCAATGGTCGCACCGGCTTCACGGGCAGCCGCCAGCGTGGTCTTGGGTTCACCTGCCAGCTGAATGAACATGTTCGAAAAGTCTACACCGTTCGTTAGCAAACCGATGAGCGGCATGATGATATCGTTGACGATGGAATTGACAAGGCCGCCGAACGCCCCGCCGATAATGACACCGATGGCCAGATCGACCATATTGCCCTTCAGGGCGAATTCCTTGAATTCTTTTAGCATAAGCCTGTCTCCCTCACGAACGCGGACCGTTGGGGCCGTCCTGCTGCGGTGGCGTTCGCCAAATCAACCTGGGCACCAGATAAACTGGCAGTGAATGGCAAACCGACTTTCCGAAAACGAAACTGAAAAGCGTTTTGCCGTTTAGATGTGTCCTGAAAAATGACCTGCACTTTTTCAGGATCACACTTCTAGTGTGTAGGCGAAAATTACCAAAGAAAAGATGAAGTCGCTAAAATGCACTGTTTTTCATCAATAATCTTGCGCGAACACACCGAAAGTGCTTGCGTCAAATCATAGTCAAGGAGTGAGGAATAAGCCGGTTATGCAGGGCTGGGGTATTATTGGCGCCGCCTTTTTATATCTGCTGCTGCTCTTTGCGGTAGCCAGCATCGGTGACCGGCGCACCTCGCGCTGGAACAGTGCCCCGCGCCCCTATATCTACGCGCTCAGTCTGGCTGTTTACTGCACGTCATGGACGTTCTTCGGCTCGGTCGGCCTATCGGCTCAGCGCGGCCTTGAATTCCTTGGAATCTATATCGGCCCCATTCTGGTCTTTACGCTCGGCAACCGGTTGCTGCGGCATATCGTGCGACTGGCAAAATCCGAACATATCACCTCAATCGCCGACTTTCTTGCTGCCCGTTACGGCAAAAGCTTCGGTGTAGCCTCTCTTGCGACCTGCATCGCAGCCGTCGGTTCGATCCCCTATATCGCGCTACAGCTCAAAGCCGTTTCCGGCAGCGTCGGGCTTGTCATGGAGCATTACGGATCAGCCGTCGACCCGTCAGTATTCATATTCGGCGACATCTCCCTCCCCGTCGCGGCTGTGCTGGCTGTCTTTGCGATCCTGTTCGGTACGCGCCACACCGACGCCACAGAACACCAGAATGGCCTTATTCTGGCTGTGGCTCTGGAATCCGTCATCAAGCTTTGTGCCTTCCTGACCGTTGGCTTTGCCTGCACCTTCTTCCTGTTCGGCACCCCGTCGCAGCTCATCAATCAGATATCCCAATCGCCGGAGGCGCTGGAGGCATTTCATTACCAGACATCCATTGGCACATGGATCGTGCAAAGCGCATTGAGTGCTGCCGCCATCATCATGCTGCCGCGACAATTCCATGTGACGGTAGTGGAAAGCCGGAGTGAAAAAGAACTGCGAACAGCCTCCTGGCTCTTCCCGCTTTATCTGGTCCTCATCAATATCTTCGTATTTCCCATTGCCCTGATCGGGGTGATGACGCTCGGAGGCAATGTCAGCGGAGATTTGTACGTTCTGGCACTGCCGCTGGCAGCGGGTGCCCATTGGCTCGCACTGGTGGCGTTTCTCGGCGGATTGTCGGCAGCAACCGCAATGGTCATTGTCGCCTGTGTTGCGCTTTCGATCATGATTTCCAACCATCTGGTGTTGCCGCTCTTCATCCGGCGTCTCGCGAAACAACACGCCGCAGAACAGCGCGACCTCACCAAGGTCATTTTGAACACGCGCCGTCTCACCATTATCGGTATTCTTGCATTAGCATTCGCCTATTATCGCTTTACCTCCAACAATATCCATCTGGCTTCGATCGGCTTCGTGTCCTTTGCCGCAATTGCGCAATTCGTGCCCGCCCTCATCGGCGGGCTGTTCTGGCGCAATGCGAATGGACGCGGTGCCATGCTGGGACTATCAGCCGGATTCCTTGTCTGGGCTTACACACTATTGCTGCCAACGATGGCGCCAGAAAATGCCGCCATTCTGCGTGACGGCTTTCTTGGCTTTACGGCGCTGCGGCCAGAAGCGCTTTTCGGAACCAATGCGCTCCCGTTGACCAATGGCGTGTTGTGGAGCCTTGCGGCCAACACGCTCTTCTACATCCTCGGTTCCCTTTCACGCGCCTCAACACCGCTCGAACGCATTCAGGCCAGTATCTTCCTGCCGCGTTATTTCATCGGCACACCGACACTCAAGCGCTTCCGGACCACCGTCACCGTTGCCGAACTGAAGGCCACCATGGCGCGCTATCTCGGTGCTGAACGCGTCGAGCGCGCCTTTCTTCGCTTTGAAGGAAGGGAACAACGGCGTCTCGATCCGGGCATGACTGTTGATACACCGCTGATCCGCCATGCAGAGCAGCTCCTCGGCACTGCGGTCGGCTCCGCATCTGCACGGCTGGTTCTATCGCTGCTGTTGCAGAAGAATGATGCTTCCGGGCGCGACGCGCGACAGCTGCTCGATGACGCTTCGACCGCCTTGCAGCAAAATCGCAACCTGCTGCAAACGGCCCTTGATCAGATGGAACAGGGTATTACCGTTCTCGACAAGGATCTGAGGCTGACTTTCTGGAACCGGCAATTCCGCAAGCTTTTTGATCTTCCAGATGAAGTCATGCAGGTCGGAATACCGGTTTCGGAAATCGTGGAACAGTTGCACCGTCGCGGCGATATATCCTTCAGCGCCCAGAATGGTGTCATCCGCTCGCTAGCGACCGTGCGCCAGCCATGGCGCATCAATATGAAATCGACTGGCAAGGTACTGGAAATTCAATCCAATCCGATGCCGGACGGTGGAATTGTGGCGACATATACCGATATTACCGCTGCGGTCGAAGCCGATGTCACGCGCCAGAAGGCAGCAGAGATGCTGGAGCAGCGCGTGGCGGATCGCACGGCAGAACTGACCCGCGTCAATCAACAGCTCGCCAAGGCACAAGCCGCAGCGGAAGAAGCCAATCAGGGGAAGACGCGATTTCTGGCGGCCGCCGGTCATGACATTCTGCAACCGCTTAACGCAGCGCGGTTGTACAGTACCGCACTTGCCGAAAAACTCGGACGCTCCGAAACCAGCGAATTCGCGCGCAATATTGATTCCTCCCTGGAGGCCGTGGAAGCCATTCTGGGTATGGTGCTGGATATTTCCCGACTGGATACGGGATCGCTCAAGCCCGACGTCTCGGTGTTTCGCCTCGACAAGCTGATGAGCCAGATTGCCACCGACTTTACACCTCTTGCATCTGCCAAAGGGCTGAGGTTGCGCGTTGTGCCGTCAAGCATCGTTGTCAAAACGGACCGCAACATGCTGCGGCGCCTGATCCAGAACCTCGTTTCCAATTCGATCAAATATAGCCGCAAGGGTGGCATTTTGCTGGGCGTCCGGCGCCGCGGCTCCTTTGTGGAGTTGCAGGTGCTCGATACCGGCATCGGCATTCCTCCGCAAAAACTGAGACTTGTCTTCCGGGAGTTCACGCGGCTGGATGAGGGGATGCGGGAAGCGGAAGGGCTTGGCCTTGGCCTTTCCATTGTCGACCGGATTGCAAGGCTGTTGTCGCTGCCGCTATCCCTGTCTTCAACGCCCGAGAAGGGAACCATGTTCACCCTGCGCATTCCTGTTTCGCAGGAGAAAGTGCCCGCCAATGAAGTGAAGGGCCGCCGTGGCCTGCAGCGCACACTCGAACTGACAGGCCTCGATGTTCTTTGCATCGACAATGATGCCAGCATCCTGTCCGGAATGGAAACGCTGCTTGGCGGGTGGGGATGCCATATAACGACGCTACGCAGTGGAACAGCGCTGAAGAACTATTGCGCTGATCACTCCACGCCGCCCGATGTGATCGTCGCGGATTACCATCTGCTGAACGAAAACGGTCTCGATATGATCGGCTTCGCGCGCGAGACGTTTCAGGTGGAAATACCGGCCATTCTGCTGACAGCCGATCGCTCCAAGGAAGTCCGCCAGCGCGCTGAGGATGAAAATGTCACAGTTCTGCACAAGCCGCTGCGGCCTGCTGCATTGCGTTCACTGTTGTCGCATTTTCATCATGCGCGACAGGACAATGCATCGGCGCAGAATGCCGCTCAGTAACAGGGCAATATCTAATCCGTGCTCAGCGCATCATTGCCGATGCGCGACAAAAGAATGACCGCCTGCGTGCGGCTGTCGACTCCAAGTTTCTGCAGCACTGCCGAAACATGTGCCTTGACCGTGGCTTCCGACACACCAAGCTCATAGGCTATCTGCTTGTTCAGCAGCCCTTCGGCAAGCATGGTCAACACACGCGTCTGCTGTGGCGTCAATGTACGCAGTCGCGCAATGAGAGCCTCAATTTCAGGGTCGTGCGGATGATCCAGCTCAATGTCGGCAGGTGTCCAGATATCGCCAGCGAGAACGGCATGTACAGCCTCGCCAATGGTTTCCATGCTGGCTGATTTCGAGATGAAGCCGGAAGCGCCGAGCTCCACAGCATGACGGATCGTGGCAGCGTCATCCGTCGCCGAGACGATGATGATCGGAAGCGCCGGTTGCAAGGCCTTTAACGTCACCAGACCGGAAAGCCCGGTTCCGCCTGGCATCGTCAAATCCAACAACAGAAGATCGATATCTTCTCGTTCGCCGACCAGTTTCTTGACGGCGTCAAAATCGCCGACTTCGATGATTTCGACACTCTTCGACTGTCCTGAAAGGACCTGCCTCAGTGCTCCCCGGAAAAGCGGGTGATCGTCAGCGATGATGAAATGCATGTGCCTCGCGCGCCATTGTTTCAGGTCTCCTCCCCTCGCGGTGCAGGCCAATCAGCCAATCACTCCGTTTTATGCCGTTTTTTGGCTCGGGCAACCAAAATTCACGTTGCTAACCCCTTTTCACAATACGCATTGCCGCCATCTGGCCGCATTGTATGTTAGGCTGGGTGTCGAAAATAACATAAGAGCGGCCCGACCAGCCAAATGGAAGGGAACCAAAAAGGCATTTCATGACGCGCAATACGCTTTATCCAGAAATCCAACCGTTCAAGGAAGAGATGCTTCAGGTTTCTCCGCTGCATCGAATCCATGTCGAGCAATGCGGCAATCCGGACGGCAAGCCGGTCATCATGATCCATGGCGGCCCCGGCGGCGGCATCACGCCAACCATGCGCCGGCTGCATGATCCAGAGCGCTATCGCATCATCCTGTTCGACCAGCGCGGATGCGGTCGTTCGACCCCACATGCAGAACTGCGTGAAAACACGACATGGGACCTTGTGGCGGATATGGAGCATATCCGCGCGCATCTCGGCATCGAGAAGTGGCAGGTCTTCGGTGGCTCCTGGGGATCAACCCTTGGCCTTGCCTATGCGCAATCCCATCCGGATCGCGCGGCTGAGCTTATTCTGCGTGGCATCTTCATGATCCGTCGTTTCGAAGTCGACTGGATGTATTCCAACGGCGCAAGTATTCTCTTTCCGGACCATTTCGAGGCTTATCAGGAGCATATACCCGAAGCCGAGCGCGGCGACATGATCGCTGCCTATTACAAGCGCCTGACTGATCGTGACCCGCAGGTGCAGCTTGAAGCAGCGCGGCGCTGGGCGCGTTGGGAAGGCTCGGTCATTTCACTTCTGCCCGACCCGGCCCGCGTCGATGCCTTCGGTGAAGACCAGTACGCCATCGCCTTTGCGCGTATCGAATGCCACTATTTCCAGAACCGAGGTTTCCTCGATTCCGATGACCAGCTTCTGCGCAATGTGGATCGCATCCGGCATATTCCCGGCGTGATCATCCATGGCCGCTATGATATCTGCACGCCGTTTATCAACGCATGGCAGTTGAAGAAAATGTGGCCTGAAGCAGATCTCAGAACCGTCGAGGATGCAGGACATGCCGTCACAGAGCCCGGCATCACCCATGAATTGATCGAGGCAACAAAGCGTTTCGCACAATAGAGCCGAAAGCACTCACATTCGCTCGCTATTCCGCTCTATCTGCTTGTTTTTATGCACTATCCTACGCAAAATCGCTTCATACCTTTGCTGGAAATGCTCTAGTGAAAAGGCGCCGCGTGGCGCCTTTTTTCTTTATCGTCAGGTCCGACCACCAGGTGTCGCTCCACCACCAGGGCTTTCCGGCTCGCTGTCGAAACTTTTCGCAATATCCATGAAGCGGCGCATGAAGCGTTCCATATAGCTCATGGACTGCTCGAATTCCTGTTCGCTCGGGAGGCCCGAAGCGGCACTTCCACCCTTCCCTTCAAGCGTAGAAACCTTGTCTTCAAGCTTCTTCACGCGATCCTGCAAGTCGGCAATGTCGTTCTCATAAGCTTCGCGATCTTCGGTCGCCATCTTGCAGATGAGCTGTCCCTGCTGTTCCGTGCAGGTCGAGAGTGCTCCGGTTCGTGTGTCCAGACGGACATAGCCTGTCTCGGTGCCTTCCAGCCGATAGCGCCCGTTTTCCTGCGCAAGCGCATTAGCCGGGGCAAGCGCTGAACCGAGAAGAGCAACAGCAGCCAGATTACGAACCATCAGTGTCTTTCTGTTCAACATTATGCAATTCCCTTCAGCTTCTCTTTGAGATGTCCCCATCATATGGGACGTTTACGACGAAAATCGAACATGCGGGACTTTGATTTCCGAAGAATTTCGGTCTAGAGAGCAGCCATGACCAATAAGATCATCTATAAGATCGCTCCACGCGACCTTTGGGCACAAGCAGAACAGGCTGGTAGTTTTACCGGGGCTCCGGTTGATATTGCCGATGGCTATATCCATTTCTCTGCCGCAACACAGGTGCGGGAAACGGCAGCCAGGCATTTTGCGAGCCAGCAGGATTTGCTTCTGATCAGTGTGAATGCTTCCGCGCTTGGCGCAGCATTGAAGTTTGAAGTTTCACGCGGCGGGGCCATGTTTCCTCATCTTTACGGCGAGCTGCCGCTTGCAGCGGTTTTAAAGGCTGAACCCTTGCCACTGGGCGATGATGGTCTTCACATTTTTCCGGAGCTGGAAGATTAATGAGCGGGCTTTTTGAAACTCTCGGGCGACGCGCCCTTTTTGCCTTCGATGCGGAACAGGCGCATGGCCTTTCCATCGCAGGCCTGAAGACGGGCCTCGTTACCTGCGGTGCGCCAAACGATCCAGCTCTTTCCGTCAAGGTTGCGGGACTGCAGTTTCCAAATCCGCTCGGCATGGCAGCGGGTTATGACAAGAATGCTGAAGTGCCCGATGCGCTATTGAAACTCGGCTTCGGTTTCACCGAAATCGGCACTATCACTCCCCGCCCTCAAAGTGGCAATCCGCGCCCGCGCATTTTCCGCCTTGTGGAAGATAGAGCGGTTATCAATCGCCTTGGCTTCAACAATGAAGGCCATGACGCAGCGTTTAAACGCCTGTCGCAACGTGCAGGCAAGAGCGGGATCGTCGGTGTCAATATCGGCGCCAACAAGGATGCCGAAGACCGCATTGCCGATTATGTCGCCGGTATCCGTCGCTTCTATCAACTGGCGCGTTATTTCACGGTCAACATCTCTTCGCCCAACACGCCGGGTCTGCGCAATCTTCAGGCTCGCGACAGCTTGCGCGAATTGTTGAGCCGTGTACTGGAAGCCCGAAACGAAGAAGGCAAGATGTGCACGCTGAAGCGTCCTGTTTTCCTCAAGATCGCGCCCGATCTTGCAGACGAAGAACTGGACGATATCGCGGCTGAGGCAACCGAACAGAAGCTGGACGGCATCATCGTATCCAATACGACGCTTTCACGTGCCGGATTGAAAAGCGCCGTCAACCGCGATGAAACAGGTGGGCTTTCCGGCGCACCGATTTTCGACCGCTCCACCATCGTCCTTGCCCGCATGCGCGAGCGCGTCGGCCCTGACATGCCGCTGATTGGTGTCGGCGGCGTGGATAGCGCCGAGACGGCTCTGACCAAGATCAAGGCAGGCGCCGATCTCGTCCAGCTTTATACGGGACTGATCTATCGTGGCCCGAACTTGCCTGCTGAAATCGTTCGTGGCCTTTCAGCCGCTGTAAAACGCGAAGGTGTCGCGAACATCGCCGCACTGCGCGACCGGGACACCAAAGACTGGGCCCGGCGCGAACTGACTGCATAAGGCGTCATGCGTGTCTTTATCCCAAACCGGTTCCACCTTTGGGAGACATGCTTTGATCACGCGATGAATTCTGTACGATAGCGTCGTGGCAGGATCGCCAGAAGCGTGACGCCACGAATTGACAGAAACAGATTGAGAGCCAGCCAAAGCCCGTGATTGCCCATCACGGGCTTTGCTGCATAAAGAACCACCAGAAAGAATGCGAGCGACAGGAACATCATGTTGCGCATGTCGCGCGACCACGTGGCGCCGATATAAACCCCGTCCATATGGAAGGCCAGCAAGCCCGTAATGCCTGTCAGCGCTGCCCATGGCAAATATTTCAGGGCCTCGGCATGAACATCTTCCGCCTTGGATAGAAGCCCGATGATCGCATCGCCAAACACCAGCAAGAAAAAGGCGATAATGCTCGCCATGACCAGCCCCCAAACAAATGTGAGCTTCGCACCGCGTACAAAGGCCGGGCTGTAACGCGCCCCGATCGACCGACCAACAATCTGTTCGGCAGCCGCCGCCATGCCGTCCAGAAAGAAACCGGCAACGAGAAAGAAGTTCAACAGGACAGCATTGGCCGCAAGCGTAATCGGGCCAAGGTCGGACCCCGCCCGGGTAAAGAAGGCAAAGGCCGTGAGAAGCAGAAATGAACGGATCATGATGTCGCGATTGACCGCGAACATGCGCAAAATACCCTCTTTCTGAAAGATTCGTGCCCGATTGGGACGTAGCGATGCATCCTTACGGAAATGCCGCAGCACAATGAACATGCCGACAAGTGCTGCAACGGTTTCACCGGTCACAGTGGCCCAGGCAACACCGGTAACGCCCCAGCCCAATTCCAGCCCAAGGATGATGCAGAGCACGATATTGATGCCGTTGAGCAGCACTTGAAGCCCGAGGCCGACAAGGCCCTGTCCGCGACCAAGGACGAGTCCGAGGATCGAATAGTTGATGAGAGCAACCGGTGCCGACAACATGCGGATCGAGACATAGGTTGCCATTGCTTCCTGCGTGGCGGACGTCGGATGCATGAAGGTGGACGAGACGGCTATGATGATCGGCAAGCACAGGATCATCAAGCTGCCAGCCACCACCGCGATAATGATCGCGCGCCAGAAGATTGCCTGTTCTTCCACGGCATCTTCCGCACCTACGGCCTGCGCAACAAGTCCGGTTGTGCCGGAGCGGAGGAAATTGAACAGCGACAGCAGGAAGTCAAATACGAGCGCGCCAATCGCCAGACCGCCGATCAGCTCGGCTTGACCCATTTGGCCGACAACACCCATGTCCACGAGCCCCAGAAGCGGGGTCGTGATCGCGGCAAGCGTCATGGGAATGGCGATCAGCATCACCATTCGGTGCGTTACGTCGAACGGCTTTGTTACGCCACCAACACGTTGCAGCGACTGATCCATTGTGCTTGTCCCGAATGCATTCCCTCTAATCAGGATCATCTACTCTGGAATCAATCGGAACTACAGATAATTCGGCCACCGCATTGTCGCAGCTCCTGACAGCGGACCGTCAGGAGATATGAGACCGTTACAGTCCGAGCATCATGGCCCAATATATATAAGTGGGTTTGTTTTCGGGCGTAGCCCAGGCAAGGCCATAATGCTCAAAAGTCGGATCAAGCATGTTCTTGCGATGGCCGGGAGATTTCATCCATGCATCGAAGACGGCTTGTGTATCCCGCTGTCCCGATGCCACGTTTTCGGCTGCCGGTCCGCGAATCCCCGCCTGACGCAATCGCGCAACGAAACCGTTCCCCCAACCAACACTGTGGCCGATCTTGCCATAACTCGCCATACGTCTGGCCTGATACAGCGCCGCCTGCTCAAGCTTGGAATCCGTCGCCATCAAAGGCAAACCGTTCGCCTTGCGAATAGCGTTGAAAATCGGGGTGGGATCATTGTCTCCGGCAGCCAGCGCCATGTTCAATGGCACTGCTGATACCGCCAGCGCCCCACCGACCAGGACCAAAAAACCACGTCGGTTGAGTGTAAATCCTTGTTTTTGCTGCATTGCCTGTCTGAGCTATCCAATTACCGAATTGAGTTCATTTCCGGTAGCTGAGGATACGGAGCAAAATAAAGGCAGGAATAACGACTGCCGCGCCAAGAATGAAATAATCGACAAAGCCTGCAATCGCTGAAAAGCCCATATTCCAAAGGCGCAGGAAGAAATCGCGAATGCCATAGAAAATATCATAGGGCGTCCAGTGGAACGCACTCATGACCACGCCGACGACCAGCGAGATCAGCACCAGCTTGATCAGGATACGGGCGGGCGTATCGCCAAGAAAACGGTTCACACCATCCGACATGCAAATCTCCTGAGTGGTTTTGGTCAAAGCGACAGATTCATCGCGCAAGAAATAGGCCGTCCGTGCAACCTTCGCAAGTTCCACACGCGTTTATCGCTGTTTGCGGTAATCGCGCGGCGCTTTCTGCTTTTGTCGTGAAAATGAGCGGTTCATGCTGCGCGTATCCGTGAAGCCGCTCGCAACAGCCACTTCCAGCAGTGACAGACCCGTTTCCGACAAAAGTTCCTTGGCCTTTTTCACCCGAAGCTCTTCGCGAACCTCGAATGCCGTTCGCTCTAGGGCGAGTTTGAAACCACGTTCCATCTGGCGGACGGAAATCCCCAGTCGCCGCGCGACGTCAATCATCGGCACCGGATCTTCCAGCGTTTCCTCAAAAATACGGATCGCCTTGCGGATCATTGGCGAGCGCACGCCGTTAAAGCTCAGAGCAGGCTGCTCTGAACGAACAAGCTCATAAGGGATCATGAGGATAGATGCGCTCTTGCGCGCCAGTTCCTCGGAAATTTCGTTCTGTATGATTGAAAGTGCCAGCGACGCCGTACCAAGCCCACCAGCACAGGTGAAATGTCTTCCGCTACGATGAAAAAGGCTGGTCGTATCGGCGGAATAACCGTCGAAAAGCTCCAGAAAATCGTCCCGATGGAACCAGCTGACGCAGCAATTGCGATCCGGCAGCAGATCGGCCTCCGCCAGCAGAAAGGCGGCTGTACAAAGACCTACCACGGTCTTGCCGCGCCTGTCCGCACGCTTGATGAGATCGATCAGTGCCTGCTGCCTTGGCCGATACTGCGCAAGCAGCCCGCCGACAACGGCAACATAATCACAATCATCGAGCTCTCCCATGGGCGCAGTCGGCTCGATTACCATGCCAGAACTGGAGGTTACGGGGTCTCCTGATAGAGTACAAATTTTCCATGCGCAGCGTATCTGGCGGCTCTTGTCGCGATCATCTGCAGCAAGGCGAAAAGGATCGAGGAAAAGGCTAAGTGCACTCAGCGTAAAACCCGGCAATGCAACAATGCCGACCGATAGCCTGCGCTGCGGAGCATCCGTTGCCGCCTGAAGCTTCCTGTCCTGATCCCGTTCAATTCCAGTTGTCACTTAGGTCGCTCTCCTCCACCCGTGATTATATCTGCTTGGAGGAGGCTGATATAGTCAACGAAAATGCTTGGAAAGCTTCAACTGCTGCGCCTGATAGTTGGAGCCGAGATCGACACCGTAAAGCGCGGATGGGCGGTGCAGCATATGCTCGTAAACCAAACGCCCGACGATCTGCCCATGCTCCAGAATGAACGGAACTTCATGGCTGCGGACTTCCAGAACGGCGCGGCTGCCGGTTCCGCCTGCAGCACTATGCCCGAAGCCCGGATCGAAGAAGCCCGCATAATGAACACGGAATTCGCCAACCAGCGGATCGAATGGTGTCATTTCCGCTGCATAGAGCGGTGGAACATGCACGGCCTCACGTGAAACGAGGATATAGAATTCATCCGGATCAAGTACGAGCTCGCGCGCGCCGCGATCATAGATCGGTTCCCAAAAATCGAGAACGTCGTGCGCTGCGCGCTTGTCCACATCGACCACAGCCGTGTGGTGCTTGCCGCGATAGCCGATCAGCCGGTCAGGGCCGCCGGAAAGATCGACCGAAAGAGCGATGCCGCCGCCGGAGATATTCGGCATCTCGGCTGCAACCAGCGTTTCGGCATTATGCAGTGCGGCGAGTTCAGCTTCATCAAGCTGAGCACGCCCTTTACGGAAACGTATCTGCGACAGGCGAGACCCCGTGCGCACGACGATCGGGAATGTGCGCGGGCTGACTTCCAGATAAAGCGGGCCACTATATCCGGCAGGCACCTTGTCGAATTCCTGCGCTCCGTCCACGATGACGCGGGTGAATATATCCAGACGGCCTGTTGAACTTTTCGGGTTTGCCGACGCGGAAAGGTCTGGCGACAACGCCAGTCCTTCGAGGAGCGGAACAATATAGACGCAGCCCGTTTCCAGAACAGCCCCTGCCGTCAGGTCTATCTCGTGCAGCTTCAGTCGTTCCAGCTTTTCGATAACCGGCGTTCCCGGCCCCGGCATGAAGGAGGCGCGGACACGATAAGCCTTCGCACCAAGCCTCAGATCAAGGCTTGCAGGCTGTATCTGATCGGGATCGAGCGGGCGTGGAGACGCCAGCAAACCGCTTTCAAACAGCGCGGAAATATCCGCATCCGCCAGAATCCCAGCATCTTTCTGCATCATCAACCCCACACTCCGTAGCCTAAAGCATGTCGTATTCAAGCGACATGCTTTAATCTCTTGTTTTCACGCATGCCTTTATTCCGAAACTGGTTCCCACTTTCGGGAGACATGCTCTAACCCTTGCTTGACAAAGACCATTGACCGCTGGCGGCGTCAATGCCAAGCCTCGGAACGGCTTGAAACCGGGTTTTCCGCAGGAATCCGAGCATTGATGCGGCGCGAGGGATGCGATTTTCCCAAAATGGGGCGGCTTCGGCATTGACGGCTCTACACAACAGGCATAATGAAAAACTGTTCCGTGGTGATTTGGCCGGCCGGCTTGCAGCCACGTTAAAGAATTCGCTAAAAAAGGCCGCGGTTCGTTACCGGCCTTTTGCGTTTTCGCAAGGCCGGTTTTTTATTGGCCGCCGAGGCTCGATTACCCTGCCCCGGCCGACCAGCTTTCGACAGGTTGGAAAAATGACGACTGAGAATACCCGCAAGTTTCGCCCTGCAACCGAACTCGTGCACGCTGGATCGCTGCGTTCCGGATTTGCCGAAATGTCCGAAGCGATGTTTCTGACGCAGGGCTTCCTTTATCCCAATGCCGAAGCCGCCGAAGCGCGTTTCAAGGGTGAGGACCCGGGTTTCATCTATTCGCGTTATGCCAACCCGACCACCGACATGTTCGAAAAGCGCATGTGCGCGCTGGAAGGCGCTGAAGAAGCCCGTGCAACCGCATCCGGCATGGCGGCGGTCGCAGCCGCCATCCTGTGTCAGGTGCAGGCCGGCGATCACGTGATTTCTGCCCGCGCCGTTTTCGGTTCCTGTCGCTACATCGTTGAGACGATCTTGCCTAAATACGGCGTCGAAATCTCGATCATCGACGGCTCCGATATTGAAAACTGGAAAGCGGCTGTTCGCCCGAACACCAAGGTGATGTTCCTTGAAAGCCCATCCAATCCGACGCTCGAAATCATCGACATTGCTGCCGTCGCACAGGTCGCCAATGAAGCGGGCGCCAAGCTGATCGTTGACAATGTTTTCGCCACACCGCTTTTCCAGAAGCCACTGGAGCTTGGTGCGCATATCGTTGTTTATTCTGCAACAAAACACATTGACGGTCAGGGACGTTGCCTTGGCGGCGTAGTTCTCTCCGACCGTGAATGGGTTGAAAACACCTTGCAGGATTATTTCCGTCATACAGGTCCAGGCCTTAGCCCGTTCAATGCGTGGATCATGCTGAAAGGCCTTGAAACATTGGCAGTGCGTGTACGCCAGCAGACGCTATCGGCGACTGCGGTTGCCGACTTCCTCGCAGGTAAATCGGGCGTGAAGCGCGTGATCTATCCGGGACGGGCCGATCACCCGCAGGCCGACATCATCGCCAAGCAGATGACGGGTGGTTCGACCCTCATTGCTCTTGAGCTGGAAGGTGGCAAGGAGGCAGCGTTCAAGTTCCAGAACGCATTGCAGGTCTTCAGCATCTCCAACAATCTGGGGGACGCAAAAAGCCTTATTACTCACCCGGCAACCACGACGCACAAGAACCTTAGCGACGAGGCGAAAGCTGAACTCGGCATTTCGGACGGCCTCCTGCGAATCTCGCTAGGCCTTGAGGATACCGATGATCTCGTGGAAGACGTGGAAGCAGCCCTCAAGATCGCTCGCTAAGCTGCTATATCTCGATACTGTGGCTTTTAGGCTGCAAACAGAAGCACAAACAATGCAATTGCCGGAACATTTCGGCAATTGCCGCATATTTGCCGCTCCGAATTGTTGACCTCCCCCGCAACTTTAGCGATAGGTGGGGTGAAAAACGGCGTCCTAGAACCGGCGAACCGTTGAATAAACGAGCACCATTGTGATCCGGCTTCGCCAGATTACAGGGTGCCGAGGCCGATGCGAATGTAGGGCGGGTGCACATGTATAGAGCGGTAACGCGAGGGATCGAAGTTTTGGTCGAACCTTTCTATCTGGAAGACCAATCCGAGCCCGACGAAAACCGTTATGTGTGGGGTTATCGTATAACGATTGCCAACAACTCCACGGAAACCGTGCAGCTCCGCTCACGTTACTGGCAAATTACCGATGCGAATGGATATGTCGAGGAAGTGCGCGGCCCTGGCGTGGTCGGCGAGCAACCAACTCTCGAACCGGGCGACTCTTTTCAATATTCATCGGGCTGCCCGTTGACCACCACTTCAGGCGTCATGGTCGGGCGCTATCAGATGCAAGGCAACAGTGGCAGCTTGTTCGAGGTCGATATTCCCGCCTTCTCGCTTGACATGCCGGACCTGCGACCTACACTGAATTGAGGCGTTTCTCACCTTATTTCCCGACGGATTGCATATGAGCAGAACATACAGAAACATTCTGTTCATTGGCATCTTTTGTCTGTACTGGATCACGCTCTCCCCTTTCATTGATCTGCGCAATCCGGATGTTCTTCTCGCTCAGGAAGCGGGAAATGCGATGCAACAGGTGCTTTCGCTGCTGCTCACCGCGCTTAGCCTCGCGGTTCTCTGGCAGAACCGCAATCTGGTCGGTAAAGTGCTGTTTCCGTACCTTGTTATACTGCTGGGATGGCAGTTCATAACGGTAATCCTTTCCACCCAACCAGATCTCTCGTTTCGTCGCTATATTTTCAGTGTCACGGTCGTTATTACCGCTTTAGCCTGGCTGCTTCTGCCGGAGGACGAAAACCATTTCATCCGGCTCATCAAGCCGCTTTCACTGTTCGTATTAGGACTGGCCTATTTCGGCGTGATCTTCTTGCCTGCCGTTTCCATCCACAATCTGGCGGAGGTGCTGGAGTTGACGAATGCCGGCTCGTGGCGCGGACATTTCGCCCATAAGAACATCGCCGGACCAGCAATGGTGGTACTGAGCTGCTACGGCATGTATCTTTGGCGGTCAAAAACCCGGCTCAGCGGGACGCTAATCACCATACTCGCGCTCTTTTTTCTTTACAAAACAAACAACAAGACCTCGATCGGCCTGGTTGTACTGGCCTTTACCCTCGCATATTGCCTTTTGCGAACGCGAAGCTTAGCCGTGAAAGCGCTGATGGTTTATGTCCCTCTTCTGATCACGGCCTATCTGACGTTGGGCACTGTTCTTTTTCCTTCAGCCAAAAGCCTCGTCGAAAGCTTCGCCTCCGATCCCACCTTCACCGGCCGTACTGAGATATGGAAATTCGCTATCAGGCAACTTACGGACCATCCGCTGGTAGGCTATGGCTACGATGCTTTCTGGGGCACCTCGCGGCTGGTGAATGGTGGATACGACATTGAAACATGGGCGGCCCGCGCAGGCCACGCACATAATGCCTATCTCAACATAACGATTACGACGGGTTTCATTGGCTTGGCTGCACTGATCTGGTGGATCGGGATCTGCCCCCTTCTCGATTTCCACCGCGCACAACGATCAGGCAACTCCTCCAGTCTGGCGCTCATGTATCTTCAGATCTGGTTGTTCATAATGTTCTACGCTAATCTGGAGACCCCGTTCTTCGTCGCGCGTGGACCAGTCTGGTTCAGCGTGCTTACAGCGGTCATGGGTTTGCGGCTGCATGCCTGCACCGTACATAAAAAGTCTGCAACGGCAATAAGACAGACCTATCAGCGGGAACCAAACCTCGCATGATTAAAGCGCACAGCGAATAGGAACAAGCGCCAAGACCGGCGCTCGTTTTCAACTCCTACAGACGTTCAAGCAGGAAATATGTCGTCGGCCCGGGTGATACAGACAGGGAGGAAACATTGTTCCAGAGCTGTGCACCTATTGGAGAAGTCCCGTCTCCGGACACGACTTGTGGCTGTACCACCCCGTCGAGATTGATAGGGGAAATTCTCCATGGGCGATCAGTTGGTATTGAGAATTGCACCCACTCGACTTTGATTTCGACAGGCAGTGCCCCATAATTGGAGACGATCTTCTGTTCCGCATCGGAAAAAGTCATGCCGGTATTTCGGGCATTCGTAGCCATGACAATTAAAAGTTTGCTGCTTTGTGCCACGGCTTGTCCGTCAAGCGACGAGACCGCAAACAAGCTCGCGCCGGAAGCACTCCAGACAGTCATTTGACCCAGAGAAATGGGCTGGTTAACCGATGCAAAGGCTACTGCCTCCGTATGCGGCGTAACAACTCTCATCTGCTTTGCAGCTATGTCGAGTCTGATCTCTCCAGTATCGCTGGCATAGATACCGGAAGTCGCTGAGCTGGAATTTCCAGCCGCCAGCACGCCGTTGTTACGCAGGAACGTGATCGCAGCCGCTTCGGAATTTATCTGGCGGGGTGAGCCGACCGATACTGCGCCAGGTGCCAGCGCAACATCTCCTTGTGCGAAACCCGTCATCAAAGACATGATGGTAACGGCGTCCGGTTCCTGTGTGTCCAATCCAACCAGATTACTGACATCCTGTATTTGCGCCACGACCTGATGAACCGCCTTTGCAACATCCCCGCGCCGGAACAGCAATGCCGACAGGGTTTCGCCAGCACGGGCAACGGGATCAAGCGCAGTTCTATAGGGACGGATATATTGTTCGTTGAAGTCGCTACCTCCATAACCAAGGATCAACGCTCCATTACTGTGGCGGCAAAGCACATCCCATCCTTGAAGAGCGGCGTAGGAAGGCATCGCCAGGCCAGCCTCGTACCGAAACTGGTTCCAGAACATATGGTCGTATTCCGTCACCACAAACGGCTTGCCGAAAACGCGTGCCGAGGCCGCAAGACGGAAATATTCCACCGCATTGGCGAGCGAACTCTCCTGCTGTATCTGGCCACCTGGCGACACATTGCCAATCCAGTCGTGATAGGTGTTCATCGCAACGGCTGACTGATTGCCACGCGTCAGGGCAGGCTGGATACCTGTCCAATTGTTGTAGGGTGCCACGACGCCCTTGAAGCCCATGGCCCGAATGCAGTCGCCCATCTTCTCCATGGTGCGTGTTTCGATATCCACGAGGAAACGGGCAAAATCTCGCAGTCGAACCGAGCTGGCATAGCGATTTGCAGGCAAGACGACGGTGCTGTTCTCCAGGTTCTCGTTCGGTGCCAGCTCGCCACCCCACGCATTAGCCAGACCAGCCGTCGTACTGTAGCGTTCGCGAAGCCATTGGTTGAAAGGCATCAACAATTCGGTCAAAGCCTGTAGATCGCCGTCGGCATAAATCCACGAGTTGAACGACAAGCCATTTTCGTTGAATGGCACAACGACCGCCATTGCCGGGTCCTCAAAAGGCACAAGCCCAGTGTAAGGATTAACCGTGCCGAATATATCGACCTGAAAGCGCAACCAGTGGCCAAAAGACGCATTTTCAACATGCGTCTTCAGCTTCAACCTGCCTTCAATTCCCCAGCGGTCCGTTATGCTGCCCAACGCTCCAGCATTGGATGTGAGGCCATCTACGATCCAGTAGATACCATTCTGCTTCAATACGGCCATGAAGTAGCGGAACCGATCAAGAATATCCTGTCGGTATCCGAATTCCTGAAGTTGTCCGTCCATCAAAGCAATGTCGAGAAAATGAAATCGGACACTGTTATATCCATGGCGGCGCAACTGGACGGCCATCTTATCAGCCGTCGCGTTGTCGGGAATGCTGCCGATGGTGCCACACAACAGCCGATATGGAACGGACGGATCGCTTCGCAATGCGATGTGACCGTCCGGATTAACGATGAGCCGTCGCTCTTCGTTAATCGCCGGATTCGATAGAACCGTCGAAAAATCGAGCGGACTGCCAGCCGCAATCTCGAGATTCTGCTGGGTAACTGGTAACCAAATGTCAGGCATATCGTATCTCCACAGTTGACCTGTGAAGATTAACAGCCCACCCTACAATGGGGATAAATTCCTAATCTAAAAATTCATTCGCCCATTACTTCTCGAACTCCGCCGAATCGAACTCATAACGTTTCGAGCAGAATTCACAGGTCACGGAAATCTTGCCACTGTCTGCGCTTTCCGCAATTTCCTCGGCTGTGAAACCTGACAGCACACCGGAAATCTTTTCACGCGAGCACGAGCACTCGTCCAGCACAGGCACAGAGTCGAACACACGCACACCACGCTCATGGAACAGGCGATAAAGCAGGCGTTCTGAACCGACTTGCGGGTCCGTCAGTTCCGAACTTTCAATCGTGCCGACCAGCGAGCGGGCTTCGTCCCATGCGTCGTCTTCCGGATGAAAGGCGACTTCGGCTTCATCCTCATCACCACCTGGCAGATCGGGGATACGTGCGCGTAGTTCGGATTCCGGCAGAAACTGGATAATCAGTCCGCCAGCACGCCACTGCTCGACAGGCTTTCCATCGGCACCGCGCTCGACAAGCTTGGCAACACTCAATTTCAGGTCGGTCGGTATCTGTTCCGACTGACGGAAATAAGTCGTGGCGATTTCTTCCAGTGTCGAACCATCAAGCGCAACAATGCCCTGATAACGCTGAGTGTAAGCACCCTGATCCACGGTAAAGGCAAGTGTGCCCCGCCCGAGCAATTCCTCCGGCTTCGTCTTGTGAGCGGCAACCGCCTCGTGCAAGCGCTCCGCATCGAAACGTGCATAGGCGCGGACCGAACGCGGGGTGCGGAAATCAACCACCAGCATATCGACGGGACCGTCGGACTGCGTCTGGAAGATGAACTTACCCTCGAATTTGAGTGAAGTGCCCAGCAAAACGGTCAGAACCGTTGCTTCCGCCAGCAGGCGAGCGACTTCTTCCGGATAGTTGTGGCGTTTCAGTATGCCGTCGATGCTCGCGCCAAGCTGAACCGCGCGACCACGCACGTCGAGACCTTCCACCTGAAAGGGCACCACGGCGTCATCACCTGCGAAGTCGAAATCGCCCAGATTGACATGGATGTTTTCGACTTCTGTATGCTCGTTGCTGGTCTTGTCAGCCAAATTATGCTCCCAGATCGCGGCTTTGCAGGCACCAGGCCAGAATGGCTTTCTGGGCATGGAGCCTGTTTTCCGCTTCATCGAATACAACCGATTGCGGTCCATCGATCACTTCATCCGTCACTTCCTCGCCGCGATGGGCAGGCAGGCAGTGCATGAAAAGCGCCTTTGGGTCAGCTTGTGCCATCAGTCGCGCATTGACCTGATAGGGCATGAAAACGTTGTGGCCGCGAGCATGATCTTCCTGCCCCATTGAAACCCACGTATCGGTCACGATGCAATCCACACCGTTGGCCGCCTTTTCCGGATCGATGGTAGACATGATGCTCGCGCCGTTGGCTTTCGCCCAATCGACATATTGCGACTTGGGTTCGCTGCCTTCCGGCGTTGCGATATTGACGTTGAAATCAAAACGCGCCGCAGCTTCGACCAGCGAGTGGAGGACGTTGTTGCCATCCCCCATCCAGGCAAAGGTCTTGCCTTTGATCGGGCCGCGATGTTCCTCATATGTAAGAACGTCAGCCATGATTTGACAAGGGTGTGTATCGTCCGTCAGCGCATTGATAACCGGAACGGTCGCATATTCGGCAAGTTCCAGCATGCGTTCATGCGAGGTAGTGCGGATCATGATCGCATCGACATAGCGCGACAGGACCTTTGCCGTGTCGGCGATGGTTTCGCTGCGTCCGAGCTGCATTTCCGAACCGGTCAGCATAATCGTCTCGCCGCCGAGCTGGCGCATGCCCACATCGAACGACACACGTGTGCGCGTGGATGGCTTTTCGAAAATCATCGCAAGCACCTTGCCTGCGAAAGGTCGTTCGATTTCGCCCGCCTTCAGGCGCGCCTTGCGTGCCTTAGCGTCTTCCATGATTGCGCGAAGCTCCGACGCAGGAACGGCAGAGAGGTCGATAAAGTGTTTAATCCCGTTATCGCTAGCCATAATATCACGCCGTCTTGCTGATCGGATTTGCAGTTGCGAGCCGTTCGACCGCCGCTTCGATGCGCTTCAGCGCTTCGCGCGCTTCTTCGGGCGTCGTAACCAGTGGCGGAAGCAGACGAACAACATTATCGCCAGCGCCCACGCTGAGGAAATGCTCGTCACGAAGGGCCTGAATGAGGCTGGTATTCGGCACCACGCATTTGATACCGATCAGCAGGCCGCGACCACGGATTTCCGAAACGACGCCCGGGTAGCGGTCAACGATGGAAGCAAGCCCCTGCTTCATGACCAGAGCGGTTGCCTGAACATTTTCGAGGAAGCCGTCAGCCAGAACAACATCAAGCACGGCGTTGCCGACGGCCATGGCCAGCGGATTGCCGCCATAGGTCGTACCGTGCACGCCTGCCGTCATGCCCTTGGCAGCTTCTGCGGTCGCAAGGCAGGCACCCATAGGGAAACCGCCGCCAATGCCCTTGGCCACAGCCATGATGTCAGGCTTGATACCGGCCCATTCATGCGCAAAAAGCTTGCCCGTGCGGCCAACGCCGGTCTGCACTTCGTCGAGGATCAGCAAGAGGCCTTTTTCGTCGCAGAGCTGGCGCAGCATGCGCATGAATTCTTCAGGGAAGCCGCGCAGACCGCCTTCACCCTGCACGGGCTCAAGCAGGATCGCTGCTGTCTCGTCGGTGATAGCGGCACGCAACGCCGCTTCATCGCCGAACGGAACCTGATCGAAACCATCGACCTTCGGACCGAAACCCTCAAGATACTTGGCCTGACCGCCAGCAGCAATTGTGGCCAGCGTGCGGCCATGGAAAGCGCCTTCAAAGGTCACGACGCGGAAACGTTCCGGATGGCCGCTTACATATTGATAGCGCCGTGCGGTCTTGATCGCGCATTCAAGGGCTTCAGCACCGGAGTTGGTGAAGAACACCTTGTCAGCGAAAGTGCTCTCGACAAGACGCCGTCCGAGCTTTTCCTGCGCCGGAATTTCATACACATTCGAAAGATGCCACAGTTTTTCCGCCTGGCTCTTCAGCGTTTCCACCAGATGCGGATGCGAATGACCAAGCGAATTCACAGCAATACCAGCTGCAAAATCGAGATAGCGGTCGCCGTCTTCGGTAATAAGCCAGATGCCTTCACCTCGCTCGAAGCGCAGAGCCGCACGATTATAGGTGTCGTAAAGCGGTTGCACGGTCGTCGCGTCGGTCATAGCGTCAGGCCTCCAAAGCCCTTTTAGCAGCTTACCCGGCAGCACCGGCAAAGCTGTGTTTCCCATAAACAGTCCTCAAGCGCCCGAAACGGTTCCCACCCTTCAAAAAGCGCCGATATTCCATCCCCAACTGCCAAAAAGTATAATGAGACATGAGAGGAATGGCCCAGAAAACTCATGCTTCTCGCCTGAGCATCCGGCAGAAATAAAAAACCGCCCCCAGGGCGGCATATTTATCTCGCGCGTATATTGGCGTTCATAGAAAAAATGTCAATCAAAGCAAACACGGTTTAAAGGCCATCCTTCAGCATGAGTTCATGCATTTTCGCGTTCTTGTAACAATCGCCCGTCGAAGGTGACTTTACGCGCGCGTCCACACTCTATAGAGAAAGGCCTCTCCTCGGCTGAGGCTGCCAGACGGCAGGTCCGCTCCGCAAGTTCGCGATGTTCCATCCTGAAACAATCCGGGTTTTCAGTTCAGGAGCAATTGCGAGCAAAATTTCGGCGCGGACCAAAGAAAAACCGTCTTTGACACCCAAGTTGGGGAAAACCATAAAAATGGAATCTGCCTGACAAGGCTATCCCTTGTCATGGAGTCGTTGGATATTGTAGTTTCTTTTTAGAGATTAAAGCTACATTTCGTGCGGCGGACCTAGTCACCCGGATAGATATGGTGTTTGCGCTTGGAGTAATCCGAGAACACTGGTGGATTCCGGATAACGAAAATGATTGGAGCCCAGGGCGATGAACTGGACAGACGAACGCGTCGAACTACTGAAGAAACTGTGGAGCGAAGGCTTGAGCGCAAGCCAGATCGCAGCGCAGCTTGGCGGCGTGAGCCGTAATGCAGTGATCGGCAAAGTGCACCGTTTGAAGCTTTCAGGCCGTGGCAAGACCACGACCGCTGCTCCGCGCAGCAAGAAGGTCAATACGGTTGCCGCAGCGCCACGTCCTGCAGCACAACATTCAACCGGCGTGCATACGACGACGATGCGCACGGCTACGGTCACCAAGACGGTTGGCGCCACTGCCCTTCAGATGGACTACGCCGTAGACGTCGTTGCGGAAACCGTGGTGAAGCCCGCTTCTGATGTGGTGGTGCCGATTTCGCGTCGTCTTTCGCTGCTGCAACTGAGCGAGCGCACCTGCAAATGGCCGATCGGCGATCCGCTGAACGAAGATTTCCATTTCTGCGGACATGAATCGGGTGAATCCAGCCCATATTGCAAGTATCATTCGCGCATGGCCTTTCAGCCGACTGCGGAACGCCGCCGGGCTCGTTGATACGCGCATAAGATTTGAGACAAATGGCCCCGGAGCGCAAAACTCCGGGGCCATTTGTGTTAGAGCGCATCCCGAAAAGTGTGAAACGGTTTTCGGATATGATGCGCGTTAAAACAAACAGTTAGAGCGTCGATCTGATTCAATCAGATCGACGCTCTAATAGGCAGCATTTATTTCAAAATGGATGTGTAAACGTCCAGCGTACGGTCGGCGATCCCGGTCCAGCTATAATCGCGCGCAATCCAGTCAATCATTTCCTGCGACTGCTCGCTAGTCAGCGGCAGATCGATCTTCTGCCGCAGCGCATCCTTCAATGCATCGACATCGCCAAGCGGAAAATAACTCTCCTTCGCAAGCCCCACTTCAACATTAGCGGTAATATCGCTTGCGAGCACGTTCAAGCCATACCCCATCGCCTCCAGAAGCGCGATCGGCATACCTTCATGGCTGGATGGCAGGACGAACAATGAGGCCTGACTGAACAAGGCTGACAGTTCCTCCCCCTGAAGCGCGCCTGTCAGAACGACACCCGGCACAGCTTCAGCTCTTGCGCGAACCGTTCCGGCATATTCGGCCGTGTATTCCGCCGACCCGATAAGAGCCAGTTTCAAAGAAGGATCGGACAGCTTTTCGAAAGCCTCGATGAGATCAAGCTGGCGTTTTTCCGGAACAATTCGCGCGACGAGAGCGATATACCGCTCGGGGGACAGGCCATGCTTCTCCAGCCACGCCTTGTCGCGGCAGGCAGGACGAAGTGTGACGCCATTCGGGATGAAAGTGATCGGCACATTGTAATGCTGTTGCATGGTTTGCGCGATGTCGTTGGACACTGCGATACGCGCATTTGCAAAGCGCATTCCGCACCATTCGCCAAGCTTCAGCATCGTACGCGCCAGACGCCCCCACTTCTGACGATTATAGTCAAAACCGTGATGCGTCACGACCGTACGCAAGCCCAGCAGACGCGCCAGCGGAACGGCGAGAGCCGGGCCGATTGCATGAATATGCAGAACGTCCGGACGTTTGAAACCCGCCCGCAACACGCCCAATACCGTATGGACAATCGCCTCGAACTTCATGGAAGTCGGAGCCCAGATCGGTGTAACTTGCACCCCTTCCCAGACATAAGGCTGTTTCTTTTCCAGATAAGGACGGCGCCCGATGACCTCGACGTCCCATCCTTTCGTCACGTAGAGCCGAGCCAGCTCCTCGACATGTTTTTCCACCCCGCCCTGTACGTTTGGGACTCCGCGCAGGCCAAGCATCATGACGCGAGGTCGTTTGTCGTTTCGGACCATCAAAGCGCCCCCAACTCGGCATAAAGTTCCAATGTCCGATTTCTGTATGCCTGCGGAGAGAATTCGTTACCGGCCCAGACCCGCCCTACATTTCCCATCTTGCGCCGGAACTGCTGAGATAATCCCGCGAAATCGCCAAGAACGCGGGCGAGGTCATCGACATCACCTGCACGCGAAACCATTCCAGTCTCGCCTTCGATAATCATTTCGGGAATTCCACCAATGTCCGCGCCGATCACCGGCACCCCAAGTGCATAGGCTTCCAGAATGCTGATCGGGGCATTTTCATACCATTCAGACGGCAAAACGAGCGCCTTCGCTTCGCCGATGAGCCGATGCAACCGCTCGCCCGAGACATAGCCTGCGAATGTAACGTCGCTCCCCGTCTCAATTGCAAGTGCCTTCAATGATTGCTCTTCAGGGCCTGTGCCTGCAATGACGAGTTTCTGACCCGCAATGGCCACTGCACGAATGAGGGTACTGATCCCCTTTTCGGGTGCCAGTCTTCCGACATAGGCGAAATAATCACCCTCATCCGAATAGGGTTTCAGATCGTCGGTATGGGCGAAATTGGGAATGTAGACCAGCTTCTCTTCCGGCCAGCCCCATTCGGCTAGCTTCGCTATATAAAAGCGGCTTGGCACGACGATGCGGTCAAGTGTATTGCGGTAAAGGCCGAGCATGCGATGGATTGCGGTTTCAACCAAAACCAGTCCACTAAGAGCGGTTGAATCCTTGATGCATTTGTGAAGCGCCACATTGTAGATGCGCCCGCCCTTGCAACGTTCACAGATCTGGTTATGTGACAACATCTTATAGGCCGGACATGCCAGTTTCAGATCATGCGCCGTCATAACCGTCGGCACACCAGCTTGCTTCAGTACCGGAAAAATCGACGGCGACAAATGATGATAGATATTGTGTGCATGCGCCACATTCGGGCGAAAGCGTTCGATCAACGCTTTAATCCGGTCGCGCGCTTCCCATGAATAGATGATCTTGCCCGCCTGCACGACTTTGGTGAGCGGGCTGCTTTCCCGGCCATACTCAATTTCCGAAACGAAATAGGAAGACCAGTCGGATGCAAAATTATCTGGATGCTGCATCGCGAAAGGGGCTGTTTGCCAGCCGATCTCAGAAAACAGTTTTATATGGTCGAGAAAAACGGTTTCGGCGCCACCGCGCCGATAAAAGTAGTTGTTGATCGCCAGCAGGCGATGTTCTTTATCATTTACATGCGTCAAGAAGCACCTCGTTGCGCGCCAAGGCGCGCCACGGCCTCGCGAACAGAAAGAACAGTCGCTCCACTTCTCACCGCGTGAGATACGAGGCGTTCAAATGTCTCAGGCTTGCACCCGAATTCGGTCGGCGTATCGCTAACATCGTGGGTGTAGAAAACGAGCCAGCCGGGATTGGCATTCAGATCATCGATCCAGCGGGTCTGGCGCGCAGCATTGTCATCCGGCTGCCTGATTTCAACGGCCTGCAGAAAGGCAAGGTCGATCATGCCGCGATTGATGCGATTGCCACCGCCGCGACATGTTGCGAAACGATCAGCAAAAAGCCGACGCGACATCATGGAAGATGCGCAATATGGATAGGCGAAATTGCGCGGTTCCTCACGATCTGGCTCGAATGCATCGAGATAGGCAGTATTGCGATCAAGGTCGGACACTATTTCCTGAGCGCCGAAGTAAGGAACTTTGAGATGGTTATAGGTATGGCACCCTAATTCGTGCCCACGCTCGACCAGCTTCCTGCACCCCTCCTGCGTGATCAGGTTCCTTTTGGCTTCTTTCGTGCCAACCATATTCCCGGCAATATAGAAAGTGCCATGGACCCCGTACTTGTCGAGAATAGTAGCCCCGGCGCTTTCCGCCGTATCAGGCACATCATCGAATGTGAAAGTGATGATCCGCTCGTTCTTCGGCAGGCAGAACGGGCGCAGCGGAAACCGACGACTGATACTATCGTTCAGCCGAATGGCATACCATTCCAGACGACTGCGTGCCCTCTCGAGACTATCCATTTCCACCAGTGCCCCAACTCCCCCAAATGCCGCTTCAGTCAAGACTTGCCTTTGCCTGCAAGCGCGTTCCGAAGACAGCAATCATTATACAAAACCACAATGCCCCACCATTCTGGAAGAACGTATTTTTCATACAAGACATGTATAATCCGTAAAGCCAAAGGCGAATATGAAGGAGCGTTAATATAGGGTCGTCATCTGTGCTTTCCGCTTCCTTAATATATCGATGCGGAAAGGCCGTTACCCAGATAAGTGTCAGAATTAAACCGATAACACCAGCATTGATCATCATATTCAAAAAAGAATTATGCGGATTGAAGGCCGCGACGTTTCGGTGCGCGCAATAACTATGCCCCGCACCGGCCAATATGGGCTCTAAGGCATCAGTACTCCGATGAATCGCGCCGGTGACAACGTCAATATCTGGATAGAGACTTGGGCTTATCCAGATGAATGAGAACATACAGAAAAATCGCACGCCCGACGGCTGGCGACTATATCTCCTCACATTAGAGCGCATCCCGAAAAGTGTGAAACGGCTTTCGGAACAAGATGCGTGTCAAAACAAACAGCTAGAGCGCCGATCTGATTCAATCAGATCGGCGCTCTAATGAACCGATAAGTGCGGTCAAGTCAGGCTAGATTTTCGCGATTTCTGCGCCATGCGCCAAGATAGCCCAAACCGAGTACGAGAACGACACCAAGCCCCATCCCGGCAATGCCGCCCGCAGCCCCCAACACCACGGTCTTGGGTGGCCAGCTTCGACCAATCGGAGGAATGGCCGTCGAAATGATCCGAATGTTGGTGGCATCGAGCTGCTGGCGCTGACTGGTCTCCGAAGAGCGGGTCAGGAATGTGTTGTAGATCGCTACTTTGGCTGCCATGTCACGTTCAAGGTCCGAAAGCTGAACTTGCGCATCATTGTCGAGTGCGACAGCGGAACGTGCGGAAGCTGCCTGCGCATTCAGAGCCGCAACGACAGCATTTGCCTGATCGAGATCAACCTTGGCCGATTGCAGGATACGTGCCCGCTCCTGCGCCATCTGCTGTTCCAGACCGGCAAGCTGGCGTTCCGTATTTATCAGTTCCGGATAACGCGGCCCGTAGGTCATGGCCAGAGCATCGTAGCGCTGCTTCAGCGATGCATATTGTCCACGCAAATTCGTCATCGTGGACGACTGTAAAGTACTTGCCGGACTGACGGTACTGCCTGTGTCCCTCGTCAGTTCTTCATAACGCGTGCTTGCCTCGGCAAGCCGCGCCTTGGCATCGACCAGTTTGGAATTGATCTGCGTCATCGACTGGGTGCTGACGAGTTCGCCACCCGCGGTCTGCAGACCATGTGCCCTGCGGAACGCAGCAACCTTTTCTTCCGCTTCAGTTGCAGCCTTCTGCAACGAGGCCAAACGTTCGGACAGAGCCGAAGCAGCGCGTCCTGCACCGTCGGCATCCGCCTGTGCAATTTCTTCCTGAAAGGCATTGGCCAGAGAATCTGCAACTTTTACCGATTTCTCGGGATTATCGGTCCAGACCGCAATCGTAACCAGATATGATCGTTCAGGACGCGCAACCGTAATTCGCTGCGACAATGCGCGAACCGCAGTCAGCGTATCGTCTTTCGGCCCCACCGGTTTGCTGAGCCCCAACATGGCCCGAAGATCAAAAGCCGGCGGCGGGGGAACAAACTCCTCATCCTCATTCAGCTTCAAATCCGTCACAACCCGCCGCAGGACGTTGCCGGAGGTCAGGATGCGCATCTTGCTTTCAATGTCGAGAATCTGGCTGTCGGCCTGAAGGCTCTGGGCATAGACATCATTGGGCAGCAATTGAAGCCCGGATGGTGGAACCAGCAAATCGGTATAGGCTGTATAGCGTGGCTTTGCCGTCATGCCGTAAGCAAGCCCCGCCAAACCGCCGATTATCGCCAGCGCTGCGATCAAAATCCAACGCGCACGCATCCAGGCAAGCGCCTCGAACAGGTCAAGTTCAGGCAGCATCAGCCCCTTGTTTGCGGTGGCGCTTGTCTCAGTGATCTTTTCTTCTTCGTAGACGATATGCGTTTCGCTGCGAACGGCACGCAGCCGGTCGTCGACAGGAACCAGACTTTCACTGGCGGTCTCCGTTACCCGTGCCTTCGAAGCGAGGTCGCGCAAGGTGTACATTAGTCGCCCCTAAAGTTCACTCGATAGCGCAAACATGGCGCTACTGTTTTCCTTAGACTTAAAGATTAAAAAATTCGGTTAATGAAAGGCAATCATCTGCAAGAGTGTCACTAAAATGCAAATGAAGGTCATTTACTCATGCAGTTTCTGATAAATTTCACGCAACATGCTTGGCACCTCATGTTCTTCGGGATTAAGAGGAAATGAAGCATGTGCCTCACCACCGGAAACTTTACGGAAAATAATCCGGTTCTCTGCCATAATATTCTCTTGAAATTCCAAGCGTCTTTCATCCTCCCAGAAGCACGCTGGGCCCGAGCAGCCCGAAAATTCGGTATGGAAACTTGAAACGCCATTGGTCGACATTACTGTCCTACGCAGCTTCTAGCGGCAGCCTCTTTGCGGCAAACATCGCGCAGCTTTTTACATTCGCTATTCTGGCGCGCTATCTCGGCTCTCACGAGTTTGGTCTGTTCGTGACTGTCATGGCGGTAACCAGCATCGCCACCTTCATCTGCGGCCTTGGCGGAGCGGAATGTCTCGTCCGTCGTGTGGCGCAGGATCGGGCGATTTATCCGGCAATGCTCGGTCACAATCTCATTTTGATCGCAATAACCGGCGTCATCCTCGTCGCCGCTGGACTGCTGATTTTGCCGTTCTGGCTGAGCAGCACTCCTGAATTTTCCGGAAATCTGGTTGGGCTGTTCCTGCTGCTTGTCACGAATATTGTACTGGTGCGCCTAATCCTGCTGGTCGAGCAGATTTACATCGCACATACCGACTTCATATCCGCCAATCTTTCCGTGGTCGGGTTTGCTATTGCGCGCACCATTGCCGCTGCCATCGCGTGCCTTGTATTCGGTGTCTCCACTGTTGTCGGATGGGCCTATTGGCAGTTCGGTGTCCATGTATTGGTTGCCGTGGTTTATGCCTTGTTTCTGCGTAGGCTCGGTCGGCCACAATATACAATCGTGCGCGACGAACTGCGGCTTGGCGTGATGTTCGCATCGCAATTCATCTTCAAGGCAGTGCGCCAGAATGCCGACCTTCTGCTGCTCGGGACATTGATGCCGCCAAGCGTTGTCGGCAGCTACGGTGTTACGCGCCGCATCATCGACAGCAGCACATTGACCGTCGAGGCGATGAACCGTCTCGTCTACCCGCATCTGGCTCGTGCCAGCGCAAACGGCATCCATCATGCTCTACCGATCACAATGCGTCTGCTCGGCGCTGCATTCGCCATAGGCATATTCACCTCGCTCGCCGTCTTTATCATTGCGCCGTATTTACCCTATCTGTTCGGCAGTGAATATGACACGCTGGTTTCCTTCTGCCGAACGCTTTGCTGGATTACCGTGTTTGTTGCACTGTGGTCGATAGCGGTCGATCTTCTGGGGGCTGCGAGCCAACACAGCTATCGCACGGCGGTCCTGAACACAGGCAATATTCTAGGCGCACCGCTTCTGGCGCTGGCCACCTGGTACGCACCTATTACAGGAACTTTCGCAGCCATTTACGTAATTGAAATCAGTATCGTGTTGGCATCATGGGGATGCGTTATCTACCTCGTTCGCCGGAGTCGTGACGCAGAAGAGAAAAAAGGCGGTTTCAAGCAAGCGGGGGCTTAGATGACGCATATCTCTACACCAGCAAGTGATATCAAGTCGCGACGTGTTCGCGCGATGCATATTGATGATATTCCTGCGGTCCGCACGCTGTTCCAGCGAGTTTTTCGTCCACACTCAAAGTCATGCGACAAGACTTTCGATCAGTATTTTCAGAAGTTCTTTTTTGAAAACCCCTACTACGACCCTGCGATTGGTAGCGTGATTCATGAGGACGAACACGGTGAGATCGATAGCGCGATCTCGGTCCTGCCCATTCCGTATAGGGTCAATGGCCAATCGATCATGGGGCGATTGCTTTGCGCTTTCATGATGAAGCCGGAAATGTCGCCGCGCGGTGCCGCCGAACTGACACTCACTTTGCGTCCAAGTGAAAAGATACTCAACTTCACCGACAGTGCAGCGCCGGTAAGCCTCAAACATTCCGAAGCGATCGGGGGAATCACACTCAGCACACATGGGCTTGGATGGACACGCGTATTCCAAGCTGCCAGCTATGTGGCCAGTTACGTTGCCGAACGGCGTCCGATCCTCGGCGGATGGGCTACCAGTTCAGTGGGCAAAATGCTCAACCCGCTTTTCCCCATTCCTGCGATCACGAGGGCCGCCAAGCCCCGGGCGAATGTGACGGAAATTGCGCAAGAAGAAGCGATATCTCTGGTTCCCGGTTACCTGCAAAACTATTCGGCCCATCCAGATTGGACAGAAAGCGACATCAACTGGCTGTTCCTGATGGCGTCAGACAATCTGGCTGCCGGTACCTTGCGGTTCTGTGCGATCAACGACCGCACCGGCAGTCCAAGCGGCTTTTTTTGTTATTACGTCCGCTCCAATGGCATTGCCGAAGTTCTCAACATCCTCGCAAAAGCCGGAATGGAAAAACATGCCGTCGATGCGATGCTACTCCACCTGCAGGATGAGGGGCATATCGCAGCACAAGGCAGAGTTGACCCGCGTTTTCTCAACGCACTTTCACAGCAGTCGATCATGTTCTTTCGCTTGAAAGCCAATGTCTGTGTGGCCACAGCAAATGCTGATATGCTGAACGCCGTTCAGCGTAATGATATCTTTATTGGCGGGCTTGCCGGCGAAAGCTGGAGCAGACTGTCCACGGACTTCTATTGAGCTGCAAGCTTCCGTTCAAGAAGGAAGAACGTCGTCGGCCCCGCTTTGCCAGCTCCATTATCCAGCCGGAAAGCAATGGGGCCAGACCCGGCAGCAATCTTTTCATGAATCTTTCCATCAAGACCGACCGGCGAAATTGTCCACGAAACCGTGTCTTGTGCCAGATTTACGTCCACTCGATTGCGTAGCAAAGTGACCGGCAGTCGCCCCCAATCCTCTATGATTTTCTCTGCCTTGTCGCGGAAACGCATATCGCTATTGCGAGCGTCGCTCGCGAAAATTATCAGCAGCTTTTCGCTATCCTTCAGCAGTTTCTCGTCTATTGCCGAAACAGCGAACAGCCCCCGCTCCTCGGCATTGCCGAGGGACAGCTCATTCAAAGTCAGGTGATCTTTCAGTTCGGCAAAAGCAACGGCCTCGGTCTTCGGCGTAACGACCTGCATCCGCAGCTTGTTGCGGTCGAGCCGGATTTGACCCGTAGTACTTTCAAACAAGCCCTGCGAAGGGTTGGTTATGTTGTCATCTGCAAGAAGTCCTGCCGCTTTCAGACGTTGCAACACGTTATCGAGTGATACATTTCGATAATCGACCGCGACTTTTTTTTGCAAGCCTTGCGGCCAAGCCAGTTCTTTCGTGGCAAGACCAACCCCGCCCACAAGTGCTAACGGCTTGAGCCGGGCCGGTTCTCGAAACTCAAGCGATTCACCAAGGCTCGCCTTGCCTTGCATCATGAATGGTAGATTGAAATCTGCAGTTTCTACGTCACCGCGACGAAACAGAAGTGATGCCAGCGTTTCGCCTGCACGCGCTACAGGATCGACGGCAAAAGTGTAGGGAACGATACGCTGACGGAATGGGGCGGCCTCATCAAACGCAAGCGTTAACGGTCCTTGCCCATGACGGCAGATGCCGTCCCAGCCCTGCAATGCGGCATAGGCTGGAAACACCAGACCCGCCTCATATCGATAACGGCTCCAGAACAGATGCTCGTATTCGGTCACAAGAAACGGTCGACCGAGCCAGCGCCCGACAGCGATTTCACTGACATAGGAAGCAGTGTCGCCAATCGAACTCGTATGCCTGATTTCCGTTCCGGGGTTGAGAGTTCCGATCCAGTCTTGATAGGTGTTGGCGACCACAGCTTTCTGGTTTTGTCTTGAAAGAGCGGTTTGGACGGTGAACAAGTTGTTATAGGAGGCGATGAGACCGCGATAGCCAAGATCGCGTAGCGCCTGCTCCATCCGTTGCGCCAGCGAACGTTCGCTCTCAACGACGAAAGCCTGAAAATCTCGCAGCCGTCTCCCTCCACCACTACGGCTTACGGGCAGTTGGACGGTCTGTTGTTCCAGATTTTCATCGGGTGCCAACCCGCCCCAGGCTCGGGACAAGGTGGAACTATCCGCATAATGCTTTTTCAGAAATGCATTGAACGCGGGACGATAGCCCGGCCAAAATGTTGTACCGTCGTCGTGCTCGTGCACAAAGCTTGTAAACTCGATGCCATTTTCGTTAAACGGAATGACCAGTGCGAGCGCGGGATCCTGTAAAGGTGCAAGGCCTGTATAGGGATTGACTGTGGCGTAGACCTCTTTCTGGAAGCGCAACCAGTGATCGAATGCTGCATCGTCCACATAGGTTCGGCGCTTCACATTTCCTTCTGGACCCCAGCGGTCAATGTCCTTTCCGCCCAAAGCGCCACTTTCAGAGGTAAGCCCGTCAATGATCCAGTAGATGCCTTCGCGTTTGAGCGCCGCCATAAGGTAGCGCATCCGGTCGAGAGCATCAGGTCGGAAATCGAAATCGCCTGCCTGCTCAAGCATCAGATCGGCATCAACGAAATGGAAACGAGCTATATTGTAGCCATGCAGACGAAGCTGTCGCACATATCGATCAATGAAGGCATGATCTACCACGCCGGATGATGGAGGCCCCCAGGCAATCGCCGCGCATTGCAGTCGCATCGCCTGGTCAGGCGTGTCTGCCTGCGCGAAACGTCCGTCGGCATTTGCGACTAAACGATTTTTCTCTTCAATCGGGATGTTTGTCAGAAATCCCGAAAAATCGAGTGGGCTTCCTGAGGAAATTTCGAGATTGTTTTCTTTGACCGGAAGCCATTCCTCGGCAACGGCACCGGACATTGCGAGGGCCAGAAGTGAAACGGATATGGCCAGTCGCGGGGTTCTCATCAAGGCTCTCTTATAACCTTGCTTTCAATCCAGTCTGTAGGCTTGCGGCGCGGCTGAAAAAAGCCGAGCGGTAGGGCTGCTGCGTGGAATATCCATGCCACCACCGCATAGACACCAAGCTCTATACTACGCGACCGGACCGACATTGCCACAAATGGAACCACGGCAATTACCGCGGCTGTCAGAATTGCCAGCGGCCATCCCGGCAGAAAAACAAGAGCTGCTATGATTGCCAGCCACCAAAGATAGACTGCACCCCAAAGCCGTAGTTCCGGCAGTTCACGGAACAGATTTTTCTGATGCGGTTGCCCTATCGCAGCGCGCAACACCTCACCGGTTCCACGCAGATATTTGCTTTTCCAGCGGCGAACCAGAAGCTTGTAGGCGTTCATCGTATAGCCAAAATGCTGCACAAAAGGCCGATCCAGGCGATAGAGCTTCCAGCCATTGCTGCGCAGGCGGACACCCGCATCAAACTCTTCATGGCCATGAAGATTGCGGTCTGAAAAATATCCCGCCTGCTCAATCGCGCTGCGCCTGTAAAGTCCGCCGCCATTCATGCGGTCGATATCACCTGTTCGCGCTTCCGGCGAATGCCGCTTCGCACGACGCTGGAACTCCAGGCTTTCCAGAATCTGGTCCACGACATGACCAGTCACGCCACCGACATCCGGGTGCTTGTCGAGATAATCGAGCGCTGCCGGCAAAAAATCCGGCTCGATTATCATGTCGCCATCGATCAGACAGATATAGGGCTGTGTTGAATACTGAAAGCCCAGTTGCGGGCCGAGACCGCAGCTGGCTTGCGCGGGGGGCTCGATCTGCACGACCTTGATCGGATAGGTTCGCGCGATTTCTATCGTGCGATCTTTAGACCCGCTATCCGCTACGATAACTTCCACCTTTCCGCCAGGCAAAGCCCTCAAGGCGCTCTCCACAGCCTCGGCGATACGCTTTTCCTCGTTCAAAGTCTTGATGATAATCGAAACAGACATCGTTGCCCTATTTGCGAGAAAGCACATGCGAAGCGATCAATTGGCAGAAGTTAGTCAAGCTAGTGGATTGAATTTGACGTTCGAATCCCGACTGAATGAGACGCTGTTTCAAACGTCAAATTCGCAAAATCCACTAGATACATAAAGTTACTAGTGGTCTTTGCGATTTCGACATTTGCTCGGCGCCTGTATCAGAGGGACGCAAATGTCGGAATCAGACCACTAGCATTTCATAGTTTCCTTAGGTTTCAAATCTACTAAACACTTCAACTATAAAATGAGATTCGGTGCACTTACATAATTGAAATTTCCCAAACTGGGGGTTTCTGAAAGACTTTTATGCTGACCAATAATTTTGACATTCGAGTTTTTAGCAGTACGGGACAGCTATCCGCCGACTGGCCAGATGCCGATGACAGAACCGGCGCCGCATTCTTTGTCTTTCAGTCCAAATCATTCCTGAAAGCTTGGGAAACAACCTACGGGCAGAAACCCGGAGTGCAGCTATGCCTGACTGAGGTTCGCCAGTCCGATGGCACTCCACTTCTCTTTCTGCCGCTTTCTGTTACACGTATCTACGGTTCCAGGGTGCTTTCATTCATCGATGACGGCGTGAGCGATTATAACGCGCCCATCGTGTTTCCAGCAGCAGCGAAGCTTTCACACGAAACGGCAGCACTTATCCTCAACGCTGTTATCGCAGCAGTCCCCTCGCATGATGTCATTGCGCTCTGCAAAATGCCGGAGCGCATTGAAGGCTCTGCAAATCATCTATGGCTGGTGACAAACCTGCCTTCAGGCGCATCTGCACATGCCATCTCCCTGACACGTCCCCTGGACGAGATAGAACGCTCCATACGAAGTATCGGCAATTTAAAGAAACACGACCGAGCGCTTCGGCGGATGGAAGGATACCAGTTTTTTATCGCGCAGAACGCAGATGAAAGACAATTGGTTCTGAACGTCATGTTGCGCCAGAAACAGCGACGTTTTGAAGAAACCATGGTTCCTGGTTTCGATGCCCATCCCGAAAAGCGTCGTTTTTTCGAAGCGGCGACGAAGGAGCTTGCCCAGCGTGATGCCTTGCATCTTTCGGCGCTGAAAGTTGGTGAAACAATATTGGCCACGATGTGGAGCATCGTCCGTAAGGGCCACTATTGTGCGATGATTACAACGTTCGAAAACGGTGACTGGGGCAGGTTCTCGCCGGGGAAACTACTGATGTTGCGCCTGTTATCAGAACTGAAGGCGCAGGATTACACCTGTTTCGATCTTGGCTACGGCGACGAGCCTTGGAAAACCGAGCTCTGCGACCAGACGACGTTCTTGCGCGACTATATTCGCCCGCTCACACTTCGAGGACGCATATCTCTTATCCTCGCCCATGCGCTGGAAAGAATGCGCGCGACGCCGTTCTATAAAAAACTGCGTCCACTGAAATGGCGGTTGCTACGCAAATTTCGATAAAGCTTACGCCGCTCGCTTTGGCAGGCGCACAGTAAAGGTCGATCCTTCGCCCAATTGTGAGCGAACAACCAGCCGACCGCGATGGCGCGCGAGGATGTGTTTGACGATCGCAAGCCCAAGGCCCGTACCCTTTTGAGCCCGGCTTGTCTCCACGTCGATCCGGTAGAAACGTTCCGTCAGACGTGGCAAATGTTCAGCGGCGATACCTGGGCCAAAATCCTGAACGGATGCAACGACTTCCGGCGAACTGCCACTGTCGTCTTCATCGAGCTTTACGATGACACGTTTGCCCGCCTGCCCATATTTGCAAGCATTTTCAACGAGATTCTGGAACACTTGAATGAGTTCGTCACGTGCGCCTGTAACATTCACGGAATGATCCGGCAATTGACGCTCGATACTGATATCCAGACCAGCCGCTAACGGCGTCAGCGTATCGGCAACATGATTGAGAATGGAGGTCATATCGACACATTCATTGACCGTCAGATGCGCCCGCATTTCGAGACGCGACAAGGACAAAAGATCGTCGATCAGGCGCGACATGCGTTCGGCCTGCTTCTGCATGATATCCAGAAAGCGGTCGCGAGCAGCCGTGTCGTTTCGAGCGGGTCCTTGCAACGTCTCGATGAACCCGCGTAGCGAGGCCAGCGGCGTGCGCAGTTCGTGGCTCGCATTTGCGATGAAGTCCGAACGCATACGATCAATGCGACGCGTCTCGCTTTGGTCGCGAAACAGCAGAACAAAAAGCTCAGGTCTTCCATCCTTGCCCGGCAAAGCCTTGACCATTGCCTTGAACCAGCGATCAATCGGGACGCGCTCAAAATACTCAATGCTTCGCGCTTCGCCATCTGCGATCACGCCTTGAATAAGCGCGTGCATTTCCGGCGCACGAAACCGCAGATAGAGCGCTGTGCCGGTTTCCAATGACTGGAATGCTTCGATGGCCGCAGAATTGGTGAACAACACGGTGCCGCTGTGATCGAAGATGACCATCGGGTCGGTCAGGAGATCGGCCAGACGCTCGCCGGACACGCCCGCCATTTCGTTAGGCACTATATTCTTTACTGGCACGTCGTCTGGTTCTGTGCTTGCAACTTCGCTTGCGAGCCAGACCGCGCCGAGCACGACAACGGCCAACAGACCAGCGCGAAACCAGAACGGAAGATCAAGAGCCAGCACGCAGACGGCAAGAACCATGCTGGCAATCAAAATGCCCTTGACCCGGAGAAGCGGTTCAAAAATCGACTTCTCAGCCGGTCGTTCTGGATCGGTATGGTTGCCTGCCTCGCTCATGCTGCTTCCTTCTGCGGTTGTGGCATCGACTTTAACCGGAAATGTTCGAACGTCCTTTACGCGGCTTCCAAACAGCCCATATCATGCTTTGATATAAACGAAAGGGAATTGCCGTGGGTGACAGTTCGAAGACAGCTAACAAAAAGAAAGACAAAAAAGACGAGGCAAAATCAAGCGACAAGCCAATCAAGCTGAAAATTGGAGGTGAGGCGCAGTCGTTTGACATAAACGATCCGAAGCTGCCGAAATGGATCGATGACAACGCATTGCAATCAGGCGGATACCCCTATCCCTCCAAGATGAAGTCGGACGAATATGAAGAAACGCTGGAGCGGCTTCAGATTGAACTCGTCAAACTGCAATATTGGCTTCAAGAGACGGGCGGACGCGTCATCAGCGTTTTCGAGGGCCGGGACGCTGCTGGCAAGGGCGGCACCATTTTTACAATCCGCGAGTTCATGAATCCCAGAACCGCACGCAATGTCGCCTTGCCGAAGCCAACCGAAACTGAACAGGGGCAATGGTACTTCCAGCGTTATGTCGCGCATTTTCCAACAGCCGGTGAGTTCGTTACCTTCGACCGCTCATGGTACAACCGTGCTGGCGTGGAACGGGTGATGGGTTTCTGCACTCCGACGCAGCTTGAAACGTTCCTGACCGAAACACCAGATTTCGAGCGCATGATCGTTACGGATGGCATCCACCTTTTCAAATTCTGGCTGGATATCGGTCAGGAAATGCAGCTCAAGCGCTTTCACGAGCGCCGCCATAGCTTGCTCAAGAACTGGAAATTCTCACCGATGGATGTGGCAGGCATTTCCCGCTGGAATGATTATTCCGACGCCTTGCACACTATGCTCGAGAGGACCGATACGGGCTACTCACCCTGGACGATCATTCGCTCCAATGACAAGAGGCGCGCCAGACTGGCTGCAATCCGGCGCATCCTTTTGACATTGCCCTATGAAGGCCGAGACCTACAGGCAATCGGGGCCGAGGATCAATCGATCATCGGGCGTGGTTCTACATTTCTCACCTCGTCATTCCCGGAAATGTAAAACAAACTTGGCTGGTGCGGCGTCTTTTCCCACAGATGAGGCACACGCACCAGCTGCCATAGTGCGCGCCAGGCCGAGATCGAAATCAACACCCAGTATATCGGGATTGAGAACAGGTATGCATAACCTCCCAACTCCGTTGGCTCCATCGTTCTCGCGCCCAGAAGATAAAAGCTCAGATAAGCCAGCAATATGTTCGTCACATCGATCCCCAACAACCAGATACCATGTGTCGTCAGGGGGCCGAACAACATGCTGGTCAGCAAGATTGCGAACATGGCCAGCATGAGCGGGTGTAGAAGCGCCGAACTGATTATGCCTAATGTGTAGATCTGATTGACGGAAAATCTGAACCAGCCGAGCTCGCGCCAAGTGTTATGCGGCTGGCGTCCGTGAACGAGCCATGTCTGCATCCAGCCTTTGAGCCAGCGTGTTCGCTGCTTGCGCCAGACATCATAGTTCACGGGTGCATCCTCAATAGTTCCACGCGTGATGACGCCAATGCGATAGCCAAATCGAGCGAGCCGCACACCGAGATCGGCGTCTTCCGTGACATTATAGGCATCCCAGCCGCCAACTTGTTCCAGGCAAGATCGGCGGAAATGATTGGATGTACCGCCGAGCGGAATGACAAGCCCACGAGACGCAAGCCACGGCAAGAGCCCGCGGAAAAGTGCGGCATATTCAAAGGCAAACATTCGCGTCAGCAAATTATGACGGAAATTTCCGATAATGAGGGGCGCCTGCACACAGGCCAGCTTGTCGCCCTCCGCCTGAAAAGTCTGCCACGCCTCAAGCAACTGATCGGGGTGCGGACGATCCTCCGCATCGAAGACCGCAACAATCTCGCCGCGTGCAAACTGCAATGCGTAATTGAGCGCCTTTGGCTTTGTCTTTGGGCCACCGGACGGCACCAGGACCAATTCAAAATTTAATGGAAGCTGCTCACGACGTATCGCCGATATTGTATCGAAGTCGTCCTTTTCGCAGACAAGCTTGATGTCGAGTTTACTGGCTGGCCAGTTCAATCGCTTCAGGCTCGAGATGAGCTGACCAACCACGTCCTGCTCGCGATAGAGTGGAACCAGAACAGAATAGTTCGGTAAATCGCGTGGCTTGGATTTCCTGATCTCAAGGAACTTCAATCGTTGCCCGGCAACAGCCGCGAACAAACGGATCATCACGCAACCGAAGAAGAATACCGACAGCGCAACGTGGAGCACCAGAAGAGTGATCCCCGGCCAATTGTACATGCAGGCGAAGACCGCGTAGTGTGCCATGGCAATGATAAATGCCTGCGGCGTATCCAGAACGCGTGCAGCCGAAAGTGACTGCGGCGTCATTTCATGGGCCCTTGCTATCAGATCCTTCTGATGTCGTTGCCGCATGATCTGTTTCAAAAGTGTCGGCGTGCAGATACGTATCCGGTTCTTCAACTGCGGTGACGCAAGAATATGATCTCGAAGCGTTCTGATACGGCTTTCCGATGGCGCAATGTAGAGGTAGCTACCTCCGTCTGCACCGAGCACTATAACCTGCCCGACCTCAACGAAAGCCGATGGTTTCTCTTCGCCCGAAACGAAAATGCGAGACGGTAAGGCCTCGTTTGTGAATTCCAGTCCGAGAAGATCGGCAATAGCTTCATAAATGATGGGTTCTGCGACGGCACCTCGCTGAACCAATTCCACGCAATAAGATGTTCCATGGTGAGTGGCCGCACTATAGGCCGCCAACAACGCATCTCTAGACACGCCACATTGTTCCAATCTGGCTGATATGGCACTGCATATCTCCAGATCGAATGCAATCGATCCGCTACTCATAGCACCCCCGCACTACTGAATACTCATATGTTATGTTTTATTAATTTACTTATATATTATTTACCGCCAGTTTTATTAGATGATTATTGCGGTAAAATTACAATCGGAAGGTATTATACTGTAAAAGAATTGCAACCTTTATTTTCATTGAACCTTCGTTGAATATTGCTCGTCGCTCAATTTTTCAGTTAACGCGAAATTATAGGGAAACGGAGCAAAATCGGGCCATGAAATCCTACCTTCCAAGACTGCTGATCGCGCTGGTATTTGCATGTGGCGTTCATGGTGCTCAGGCTTCAGACAGACAGCCGGAAGCTCCCTCCTTTATCAACCAGAAGGAGCGCCTGCCATTGCCGTCCCTGCAAGCGCTCAACCGTCTGAGATTCATTACAACCGTCGACTTCCCCCCGTTCAACATGCTGGGCGATCAGGGCCAACTTGCAGGCTATAATGTCGACCTTGCCAAAGCCCTTTGCCGTCAACTGGGTGTCGACGATATCTGTCAGATTGAAGCTGTCCCCTGGAATGAACTTGAAGAACGACTGCTTAGCGGACAGGCAGAAGCCATCATAGCCGGGTGGAAGCCAACCGAAATGAACCGGGGGCAGTTCGTCTATTCGCGGTCCTATATGCGACTGCCTGCACGATTTGCGACGACCAATGCAAATGCCTTCAACGATGATCCAGTTTTAGCCACGAAGGGCAAGACCGTTGGCGTGGTCGCAGGCACGGCTCATGAGCAATTGCTGAAAAGCTATTTTCCTCAAGCTCTGGCCAAGCCTTATGCGGATGCTTCACTCATGCTCGCTGACCTCAAGAGCGGCAAGGTTGGCGCTGTTTTCCACGACGGCATGTCACTTTCCATGTGGTTGAACAGCCCAGAAGGTCATGCATGCTGCTCCTTCGCAGCTGGCCCCTACCTTGCGCCACAATATCTTGGTTCTGGTCTTAGCATTGCAGTTGCTCAGAAAAACGCTTCCCTTGTCAGTGCCTTTAACAATGCCCTCCAGGCATTGCAGCAGAAAGGCACGCTGACTGAGCTCTACCTGCGCTATTTTCCCAACAGCTTTTATTGAGCCGAGTATCAGTCAAATTTGGCCGGTAAAATCAGGCCACCCATTGCGTGCCATTTTGACGCAGAGAAGACTCGCCACCAAACGAGTTTTCAGATATTTTTGAAACTTCGGATATATCGATACTTACAGTACAAAAGTAAAATTATTTTCTATCAAATATATAAGCACAAATTAAGGTCCAAAGATCGGCATATTCACATGTTCCTCATCGTGAATTGGGCTGCTTCTAACATAAAAACATCAATAAATACATCTATTTATTTTGACTTGAACATATCGCCTTCTCATCAATAATCAAATTGAGGGAGAAGGAGGATTTATACAATGTTCGATGGTGTACCTGCTCAATGGCACAAGGCTCCGGAGCAAACAAAGCGCTCGCCCAATGAGGCTGCCTACGTGTTTCTCGGCATCATGCTTGCGGCACTCAGCGTACCGGCAACGTTTCTAGGCTGGGCAATCGTTCAGAGTATCGCATCGCTGTTCTAGAGCATTTCCAGCCTTGCCGAGGAGTGCAAGCATAGGCTGATGCAAAAAGCAACGGTGTTAGGCGTCAAGCACCGTTGCGTTTGCGTCCCGCATTCTAGCATTTAGGATGATGATCATTTTACGCATGACGGCGACAAGTGCGACCTTTCCGGGCTTTCCTTGCTGCTTGAGACGCGTGAAGAATGCCTTCATGTCGGGATCGAAACGAATGGCAGGCAGCGCTGCGACGTAAAGCGCGTCGCGCAGATGTCTTCTACCACCTGCAATCATGCGCTTGCCGCGCATCAGACCACTATCGCGATTAAGCGGCGCAACGCCAACCAGCTTGGCAATTTGTCCTTTGTCAGTATGCCCCAGTTCCGGCAGGTCGGCCAGGATGAAGCATGCCGTTCGTAGGCCGATCCCCTTGAGCGACATCAAAACCTCGGCC
>JACDJC010000149.1_pt1 | contig 91661 bp, 75 predicted proteins | sample 7454191 | NCBI WGS metagenome assembly JACDJC01 (sample SAMN14253291, study PRJNA609438) | sludge metagenome | isolation source: sludge after 25d culture with pyrite and EDTA | collected 2018-12-20 | reverse complement strand
CCGATGCAGAACGAGCTGAAGATGGCGCCGAGCAGGTCGTCACTGGTGTAGATCCCGGTGATCTGGCCAAGCGCATGCTGGGCCTGGCGCAGTTCCTCGGCGGCGAGCTCGCCGGCACCGTGCGCCAGTTCGGCGGCGGTGTGCTGCAGATGGACGTCCACTTGCTGCAGCGCCAGCACGTGGCGGCGGCGGGCACTGAAGGCGCCTTCGCCGCTGCCGGCACCGGCGAGGCGCTTGAGGTGGTCGCGCAAGGCATCAAGACCTTCGCCGGTTTTTGCGGAGGCCCACAGCCAGCGGGTTGCCCCGCATTGCTCCTCGCGCGCGGGCCGGCTTTCGCGATCGATCTTGTTGACCAGCACGACGCGTTCGACGGCCGGAGGCAGGGTGTCGAAGAACGCGAGGTCGGCGGTGCAATCTTCCTGGGCGGTAACGAGCAGCGCGACGTCGGCACGCTGCAGTTCACCACGGGCGCGGCGTACGCCTTCGCGCTCGACTTCGTCCTCGGTGTCGCGCAGGCCGGCGGTATCGGCCAGCTCCAGCGCGATGCCATCCAGGTCGAGGTTCTCGCGCAGTACGTCGCGGGTGGTGCCGGCGATCGCGGTGACGATGGCGCGATCACTGCCGGCCAGGGCATTCAGCAAACTGGATTTGCCGGCGTTGGGACGGCCGATGATCGCCACCCGCAAGCCGTCGTTGAGGCGCAGGCCGCGTTGCGCCTCGCGCAACAGCTGCGCCAGTTCATCACGCACGAGGTCGAGCTGCTGCCGGATCGCCGGGTCGGCCAGGAAGTCGATCTCCTCTTCCGGAAAATCGATGGCGGCCTCGATGTGCACACGCAGGCTTATCAACTCGTGCAGTACCGCGCCCACCTTGCGCGAGAACACCCCTTCCATCGATTGCAAGGCGGCGCGGGCGCCGGCCTCGGAGCGGGCGGCGATCAGGTCGGCGACGGCTTCGGCCTGGGCCAGGTCGAGCTTGCCGTTGAGGAAGGCGCGCTCGGTGAATTCCCCCGGACGGGCCAGCCGCGCGCCGAGTTCGCAGCAGCGGCGCAGCAACCGGTCGAGCAGCACGGCGCTGCCGTGGCCTTGCAGTTCCAGCACATGTTCACCAGTGTACGAGGCGGGAGCCGGGAAGTGCAGCAGCAGGCCACGGTCGATCAGTTCGCCTGCCCGGTCGCGGAAGGCGGCGAAGTGGGCGAAGCGTGGCTGCGGCGTGGATCCCAGCAGGGTCCGCGCCATCGCCGGCACGGCCGGGCCGGACACGCGCACCATGCCGACGCCGGCGGCACCTGCGGCGCTGGCGATGGCGGCAATCGTGTCGGCGGTTTGGTCTGGCATGTGCACGACTCTAAACGAAAGCCGCCGCGACCGGGTCCGGTCGCGGCGGCCAGGGGACAAAGTCCCGAAGGCGCTCAGTCGGTGGTGAGTGCCGGGGTCCGATCGATGTGGTGGGTCACCCACCACTGCTGGCCGAGGCCGACCAGGCCGTTGACCGCGTAGTACAGACACAGGCCGGCAGGGAAGAAGGCGAACATCACCGTGAACAGCAACGGCATCACCTTCATCATCTTGGCCTGGGTCGGATCCATGCCCGCGGCAACCGGGTTCAGCCACTGGGTGCCGAGCATCACGATGGCGTAGATGACCGGCAGGATGTAGAACGGATCGGGCGCGCTCAGGTCGGGGATCCACAGGAACGGCGCGTGGCGCAGTTCCAGGCTGTACTCCAGCACGAAGAACAGGCCATAGAACACCGGCAGCGTGATCAGCACCGGCAGGCAGCCTCCCATCGGGTTGACCTTCTCCTTCTTGTACAGCTCCATGGTGGCCTGCTGCATCTTCTGCCTGTCGTCGCCGTAGCGCTCCTTCAGCGCCTGGATGCGCGGCGCCAGCTTGCGCATGCGCGCGCTGGAGCGGTACTGCATGGCGGTGAGCTTCCAGGTCAGGCCCTTGATCAGCAGCACCAGCAGGATGATCGCCGCGCCCCAATTGTTGGTGATCGCGTGGAACTGCGACAGGATCCAGTGCATCGGTACGGCGATGGCCTTGAACATGCCGTAGTCGATGGTCAGGTCGAGTCCGGGGGCGATCGCATCCAGCGTGCCCTGCACATTGGGGCCCACGTAGAGTCGGGCCTGGGTGGTCAGGCCCTGCCCGGGCGCCACGCTCAAGGAGGGACTGACTGTGCGAATCAGGTAACGCGGGTGCTCACTGTCCGGATGGATCGTCTGGGTGACGTAGTGATCGGTCTGGTCGGCCGGCGGTATCCACGCGGTGACGAAATACAGGCGCAGCATCGCCGCCCAGCCGCCCTTGATCTGGCGGTCCAGTGCATCCTTCTTTTCCGCGAAGTTCTTGAAATCCAGCTTCTCGAACTTTTCGCCGGTATACCAGGCCGCGCCCACGAAGCTGCGTTGTTCCGGGTCGGTGTACCGGCTGAGCCAACTGTCCGGCTCGGGTGGGTCCACGCGCTGCAGCTGCTGGTAAGCATTGCCTTGCCACGTACCGGCCGTGCCGTTGTCGATGCGCTGGCTCAGCCCAACGACGTAGCTGCCGCGCTTGAAGGTGTAGGTCTTGGTGACCTTGAGGCCTGCCGCGTTGTGCCAGGTCAACTCGACCTGCAGCTCGTCCTGGCCCGGCGCCATGACGTAGCTCGTCCGGTCACTCTGGAACAGCGCCAGGTGACTGGGCTGGTCCGCCGGCGCGGTATCGCTGCTGCTGACGAGGCCATTCTGGGCCACGAAGTAGTGCGCCGGATCGTTGTTCAGCAACACCGTGGGTGGCGGGTTCGGATTCTTGTGGGTGGGGGCCTTCTGCGGATAGGCGAGCAGATCCGCGCGCACCAGGCTGCCGCCGCGCGTGTCGATCTGCAGATGCAACACGTCGGTATCGACCGTGATCAACTTCGACGGAGCCGGCCCGGCCTGGGCCGCATCGGCGGCGATGGTCGCGGTGTCGGTCGGCAGCACGGAACTCGACACGGCGGGAAGTGCGGAAGGAACGCTGCCATCGACCGGACGCGGGCTCGGCTCGGTGGCGGTGCTGGTCGCGGCGACCGGTGGCCGGGGCGCGTAGTCCTGCTCCCAGGCCACGAACAGGAAGTACGCCACGGCGAGCAGGGCGAACAAGAGGAAGTTTCGCGTTTGGTTCATCGCGTAGCAAATCCGGGTAACGCCACGACTCGGGAGTCTCGCCGCGGAGGCAGAGGAGAAAAGGTCAACACTCGATTGTGCCGGTGTCGCCGGACGGCTTCAATGGTTCGGGCGCGCCGGTGTGGGCGGCGAGCAGCTTTTCCCACAAACGGTCGAGCTCGCGCAGCAGCTCGGGGCCGGGCACGCCGGCCGCCTGCTCACGCGCCATCACCATCACATCGACCGCCGGCAACCGATGGCGCACCCGTCGGAACGATTCGCGCACCAGGCGCTTGATCCGGTTGCGCTCGACCGCGCGCTTGGCGACCCGCTTCGAGATCGCCAGCCCGAGTCGTGCCTGGCCGAGCTCGTTGGCGCGATAACGCATATGAAAACAGCGGCCGCCTGCGCGTCCGCTGCTGGTTCGCAAGGCGGCAAAATCACCTGGCCGGCGTAGCCGCGCCTCGCGCGGCAGCCCGGCACCGGACATCACTCGCGTCCCGGTTACGAAGCGAGGCGCTTGCGGCCCTTGGCGCGACGGGCATTGATGATCTTGCGACCGTCAGCGGTCGCCATACGGGCGCGGAAGCCGTGCTTGCGCGCGCGCTTGAGCTTGCTGGGCTGGAAGGTCCGCTTCATGGGGTGCTCCGAAGGGAATATGCGTAAAAAGGCTGGAAAGTATGTAGGGTTTTCGCCATACCTGTCAAATGGCTTACGGCGCGCATCGCCCCCGACAGGGAGCAAGGCCGGGTCGGGTCCGAGGGGGCTGCTGCTAGACTAGCGCATTGACCCCGCGCGCAAGCGCCCCATAGCTGTGGTTGATTGAATTCATGAGTGATCTGTGGCGGCGCTGCCTTGAGCGCCTCGAAGGCGATCTGAGCGCCGAAGACCTGCATACCTGGCTGATGCCACTGCAGGCGCGCGAGGATGCCGACGGCCTGCAGCTGTTCGCACCCAATTCCTACACGCTCGATACCGTGCGCCAACGCTACCTGGTGCAGATCGAGCAGGTGCTGCAACAACTGGCCGGCAAGCCCTGGCCCATTCGTCTGGAAGTGGGCTCGAGCCCGCCGCGAAGCCCGGCGGTGAAGCCGGTGGCGGGCGCGCAAGGCAAACCGGCTGGTGCGCCGACGCACACCTTCCATCACAACATCGATCCGCATTACACCTTCGAGACCTTTGTCGAGGGAAAATCGAACCAGTTGGGCAAGGCGGCAGCGATGCAGGTGGCGACCAACCCCGGCCGCGCCTACAACCCGCTGCTGCTGTATGGCGGCACCGGTCTGGGCAAGACCCACCTGATGCACGCGGCCGGCAATCTCATGTTGGAGCGCAACCCCGGGTGCAAGGTCATGTGCCTGAACTCGGAGCAATTCGTCGGCTCGATGATCGAGGCCCTACGTGCGAAAAGCATGGACGAATTCAAGCGTCGCTTCCGCTCGGTCGACGCGCTGCTGATCGACGACATCCAGTTTTTCGCCGGCAAGGACACCACCCAGGAGGAGTTCTTCCACACGTTCAACGCCTTGTTCGAATCCAAGCAGCAGATCATCCTCACCTGCGACCGGTACCCGAAGGAAGTCGACAAGCTCGAGCCGCGGCTGAAGTCGCGCCTGGGCTGGGGCCTGAGTGTGGCGATCGAACCGCCGGATTTCGAGACCCGCGCCGCGATCCTTCTGGCCAAGGCCCAGGACAAGGGCGTGGCGCTGGATGAAGGCGTGGCGATGCTCCTGGCCAAGCGGATCCGCTCGAACGTGCGTGACCTGGAGGGCGCGCTCAACACGCTGGCGGCGCGCGCCAATTTCTACGGAAAGGCGATAACTACCGATTTTGCCGAGGAGACCCTGCGCGATCTGCTGGCCACGCACGCGCAGGCGGTCACCATCGCCAATATTCAGAAGATCACCGCCGAATACTTCAACGTACGCCTGCAGGACCTGTTGTCCAAACGTCGGGTACGTTCGCTGGCCAGGCCGCGGCAGATCGCGATGACCTTGTCCAAGGAATTGACCGAGCACAGCCTGCCGGAAATCGGCGAGGCATTCGGAGGACGTGACCACACCACGGTGATGCACGCCTGCAAAACAATCCGCAAGTTCATCGAGACGGACGTGAGAATGCGCCAGGACTGGGAACAGTTGATCCGCACGCTGACCGGCTGAAGCACCGAGGTCGGGAATGCGCGAGAATGCTATGAGCAAACCGGGGGTCAAGCTGTGGATAATGGGTGGATGATTCGGGGCATGCAGTTATCCACAAATCATGCACGGTCGGACAGACCGGCGTTGCACACCCAATCATCCGTACAAGCCATTGATTAAAAACGAAAAAGTTGCGAAAAAGCGATTCTCCACAAGTACTACAGCAACCGCTACACTTCTTTTAAAAGAAAGAACAGCAGGTACAGGGAAACCCAACCATGCAATTCAGCATCCAACGCGAAGCTCTGCTCAAACCGCTGCAACAGGTGGTGGGCGTGGTCGAACGGCGCCAGACGCTGCCGGTGCTGGCCAATCTGCTGTTCAAGGTGGCCGACGGTACGGTCTCGCTGACCGGTACCGACCTGGAAGTGGAAATGATGGCTACCGCCGAGGCCGAAAAACTGGCCGATGGGGAGATTACCATCCCGGCACGCAAGGTTTTCGATATCGTGCGGGCCCTGCCCGATGGTGCCCGCATCGACCTCAAGCTCAACGGTGACCGGGTGGCGTTGAACGCCGGGCGCAGCCGGTTCACCTTGACCACGCTACCGGCCAGTGAATTCCCCACGGTCGACCAGATCGAGGTGGTGGAGAAAGTCAGCCTGCCGGAGGAGGCTCTGCGCGACTTGATGGAGCGCACCGCGTTCGCGATGGCCAACCAGGACGTACGCTATTACCTCAATGGCATGCTGCTCGATCTGCAGGAACACACCCTGCGCTGCGTGGCCACCGACGGGCATCGCCTGGCCATGAAGGAGACCGAGCTGCAAAGTTCGGTCAGTACGCGCCGGCAGATCATCATCCCGCGCAAAGGCGTCAACGAACTGATTGGTTTGCTGGAAACCGGCGACGGTGAAGTGGAATTGGAGCTTGGCCGCAACCATGTGCGGTTGCGTCGGGGCGGGGTGACTTTCACGTCGAAATTGATCGATGGGCGCTTCCCGGACTACGAGGCGGTCATTCCGCTGGGTGCCGACAAGAGCGCAATCCTGGATCGAGAGGTGCTGCGGGGCGCACTGCAGCGCGCAGCGATCCTGTCCAACGAGAAATACCGGGGCGTACGCCTGGAACTGTCGCCGGGCAAGCTGCGTATCGTGGCACACAACCCGGAGCAGGAAGAGGCGGTGGAGGAAGTCGAGGCGGAGACCCATGTGTCGGACCTTGCCGTCGGGTTCAACGTGGGATACCTGCTTGACGCCTTGGCGGCATTGCATGGCGACAAGGCCCGTTTGAGCCTGCGCGACGCCCAATCCAGCTGCCTGATACAGGAAGAGGACAATGAGCATTCCCGCCACGTGATCATGCCGTTGCGGCTCTGACGGGGGCCGGTAGTCATCAGCACGGGTTGGTCGTACGTGAAACGCCGGGGTCGCCGACAGCGACTCCGGCGTTGCCGTTTGTGCGGGAGCTGCGGATGAGGCTGGAACAACTTCGTATTTGCGCCCTGCGTTGCCTTGCCGACGCGAGCGTGACGCTGGATCCGGCAATGAATGTTTTCGTGGGCGCCAATGGGGCCGGCAAGACCAGTGTGCTCGAAGGGGCCTTCCTGCTGTCGCACGCGCGCTCGTTCCGCAGCGGTGCGAGAGAGGCGCTGCTGCAGCGTGGCAGTACGGGGATGTCGGTGTTCGCGCAGGTGCGGTACGCCGATGGCCATGCCAGGCGCCTGGGGCTGGGGCGGACGGGCGCGCGCTGGGAAGCCAGGATCGACGGCGATAGCGTGGCGATTGGAGAACTGGTCCGGGCGTGTGCGGTGGTCTGTTTCGAACCGGGCGCCCACGCCCTGATTGCCGGCGGGGCCGAGGAGCGGCGGCGCTATCTCGATTGGGGTGTGTTCCACGTGGAACAGGAATTCCTCACCAGCTGGCGCCGCTACCAACGGGCGTTGAAACAGCGCAACAGCCTCTTGCGTCTCGGCACCACGCCTGCCTCGGACGCCATGTTCGAGCCCTGGGAGCTGGAATTGTCGCAGGCCGCGCATCAGATCGATACGCAGCGACGGGCCTACCTGGACCTGCTGCGGCCGAAGCTGGAGTCGAGTGTGACGGGCTTGTTACCCGAACTCGGCGCCATGGAATTGCGCTATCGGCGTGGCTGGTCCGAGGACCAGGCGCTAGCCGACCAATTGCGGACGCAGCGGGGCAGGGATTCGGCACGCGGACACACCAGTGTGGGCGCGCATCGCGCCGACTGGTCCGTGTCGTTCGACCATGCGCCGCTGCGGGAGCACCTTTCCCGTGGACAGGAGAAGCTCACGGCGCTCGCCTGCATGCTGGCCCAGGCCGCCTTGTATGCCGAGCATCATGGAGAATGGCCGATCGTGTGTCTGGATGATCTGGCGTCGGAACTGGATCAGGAGCATCAGGCCTCGGTAGTGGCGCAATTGATGGCCGTCCGGGCCCAGGTCCTGTTGACCGGGACCGAGCTGCCGGCAGCCCTGCGCGACGCGCCTGCGCGCGTGTTCCACGTGGAACAGGGTGCGCTGACGCGCCTGCTATAATAGGCCGGTTGTATCTCGGAAAGACCGCATAATCCTTGTCCGGCCCATCACGGCGCCGTGTCGGGCGGGTCGCTGGCGCCAGGAAACGATCACCGCATGAACGAACCCCTCAACGAATCCCATTACGATTCGAGCAATATCAAGGTACTCAAGGGCCTGGAAGCGGTCCGCAAGCGCCCGGGCATGTACATTGGGGATACCGACGATGGCACCGGCTTGCACCACATGGTGTTCGAGGTGGTCGACAACGCGATCGATGAGGCCCTGGCCGGCTACTGCGACAAGATCGTGGTCACGATCCATAATGACGGCTCACTCAGTGTCAGCGACAACGGCCGCGGCATCCCGGTCGACATGCATCCGGACGAGCATCGTTCCACCGCAGAAGTGGTGATGACGGTGCTGCATGCAGGCGGCAAGTTCGATGACAATTCGTACAAGGTATCCGGCGGCCTGCACGGCGTAGGGGTGTCGGTGGTGAATGCCTTGAGCGATCATCTGTGGCTGACTATCCACCGTGACGGCCATGAATACCTGCAGGAATATGCGCTGGGCGAGCCCCTGTACCCGTTGAAGCGGCTGGGCCCGTCGACGCAACGGGGCACGCTGGTGCGGTTCCTGCCCAGCCCGGCCACCTTCACCAGCAATATCGACTTCCACTACGAGACCCTGGCCAAGCGCCTGCGCGAGCTGGCCTTCCTCAATTCCGGTGTCACGATCGAGTTGAGGGACGAGCGGGACGAGGGACGTCAGGACACGTTTGCCTACGAAGGTGGTATCCGTTCTTTCGTCCAGTACCTGGCGACGATGAAAACCGCGCTGCATCCGAATGTGATCAGCCTGACCGCAGAGCAGGATGGCATCGTGGTGGAGGTGGCCATGCAATGGACCGACTCCTACCAGGAGACTATGTTCTGTTTCACCAACAACATTCCCCAGCGCGACGGCGGCACCCATCTCACCGGCTTCCGTGCGGCGCTGACCCGGTCGCTGCAGAACTACATCGAGAAGGAAGGCCTGGCCAAACACGCCAAGGTGTCGTTGTCGGGCGACGACATGCGCGAAGGCATGATTGCCGTACTCTCGGTGAAAGTGCCCGATCCGAAGTTTTCCTCGCAGACTAAGGACAAGCTGGTTTCCTCCGAAGTGAAGACGGCGGTGGAGCAGGCGGTCAATGAGAAGCTCGGCGAGTTCCTGCTCGAGCATCCGGGCGAGGCCAAGGCGATCGCCTCGAAGGTGGTGGACGCGGCACGTGCGCGCGAAGCCGCGCGCAAGGCGCGCGAGATGACCCGGCGCAAGGGCGCGCTTGATATCGCCGGGCTGCCCGGCAAGTTGGCCGATTGCCAGGAAAAGGATCCCGCCTTGTGCGAACTGTTCCTGGTCGAGGGCGATTCCGCCGGTGGCTCGGCCAAGCAGGGCCGCAACCGCAAGACTCAGGCCGTGCTGCCGTTGAAGGGCAAGATCCTCAATGTCGAGAAGGCCCGCTTTGACCGGATGCTGGCCTCGGCCGAGGTCGGCACCCTGATCACCGCGCTGGGCACCGGTATCGGCAAGGACGAATACAACCCGGACAAGCTGCGCTACCACCGCATCATCCTGATGACCGACGCAGACGTCGACGGCTCGCATATCCGCACCCTGCTGCTGACCTTCTTCTATCGGCAGATGCCGGAGCTGATCGAGCGCGGCCACATCTACATCGGCTTGCCGCCGTTGTACAAGGTGAAGCAGGGCAAGCAAGAGCTGTATATCAAGGACGATGCCGCCTTGAACGACTACCTGATCTCGAGTGCAGTGGACAATGCCGCGCTGACCTACAGCCCCGACGCGCCACCCATCACCGGTGAGGCGCTGGAAAAGCTGCTGCGTGGCTACCAGAACGCGCTGGACCAGATTGCCCGCCTGGCACACCGTTTCGATGTGGCGTTCCTGAACGCCCTGCTTGAGCATCCGCCGCTCGAACCGGCCATGTGGGCCGATCCCACGGCCATGCAGGCGTGGCTGGATTCCGTTGCGCACAAGCTTGCCGCCAGCGGCTTGGGCAAACCACGTTATACGTTGCGGCTGCGTCCGGCCTACACGGACGCGGCGGCGGTGGAACAGCCGGCCGCCATCGAGGTGATCCGTGAGCAGCACGGGCTCAGCCACACCTGGTTCTTGCCCCAGCCTTTCTTCAGCGGTACCGAATACCGCCCGATCCTGACCGTCAGCCAGCAGATCGCCGACCTGATCCAGACCGACGCCGTGGTGCGACGCGGGAACCCCTCGCGTGGCATTCTCAGCTTCGCCGAAGCGCGCGACTGGTTGCTGGAAGAAGCCAAGAAGGGCCGCAGCATCCAGCGCTTCAAGGGACTGGGCGAAATGAATCCGGAGCAACTGTGGGACACCACCGTGAATCCTGACACCCGCCGTCTGCTGCAGGTCACCATCGAGGACGCGATCGCGGCCGATCAGATGTTCTCCATGCTGATGGGGGAGGCGGTCGAGCCACGGCGCGCCTTCATCGAGGCCAATGCGCTGAAGGTGGCCAATCTGGATATCTGAGTGGCGGTGAGGCTTCGGCAACCCCGGTGCACCGGGCGGTCCGGGCCCATGTCCGCGCTCGGTCGAACCCCGGCGAAACCATCGGAAAACTTTGGTAACACATTGATATACAACAACGTTTCATGCGGCGCTGCGACTTGTTATCCGTTGCCCGATCGGGTTACGCTCCAAAGCCTGTCCGTTTGCGTCGACGCACGCTGACCTTGCGATGAGGACCAACATGAACTATCTCCGCGGCTTTTCCATTCTGGCCAGTGCGGCCCTTCTGCTCGGCCTGGCCGGCAGCCCGGCGCTGGCCAGGCAACCCGACAGGAACAAGCAGGCCACCGAGTACCCCGACAGTACCCGCACCGAGCCGAAGCTCGACCTGACCAAGCCGGCCGAGCAAAAGCAGCTCCAGGAGGGTTACGACGCCCTCAACAAGGGCGACGCCGCCGCCGCCGAGCCCACCCTGCAGGCCCTGCTCGACAAGAGCAAGAGCAAATACATCCAGGCGATGGCTCTGCGCGGCCTGGCCCTGCTGAAGTACAACGCAGGCGACTACAAGGTTTCGGTCGACCTGCTGCAACGCGCACTGGACAACGGCGTGCTGCCCAACGATGCCTACTTCTCCGTGATGTACATGCTGGCTGCGGCGCAACAGGCGGACGGGCAATACCAGGCCTCCCTGGACACCATCGCCAAGTGGCGTGAGGAGGGCAAGAAAGAAACCGCCGAGTCGTACGCCATCGAGGGCAACGATCTGTACCGGCTGGAAAAATATGCGGAAGCCGTGGCAGCCATCAAGAAGGCCCAATCCCTGACCGACACGCCCAATCCGCAGTGGGATCAGATCCTGTTGGCGAGTTATGCCGCCTCCGGCCAGGATGAGCAACTGGTGCAGATGGCGCGCGACAATCTTGCTGCCCATCCGGATGATCCCGAGGCCATCGACACGGCGATTCAGGCGCTGCAGCAAGCGCAGAAATATCCCGAGGCGATCGAGGTCATGGAAGCTGCGCGGGCCAAGGGCCTCCTCGACGGCGCGGACAAGTATGTGCTGTTGGCATCGCTGTACTACAACCAGGCCCTGTCCAGCGATGATCCCAAGCCGATGGCAGCCAAGTCCATCGCCGTCATCAACGAGGGCATGAGCAAGGGCATCCTGCCACCCAGCGCCCAAACCTACGTCCTGCTGGGCAAGGCCGAGTATGTGGCCGAGGACGTCAAGGCCGCCAAGGCGGCATTCGACAAGGCACTGCCGCTGGCCAAGGATGGGGAGCCGGCGTTGCAAATCGCCAATATCGAGCTGACCAACAGCAACTACCGCCAGGCGAAGGCCATGGTCACGCAGGCTCTGGACAAGGGCGTGAAGCACATGGGCACCGCTTATCTCGTGCTGGCCGAGTCCGAGCGTGGATTGAACAACAAGTCCGCGCGGATCGCCGCACTGAAGAAGGCTGCCCAACAGCCCGAAACCGCCGAGCACGCCAACCGGCTGCTCAAGGAACTGGGCGCATCCGGGAAGTAGTGGCGAACGAGCCCGCGCCCGGCACCGGATCCACCCCGCCGGGCGTCCTTAAGTGCTATACAAACCTCGCGTCGTGTTGTAACGTTGAAAATCTTTTACTGCGTGTCCCAGCGACAAGCTCGTTCCGGGTTCCGTCCACTCAGACAAGACGGTCCCCGAGAGCTTGCCGCGGCAACGCGATTCTCCGATTGATCAGTTTCCAGACAGTGACAGATGGCCTCAAGTAACGAAGAAACCGGGCGGTTCAGTTGGAAGCGAACCTGGGCACTCGCAGTGGCCATCGGCCTGCACGCTTTTGCCTTCCTGCTGATTGTGGCGCCGATGGCGCCACCCAATCAGAGCCACAAGGAAAAGGAAAAAATCGTCCAGGTGAGCTTCATCGAGCCGCCGCCGCCGCCGCCGCCGCCACCGCCGCCGCCGCCGGAGCCGCCGAAGCAGCCGCCGAAGCAGATCATCAAGCAGGTCAATCCGCCGCCGATGCCGCCGCCGCCGGCGCCACCGCCGCCGGTCGCCGAAGTTTCGGCCATGGCCGTGGCCGCACCGCCGCCGGACATCGCGGCAGGTTCGGATCTGAGCTATGGCACCCGTCCGAGTCCACCCTATCCGCCCATGGCTGCACGACAGCACCATGAAGGCACGGTGACCCTGTTGATCCTGGTCGGTCTGGATGGTTTGCCCAAAACCGTTGAGGTGGAGAGATCCAGCGGCTATCGGGAATTGGATCGGGCGGCCAGGGACTGGGTGAGACGCCACTGGAAGTTCAACCCAGAGGTGAAGGCCGGTAAGAAAGTGGAAGGTTATGCCCGTGTTCCCATCACCTTCAGTCTCAGTGGCTAGAGCAATTCAACCCCAACCCGCTGTAATCCGCGTCCGCTCGATTACAGTTACAGTTCACGCTTGACTTTTCTAGGGTAGCGTTATGTTTCTACAGACTCCTGCAGCAACCGGCAACACCAACGCCGAAGCCATGAAACAGATGGGCTTCGAGAACCTGATGCAGAACTTCGACTGGCTCGGCTGGGTGGTCTTCATCACCCTGGTCGGAATGTCGTTCCTGTCCTGGTACTTCATCATCGCCAACGGCATCCGCAATGCTGCCGTGAAGTCTCGGGCCGACAAGGTCATCGATGGCTTCTGGGGCAACGGCTCCACCCAGGACGCGATCCGTGAGCTGGAGGCCCAGCCCAAGAGCGAACCGTTCTCCAAGATCGCACTGGAGGCGGCTTCGGCGGTGGCGCATCACCAGCAGAGCACCAATGGCACCACCGGTCGGCTCGCCGAATCGCTGAGCCGCTCGGAGTTCATCGATCGTGCCTTGCGCCAGGCCGTGGCCCGCGAGAGCATGCGCCTGGAAGGCGGCATGACCTTGCTCGCGACGGTCGGTTCGGCCGCGCCGTTCGTCGGTCTGCTCGGTACCGTGTGGGGCATCTACCACGCCCTGATCGGCATCGCCGCCACCGGCAACGCCTCGATGAACGCGGTGGCCGGCCCGGTGGGTGAGGCGCTGATCATGACCGCGTTCGGATTGTTCGCGGCGATTCCGGCGCTGCTCGCGTACAACTTCTTCAATCGTTCCAACCGCGTGGTCTATGCCCGGTTCGACGAATTCGCGAACGATCTGCACGACTTCTTTGCGACCGGTTCGCGTATCGACAACGCGAAGTGAGGTATTGACCCATGGCCGTAAGTCTAGGCGGTGAATCCGGTGGTCCGATGTCGGAAATCAACGTCACGCCGCTGGTCGACGTGATGCTGGTGCTGTTGATCATCTTCATGATCACGGCGCCACTGATGTCGCATTCGGTCACCATCGACCTGCCCATTGCCAATCCCAACGCCAAGACACCGGATCAGAAGACGCCGCCGCTGGACGTGGCGATCAAGCTGGACGGGAGCGTCTACTTGAACGATCTCCCGGTCACCGATGCGGAGCTGCGCGCCAAGTTGCTGGTGGAAGCCCAGCGCACGCCGCAGCCCCAGCTGCAGATCCGTGCGGACCGGGAAGTGCAGTTCATGGTCGTGAAGAAGATCATCAGCGACGCGAAAGGCTCGGGCATGGTGCACGTCGCGTTCATGACCACCGACGCGCCGAAGGGGTAACTCGAGATGGCAATTTCAACCAAAAGCAGCGGCGGCGCGATGGCGGAGATCAACGTCACGCCGCTGGTCGACGTGTTGTTGGTGCTGCTGATCATCTTCATGATTACCGCGCCGATCCAGGCACACAAGATTGAAGTGGATCTGCCGCAGCCGAACAAGGACATCATTCCGCCGACCGACCCACCCACTCCGATCAATCTGAAGATCGATCAGAGCGGGGCGTTCTACTGGAATGGCACGCCGGTCGACGAGCTGGGCCTGAGGGCGCAGCTGGCCGTGATCGGACAGCAGTCCCTGCCCAATCAGCCGGAAATCCAGATTGCCGCCGATGACCATGTGGCTTACGAATATGTGGCCCGGGTGCTGGCCGATGCCAAGAGCTACAACCTGGTGAAGATCGGGTTCAACGAAACACGGTGATGCCGGTCCGCCTGCATGGCGGCTGGCGGCAGTTCCGGTAAAAGGCCGCGCTTCGGCGCGGCCTTTTGCTGCACGGACCCCCCGCGGTCGCAGAACAAACACCGCCGCCTGGGGATCGGCACCGGCCCGGATCCGGCCGGAGGCCCGCTGAGGACGCGTCCCGGATTTGCGGGCGGTGCGGCCGGCACCGGCAAGCGGTCGATTCCTTCCCGGCTTCTCAGCGCAGGATCTGCAGGTAATTGCGTACGGTGGTGGCCAGGCCTTCATACAGCGCCTCCCCGATCAACGCGTGGCCGATGGAAACTTCGGCCAGGCCGGGGATGGCTGCCTTGAACGTGCCGAGGTTTGCCTGACTGAGATCGTGTCCGGCGTTCACCGCCAACCCGGCCTGCTGTGCACGTCGCGCGGTGTCTGCGCAAGCCGCCAGTGCCGGCCCGGGATCGCCGTCCGCGAATGCCTTGGCATAGGGGCCGGTGTAGATCTCGATGCGCCGCACGCCGATTACCGCGGCGAGGTCGAAGTCCTGGTTGACGGGGTCGACGAACAGGCTGACCCGACAGCCAAGCTCGCCAAGTTCAGCCACCACCGGGCGCAATCGAGCGATATCCCGGCGCAGATCGAAGCCGTGGTCGGAGGTGAGCTGGCCATCCCCGTCCGGCACCAGGGTTACCTGGGTCGGCCGGACTCGCCGCGCCAGCTCGACCAGGCCCGGATAGTCGCCCCGCGCCCCGGCAAACGGGTTGCCTTCGATGTTGTACTCGACCCGTCCGCGCAACATGCCGGCCAGCGCGTGCACGTCCGACGGACGGATATGCCGCTGGTCGGGACGCGGATGCACGGTGATCCCCCCACACCCGGCCTCGATGCAGGTTTGCGCGGCACGGCAGATGTCCGGTTCGCTACCGCCCCGGGAATTGCGCAGTACGGCGATCTTGTTGAGATTGACGCTTAGCAGGGTCATGACGAATGGACTTGGTCGCTTGCCTATGGTTGGTTGCCTGCCCATGTCGGCGCGGACGAGGCCACGGCAACACCGGCGTGGCCGCCCGGTCCAACACAGTGCGCCTATTGCCCGGCACTGACAAGCCTGCCGAGCTGTATCGCGCGCGGCGGGCCACGCCATGCCAGGGCGCCGAACAGGTCCGGGGCGATGGCGAGCCGGTGCACCTGCCACGCGTCGATGTCCTGGCCCTCGAACCGCAACAGCCGCACCTGTTCCGGGGTGCTGAGGATCTGCAGTCGATCCAGGCCATAGCCGATACCGCGTCCATGAGCCTTGAGTATCGCCTCTTTTGCCGTCCACAGCTCCAGGAAGGCGGCATCGCGCGCCGGTTCGGGCAGCGCGGCCAGCGCCTGCGCCTCCTCGCTGCCGAAAAAGCGTCGGGCAATCGACAGCGCGCGCGGCCGCGCACGGCGGCGCTCCACATCGATACCGGGCCTGATCCCGCGGGCAATCGCAATCAGCGCGTGGTTCCCACTGTGCGACCAGTTGAACTCCAGCCCGGCACCGTGGGCGGGGTCGAGCCGGGGCCGCCCATGCGCACCCTCGAGCAGGGTCACCTCGCACGCCGCGATACCGAGATAGGCCGCCAGGGTCCGCAACAGCGGTCGCCGCCCTTCCGCCCTGCGATAAGCGAGATGCCAGACGTGGACCGCATCCTCGTCCAGGTGCGCGGCGGACTCAATCAGGCTTCGGGCGTGCGTCATGGGCATCTGCCCATGGTGCGCCCACCGGCGCGGGTACGCCAGCGCTTGCGCCGGTGCCGGCGCCCGGCCGGTCACCGTGGCAGGCTCGACGCGCCCATCAAAAATTCGTCCACGGCATGGGCGCATTGACGGCCTTCGCGAATCGCCCAGACCACCAGCGACTGACCGCGGCGCATGTCGCCTGCGGCGAACACCTTGTCGACGCTGGTGCGATAGCTTGCGCGCCCGTCGGTGACCGCGCCGGCATTGCCGCGCGCGTCCTTGTCCACCCCGAACGCATCCAGCACGGCCTGTGAGGGCGACACAAAGCCCATCGCCAGCAGCACCAGGTCGGCCTGGATCTCGAACTCGCTGCCGGCCAGCTCGCTCATCTTGCCGTCCTTCCACTGCAGCCGCACGCCGGTCAGGCTGCGTACGTTGCCCTTGCCGTCATCGTTGAAGCGCTTGGTGGCCACCGCCCAATCGCGCTGGCAGCCTTCCTCATGCGAGCTCGAGGTGCGCAGGCGGATCGGCCAGTAGGGCCAGGTCAACGGCTTGTTCTCCTGCTTCGGCGGTTGGGGCAACAGCTCGAACTGGGTGATGGCGGCGGCACCCTGCCGGTTCGAGGTGCCAACGCAATCGGAGCCCGTGTCACCGCCACCGATCACCACCACCTGCCGGTCGGTGGCTACGATCTGCTGCACCAGGCGATCGCCCGCGACCACCCGGTTCTGCTGCGGCAGAAACTCCATCGCAAAATGCACGCCCTTCAGCGCGCGCCCCGGCACCGGCAGGTCGCGTGGCATTTCCGACCCGCCGGCCAGCACCACCGCGTCGAACTCCTGCAAGACCTGCACCGGCGTGACCGCGGCCGCCCCATCCGGGGCATCGGCTGGCGCGCCCACGAACGTGCTGGTCCGGAACTCCACGCCTTCCGCACGCATCTGGTCGATCCGGCGGTCGACATGACCCTTCTGCAACTTGAAATCCGGGATCCCGTAACGCAGCAGGCCGCCGGGGCGGTCATTCTTCTCGAACACGGTCACCGCATGCCCGACCCGCGCCAGTTGCTGCGCGGCGGCCAGGCCGGCCGGGCCGGAGCCGATCACGGCCACCCTCCAGCCGGTAAGGCGCGCGGCCGGCCGAGGCACCACCCAGCCCTCCTCCCATGCCTTGTCGATGATCTTGTGTTCGATCGACTTGATTCCCACCGCATCATCGTTGATGTTCAACGTGCACGCGGCCTCGCACGGGGCGGGACAGATGCGGCCGGTGAACTCGGGGAAATTGTTGGTCGAATGCAACACCTCGATCGCGCGCTTCCAGTCCTGGCGATAGACCAAGTCATTGAAGTCGGGGATGATGTTGTTGACCGGACAGCCGTTGTGGCAGTACGGGGTACCGCAGTCCATGCAGCGTGCGGCCTGGATCCTTGCCTCGTCGTCGGTCAACTGTGCCGTGAACTCGCGCCAGTGCCGTTTGCGTTGGTTTGGCGGTTCGCTGGTCTCCAGCACCCGCGGGTATTCGAGAAAGCCGGTGGTCTTGCCCATGGTAGCTCTGTCCTCGTGCCGGCTCAGGCCGTTGCCTGGGTGGTGGGTGAGCGTGCAATGTCCCGTGTCCGCGCGCCCAGCGCGCGCTTGTATTCGTGCGGCATCACCTTCACGAAGTGCGTACGCGCATGGATCCAGTCGTGCAGGATCGCCTTGGCGCGGAAGCTGCCGGTGTAGCGGAAATGCGCCTCCACCAGGCGACGCAGGATCGCCTCGTCGGTTTCGCCGGGGGCGCCGCGGCTCGGCGCATGCCAGAGTTCGTGTGGCATACGCAGTTCCTGCTCGACACCGGCAAGCAGCGGCTCCAGCGCGACCATCGCCAGGTTGCAACGCGACGGGAACTGCACCTCCGGGTCGAAGACATAAGCCACGCCACCAGACATGCCCGCGGCGAAGTTCCGGCCGGTGTCGCCGAGCACCGCCACGGTGCCGCCGGTCATGTACTCGCAGCCGTGGTCGCCGACCCCCTCGACCACCGCCGTGGCGCCGGAGTTGCGTACCGCAAAGCGCTCGCCGACGACCCCGTTGAAGTACGCCTCGCCCTCGGTGGCGCCATACAGCACCGTGTTGCCGGCAATGATGTGCTCCGGCCCGAAGCCATGGAAATCGTTCGGTGAGCGCACGATGACACGCCCGCCGGACAAACCCTTGCCGACGTAATCGTTCGCCTCGCCCACCAGGTCGAGTGTGATGCCCCGGGCCAGGAACGCCGCAAAGCTCTGTCCGGCCGTGCCGTTCATCTGGATATGGATGGTGTCGTCGGGCAGGCCGGCATGGCCGTAGCGGCGCGCCACCTCGCCGGACAGCATGGTGCCTACGGTGCGGTTGACGTTGCGCACGCTGACGATGAAGCTGGTTTTCTCTCCCTGCTCCAACGCCGGCCGGGCCTTCTCGATCAGGCTGTAGTCGAGCGCCTTGCCGGACTTGCCGAGACCGTGGTCCTGGTCGCCCACATGCCGTCGCGCCACCTCGCCCGGAACCTCCGGACGATGGAACACCCGGGTGAAGTCCAGTCCGCGTGCCTTCCAGTGCGCGATGCCGTGCCGGGTCTCGAGCAGGTCGGCACGGCCGATCAGGTCGTCGAAACGGCGGATACCCAACTGCGCCATGATCTGGCGTGCCTCCTCCGCGACAAAGAAGAAATAGTTCACCACGTGCTCGGGTTTGCCGCTGAACTTCCTGCGCAGCACCGGATCCTGCGTGGCCACGCCGGTGGGACAGGTGTTGAGGTGGCACTTGCGCATCATCACGCAGCCTTCCACCACCAGCGGCGCGGTGGCGAAGCCGAACTCGTCGGCACCCAGCAACGCCCCGATCACCACGTCGCGGCCGGTCTTCATCTGGCCGTCCGCCTGCACCCGGATCCGCCCGCGCAGCCGGTTCAGCACCAGGGTCTGCTGGGTTTCGGCCAGGCCCAGCTCCCACGGCGTGCCGGCATGCTTGATCGATGACCATGGCGAGGCACCGGTACCGCCGTCGTGGCCGGCGATCACCACGTGGTCGGCCTTGGCCTTGGCCACGCCGGCGGCGACCGTGCCCACGCCCACCTCCGCGACCAGCTTCACCGAAATCGATGCCTGCGGGTTGCAGTTCTTGAGGTCGTGGATCAGCTGGGCCAGATCCTCGATCGAATAGATGTCGTGGTGCGGCGGTGGCGAGATCAGACCTACGCCCGGCACCGAGAAACGCAGCCTGGCGATGTACTCGGACACCTTGTGGCCGGGCAGCTGGCCCCCTTCGCCGGGTTTGGCCCCTTGCGAAATCTTGATCTGGATCTGGTCCGCCGAGCTCAGGTACGCCGCGGTGACGCCGAAGCGGCCCGACGCCACCTGCTTGATGCGCGAACGCAGCGAGTCGCCGGCCTGCAGCTCCAGATCGCGTTCGATGTTCTGCCTGCCCAGGATGCCGGCGACGGTGTCGCCCTGCTTGATCGCGACCCCCCGCTGCTCGCCCTGGTAGCGTGCCGGGTCCTCGCCGCCTTCGCCGGTGTTGGACTTGCCGCCGATGCGGTTCATGGCGATGGCCAACGTGGTGTGCGCCTCGGTCGAGATCGATCCCAGCGACATCGCGCCGGTGACGAACCGCTTGACGATCTCCTGCGCCGGCTCCACCTCGTCCAGCGGCACCGCGGCGGCCGGATCGGTGCGCAACTCGAACAGGCCGCGCAAGGTCATCAGGCGCCGGCTCTGGTCGTTGACCAGCTGCGAATACTCCTTGTAGGTGGACGCGTTGTTGGCGCGGGTGGCGTGCTGCAACTTGGCCACCATGTCGGGCGTCCACATGTGCTCCTCGCCGCGCACGCGCCAGGCGTACTCGCCGCCCACCTCCAGCATATCGGCCAGCACCGGGTCATCGCCGTAGGCAGCAGCGTGCAGGCGCAGGGCTTCCTCGGCCACCTCGAACAGGCCGATCCCCTCGATGTTGGTGGTGGTCCCGGTGAAGTACTTGTCGACCAGGTCGAGGTTCAGGCCCACCGCCTCGAAGATCTGCGCGCCGGTGTAGGACATGTAGGTGGAGATGCCCATCTTGGACATGACTTTCTGCAGGCCCTTGTCGAGCGCCTTGATGTAGTTGGAGATGGCCTTCGCCGCGCCGACCCCGTCGGGGGCCGCCGCGAAGTGCTGCGCCAGCACTTCCATTGCCAGATACGGGTGGATCGCCTCGGCGCCGTAGCCGGCCAGCAGGGCGAAGTGGTGCACCTCGCGCGCCGACCCGGTTTCCACCACCAGGCCGGTGCTGGTGCGCAGGCCCCTGGTGACCAGGTGCTGGTGGATGGCCGAGGTCGCCAGTAAGGCGGGGATCGCCACCCGCTCGCGGTCGGCCTGCCGGTCGGACACGATCAGGATGTTGTGGCCCTGGCCGATCGCATCGGTGGCCTGGGCGCACAACGAGGCCAGTCGCGCCTCGATGCCGGCCTTGCCCCAGCCGGCCGGGTAGGTGATGTCCAGCTCGAAGCTGCGGAACTTGCCGTGCGAGTGGCGCTCGATGTCGCGGATCTTGGCCATCTCGGCGAAGTCCAGCACCGGCTGCGACACTTCCAGGCGCAGCGGCGGATTGATGTTGTTGATGTCCAGCAGGTTGGGCTTGGGCCCGATGAAGGACACCAGCGACATCACCAGTTGCTCGCGGATCGGGTCGATCGACGGATTGGTGACCTGCGCGAACATCTGCCGGAAATACTGGTACAGCGACTTGCTGCGCTCGGACAGCACCGCCAGCGGCGAGTCGTTGCCCATCGCGCCGATCGCTTCCTGGCCCTCGAACGCCATCGGCAGCAACTGGAACTTCAGGTCTTCCTGGGTGTAGCCGAAGGCCTGTTGGCGATCGAGCAGGTTCTCGCCGACGCGTGCTTCGGCGTGTGCCTCGGGCAGGGCGTCGAGCTTGATCCGAATATGCTCGATCCATTGCTTGTATGGTTTGGCGTTGGCCAGCTGGTCCTTCAGCTCCTTGTCGTCGATGATGCGCCCGGCTTCCATGTCGATCAGCAGCATCCGGCCCGGCTGCAGCCGCCACTTCTTGACGATGCGCGATTCTGCGATCGGCAGCACGCCGGCTTCGGAGGCGAGGATCACCAGGTCGTCGTCGGTGATGATGTAGCGTGCCGGACGCAGGCCGTTGCGGTCGAGCGTGGCGCCGACCTGGCGCCCGTCGGTGAAGGCGATCGCGGCCGGGCCGTCCCACGGCTCCATCATCGCCGCGTGGTATTCGTAGAACGCGCGGCGGTTGTCGTCCATCAGGGTGTGACGTTCCCACGCCTCGGGAATCATCATCATCATCGCGTGCGCCAGCGGATAGCCCGCCATGGTCAGCAGTTCGAGGCAGTTGTCGAACGAGGCGGTGTCGGACTGGCCCGGATAGATCAGCGGCCACAGCTTGGCCAGGTCCTCGCCGAGTACCGGCGAGGAGATCGCGCCGGTGCGCGCATTCAACCAGTTCACGTTGCCCTTGACCGTGTTGATCTCGCCGTTGTGCGCGACCATGCGGTAGGGATGCGCCAGTTCCCATGCCGGGAAGGTATTGGTGGAGAAGCGCTGGTGCACCATCGCCAGCGCCGACTCCGCACGCGGATCGGTGAGGTCCGGATAGTAGGTGCCGACCTGGCCGGCCAGCAGCAGACCCTTGTAGACCACCGTGCGGGTGGACATCGAGGGCACGAAATACTCGCGTCCGTGCTTGAGGTTCAGCGCCCGGATGGCGTGGCTGGAGGTCTTGCGGATCACGTAGAGCTTACGTTCCAGCGAATCGGGCACCATGATGTCCGGGCCGCGCCCGATGAACAGCTGGCGGATCACCGGCTCGCGCGACTTCACCGCAGGCGACATCGGCATCTCGCCGTCCACGCGCACGTCGCGCCAGCCCAGCACCACCTGGCCCTCGGCACGTACGGTTCGTTCCAGCTCCTGTTCGCAGGCCCGCCGCGAGGCGTGCTCCTTGGGCAGGAAGACCATGCCTACGCCATACTCGCCGGGCGGCGGCAGCTGCACACCGCCGAGGGCCATTTCCTCGCGGTAGAGCTGGTCCGGGATCTGGATCAGGATGCCGGCGCCATCGCCCATCAGCGCGTCGGCACCGACCGCGCCGCGATGGTCCAGGTTGCGCAGGATCAGCAGGCCCTGCTCGATGATCTGGTGGCTCTTGCGCCCCTTGATGTGTGCCACAAACCCCACGCCGCAGGCGTCGTGTTCATGCCTTGGGTCGTACAAACCCTGCGCGCGCGGCTGGTCCATGGTCCGAACTCCCGGAAATGGGGGGGAGGGTCGACTATAGTGCGTCGCAACAAACAGAAGCAAGAAAAATCAAATAGCCGTCTATAAGGCCGTATGCGCTGGAATCGGTCGCAAGCCGCCGGCCAGCGGGACGGTCGACCACCTACCCCCGGGCCAGTACGTGCGGCCGGGCCGGGCGACCGGGACCGGTGCGCCGACCTCGTCATTGGGCGGGGGCTCTGCTAGCGTGCAGCGGCGGGAGATCCGTACAACCGGGGACGCCGAGTTGATCCAGGGCTGGCTGCTGTTGCTGGTATCGCTGCTTTATGTCGGGGTGCTGTTCCTGGTGGCCTATGCCGGCGACCGGCGGCCACTGTACCCGCGGCAGCCGCGACTGCGGCCCATCGTCTACAGCCTGGCGTTGGCGATCTACTGCTCGTCATGGACGTTCTATGGCGCGGTCGGCACCGCGGCGCGCGAAGGCCTGGCCTACCTGTCGATCTACCTGGGACCGATCTTGCTGTTCGTGTTCGGTTTCGGTTTCCTGCGTCACTTGCTGCAGGTAGTGCGCCAGCGCAAGATCACCTCGATCGCCGACTTCATCGCCGCACGTTTCGGCAAGTCGCATGGCCTGGCGGCTCTGGTCGCCGTGATTGCAGTGGTCGCGGTGGTGCCTTACATCGCGCTGCAGTTCAAGGCGGTGGCGTTGTCGTATGGCGTGCTTGGCGGGGGTACGGCGGTTGTTGCAGGTACCGGCGGCGTCGACAGCGCACTGTGGTATGCGGTACTGCTGGCAGCGTTCGCGATCCTGTTTGGCACGCGCAGCATCGATGCGACGGAGCATCACCACGGATTGATGCTGGCGATTGCCCTGGAATCGTTGATCAAGCTGTTGGTGTTCGTGGTCATCGCCGTCTACGCACTGCGCCACGGGCCGGGCCTGCTCGAAACCGTGCAACGTCCGCTGCGGCAACTGCAGTACGGATTGCCGCCGGATTTTTTGACGCAGACCATGCTGGCGTTGTGCGCCATGTTCTGCCTGCCCCGACAGTTCCAGGTCGGCCTGGTCGAGTGCGAGGATGCCAACGATCTCGGACATGCGCGCTGGTTGTTCCCGCTGTACCTGGTTGTCATCAGCCTGGCGGTGCTGCCGATCGTGGCCGCCGGTGCCCACCTGCCGCTGGTCAGCACCGGCAACGGAGACGCCTGGGTGCTCACCTTGCCGCTGGTGCACGGTGATACCGGTCTGGCGTTGCTGGCTTTCATCGGCGGCTTCTCGGCGGCGACCGGCATGGTGATTGTGGCCTCGGTGGCGTTGTCGACGATGATCAGCAACGACCTGGTCATGCCTGCCTTGCTGCGCGTCCGGCGTCTGCGGCTGGAGCAACGAAGCGACCTCTCGCGCCTGGTGCTCGGCGTGCGTCGCGTGGCCATTGTGGGGCTGGCGTTGCTGGCCTACTTCTACTACCGCGCCGCCGCCAGCGCGGAGCACCTGGCCGCGATCGGCTTGCTGGCCTTCGCCGCGGTGGCACAATTCGCGCCGGCACTGATCGCGGCGTTGTACTGGCGCGGCGCTAGTCGTCGCGGCGTGGCGGCGGGCCTGGTCGGGGGCTTCGCGGTGTGGATCTACACCTTGCTGCTGCCGACCCTGGTTCATCCGGATCATTGGTTGCGGGATGGTCCGTTCGGCTGGGACTGGCTGCGCCCACAGGCGCTGTTCCACCTGAGTGGGTGGGATCCGCTGACGCATGGCACGTCTTGGTCGCTGCTGGTGAACGTCGGTTGCCTGGTGTACTTCTCGCTGCGGTTCCGGCCCAGCCTGGAGGAACGCCTGCATGCGGCGATGTTCGTCCGCGCCGATACGATCATACGCAGTGGCCCCGGCGATTGGCGCGGACGGGTCGCCGTCGCCGACCTGCATACCATTGCCGAGCGTATCGTCGGTGCCCGAGGCAGCGTGCGCGCCTTCGAGGACTACGCGCGGCATCGTGGCAGGCCGCTGCTGCCCGGTGAGGCTGCCGACCATGCCTTGGTCCAGCACACCGAGCGGCTGCTTGCCTCCGCGGTGGGTGCCGCCAATGCGCGCCGCATCCTGATCAGCGCGTTGTCCGGCCGTGGTCTGGGCCTGGCCGAATCGATGGCCTTGCTGGATGAGGCTTCATCGGAGCTGCGCTTCAATCGCGAGCTGTTGTCCACCACCCTGGAAAATGTCTCGCAGGGGATCAGCGTGGTCGATGCGAACATGCATCTGGTGGCCTGGAACCGCCGTTACCTGGAGCTGTTCGATTACCCGGAGGGCATGGTGCGCGTCGGCGTGCCGGTGAGCGAACTGATCCGCCGCAATGCCGAGCTTGGCGGGTGCGGTCCCGGCGAGGTGGACCGCCACGTCGCCCGACGCATCCACCATATGCGCGCCGGTTCGACGCACTTGTTCCAGCGGGTCCGCCCCGACGGTACGGTGATCGAGATGCGCGGCCGCCCGCTCCCGGGCGGTGGCTACGTCACCACCTATTCGGATGTCACCGCCTACAAGCAGACCGAACAGGCCTTGATCGAGGTGAACGAGACCCTGGAGCAGCGGGTCGAACAACGTACCGCCGAGCTGTCGGAGGCGCTGGTCGCCACCGCCGAGGCGCGCCGCGCCGCCGAGCGGGCGAACATTTCCAGGACGCGCTTCCTGGCCGCGGCCAGTCACGACCTGCTGCAGCCGCTCAACGCCGCGCGCCTGTTCACCTCGGCACTGCGCCAGCATCCGGGACTCGATGTCGAGGCCAGCGGCCTGGCGGAACGGATCGACGCATCCTTCCGCGCCGCCGAGGACCTGCTCGATGCCCTGCTGGACACCTCGCGCCTGGACGTCGGCGGCTACCATCCCGAACCCGGCGCCTTCGCCCTGGCTACGCTGTTCGATTCGCTGCAGGCCCAGTTCGCCGTGGTGGCCGAACAGCGTGGCTTGCGCTTGCGCGTGGCACCCACCTCGCTGGCGGTGTGGAGTGACCCGCAATTGCTGCGCCGGATCGTGCAGAACTTCCTGTCCAACGCGCTGCGCTACACGCACAGCGGCAGCGTGCTGCTGGGAGCGCGCCGGCTCGGCGACCAGGTGCGTATCGAGGTATGGGATTCCGGCCCCGGCATCGCGGCGGAACAGCGCGCGCGCGTCTTCGACGAGTTCCAGCGCCTGGAGCAGCCCTCTCCCTGGGGGGAAAAGGGCCTGGGCCTGGGCCTGTCGATCTGTGATCGCCTGGCGGGCATTCTCGGCCACCGGCTCGGACTGCGTTCCCGGGTCGGGCATGGCAGCTGCTTTTCGGTGACCGTATTGCGCACCGATGCCGTGCCCGCGCGCCGTCAGCGTGGGCGGCGCGAAGGTGCCGACGCGCAGCTGCCGTTGACGGTATTGTGCCTGGACAACGACCTCACCATTCTCGAGGGAATGCGCGCTCTGCTCGGGCGCTGGGGCGTGGATTGCCGGCTGGCACCGGACGTGGTGCAGGCACGCGCCGAACTGGTGGCCGGAACGATCGACCTGATCCTGGCCGACTATCACCTGGCCGACCATGTCGACGGTCTGCAGGCCCTGCAGCAGTTGCGCGACACGCTCGGTGAGCTGCCGCCGGTGGCCATGATCACCGCCGATGGCAGCGACGAGCTGAAGCGGCGGGCGCGGGCGCTGGGTTACCCGGTGCTGCACAAGCCGATCCGGCCTGCCGCGCTGCGCGCGCTGCTGACGTCGCTGTTGCGACGCTAGCATCGGTGGCGTCAATCCGGGTCGTCCGGCAGCGCGGGCGGACTTTCCTGGTCGACCGTCAGATGGCTGGCGATCAACGCGACCTGGGTGCGGTTGTTGACGCCGAGCTTGCGCATGATCGCGGTCATGTGCGCTTTCACGGTGGCCTCGGACACGCCAAGCTCCCACGCGACCTGCTTGTTGAGCCGGCCTTCGGCAAGCATCGTCATCACGCGAAACTGCTGTGGCGTCAGCGCCGCGACCAGCGCGGCGGCGGCGGCTTCGTCGGGCTTGAGCTCGCTCGCGCTGCCGAGCAGCGCCGGCGGCAGCCACACGTCACCGTCCAGCACGGCATGGATTGCCGCCACGATATCGGCCCCGTCGGTGGACTTGGGAATGTATGCGGCAGCACCGTGCGCAAGCGCACGGCGCGCCACCTGCGCCTCCTCATGTCCGGACACGACGATGGTCGGCAGGCCCGGATACTGCCCGCGGATGTGTGCCAGCGCGGAGTAGCCACGGGCACCCGGCATGTGCAGGTCGAGCAGCAGCAGTTCCGCCTCGGCGAAGGCCTCGATCATGGCGAGCAGCGCAGGCAGGCTGTCGGCATGGTGCACACGGGCCTGCGGCAGGGCGTTCAGCACCGCGCGTTGCAGCGCATCGCGGAACAGCGGATGGTCGTCGGCGATCAGGACGTCGGACATGCTGGAGGCCGGGATTGGGGATTGGGACCTGGCGCGCTGGCAACTTCCGAGTCACGAATCCCGTCGCGGATCATTTGATCAAGCGCTCGTCCACCAGGTTCTTCACCACGCCGGGATCGGCCAGGGTGGTGATGTCGCCGAGTTGGTCGGGCCGGTTCTCGCCGATCTTGCGCAGGATCCGGCGCATGATCTTGCCCGAGCGGGTCTTCGGCAGGCTCGGCGCCCACTGCAGGTAGTCGGGTGTGGCGATCGGGCCGATCTCCTTGCGTACCCAGGCGATCAATTCCCTGCGCAGCTCCTCGCCGCCGACCTCGCCGGAGACCAGCGTGACGTAGGCGTAGATGCCCTGGCCCTTGATGTCATGCGGGCAGCCGACCACGGCCGCCTCGGCCACCTTCGCGTGCGCCACCAGTGCGCTCTCCACTTCGGCGGTGCCCAGGCGGTGGCCGGACACGTTGATCACATCATCGACGCGGCCGGTGATCCAGTAGTACCCGTCCTCGTCGCGGCGCGCGCCGTCACCGGTGAAATAGTTGCCGGGGTAGGCGGTGAAGTAGGTTTCGATGAAGCGCTGGTGGTCGCCGTAGATGGTGCGGACCTGGCCGGGCCAGGAATCGGAGATCAGCAGGTTGCCCTCGGCCACGCCTTCCTGCACGTGCCCATCGGCATCGACGATGGCCGGCGCTATGCCAAAAAACGGCAGCGTCGCCGAACCGGGTTTGGTCGCGATCGCGCCGGGCAGCGGCGAGATCATGATGCCGCCGGTCTCGGTCTGCCACCAGGTGTCCACGATCGGGCAACGCTCGTCGCCGACCACGCGGTGATACCACTCCCACGCCTCCGGGTTGATCGGTTCGCCGACCGAGCCGAGCAGGCGCAGGCTGGCGCGCGAGCACTTCTTCACTGGTGCCTCGCCCTCGCGCATCAGGGCGCGGATCGCCGTGGGCGCGGTATAGAAGATCGTGACCTGGTGCTTGTCCACCACCTGCCAGAAGCGGCTGTAGTCGGGGTAATTGGGCACGCCCTCGAACATCACCGTGGTGGCGCCGTTGGCCAGCGGGCCATACACCACGTAGCTGTGGCCGGTGACCCAGCCGACATCGGCGGTGCACCAGTAAATGTCGTCCTCGCGCAGGTCGAACACCAGTTCATGGGTGTAGCTGATGAACACCAGGTAGCCACCGGTGCTGTGCACGACGCCTTTCGGCTTGCCGGTGGAGCCGGAGGTGTACAACACGAACAGCGGGTGTTCGGCTTCGACCGGGGTGGCCGGGCAATCGGTCGACTGGCCTTCCATCAAGGTGTGGTAGTAGCGGTCGCGCGGCGACTGCATGTGCACGGCGCCGCCGCTGTGGCGCACCACGATCACGGTTTCCACGCTGTTGGTGTTCGGCCGCTCGAGCGCGGCATCCACGTTGACCTTGAGCGGGATGTGCTTGCCCGCGCGCAGGCCCTCGTCGGCGGTGATCACGATTTTCGCCTGCGAGTCGGCGATGCGCCCGGCCAGCGAGTCGGGCGAGAAGCCGCCGAACACCACCGAGTGGATCGCACCCAGGCGTGCGCAGGCCAGCATCGCCACGGCGGCCTCGGGAATCATCGGCAGGTAGATCGCCACGCGGTCGCCCTTGACCACGCCGAGGTTCTTCAGCGTGTTGGCGAACTTGCACACTTCGGCGTGCAGCTCGCGGTAGGTGATCTTGCGCGAGTCCGTCGGGTCGTCGCCCTCGAAGATGATCGCCACCTTGTCGCCGCGCTTTGCCAGCTGGCGGTCGAGGCAGTTCGTGCTCACGTTGAGCTCGCCGTCCTCATACCAGCGGATGTGCAGGTCTTGCGGGTCGAACGAGACATTTTTGATCACCGTGGGCGTCTTGATCCAGTCCAGTCGCTGCGCGATGCGCCCCCAGAACCCCTCGGGATCCTCGATCGACTCGGCATACAGGCGCGTGTATTCCTCCTTGCCGATGCGTGCCTTGGCGGCGAATTCGGGGGCGACCGGATAGAGCTTGGACATGGCTAGTCTCCTGTAGCTGAAGGCTTAGGGTACGGGATCGCATCGTGAAGGCCGCGACACTGCCCGAGTGTAGCCGCGTCGCCGGACCGGCGAATCTCCCGGACCATGCGACTTTGGTCGAAGTTAGACCAATGGCGAATGGCGCAGGGAATAAACCGTGACCATGCTCGACCCGACGGTCCATCCACGCGGCCGGTTGCATGCCATCAACGCATGCGAGCGGCGTCCCTCCCGGGCGATCGATCGGTAGCTATCGGCAGGACCTCAACGGCACGCGGCAGGGCGACCTCTGCATCTTGCTGCGGACCATCACACACTGCGGAGTTTTCGGCCATGAGCAACGAAGCGTCACGGACAACCCTCTCCAACCCGGCACCGCTGGGCCTGGCCGGCTTCGCGCTGACCACCTGGTTGTTGAGCATGATCAATGCCGGCTGGTACAGCGGCGACGCCATGAACCTGGTGCTCGCCGTCGCCCTGGCATTCGGTGGCACCGCCCAGATGATTGCCGGGGTGATGGAGTTGCCACGCGGCAATACCTTCGGCACCACCGCCTTCATCGGCTACGGGGCCTTCTGGTGGTCCTTCGCGCTCTTCGTGCTGTTCCTGCATGACCAGGTACCGGCGGGCTTCGTCGGCTGGTACCTGTTCTTGTGGGGCGTGTTCACGTTCTACATGTGGATCGCCAGCCTCAAGGCGCCGCGTGCTCTGCAACTGGTGTTCCTGGCCTTGTGGATCACCTTCTTCCTGCTGGCAGCCGCCGACTGGAGCGGGAGGGCCGCACTGCATGTGGCCGGCGGTTATGGCGGCCTGATCACCGCGGCACTGGCGTTCTATCTGTCTGCGGCGGAAGTCATCAACGACACCCACCAGCGAACCGTGCTGCCGATTGGCGCTCCGCCCCCGCCATGAGGAAGACCCCCATGAAACCGCATACCTTGTCTTGCGCACTCGCTGTTGCCCTGGGGTCGGGACTGGTCGCGCCGGTGTTCGCCCAGTCCGCGGGCGACCGGGACGAGGTCGCGGTGCTGACCAAACTGGTCGAGCGGCAACAGCAGCAGCTCGACCAGCAGCAGGCAGCCCTGCAGGCGCTGCGGGAGCGACTGAAGCAGCTCGAAAATCGCTCGGCCCCGCAGCAGGCGCAGGTGGCACCGGCGCCTGCCGCCGCGCCCGCGCCGGTCTTCAGCAGCGCGCCGGGCGTGTCGGTTGCCTTGCACGGATTCATCAGCGCCACCGCGTTCGGCCAGGATCGCAGCTTCCTCTTCGGCAATGGCCAGAATGCGGAATTCCCCGAGCCTGGATCCAGCGGCTCGCTCAGTGGCGTTGACGTGCGCAACACCCGCTTCTGGCTGGACTTTCGTGGTGCCACGTTCGCCGGCGACTGGAACGGTGGCGGTCGTATCGAAATGGACTTCTTCGGCGGCTTCAACGGGACCGGCGCATTCAGCCGGCAGCAGCCGACGCCACGCCTGCGGCAGGCCTATATGGACTTGGGCAATGCAGACACCGGCACCACGGTCCGGATCGGCCAGCAGTGGGACCTGATGTTTCCGATCGACAACTCGCCGGCGTCGCTGGCGCATATCGCCTTCCCGCTGGGCTACGCCACCGGCATCGTCGGCTGGCGCTTCCCCGGCGTGGTGCTGATGCAGGATCTCGGTCATGGTTCGAGCGGTGCCCGGTGGCGCCTCGACGTGGGCGCATTCGAGGGAAGCTGGAACGGGCCGGGGAACAACGTCGACTACCTGACCGCTGGCAATGCCGGGTTCCGCCCGCAACTCCAGGCCCGGCTGCATGTGCAGGACCAGACCTGGCTGGCCTATGTCGCCGCGCACTACAGCGAGGTCGATCTGCGAGGGGTTGGCGGCACGGCGGCCACGCCGATCAAGGACAAGGTCAAGAGCGTCGGCTACGAAATGGGTGGCCAATGGAAGGCCGGTGCCTTCATCCTCAAGGGCCTGGTTTATCGCGGCAAGGGCCTGGGCCAGATCTTCGGCGCGATGGCGCAGTTCGGAGACATCGGGGAAACCGGCGGCTATGCGCAGGTCGGCTACCGCTTCACCCCCCACTGGAGCGCCAACCTGTTTTACGGGATGAGCAAGCCCGACGAGGATGACGTGATTGCCTGGCTAGGCCACGGTTCGGTCGGCCGCCTGGAGAATCGCCAATCCGCGCTCAACCTGAAATACACCGCCGGGGCCTATGACCTCGGCCTCGAATGGCTGTACGACACGCTCGACAGCACCAGCAATGGTGAGGACCGTACGAGTACCAGCGGCAATCAAGTGAGCGTAAGCGCGCTGTATCACTTTTGACGCGCGTGGCTGAGGTCGGCACCCGCCGGTGTGCCGGGGCATGGCGGCACGGGAGTCAGTCGTCGGCGGCCGGGCGTGTCGCGTGCACGCGTCACGCGTGAACCACCGCGCGCGAAACCGCGGGCACGCCGGCACGGGGAGGGCCGGGGCATTCCGGCTTCCTCCCCCGACACGGCGGCGCGCCGGCGATTCAGGCGCGCCGGAACACTCCGATGATGACCAGCAGCAAGACAGCGCCGATCAAGGCGTAGATGATGCTGGTGATCAGCGGGTTGCCGAGGTTGAAACCCATGCCGAGTGCGGGCAGCAGCCAGCCGGCCAGGAAAGCGCCAATGATGCCGACCACGATGTTGCCGACCAGGCCGAAGCCGAAGCCGCGTACGATCAGACCGGCCAGCCAGCCGGCTACGGCGCCTACCAACAGAAAGATGATCAGGGCGGTAGCAGTCATCGCAAACTCCTCGATTCGGGCGCAAAGTGTCCGGGGTGGCGCGCAAGACACCGCCACGCCGGCAAAGCATCCGCCCTGGCGTGTGCAGCAACGGTGATGAGCTGATGCAGCGCTATGCTGGTCTCAGCCTATGGCGGCAACGACGTGGGAGTTCACCGATGACGACATCAATACCAAGCTATGTGCACGGCGCCAGCCTGCAGCCGCTGCTGGGTGATACCGTCGGCGCCCTGCTGGACCGGATCGCGGCGGCGTATCCGGAGCGTCCGGCCCTGGTGGCGCGTGCGCAGGGCATACGTCTCAGCTACCGCCAATTCCATGCCGAAGTCGAACGTATAGCCGCCGGTCTGCTGGCGCTCGGCCTGAAGCGTGGTGACCGCATCGGCATCTGGGCGCCGAATCGAGCCGAATGGGTATTGCTGCAGTTCGCCGCGCCGAAGGCCGGGCTGGTCCTGGTCAACATCAACCCGGCCTATCGCACGCACGAGCTGGAGTATTCCCTGAGCAAGGTGACTTGCACCGCGCTGGTGTTGTCGCGGCGCTTCAAGACGTCGCACTACCTGGACATGCTGACCGAGTTGACGCCGGAGCTGGTCGACGCGGAGCCGGGTCATTTGCGGGCAGCACGTGCGCCGGCCCTGCGCGACGTGATCGTGCTGGACGATGAACCGGCACCGGGGACGCACAGCTGGCGTCAGCTGGCGACGCGCGGTGATGCGGCAGGGCCGGCGCAGTTGCACGCGCTGGCGCCGACGCTCAACTTCGACGACGCGGTGAATATCCAGTTCACCTCCGGCACCACCGGTACCCCCAAGGGCGCCACGCTGACCCACCACAATATCGTCAACAACGGCTGGTTCATCGGCGAGGCGATGCGTCTGACCGAACACGACAAGCTGTGTATTCCGGTACCGTTCTACCACTGCTTCGGCATGGTGCTGGGCAACCTGGCCTGCGTCACGCACGGTGCCTGCATGGTGGTTCCCGGCGAGGGCTTCGATCCGCTGGCCACGCTGGAGGCGGTCGCCGCGGAGCGATGCACCGGCCTGCACGGCGTACCCACCATGTTCATCGCCGAGCTGGAGCATCCACGCTTCGCCGAGTTCGACCTGAGCTCCTTGCGCACCGGCATCATGGCCGGCTCGCCGTGTCCGATCGAGGTGATGCGCCGGGTGGTCAGCGAGATGCACATGGACCAGGTGACGATTGCCTACGGCATGACCGAGACCAGTCCGGTGAGTTTCCAGACCGTACCGGATGATCCGCTCGAGCGCCGGGTCGACAGCGTCGGCCGGATCCATCCCCATCTGGAAGCGAAACTCGTCGGCGGGCACGGTGAGGTGGTGCCGCGCGGCACGCCCGGTGAACTGTGCACCCGCGGCTATTCGGTGATGCTGGGTTACTGGGGTGACGAGCTGCACACCCGCGAGGCCATCGACGAGGCGCGCTGGATGCACACCGGCGATCTCGCGGTGATCGACACGGACGGCTACTGCAGCATCGTGGGCCGGCTCAAGGACATGGTCATCCGCGGCGGCGAGAATGTGTATCCGCGCGAGATCGAGGAGTTTCTCTACACCCACCCGAAAATCCAGGAAGTTCAGGTGTTCGGCGTGCCCGACACGAAGTTCGGCGAACAGGTCTGCGCGTGGATCCGTTTGCGCGAAGGCTGCCAGGCCAGCGAAGCGGAAATCCAGGACTACTGTCGCCAGCATCTTGCCCACTACAAGGTGCCGCACTACGTGCGTTTCGTCGAAGCGTTCCCGATGACGGTGACCGGCAAGGTGCAGAAATACCTGATGCGCGACGCGATGGCCGCGGAACTGGCGCGCCGATGACGACGGCCCCGCCCCCATGTCGCTACCGCGGTGATCCGGCGGCGTGACCCTGCGCCGATGAGCGCCTCCGCGCCAGCGCGGGGTCCGCCGGAGTGATGATGTCCCAGGAGCGGGCCTGTCTGCCCTCTCTTCGTCGTGTCGATCCACTCAGTCCGTTGCCGGAAGATCTTTGCCGAGCAGGGCGCGTTTGGGCATGGCGGGCCCCGACGCGGGGGGAGCGCCGCACGCTGCAAGGCTCCCCCTGCACGCCAGGCGCCACCGGCCGAGGCCGGTGGCGACCTGCGGACCTCATGCGTTCGCGCTGTCCGCTTCCAGATGGTAGCGGGTGACCACCTCGACTTCGTCCTTCGAGCCCAGGAACACCGGCACGCGCTGGTGCAGACCGGTCGGCTGCAGTTCCATGAGGCGCTGGCGGCCGGTGGTGGCGGCACCGCCGGCCTGCTCGATGATGAAGGCCATCGGGTTGGCCTCGTACATGAGGCGCAGCTTGCCGCCCTGCTTCTCGGTCTTCGCGTCCACGGGGTAATAGAACACCCCGCCGCGGGTCACGATGCGGTGCACGTCGGTCACCATCGAGGCCACCCAGCGCATGTTGAAATCCTTGCCGCGCGGGCCGGTCTTGCCGGCCAGCAGTTCGCCGATATAACGCTGCATCGGTGCCTGCCAATGGCGCTGGTTGGACATGTTGACGGCGAACTCGGCAGTCTGCTCCGGGATGCGGATGTCGCGCCGGGTCAACACGAAGCTGCCCGCTTCGCGATCCAGCGTGAACTCGTGCGTGCCGTGGCCGAAGGTCAGCACCAGCACGGTTGCCGGGCCGTACACCACGTAGCCGGCGGCCAGTTGTTCGGTACCGGGCTGCAGGAAGTGTTCGGCTGTGGGTGCGGTGACCCCGTCGGGGCAACGCAGCACGGAGAAGATCGTGCCGACCGAGACATTGACGTCGATGTTGGAGCTGCCGTCCAGCGGATCGAACAGCAGCAGGTGGTTGCCTTTCGGGTACAGGTCGGGAATCTGCTGCGGGTCTTCCATTTCCTCGGATGCGCAGGCGGCCAGGTGGCCACCCCAGGCGTTGGCCTCGAGCAGGATCTCGTTGGAGATCACATCCAGCTTCTTCTGCGCCTCGCCCTGCACGTTGATGCTTTGCACGCCCTCGCTGCCGGCCATGCCCAGCACATCGCCCAGCGCACCCTTGCTGGTGGCCACCGCGATGCGCTTGCAGGCGCGTGCCACCACCTCGATCAGCAACGAGAGCTCGGCGTTGATGTGGCCGGCGCGGCGTCCCTCGATCAGGAACTGGGTCAACGAGACGAGTTTCATGTCGAATCCATGGCAGATGAAAAGCCTATTGTCGCACCTGACCCCTGCAGAAGCCCGCTTGCGGACGCGACTCCCGCCCGGGCTTGGGGGATCGGGTCTTCGGGATTGGCAGGCGCGAACGCATCGCCGGCGGGCGGGCCCCGACCGGCGCAACGTGCCATGCCCTCTGGCATCGCTGCCGATCCCGCCGGCGCGACGTGCGAGCCGGAAACGGCGACCGGCGCTGAACGAACAGCATGTTCAAGCGCCGGCCGCCGCGATACGCTGAACGGGCTTGCCGGATGAAGGCGCACGCCCAGCGCGGCGCGGGCTTTCCCCCGGCGTCCTTCCCATCCGGCCAAGGAGCTTGTGTGAACATCACCCCGAGGATCACTCGTCTGGCCGTCTTCATCCTGGCCCTGGGCCTGCAGGCGCTGCCCCTCGCGACCCCGGCCGGTTCCGTGGACGGCGCTGCGGATGCGCAGTTCAAGCATATCTACAGCACCGAATGGGCCTGGCGTACCGGCCAGCCCGGCACCGCCGCTTCCGCCGACTCGCCGGACAGCGGCCGACTGGACGATGTCGGCGCAGCCAGCCAGCAGCGACGCCTGGACTACTGGCAGCGCGTGCTCGAACAGCTCGAGGGCGTCGACGTGACCCGGCTGTCGCCGACCAACCGGGTCAACTTCGAGGTGTATCACGCGCAGATAAGCAACCTGCTGGCCGACCAGAAGTTCAAGACCTGGCAGATGCCGTTCAACAGCGATTCGGCGTTCTGGTCGGACATCGGCTACGAACTGGGCGGCGACCGCCTGCGCACCGTCGCCGACTACCGCAAGTACCTCGATCGGCTGGGCCAGATCCCGGCGTATTTCGACCAGCAGATCGCCAACATGCGGCTCGGCCTCGAGCGTGGCTTCAGCGTGCCGCGCGAGGTGCTGAACGGGCGCGATGTGTCGATCGCCGCGGTGGCGGACCTGAAGGATGCCACCCAGAGCAGCTTCTACGCGCCATTCAGGCAGTTGCCGGCATCGATCCCCGCCGACCAGGCGCAGGCATTGCAGGGCCAGGCGCTGCAGCTCATCCGCGACGGGGTGATTCCCGCCTATGCGGCGCTGCTGGAGTTCTTCCGCAACGAATACGTGCCGCAGGCGCGCACCACGCTGGCGGCCGAAGCCATGCCCGAGGGCAAGGCGTTCTACCGCCAGCAGGTCCGCAAATTCACCACGCTCGACCTCGATCCGGACCAGATCCACCGGATCGGCCTCGACCAGGTGGCAACCATTCACGCGCAGATGCTCGAGGTGATGAAGGACACCGGCTTCAAGGGCGACTTCCCGGCGTTCCTGGCTTTCCTGCGCAACGATCCGCAGTTCTACGCCACCACCGCGCAGGAACTGCTCGACAAGAGTGCCTGGGTGGCGAAGGAAGTCGATGGCCAGATGTCGAAGTTCTTCGGCCACCTTCCTCGCGCGCGATTCACCATCAAGCCGGTGCCGGCCGATATCGCGCCGTACTACACCTCCGGCCGCGGCGGGGCGGACGTCTACCTGGTCAATACCTACGACCTGAAATCGCGACCGCTGTACAACCTGCCGGCGCTGACCCTGCACGAGGCCTATCCCGGCCACGCGCTGCAACTTGAGCTGGCGGCGGAACGCGACCGCCAACCGGCCTTCCGCCGCCACGGCTACATTTCCGCCTATGGCGAGGGTTGGGGGCTGTATTCCGAGTACCTCGGCAACGAGATGGGCATCTACAAGACGCCGTACCAGAAGTTCGGCTTCCTCGGCTACCAGATGTGGCGCGCCTGCCGGTTGGTGGTGGATACCGGCATCCATCATCTGGGCTGGACGCGGCAACGCGCGATTGACTACCTGACCGGCAACACCGCCCTTTCCGATCGCGAGATCGCCAATGAAGTGGACCGCTACATCAGCTGGCCCGGCCAGGCCCTGTCGTACGAGCTGGGCTATCTGAAGATTCGCGAGCTGCGCGCCAGGGCGGAGCAGGCGCTGGGTCCGAAATTCGATATCCGCCGCTTCCATGACACCGTGCTCTCGACCGGTTCGGTACCGCTGCCGGTGCTGGAAAAGCGTATCGACCACTTCATTGCCGATGGCGGGCCGGCGCCGGACTTCGGTTGCGATTGCGCCAGGACGGAGTAATGCCGGCCGTCCCCGGCGGCGTCGGCGGGCACCTGGTATCGACTGCGAATATGTAGTAGCTTGGTTGCGTGCTTCACAGCGAGAGTTGCTTGCCATGAACGCCCACGCCAATCGCGTTGCGGAGTTGCCGCCGCTTCATCCCGTGCCGACGGAGACGCTGGCAGGGCCGGCGTTGCGCACCTTCTTCCGCATGGCGGAGCAGTGGAAGCTGCGCGCCGCCGACCAGCGCAAGCTGCTCGGCGATCCGCCGGAGTCGACGTTTTACAAGTGGAAGCGCGAGCGTGACGCGGCGCTCGGTCGGGACACGCTGGAGCGGATCAGCTACCTGCTCGGGATCTGGCGGGCGCTGCAGATCCTGTTTCCCGACCCGGATCAGGCCGATGCCTGGCTGCACAAGCCGAACACGGCACCGCTGTTCGGCGGCCAGTCGGCACTCGAGCGCATGTTGTCGGGCAACGTTGCCGACCTGTTCGTGGTGCGGCAGTACCTGGATGCCCAACGTGGCTGAATGGCGTGGTGCCGTGCGTCGCGCGCAACGATACGCCCATCGGCGATGCTGCAATACCCCGTAGGAGCGCATCCGGTGCGCGATGCGCCTCGTGCGGTGTCGCAACCGCGTCGCGCACCCGGTGTGCACCTACGGCGAGGATGCCGCCGCCCGTGGAAATCCGATGTCACCCCAACTGCCCCCCGTCAAACGTATTCGCTGGAACCAGGCCTACCGCATCGTGCCCAGCCGTTTCCCCACGATCGGCGTGTACGACCGGGTGGCCGATCCGGCTGATCTCGAGGCCGTGTTCGCGCTCGAAGCCATGACCAACCCGCGCTTGCGCGAGGAGGCCGGTGCGCTGCAACTGGTGCCGGCGGAGCGTCGCCTCAGCGGACCGGGTGCGACCCCGGTAATGGCCGCATTCACCCATCTCAATCCCGAGGGCAGCCGCTTTTCGGATGGCAGCTGGGGCGTATTCTATGCGGCGCACAGCGTGGCCACTGCGGTCGAGGAAACCGTGTATCACCGTGAACGCTTCCTCGCGGCAACCCACGAGCCGGCTTGCGAGATCCAGATGCGCTGCTACCGCACCGAGCTGGACCGCCGGCTGCATGACCTCCGTGGCGGCTGGTCGGCTGCGCACGACCCGGACAGCTACGTGGCCAGCGTGGCGCTGGCGCGCGAACTGCGCGCGGCAGGATCCAACGGCCTGGCCTACGACAGCGCCCGCCACCTTGGCGGTGAGTGCCTGGCGGCGTTCTATCCGGACGTGGTCGCGCCCTGCGTGCAGGCGCGACACCTGATTTACCGCTGGGACGGTGTGCACATTGCCCAGGTGCTGGAGGTGTCGGAGCTGGCGCGGCCGAGGTAGGTGCGCGCCAGCGAGGGCTTGGCATGGAGCCCTTTGCCGAAGGGGACCGGTGTCTCGTGCGGCTCCTCACGCGGCCGCGCCCACTCCGGGCACGGCGCTGTTCATCGACCGTCCGTCGAGGCCGAGGCGGACGGCGCAGTCAACCCGCCAGCGCGGCGCGTCAGGTGTCCGCGCCGGTGGCCCAGCCCACACGGTCGCCGCGGGTGAACACACGGTCACCGTCCAGTACGTCGCCGGCGGCATGGGCGGGCAGTTCGCGCAGCTTGGTGTAGATCGGCCTGAAGTCCGCCCGCGTGGCCTCGAACAGCTGCTCGAAGTTCTCGATCACGAAATAGGTCTGCTGGTAGGTGTCGATGCGGTAGCGCGTGCTCATCACCCGTTCCAGATCGAAGCCGATGCGGTTTGGCGAGGGTGAATCCAGGCAGTAGACCGACTCGCCCTTGGAGCTGACGATGCCGGCACCGTAGATGCGCAGCCCCTCATCGGTATTCATCAGGCCGAACTCCACCGTGTACCAGTACAGGCGGGTCAGGTTCATCAGCGCCTCGGGGCCGATCCGGAACGCCTTCATGCCGCCGCGGCCGTAGGCCTGCATGTAATCGGCAAACACCGGGTTGAGCAGCAGCGGCACGTGGCCGAACATGTCGTGGAACAGGTCCGGTTCGCTCAGGTAGTCGAGCTGGTCGGGTTTGCGGATCCACCAGCTGACCGGGAAGCGGCGGTGGGCCAGATGGTCGAAGAACACCTCGTCCGGCAGCAGGCCCTCCACGCCCACGATCTCCCAGTCGGTGCTGGCCTTGAGCACCCGGTTGACCTCGCCGAACTTCGGAATGCCGCCCTCGCCCAGACCAAAGCGCTCGACGCCTTCCATGAATTCATTGCAGGCGCGTCCGGGCAGTAGCTCGCGCTGGCGCTTGAACAAGGTGTCCCACACTTCATGGTCGGTCTTGCTGTAGCTGGCCCAGGGCTGCTCGACCACGCCGGTGGCATAGACCGGTATATAACCGCGGTCGGTCTGCTGATGCTCGACTTTGCGGGGTGCGGTGTTTTCCATGACTTGCTCCGGGCACGGGACTCCTCACAGCTTAGAGCGAATTGCCGGCACGAATGTTGCCTTGTTGCGTACTGTGCGGGAAAAATCGCACTATTCTTGCGTGACCTGAATACATGCCGATGGATAGTTGTGCATGCCGACCCTGGATCGTACCGACTTGCGTATCCTCGCCGTATTGCAGGGCGAAGGCCGCATCAGCAATGCCGACCTGGCCAAGCGGGTCAGTCTGTCGCCTTCCGCCTGCCTGCGGCGGCTGCAACGGCTGGAGTCGGAGCAGGTCATCCTCGCCTACGCGGCCCAGGTCGATCCCCAGGCGGTCGGTCTGGGTCTGCAGGCCTTTGTGCGGGTGCAACTGACCAAGCACGAACAGGCCACCGTCGACAGTTTCGTCGAGCGCGTCAACGGTTGGGACGAAGTTGTGGCCTGCCATGCGCTGACCGGGGACATGGACTATCTGCTGCATGTCTACGTGCCGGATCTGGCGGGTTTCTCGCGCTTCCTGCTCGATCACCTGCTGAACGCGAGCGGCGTGGCCGACGTGAATTCCAGCTTTGTGCTGCGTACCGTAAAACGCTCGCCCTCGTTGCCGCTGGCCCAACTGGATCGCTGACCGCGCCGGTTGACCCGTTCAGCGCAGGCATGGCCGCGCGGGGGTCGACTGACGCTAAACTAATCGATTGATGAATATCGACACTGCCACCGTTGCCGAACGCGATCTGCTACGCCCGCTGCGCTACCTGTGGCGGGTCCCGCTGCTGTTGATCCATGCGGTGCTGGCCATCCTGCTGGCCGGGTTGGTATTGAGCTGGAACCGCGACGTGGTGATGCGTGATGGTCGCGAGCCGTTGCCGCATCGCCTGATCCGCTGGTGGTCGACCGTGCTGATGTGGATCTTCGGCCTGCGCGCGGTGCGCGTCGGCCAGCCGCTGGCCGACCCGGTGCTGTTCGTGGCCAACCACAGCTCGTGGATCGACATCGAACTGCTGCATAGCCAGCGCGCCGTCTGTTTCGTGGCCAAGGCCGAGATCGCCGGTTGGCCGCTGGTCGGCTGGCTGGCCGCCAGCGGCGGCACCATTTTTCACCGCCGCGGCAACAATTATTCGCTGGCCGCGGTGATGCTGGTGATGGTCGCGCGGCTGCGTGCAGGGCGCTCGGTGGCGGTATTTCCCGAGGGCGGCAGCGGCTACAACGGCGTGCTCAAGGTGTTCCATGCACGCATCTTCCAGGCCGCCCTCGATGCCGAGGTACCCGTGCAGCCGGTGGCGTTGCGCTTTGCGCGTGGCGGCAGGCGCGTGGTCGATGTCTGCTTCCGCGAGGACGAGAGTTTTGTGGCCAATTTGCTGCGCCTGCTCGGCGAGCCGCCGATGGACGCCGAAGTGCATTTCCTGCCCGTGGTGCCGGTCAGCCCGGACGGCCGTCGGCGCATGGCCGATCAGGCGCGCGAGCGCATCGCCGAAGCGCTGGCGGATCAACCGGCGTGAACCTGCCCGGTGGAAAGGATTTCCATCCACCCTGGCCACTGCGCAGCGGCCATGTTCAAACCATGCTGTCCTCCAGCAGCGTGCGCCGCCTGTTGCTGCCGCGTGCAGCCAAGACCGTACTGCAGGGCGCCCAGCCGGTGGTGGTCGATGGCGGCGGGGGGGTGCGCCTGACCGGCGCCTATACCGTGCAGAAAGCAGCCCCGGAACCGCGTGGCCTGGCCGTACTGTTCCACGGCTGGGAAGGTAGCGTCGATTCGACTTACGTGCTGCAGACCGGCAGTCGCCTGCTGGCCGACGGCTGGGACATCTTCCGGCTCAACTTCCGTGACCATGGCGACAGCCACGGCCTCAACGAAGCGCTGTTCCATTCCTGCCGCCTCGACGAAGTGGTGCATGCACTGGGTGACATTGCCGCCCGCTGGCCGACACGGCCGATGGCGGTGGCCGGATTCTCGCTGGGCGGCAATTTTGCCCTGCGTGCCGCGATGCAGACCTCACGCGTGGGCATTCCGCTCAGCTACGTATTGGCGGTGTGTCCGATTATCGACCCGGCGGTGGGCCTGTTTGCGCTGGAGCAGACCGCACCCTGGATCTACCAGGCCTACTTCATGCGCAAGTGGCGCCATTCACTACTGCTCAAGCAGAAGGCGTTTCCACAGCACCAGTATTTCGAAATGTCGGAATTGAAGAAGCATTTGCGCGGGCTGACCGAGGCGCTCGTGCTCAGGCATACGGACTTCAAGTCGTTGCAGCAGTACCTGGACGGCTACTCGGTGGCTGGCGACGCGATGCAGGCAATGCAGATACCGGCCACCATCCTCACCGCCAAGGATGACCCGGTGATCCCGGTCGACAGTTTCGAGGAACTGGAACTGCCGCCCAATGTGGAACTGGACCTGGCCCCCTTCGGTGGCCACTGCGGCTTCATCCGCGACTGGGACATGGTCAGTTATACCGACGACTACATCGCTGCGCGCTTCAACGCGCTGGCCGATGGCGCGTTGCCGATCGGCGCGGCGGTCGGTGATCCCGGAGCGGACGTGGCCGCCGCCCCCCTCGCCTCATGCAAGGATCGATGATCCCACCCGGGAGCGGCCAGCACATCTGTGCCGGCGTGGAACCCGGCGGAATGCCGATGGTCATCGCGAGCCTGGGGACGCGCCGGGTCTCCCCGGATCGCGTGGGAATCCATCTGGCCGGCGCGATCGTCAGTCGGCGGCCACGCAACGCTCGCGGGCCCAGTCCCGCAGCGCCTCCACCTGCTCGCGCATCAGCACCGACAGCGGCCGGGTCTGCTGCAGCGCGTGGATCAGCGCGGCCTGGTTCGGCGCGGTGCCATTGCCGACCGCGTCGTACAGCGCGCTGACGATGGCCTGTTCGATCTCGGCGCCGGAAAAGCCCTCGCTGCCTGCCGCCAAGGCGGGCAGATCGAAGCCGGCGGAGTCGAGTTTCCGACGCTCCAGGTGCAACGCGAAGATTTCGGCGCGCACGGCTTCCTGCGGCAGGTCCACGAAGAAGATCTCGTCGAAGCGGCCCTTGCGCAGCAGCTCGGCCGGCAGCTCGTGCACCGCGTTGGCGGTGGCCACGGTGAATACCTTGGCCTTGCGTTCGGCCATCCAGGTCAACAGGTAGCCGAGCACCCGGCGCGACACGCCGCCGTCCTCGCCACCGCCGGCCAGGCCCTTCTCGATCTCGTCGATCCACAGCACGCACGGCGCCAGCAACTCGGTGCTGGTCAGCGCCTCGCGCAGGTTCTTCTCGGTCTCGCCCTGGTACTTGTTGTACAGCGTGCCGAAATCGAGCCGCACCAGCGGCACCCCGAGGCCGCCGGCGATCGCCTTGGCCGCCAGGCTCTTGCCGCACCCCTGCACGCCCAGCAGCAGCACGCCCTTCGGTGGGTCGAGCATCGGGGTGGCGTCGGGCGAGAGAAACACCGTGCGGCGACGCTGTACCCACTCGCGCATCCGGCGGACCCCGGCGATGTCTGAGAAACTGGCGGTGGCGTACTCGTAGTGCAGCAGGCCGGAGCGGTTGAGCAGGGCGAACTTCGATTGCATCAGCACCGGCAGGTCACTGGTCGTGAGTGCGCCGTCAGCATAGATCAGCTTGCGCACGATCCGTCGCGCATCCGGCGCCGACAGCCCGAGCAGGTTGCGCACGATGGTGCGCGCGGCATCGTTGTCGACCTCGATCCGGCGACCCTGCTCGCGCTGCCAGCCAGCGGCCTCGCCACGCAAAATGCCGGCCAGCTCCTTGATGTCCGGCAACGACAGCGGCACGCGCAGCGCCAGCGCCTCCAGCCCCGCCGGCAGCTCGATCTTGGCGCCGACCAGCACCATGGTGTGCGCCGCCGAGCGTTGCCGCTGCACGATCTCGCGCAACTGGCGCAGGCTCATCGCGTAGCCCAGCAGCGGGTGGAAGTCGAACATCAGGTAGATGCCCGGTTCGCCCTGGGCGCGGATCGCCTCGAGCGTGGTGGTGGCGTCCGCGGCCACCGTGCCGTCGTCCTGGGCAAAATCGAGCCGGCGCAGGCCATCGGTCAGCGTCCAGCGCCACAGCGGGCGCAGCGCCTGCGCAATGACGTGGCGGAAGCACTCGATCACCCGTTGTTCGTCCACCGTCTCGATCACCAGCAACGGCGTGGCCGCGCGTACCAGTGTGGTGAGGTCGTCCAGTTCGCTCATGCAACTCCCCTGTGAAGATCGCCAGTTTACCCGGGAGTCGGTCGGACCTTGCCCGGCTGGCCTGCGAATCCGCGTGTGCAATCGACTACCCTCGGCATCTCGCCCGATCGAACGACCACGTGGCGGCGAGGCCGCGTTGCCTGTCCCTGCGCCGGCGGACTCCCTTCCGACCGTCCAGGCCCGACCGGTTCCTGGCCGCGCTGCTTCTGGCTTCACATGGTCCGGTATACATTGGGCCTCCGTGACACAAGGAGCCTGCTCATGCGCGTGCTGCCGTTCTTGTTGCTGGCGGTCCTGTCGCTGCCGTTGTTCGCAGCGCCCCGGCTGGACTTGTTGACCCTGCCCGAGGGTTTCCACATCGCCGTGTACTCCGATCAGGTGCCGCAGGCACGCCAGATCGCGTTGGGCACGGACGGCACCGTGTTTGTCGGTTCGAGTGGGGCCGGCAAGGTCTACGCGCTTACCGACAGCAACGGCGACGGCGTGGCCGACCGGCGGCGGGTGATTGCCAGCGGCTTGCGCAATCCGCTCGGGGTGGCCTTCCACGACGGCGACCTGTATGTCTCGGCGGTCAGCAAGATCCTGGTGTGGCGCGACATCGAGCGCCGGCTCGATGCACCGCCCGAACCCGAGCTGGTCACCGACCAGCTGCCCACCGAAGGCCATCACGGCGGCCGCTTCCTCGCGTTCGGTCCCGACGGCAAGCTGTATGTCCCGATCGGCGCGCCGTGCAATATCTGCGACCCCGGCCCGCGCTACGCCAAGCTGACGCGCATGAACCCGGATGGCAGCGACTGGCAGGACGTGGCCACCGGCATCCGCAACACGGTCGGGTTCGACTGGCAGCCGGGCACCGGGCGGCTCTGGTTTACCGACAATGGCCGCGACCTGATGGGCGACGACATCCCCGGCGACGAGTTGAACGAGATCACCCGTCTCGGGCAGCACTTCGGTTTCCCGTATTGCCACCAAGGTGACATCCCCGACCCGGAGTTCGGCGAGGGTCATCCCTGCAGCCAGTATGTGCCGCCGGTGCTGACCCTGGGCGCGCATGTGGCCTCGCTGGGCATGCGCTTCTACGAGGGCAAGCAGTTCCCGGCCGAATACCGCGGCGCCATCCTGATCGCCGAGCATGGTTCCTGGAACCGCATGAAAAAGTCCGGCTACCGGGTGATGGCGGTGCGCCTGGACGGCAGCAAGGTGCTGTCCTACGAACCCCTGGTCACCGGCTTCCAGCACGACGAAAGCGCCTGGGGCCGCCCGGTCGACGTACAACCGATGCCCGATGGCAGCGTGTTGGTCAGTGACGATCTCGCCGGTGCGATCTACCGGGTGACGTACCACGATGGGAAGGGGAAATAGGGTATGGGGAATCGGAACCACGCAAACCGCGCCGGTTCCGGCCCTCGGCTCTTTCAATTCCCCTTCCCCGTTCCCCACTCCTTTCCCTGCAGGAGATACCCATGCAATTGCGCAGCGACAACTTCCAGGACGGCCAGCGGATTCCGGCCACTTTCGCCTTCGGCAAGCTGGCCGATCCGTTTGTGCTGTCGGACAATCACAGTCCGCATCTGGCATGGAGGGATGCGCCGCCGGGCACGCGTTCGTTCGTGCTTACCTGTATCGACACCGACGTGCCCGGCCGGGGTGACGACGTCAACCAGCCGGGCCGTACGGTGCCGGCCGAGTTGCCGCGGGTGGAGTTCGTGCACTGGCTGATGGCGAATATCCCGGCCGAATGCGGCGAACTGGCGGCAGGGGCCTGCAGCAACGAGGTCACCCCGCGTGGCAAACGCGACCCGTCCGGACCGCCGGGTAGCGTGCAGGGCCTGAACGATTTCACCGGCTCGTTTGCCGGCGACGCCGAGATGGCCGGCCGCTACCTGGGTTACGACGGCCCCTGTCCGCCGTGGAACGATGCGTTGCTGCACCACTACCATTTCACCGTGCATGCACTCGATGTTGCGGCGCTGCCGCTGGAAAAGGGCTTCACGCGTGATCAGTTGCAGGCGGCGATGACCGGCCACGTGCTGGCCGAGGCGCGGCTCACCGGTACCTACAGTCTCAACCCCGCCGTAACCGGCTGAACACCCGTCGGCACGGCGTGCAGGGCGCTGTGCCGTACCCTTCACGCGCGCATGGCACCGGGTATGGGTGAATGACGTCATGTCACCGCCGCCCGTGCGGCCTCATTCCTACGCCGGAGGATCGCACCATGCTTCACTACGCCTTGGTTTTCCTGGTCGTCGCCATCATCGCCGGGGTGCTTGGGTTCGGCCTGATCTCGGGTGTTGCCGCCAACATCGCCCAGGTGCTGTTCGTCATCTTCCTGATCATGGCGATCATCGCCTTTTTCCGTCGAGTCAGGTAATGCGGTGCCATGGGCCATTTCCCCTTTTGAGCGACCCTTCACGGAGCAAATCATGAACAAGCCGATACAGGACAACGATCCGTCCGTCGACCGCCGCATCGACGAGCGCGCCGAGCGCGTCAAGCAGGCCACTTCCGAGGCCGTCGCCGGCACCAAGGAGAAGCTCGATCACGCGGCCGACCGCGTCGAGGAAGGCCTGCACCATGCCACCGACCGGACCGCCCACGCGGCCCACCGCGCGGCCGACAAGGCGGCCGAAGTCGGCGAGCGCAGCCGCGCGGCCTACGAACAGACCCGGGAACGTGCCGACGAATGGCTGGAGCAGGCCCGTGACTATGTGCGCGACAAGCCGGTGCAGTCGATTGCCATTGCGTTGGGCGCAGGCTGGCTGCTGGGCAGAATCCTGCGTCGTTGAGCCAGTCGGACAGGGGACCGCGAATGCACCAGGAGGGTGAATCCCCCCACGCCGCGGCACCGGGTCCGGTGCCGCCGTCGACCCGGTTGCTGGATGAAATCCGTCAGCTGGGCCGTGCGCTCAGGCGCTTGTTCGGGGCGCAGATGGAACTGCTGGCGGCCGAACTGGGCCTGGCGCGCAGCGCCATCTCCTGGATGCTGCTGGCGGCGCTGGCTGCCACCGTGGCCGGGGTCGGCTTCAGCCTGACCGTGGTCGGCCTGATCGGCGTGCTGCTGGTGAAGTGGTTGGGTTCCTGGGCGTGGGCACTGCTGCTGCTGGCCGCACTGCAACTGTTGTTCCTGCTCGGCGCGATAGCCCTGTTCAGGCGCGGCATGCACTGGATGAGCCTGCCTGCAACGCGCAGCGAATGGAGTGCGATGATGCGTGACAGCGCGCGCAAGGTCGCGGCCGGAACGACCAGCCAGGCCGCCGCAGATGCGCCCGGCGAAAGTAGGCGCGACGAGGATCGGGCATGAACGTGTTCAGGCAGCGGACCAGGGTACGCATGGCGCAAGCGCGCATGGCGGCGGCGCGGCGCGAGCTGAGCCGCCCCGCCGGTGCACTGCTGGAACGGGGACGGGGCTATCCGTTGACCACCGTAGGCGTCGCTGCCGGTGCCGGTTTCGTGCTGGGCAACTTGAACGTGCAGCCGTTGCGCGTGCCGGGCATGGCCTCGTTGCTTGGCACGGGCGTGGCGGACACGGTGGCGCACGGAACGCGCCTGCTGGCCGAGTTGGCGGCGCTGGCTGCGGTGACGAACGCCGGGGCCGCCGACGCCACGGGCCGGAAGGCGCCAGACGACGAGCCGCCCTGAGCGGGCGGGAGGGACGCCACCGCCGTCAGGCCCGGGTATTCGCGCGCTGAGCGCAGCCGTCCGGCCGGCGTACCGTCCAGGCTGCGGAACCGGCGAAAACGGCAAGCGGGGTGCGCCTCATTGCATGAACCAGCCGTGGCTGACCACGATCGACTGGCCGGTCAGCGCTGCGGATGGGAAGGTGGCCAGGTACAACGCGGTCTGCGCAATGTCGTCCACCGTGGTGAAGGTGGCATCGACGGTGTCCTTGAGCATCACGTTGCGGATCACTTCGTCTTCGCTGATGCCCAACTCCCTTGCCTGCTCGGGAATCTGCTTCTCGACCAGCGGTGTGCGCACGAAGCCCGGGCAGATCACGTGTGAGCGCACGTTGTGCGGCGCGCCCTCTTTCGCCAGCGTGCGGGCCAGGCCGAGCAGACCATGCTTGGCGGTGACATAGGGCGCCTTCAGCTTCGAGGCTTCATGCGAGTGCACCGAGCCCATGTAGATCACGATGCCGCCGCGCCCGCCTTTGTACATGTGCTTGAGCGCCGCCTTGGTGGTGAGGAAGCCGCCATCGAGATGGATCGCCAGCATCTTCTTCCAGTCGGCGAACGCGAACTGGTCGATCGGATTGATGATCTGCACGCCGGCGTTGGAGATCAGGATGTCGAGCGCGCCGAAGGTCTCGACCACCTGGTCGGTGCCGGTATTGACCGCATCCTCGCTGGTGACGTCCATCGCCACGCCGATCGCCTTGCCGCCGTCTGCATTGATCTGTGCGGCCACCGCGTCGGCCGCCTGCTGGTTGATGTCGGCAATGGCGACGCCGGCGCCGTGTTTTGCGTACAACTCGGCAATCGCCTTGCCCAGGCCACTGGCCGCACCGGTGATCAGGGCGACCTTGCCGTCGAGACTTTTCATGTGCTTCTCCTGCGCAATTGCAATGATTTCACGCCGGAGCCCGCTCGCCGGCGATGCTCCTGCTCTGGTGCATACCGTAGATCCATTCGAGCGCGCCGCGCCATCGGACCTTCGGGTAGAGCTCACACGGCATCTTCGGCCAGATAGGTGTACGCGGTAAGTCCACCGTCGAGCACGTCGTACAATTGTCCGGCCTCGGCGCCGGTCACGCCGGCGCCGGCGATGCGCTCGCGGTAGCTCCGGCGCAGCGCTTCGAGATCGTAGCCGACGTAGTCGAGCATCAGGTCGGTGGTGTCGCCGCGACGGATGTGGTCGAACACATAGCCGTCGCCGTCCACGCGCACGTTGACCGCATCGGTGTCGCCGAACAGATTGTGGATGTCGCCCAGGGTTTCCTGGTAGGCGCCGACCATGAAGATGCCCAGGCGATAGCTTTCGCCGTGTCTCAGTTCGTGCAGCGGCAAACTGACGCCCACGCCCTCGGCATCGACGTAATGGTCGATGCGGCCGTCGGAATCGCAGGTGAGGTCGACGATCACGCCGCGCCGGGTCGGTTTCTCGCCCAGGCGCGTGATCGGCGCGATCGGGAAAATCTGCTTGATCGCCCACACGTCGGGAATTGATTCGAACACCGAGAAGTTGGCGAAATACTTGTCCACGAGCTTCTCGTCCAGCTCATCCAGGGCCGGCCGGTGCGAGCGTTCGGATGGCAGCAGGCGCGCGCGCACCGCGTTGGCGATCGCGTAATACATCTCGTCCAGCCGCGCCCGGTCGGCCAGCGCCAGCTGGCCCAGTGCAAACAGCATCCGGCCTTCGCTGAGGTGATGTTGGGCCTCGTGGAACAGTTCCAGCGCGGGGCGCCGGTCGAGCTCCTCCCAGGTTTCGCGCAATCGCCGCAACACCGCCGGCTCGTCCGCGCACGGGGGCGGTATTGCGCCGCCCGGCACCGGCTCCACCTCGGTCACGTTGACCACCATCACCGCGTGATGCGCGGTCATTGCGCGGCCGGCTTCGGTCAGGATATGCGGCGCAGCCAGGCCCTCGGCCGCGACCGCCTCGGCCAGCGACTGCACGATGGTCGCGGCGTACTGCTCCAGCGAGTAGTTGATCGAGTTGTGGCTGCGCGAGCGGGTGCCCTCGTAATCCACGCCCAGGCCCCCACCGACGTCGACGATTTCCAACGGCACGCCCATCCGGCACAACTCGACGAAATAGCGCGTGGCCTCGCGCATGCCGTTGGCGATATCGCGCACGTTGGAAATCTGCGAACCCATGTGGAAGTGCTGCAGCTTCAGCGTGTGCTTGAGGCCGGCACCGTCGAGCCGCTCGATTAGCGTGAGCACCTGGTTCGGTGAGAGGCCGAACTTGCCCTTGTCGCCGCCGGTGTTCTGCCACTTGCCGGCGCCGATCGAGGCCAGCCGCACGCGCACGCCCAGCAGCGGTTCCACGCCCAGCGCCCTGGCCTCGCTGAACACGTGGTCCAGCTCGGACAGCTTCTCGATCACGATGTGCACGCGCAGGCCGAGTCTCTTGCCGACCAACGCCAGGCGGATGTACTCGCGGTCCTTGTAACCATTGCAGATCACCAGGGAACCGGGCCGCGCCATCGCCAGCACGGCCATCAGCTCGGGCTTGGAGCCGGCCTCCAGCCCGAAGCCTGCATTGCCGGCCGCCGCCAGTTCGCCAACCACGCCGCGCTGCTGGTTGACCTTGATCGGGTAGATCGCGGTGTAGCCGCCGGCATAGCCGTACTCGGCGATGGCCCGCGCGAACGCACCTTGCAGACGCGCCAGCCGGTCGGCGAGGATGTCGGGAAAGCGCACCAGCAGCGGCAAGCGCAGGCCCTCGGCACAGGCGCGCTCGACGACAGCGGGCAACGACAGCGCCGGCCCGCCGGCGCCACGCGGACGGATCACGAAATTGCCGGCATCATCGATGTCGGCGTAGCCGTCGCCCCAGTAAGGCACGGCATAGGTGTGGCGGGCAGTGGCGATGGTCCAGGGCTTCGACATGGAGTCTCCCTTGTGCAAGCGGATCGGGGGGTGTCGCAGCGGCGAGCCTTGACGAACGTTGGCTGGGTGGAACGCCGGCCGGCCGGAAGCCTCGCACGCCGCGGGGCCGGATGGGCTTTTCCGGCTGGTCATCACGTTATCGCGACGGCCAGCCGGGCCACCATTGTAATGGGCGCGCACGGCCGCGCGCGGCAATGCCGGCCGGGACGTCGGGTACGGTTGCCGGTACAATTCATCTTTTTGAAGGCCCACGGTTTTGCGGGAACATCCCATGTCGCAGCAGTCAACCCTCCATGACGTCAGCCGCAACGACGCCAGTCCGAATGATGCCAGCCCGCATGAGGTCAGCTGGTTCACCGAGGCACATGAGGCCTCCGGTTCGGCGATCGGCTTCCGCACCGAGCAGTTGCTGCATGCGGAAAAGACCCCGTTCCAGTCCATCGAGATTTACCGGACCACCGACTGGGGCAACCTGATGGTGATCGACGGCTGCGTGATGCTGACCAGCCGCGACAATTTTCTCTATCACGAGATGATGACCCACCCGGCGCTGTTCACCCACGCGCGGGCCAAGCGCGTGGTGATCATCGGTGGCGGCGATTGCGGCACGCTGCGCGAGGTGCTGCGGCACGAGGAAGTGGAACGCGCCGTGCAGGTGGAAATCGACGAACGCGTGACCCGGCTGGCCGAGCAGTATTTCCCGGAGTTGTGCGAAGCCAACGACGATCCGCGCGCCGAGCTGCTGTTCATCGACGGCATCACCTATATGGCCGAGTGCGAACCGGAGTCGGTGGACCTGGTCATCGTCGATTCCACCGATCCGGTCGGCCCGGCCGAAGGTCTGTTCAACGCCGCGTTCTACAACAGTTGCTACAAGGCGCTGCGCCACGGCGGTCTGCTGGTGCAGCAGAGCGAGTCGCCGCTGGCCCATCTGGACCTGATCAGATCGATGCGTTCCGCGATGCGTACCACCGGCTTCACCGCAGTGAAAACGCTGCCGTTCCCGCAGCCGTGCTACCCCACGGGTTGGTGGAGTTGCACCATGGCGCGCAAGGGCGGGGACCTGTCCGGCTTCCGCGAGCGCGGCGCGCTCAGCAAGAAATTCCCCACCCGTTACTACAACGCCGAGATCCACAAGGCTGCGCTGGCGCAGCCGGAGTTCATGCGCGAGGCGTTGGGGGAGTAAAGGGCCGGGATTCGGGAGTGGCGATACGGAAGAGTCGCGGTCTGCCGCGTTTTCGAACCCCCAATCCCGCAACTCAAAACAACTTCGAGCGCACCTTCGGCAACAGCACCAGCAGCAAGGTGGCGAACGGCCCCAGCAGCAGCGACAGCAGGAACCAGACCAGGCCGCGGCGGTTCTTGCCTTGCGCCAAGGCGGCGTTGATCAGCGCCAGGGTGCCCCAGCCGGCAAACCAGGGGGCACCGTCGGCCCACATCGACATTTGTTGCACAGCCCTCTCCCATCGCGATGAGGGGCATCGTCCTGCGCCCAAACCCTTATCCTAGCAGCCTGTCGGACTTTGGTTGGCCGGCCTGCGGATCCGCCTGTGTGGCCCATCTACCGCCGATTCCCGGCCCATGGAACCGCTATGGGCCGGCGAACCGTCGTGGTCTGCCCGCACACAGCCGGATTCCCGCCGCGACCACCAAAGCCCGACAGCCTGCTGGCAGGCGGTGCCACGAGTGCCGATGCGGCGCGTCTTTGTCGATCAGGCGCGCTTAATGTCTGCACGATATGCTGGCGTCTTTCCGCCAAGGATGTCCAAGATGCCTGGATTGCGCTGTCTCGCATTGACCTGTGCCTGGTTCATGCTCGTCACGCCGGCAATGGCGGGCAAGGCTCCACGCGGAGAAAAGGCCGTCGCCGCGCCGACCGAGACTGCACAGGCCCGTGACAAGGCCCAACTGGGTTTCCAGCGCGATCTGGTCAGCATACTGGCGCTGCGCGCCGATGCCATGCCGCTGCTTGGCGCCGCCCTGCTGGCACGGCCGCTGTTCAACCAGCCGCCGAGCAACAGTTTCCACACCCTGATTGAACGCGCGGCCCGGGCCGATGACAGTGGCCCGGCGGTCAGCTGGGTGCGCCTGGCCGACTGCAATGCCAAGGCCGCCGCCTGTCCGAATGCCGATGCACTGGAGACCCTGCTGAAGCAGGCGCCGGACAACGCGGCAGTGTGGCTGGTGAAGCTCGGCATGGACACCCGCGATCGCAAGCACGAGGCTGCGCGCGAAGACCTGCACCAGGCCGCCACCGCCAGGCTTTACGACGATTACGCCGGCACCAGCCTGAAGGCGCTGGCGGATTCGGTGGGCGTGCTGCCGCCACCGGCCGATACCTTCGATCCCGACCACGCCGCCGGCGCGCTTGGCGTGCAGACGGTACTGGTCTTCGGACTGGCCGGCACGCAACCCCAGCCGAGTCTGCAACTGGTGGCCAAGCTGTGCGAGAACGCCGGCAACGATGCCTCGATCAAGGCCGATTGCCTGCGCCTGGGCAAGCTGCTCGAGTGGGGTGGCAGCCCGCTGGCCCGCTCTCTCGGCCTGCACCTGGGCGAGGTACTGGCCGACGATCCGTCCCGGCAGCAGGAGGCGAAAGAAGCCCGTCGCAGCCTGGTCTGGCAGGTACAAAACTTCGGCCGGCTGCTTGCCCGCGTCCAGGACGATCCCGAGCTCGCCAGGCATCTGCTGTCGCTGGCACGCAGCGGCGGCACCCAGATGAGCCTGCAGTTGGCCGCACTGCGCGACGACAACATTCCGGTCGAGCCACCGGCCGGTTGGCAGCCGGAACAGGGCGAGTAGCCGGGGGCGGGGAATGGGGAAGGCTGGTTCCCCGCGTCGCTTCGACGTGACGGCGCTTAACCATTCCCCATTCCCCTTTCGCGCCACCCCGGCTAGGCTTGGAACACCTTCCGTGGCAGGGGTGATCCAATGCTTACGACGCTGGTGGCGAGCAGCAAGGGTGGTTGTGGCAAGAGCACGCTGGTGACGCAAATGGCGTCACACTGGGCACAAGCCGGCAAGCGAACCGCGATAATCGACGCGGACCGGCAGGGCTCCAGTTTTCGCTGGGCCGCTCTGCGTCCCGACAACGTGCCCGGCGTGTCGGCGCTCGAAGGAGGCCGCCGCTCCCTGCAGAAGCTGCCGCCCGATACCGCCCACCTGCTGATCGACACCGCTGCCGGCTCGCGCGAACGCGACCTGGAGCCCTACCTCGAACAAGCCAGTGTGCTGCTGGTACCGGTGCTGCCGTCCTCGTTCGACCTGGACGCCACGCTGGCCTTCATCGATGAGTTGCGCTCGATCAACCGCATCCGTCGCGGCAAGCTGCCGGTGGCATTGGTGGCCAACCGGCTCAAGCCATGGACCCACGCGAGCCAGGATGCCGTCGCCCAGCTCGGCGAGCAGTCGCCGTTTCCCGTCGTGGCACAATTGCGCGACAGTCAGGCCTACGTGCTGCTGGCCGCGCTCGGCAAGGGCATCTTCGACTACCACTCCGAACAGGTACGCAGCCATCAGCAGGACTGGAAGCCCTTGTTGCGCTGGATCAGGCGCCACGCGTGACACGCGCTGCGCGATGTCACCCCCGCATCCGCCGCACTACCCATCCCGTTGGAGCCTCCCATGCACGAACTGATCCTGTTGCGACACGCCGAAGCCGTGCCCATGGAGCGCGGTGGCGACGACCTGCAACGCGCCCTGAGCCCGCGCGGTGAGCAGGAAGCACAGGCCGCCGGGTTGTGGCTGGCCGCGCACGGCCTGCGTCCGGAACGGGTGCTGTGCTCGCCTACCCGCCGTACCAACGAGACCACCCGACTGGCGCTGGCCGCGATCGATGGCGCAGCCGTACCCCAGGTAGCCGACGAAATCTACGACGCCACGCCAGGCGAACTGCTGGTCCTGCTCGACCAGCACAGTGACGCCGGCACGGTCATGCTGGTGGGCCACAACCCCGGCATCGAGCGCCTGGTCGCGCTGCTGGTCGAGGGCCGTTCGGACGAGTTCCGCGGCATGCCACCGGGCGCCTTGGCCGTGCTGCACCTGGATGGTCCCCTGGAGCCGGGCCACGCCCGCATGTACGCCTTCTGGTCACCCTGAGCGCGGCGCCGCCCGCCCGGAGGGGCTGAGTCCCGGCTGACCGGCCCTGGCCCCGACACCACGCCGGTACCGTCCGCCACCACGGCCAACGCGCGACTACCCGCTATCATCCGACGGATGATCCGCGATTTGCGCCGCCTGGCACTGCCACTCCTGCTCGTTGCGACCGTGCTGCAAGGCTGTACGCTGTCCAAGGCACAGATCCGTCGCGCCGATGCGGTGGTGGCCGCCACCACCGATCGCCAACTCAGCTGCCACCGGGCCGACCATTGTGCAGCACCGTCGCCCTTGCTCGAGGCCGCCACCCATGCGCTGGCCGCATCCACGGCGCAGCACCCGGTGCACGTGGTCACCCTGCTCAACGAAAGCAAGCCGGCACTCGCCGCGCGGGTCAACCTGATCCGTGCGGCGCGCCGCTCGATCGACGTGCAGACCTATATCTGGGAGCAGGACGATGCCGGCCAGCTGATCCTGGACGAACTGGTGCAGGCCGCCCGCCGCGGCGTGCAGGTGCGCATCCTGGCCGACCAGTTGTTCTCGTTCAGCAGTGTCGAGCTGCTCGACGAACTGGCGCGCGCCAGCCCCAACCTGAAGGTGCGCCTGTACAACCCGACCTTCCACAAGGCGCGCACGCCGCCGCTGGATTTCGCGGCCGGTCTCCTGTGCTGCTTCATGCAATTCAACCAGCGCATGCACAACAAGCTGCTGCTGGTGGATGACAGCATCGGCATCACCGGCGGGCGCAACTACCAGGATCGCTATTTCAACTGGGACGACCATTTCGACTACGTCGACCGCGACGTGATGATCGGCGGCCCGGCCGCGAAGCAGATGGCCGCCAGCTTCGCGCTGTTCTGGCAGCACGAGCGTTCGGTACCCCTGACCCATCTGCGCGACGTCAACCAGCGCATAGTGTCGGACCGCGCGCCCCCGGCATGGCCGGCGCCGCACTACCGGCGCCCGCAACGGGTGGCACAACTGCTGCAGGCGGCCGAAGACCCGGCCTGGCTGCACGCCTGGCTGGTTGCGCCCAGCTTGCACGTGAGCAAGGTGGATTACTTCAGCGACCTGCCGGCCAAGACCGAGCAGCCGGACAAGAAGGTGGCAACGGATTTCACGCGCCATATCATGGGGCTGGTGAGTGGCACCAAGCATGAAATATTGCTGCAGACGCCCTACCTGGTGACGAGCAAACGTGCACAGCATATTTTCCGGATAATGCATCGGCGCGCCGATCCGCCGCGGGTGTTGGTGTCGACCAACTCGCTGGCCTCCACCGACGCCTTTGCCGTGTACGCGATGTCGTACAAGCACCGCAAACGCTATCTGAAGAAATTCGGCTTCGAAATCCACGAACTCAAGCCGCATGCGCCCGGCCCCGCCGTGGATTACGAGCTGGCCAACCTGGACGCCGACACGGCACAGCTCTCGCCGCAGACCGCCAGTCCGGCCGGCGCGGCGCACACGCGTTCGTATCTGCTCGGCAGCAGCGGCACCAGCAACCTGCCGGCGCCGCTGTTGAGCAAGGGGCGTCGCTTCGGCCTGCATGCCAAGTCGATCGTGATCGACGATGCCGTCGGCATGGTCGGTTCGCACAATTTCGATCCGCGTTCGGACCACTACAACACCGAGTCCGGCGTGATCGTCTACGACCATGCCTTCGCCGACCAGCTACGTCGCGCCATCCTGCGCGATACGCAGCCGGAGAATGCCTGGGTGATCGCACCGCGCCAATCGGTGGTGCCGGTGCTCACTGACATCAATCAGGCCATCGGCACGGTCTCCGAGCAACTGCCGTTCTTCGACCTGTGGCCGTTCCGCTACGCCACCAGCTTTGACCTCAAGCCGGACTGCATGCCGATGCGTGCCAGCAATCCCCGGTTCTATGAATGCTATCGCCCGGTCGGTGACTTCCCCGATGTGGCACTGTCGCCGAAAGTGATCATCACCCGCCTGATCACCGCCTTCGGTGTGGGGGCGAAGGGTATCCTATGATCCCGCGGCACCGCCGGATGCGCTGACCTTGCCTGCACCTGCACCGCGCCGCACAAGATCGACCAAGCGATGCCAAGCGACCCTGCCACCCTCTGGACCATCGGCCATTCCACCCGCACGCTGGACGAGTTCCTCACCCTGCTCGGCGAGTACCGGATCGAGGCGGTCGCCGACGTGCGCCGCTTCCCCGGCTCGCGCCGCTGTCCGCACCTCGCCGGCGAGGCGATGGCCGGTGCACTGCCCGCGCACGGCATCGCGTATCGGTGGATTCCCCAACTGGGCGGTCGGCGCCGGGCGCATCGCGATTCCCCGAACACGGCCTGGCGCAACGCCTCGTTCCGGGCATACGCCGATCACCTCGGCACGCCGGAGTTCGCCGAAGGGTTGGACGAACTGCTCGGGCTCGCCTCGCAAAAGCGCACCGCGATGATGTGCGCCGAGGCGGTGTGGTGGCGCTGCCACCGCTCGATCATTTCGGACGTGCTGAAGCTGCGCGGGATCGAGGTGATCCACATCATCGACGCCACACACGCGACGGTGCATCCGTACACCTCGCCGGCGCACATCGTGGATGGGAAGTTGAGTTATGCGCCGGCGCAGGGGGAGTTGTTGTGATGGCGTCAAGACCAGCAGCACTGCCACGGCGCGAGGTGGCAACACCAGACATCGCCCCGCTTCTCGCCGGAGAGGCCACCGAGCCGACTATACCTTCTTGATCGCGTGCCCGCCGAACTCGTTGCGCATCGAGGCCAGCAGCTTGTCGGTGAACGAGTCGTCGTCGCGCGAGCGGAAGCGCTCCATCAGCGACAGCGTGATCACCGGCGCGGGCACGTTGAGCTCGATCGCGGCATCGACGGTCCAGCGGCCCTCGCCGGAATCGACCACGTAGGGCGCGACGCCCTTCATCTGCGGATTCTTGCTCAGCGCATCGGTGACCAGCTCCAGCAGCCACGAGCGCACCACGCTGCCGTAGCGCCAGATCTCGCCGATCTGGGCCAGGTCCAGGCCGAACTCCTCCTTGTGCTTGAGGATCGCGAAACCCTCGGCGTAAGCCTGCATCAGGCCGTATTCGATGCCGTTGTGGACCATCTTGGTGAAGTGGCCGGAGCCGGCCGGGCCGACATGGCCCCAGCCCTTGTCCTTGCCCGGCGCCAGCGTCTGGAAGATCGGCTTCAGGCCATCGACGACTTTCCGGTCGCCGCCGACCATCAGGCTGTAGCCCTCGGCCAGGCCCCAGACACCGCCGCTGGTACCGCAGTCCACATAGTGGATGCCCTTGTCCGCGCATTTGGCGTTGTGACCGAGCGAGTCCTTGTAGTTGGAATTGCCGCCGTCGATCATCGTGTCGCCCTTTTCCAACAAAGCGAGCAAGGCATCGACGGTGTCATCGGTGGCCTTGCCCGAGGGCACCATCAGCCAGACCACGCGCGGCGCGGGCAGCGCCTGCACCAGCGCCTGCAGCGAGTCGGCCGAGCCGCCACCCGCTTGCTCCAGCTTTGTGCGTGCGTCCGCGTCGGGGTCGAAGCCGGTGACCTGATGGCCGCCGTTCAAGAGTCGTTGCGCCATGTTGGCGCCCATCTTGCCGAGACCGATCATGCCCAGTTGCATCGTGGTTGTCCTTGTGTGAGATGGAAGACTTGGCAGTCTAGTCGCTGCCGCGGCAAGCTCCCGTGACCGATGTCAGGGCGCCAGCCGGCGTTGCAGCCGGGCGAGGACGCGCGGGGTCAGCCGGTTGCGGTTGTAGGCCATGGCGGCCTCGCGGATTGCCTCGGTCTTGGTCGGGTAGGCGTGGATCACCTTGGCCAGCGTGCGCAGACCCACCCCGGCCACCATCGCCAGGGTGATTTGGCTGATCATGTCGCCGGCATCGCGCGAGACGATGGTGGCGCCGAGGATATGGTCGCTGCCCTCGCGGACGTGGATCTTGACGAAGCCGCCCTGTTCGCTGTCGGTGATGGCACGATCGACCTGATGCATCGGGATGGTGAAGGTCTTGATCGGGATGCCGCGGGTGTTCGCCTCGCGTACGTACATGCCCACGTGCGCGATCTCCGGGTCGGTATAGGTGCACCACGGCACGATCCGCTCGCTCAGCCGCTCGCAACCTCCCGCCAAGGCGTTGCGCACCACGATCTGCGCGGACTCCTGCGCGATGGCAGCATAGCCGGGGTTGAAGCAGACGTCGCCGGCGGCGTAGACGTGCGCGTTGCTGGTGCGCAGGTGATCATCGATCGTGACGCCGTCGTTGTCGTCGTACTCGACACCGGCCGCCTCCAGGGCGAGTCCCTGCACGTTCGGCCGGCGGCCAATGCCGGCCAGGATGGCGTCGACCCTGATGGTGCTATGGTAGTCCGCACTGACCAGGTCGACCACCTTGTCGTTACCTTCCAGGCGCACGGCGGTGGCGGTGGTGGCGAGGCGCACCTCGATCCCATCGCGCCGGAATGCATCGGAAAGGATCTGCGCCGCGTCGCGTTCTTCGCGCTCGAGGAACAGCGGCAGGTTCTGCACGATGGTGACTTTCGAGCCGAATCGCTGGAACGCCTGGGCCAGTTCGCAACCGAGCGGGCCGCCACCGATCACCAGCAGGCGCGGTGGCAGTTCGGTCAGGTCGAACACGGTGGCATTGGTGAGCAGGCCGGCCTGCTTGAGGCCGGGGATGTCCGGCACCTTCGGCCGCGCGCCGGTGGCGATCAGCGCCTTCTCGAACCTGAGCGACTGGCCGTTGACGCTCAAGCGGTCGTGGCCCTCGAATTGCGCGTTGCCGAAATACACGTCCACGCCGCTGGCCGCCAGCTGCCGTACCGAGGTGGAATGGGTGAGGTGGGCGCGGATGCGCCGCAACCGGGCCATCGCCGCGGCAAAGTCCACCCGGATGTCGTCCGGCACCTGTGCGCCATAACGGTCGGCCTCGCGCATCTGGTCATATACCCTGGCGGTGCGCAGCAAGCTCTTGGACGGCACGCAACCGGTGTTGAAGCAGGTGCCGCCGATCAGGTGCCGCTCGATCAACGCGACCCGGGCGCCGAGCGCGGCTGCCGCATCGGCGGCAGCCAATCCCGTGGGTCCGGCGCCTACGATCACAAGCTGATAGGGCCCGGAGGGTTCGGGATTGTTCCAGGACTCGGGGTGCACGGCGGCAATACGCTGGCGCTCGTAGGCATCCGTCGGGGTACGGATGCTGGCATCGAATCCCGCGTTCATGCGCGCGCTCCCGTGTCGGCCGACCGGTCCAGCCAGCCACCATTGAATCCTGCCCTGCGCAATCCCTCGGCCAGATAACCGCAACCGCGCAGCCGCCGCCAGATCGATTCACGGCGATGGTTTTCGATCATCATGAACACGATGCCCTGGTCCAGCCCGTAGTGACCCGGCGATACCCACGGTCGGCCATGCCGGTCGGCCAGCGTGGCGTTGAAGCCGGTGGTCAGGCGGTCGTCGGTGAGGATCTCGGGATAGCGCAACAACATGTTGCGCAGGGCGGCAAGCGACAGCTCTGGTGCGAACGGCAGCGAGGCCAGCACCGACGGCGGCGACAGGGTGCCGTCATCCGGGCCGTACGGCACGCCGCGCGCGGCATAGCCGAACAGGCGTCGCTGCTCGTGCGACACGTCGAGCTGCGCGTCGGTGGGACCATCGCAGGCCGACAGGCCCCAGCCGTTGCAGTCGTAGCCGGTGAATTCGTGGGGATTGAGCTGGGTGTACTGACGCTGCACCAAGACGGCACGGCGGCTGTTCTCGAAATAGTCCGAGCCTTTTTCGCGCATGAACCGGTCGCGGATGCCGCGCAGGTCGATCCAGGCCTGCGAGAAGTGGTGCACGAACAGTGGGCCGGCGTAGAGGAAATCCTGGTGGTACAGGTTTTCCCACTGGTAGGTGGAAATCCAGCCGGCGTAGCAGTCAGGGGACACCGGGTGGGTCGGCGAACCCAATGCCAACGCGTACAGCAAGATCGCCTCGCTGTAGCCTTCCCAGCCATAGTGCAGGTAACCGCTCTCCGGCTTCCAGCCCTGACGGATGGTGCTCGTGCCGTCCTGCGACCAGTGCCAGTCGACACGTCGATACAGCGCGTCGGCAAGCTCGCGCAACTCGGCCTCCTCGGCGTTGTCGGCGTCGAAACAGGTGGCTGCGGTGAGCATGCCGGCGATCAGCAAGGCGCTGTCGATCATCGACAACTCGGATTGCCACATGCGCCGGCCCGAATGGATGTCCAGGAAGTGGTAGTAGAAACCCTTGTAGCCGGTGGCCGTGGGGCTGCCGCTCTGGTCGCTGGCCTGAAAGAAGCGCAACGCCAGCAGGCTTCGCCGCACCGCCTCGGCCCGCTCCATCCAGCCGCGCTCGACCGCTGCAGGGTAGGCAGACAACGCGAAACCGACGACCGCGATGCTCACCGGAGAGTGGTCGCGTGACGTATCGGGCACCAGGCCGTTGGCGGGGTTCATGGTCTCCACGAAGTAACCGAACGCCGCTCGCTGCAGGCGATCCAGCAGGGCGTCGTCGGAAAGCGTGCACAGTTCGGGCATCGATCGGGTCCAGGATTTGACGAAACGGCAGGCGACGGTCCGCCGCAAGCGACGCGCGCGATCAAAACTCCATGGTGGGCCGCCTCCGGCACACGTCCATTCTGTGTGATCGGCTGCATGGAGTTCGTGTAGAACGCCGATTTCACGCGGCATTTCCCCGTCGTTGCCGTACGCTGGGAGGTGTTGCGGTTTTTGCCGACCGTCGTGTCGACGAAGGAGCTCGTTGTCGCATGCCATCCCGGTCCCGCCATTCCGACGCCGATACCGCGTCGCTGCAACTGCTCTCCAATGGGCGACTCAACACCGTATTGAGCCGTAGCGGCTCCGGCTTCAGCCGCTGGCGCGGGCTTGCGGTGACGCGCTGGCGCGAGGACCCGGTGCCTGATCCGTGGGGCAGCTTCCTGTTGCTGCGCGACGAAGACGACGGCGACCTCTGGTCGGTCACGCCGCAACCCATGGGCGTGGCCAGGCCGGACGATGCGGTGGAGTTCCAGCCCGGTCGTGCGCGCTTCAGCGGTCGTCATCACAACATACACCACGCCCTGGAAGTGGCGGTGGCGCCGACCGTCGACCTCGAGCTGCGTCGGCTGACCCTGAGCAATCACGGCGACCGCCACCGCACCCTTTCGTTGACCACGTATGCCGAACTGGTACTCGGTCCCCATGGCGACGACGATGCGCATCCGGCTTTCTCCAAGATGTTCGTGCAGACGGAGTGGGATGCGAGGTGCGGCCTGTTGCTGGCCACGCGGAGGCGGCGCAGTGACAATCAGGCCCAGGTATGGATCGCGCAGGCCCTGCAGGTATGCGGGACGCCGGACGGCAGGGTGGACCACGAAACCGATCGCGCACGCATCCTCGGCCGCGGCCGCACGCTGCGCAACGCGGCGGCGATGCAACCCGAGGCGGTGCTGTCGAACACGACCGGTTGCGTGCTGGATCCGGTATTCAGCCTGCGCCACGACTTCTCCCTCGCTCCGGATCGCAGCATCGAGCTGCTGCTGTGGACCCAGGTGGCCGATTCACGGCAGGGTGTGCTGGCCTTGAGGGAACAGTTGGACGATCCTGGCGCGGCGGCCCGGCTGTTCGCCGACGCCACCCGGGAAGCCCGCGCCGCGTTGCAACGATTCGGCATCATTCCCGCCCGGGCCACGCGTTTCGCACATTGGCTGAGTGCCTTGCTGATCAGTGATTCCAGCCAGCGCGCAGCGCCGTCCGCGCGCGCGCGCGGCCACGGCGGAGCACCTGCGCTGTGGGGCGCCGGCATCTCGGGCGACCGGCCGATCGCCTTGCTGTGCGTGCGCCAACCATCCGACCTTGCGGACCTGGACGAGCTGCTGTTGGCCCAGCGCTGGTGGCGCACGCAACAGCTGGCCGTCGATGTGGTGGTACTCGACCAAGACGAAGACGACGCGTTGCCGCAGACACTCGAGCAGCGGGTGGACGCGCACAGGCAAGCGCTGCAGGATGACGACGACGCACCCGGGGCTGCGCTGTTCTGCTTGCGCGACAGCCGGATCACCGCCGACCTGCGCGACAGCCTGTTCACCGTGGCGCGCGTGGTGCTGGGCCGGGTCGCGGCCGAGGAAACCGCGCCAGCGGCAGCGGATCGTGCCTCGCCACCCGGGCCGATCCGCGCCACCACCGTGGCGGCGGTCGTCGAGGCAGACGACGAGACCCTGGAGTTCGCCAACGGTTACGGTGGTTTCAGCCATGACGGCCGCAGCTACCGGATCGACCTCGACGAAGCACGCCCCACCCCGGCCCCGTGGACCAACGTGATCGCCAACCCCGAGTTCGGCTGCATCGTCACCGCCGAGGGCGGCGGCTACACCTGGTCGACCAACAGCCAGCAAAATCCGCTGACGCCCTGGCCGAACGACCCGGTCAGCGATACGCCGCACGAGGTGATCTACCTGCGCGACGCCGACAACGGCGAACTGTGGAGCGCCACCGCACTGCCGATCCGGGTGCCCGGCGCACGCTACAGCGCCACCCACGGCAAGGGTTGGACGTACTTTCGCAACGATGCCCACGGCATCGCGCTGGAGCTGATCCACTGCGTGCCGACGAACGACCCGGTGAAGCTGTCACGGTTGCGGCTGTGCAATCGGACCGCACGCACGCGGCGGCTCTCGGTCACCGGCTACGTCGAGTGGGCGCTGGGCGCCAACGGCAGCACGCCCGCTCCGTTCGTGCTGACCTCGCGTGATGACGAAAGCGGCGCGCTGTTCGCACGCAATCGCTGGCGGGCCGACTTTGCCGAACGTACGGTGTTCTTTGACATGGGTGGCGTGCAGCAGTCGATCAGCGGCGACCGCGCCACGTTCCTCGGCGCGTATGGCAGCACGGCACGGCCGGCGGCATTGTTGACCGACGCGGTGCTGGATGGCCGCCTGGGCATAGGGCTCGATCCGTGCGGCGCCCTGCAGGCGCAGCTCGAGCTGCCGCCGCACACCCAGCTGGAACTGGTCTTCGCGCTCGGCGAGGGCCCCGACGAGACTGCCGCGCGCGCGCTGGTCGGCAAGTACCGCGCCGCCGACTTCAATGCCGTGCTGGAGGAAGTCGCCGCGTTGTGGAACGGCGTGCTGGATACGCTGCAGGTGCACACGCCCGATCGGGCGCTGGACATCCTGCTCAACGACTGGCTGTTGTACCAGGTCACCGCCTGCCGCCTATGGGCACGCACGGCCTACTACCAGGCCAGCGGCGCGTGGGGCTATCGCGACCAGCTGCAGGACGTGATGGCGCTGTGCGTGAGCCGCCCGGATCTGGCCCGCGAGCACCTGCTGCGTGCGGCCGGGCGCCAGTTCGCCGAGGGCGATGTGCAGCACTGGTGGCTGGCGCCGCGCGGGCAGGGCATCCGCACGAAAATCCGTGACGATCGGGTATGGCTGGCCTACGTGGCAACGCACTACGTGAAAGTCAGTGGCGACCACGCGGTGCTGGACGAAATGCTGCCCTTCCTCAGTGGCCAGCCGATTCCCGACGGCGCCACCGATGCGTTCTTCCAGCCAGGGATCTCCGAGCACAAGGTGTCGCTGTACGAACACTGCGCCCTGGCGATCGACTCCAGCCTCACCCGCGGCGCCCACGGCCTGCCGTTGATCGGTACCGGCGACTGGAACGACGGCATGAACCTGGTCGGCGCCAAAGGGCGCGGTGAAAGCATCTGGCTGGGCTGGTTCGTGCTTGCCAGCATCGAGGCGCTGGCACCGTTGGCGGATGCGCGTGGCGACAAGCGGGTGGTGAAATGGCGCGATTACGCCAGGACCCTGCGCGTGGCGCTGGAGAAATCATGGGATGGCGAGTGGTACCGCCGCGGCTACTACGACGATGGCACCGCGCTGGGTTCGAAGCAGAGCGGGCCGTGCAAGATCGACACCATCGCGCAGTCGTGGAGCGTGATCGCCGGCAACGGCAACCGCACGCGCGCAGCGCAGGCGATGGAGTCGGTCGATCGCCTGCTGGTCGACCACGACAACCGGGTGGCGCGGCTGTTCACGCCCCCGTTCGACCAGGACGGCAAGGAGGACCCGGGCTACATCAAGGGCTACCCACCGGGCGTGCGTGAGAATGGCGGCCAGTACACGCACGGCGCCATCTGGTCAATCTTCGCCTGGGCCGGTCTGGGCGATGGCGAGCGTGCCGGCCAGTTGTTCGACATGCTCAACCCGATCCATCACAGCGACAGTCCGGAGGCGGTGGCGCGCTACAAGGTGGAACCGTACGTGGCGTGTGCGGACGTCTATTCCGTGGCGCCGCATGTCGGGCGGGGCGGCTGGACCTGGTACACCGGCTCGGCGGCCTGGTTGTACCGTGCCGGACTGGAGGCCGTGCTCGGGTTCCGGTTGCAGGGCGATCGCCTGCGCGTGGACCCGTGCATGCCCGGGTCCTGGCCGGGATTCCGGATCACCTATCACCACGGTGCCCAGCGCGCCACCTGCTACCGGATCAACGTGGAAAATCCCGATCGGGTCTGCCGCGGCGTGACGGGCATCGAGCTCGATGGCCAAACGCTCGACGCCGGAGGCGACATCGCGTTGGTCGACGACGGCCGGACCCACCAACTCCACATCACCCTCGGCCCCGCGCCCCCGTAGGGGCCCGCTGGCGGGCGATGCTCTCGCGCTCGCGAATCCCGAACCCCGGATCCAAAGGCATCGCCCGCCGGCAGGCTTCCACAGCGACCCGAGGACGCGTGTCGTGACGGGCCGGCGGGCATCAGTTGCGCCGTTTGCGCGAGGCCCCGAGCTTGCGCGTCAAGGTATTGCGCCCCACGCCTAGCGCCTGGGCGGCATGTTGCCGATGCCCGCCGTGGGCCAAGAGCGCAGCCTGCAACAAGGTCTGGTCAAGTGCCTGGCGGGCGCGCGCGTGGATGTCCGCCTCGCCGCCGGCCAGGGCTGCCGCGGCCCAGTCGCGCAGAGCGTCGGTCCACTCTCCGCCGGCCTTACCGGCATGTCCGTCGCCCAGGTCGGTCGGCAGGATTTCACGGCCGGGCGCGATCACCGCCAGTCGCCGGCAAAGGTTTTCCAGTTCGCGCACATTGCCCGGGTAGTCGCGCTGTGCCACCAGTTTCAAGGCGGGTTTGGAGAAGCGTTTCGGCGGCAGCTTCAGCTCCTGCGCCGCGGCGGCCAGGAAGTGTTGTGCCAGCAACGGGATGTCGCTGCGTCGACTGCGCAGGGAAGGCATGTCGATACGAACTACGTCAAGGCGATGCATCAGGTCGGCGCGGAACTGGCCGGCGGCCACGCGGGAGGCAAGGTCCTGGTGGGTGGCGGCGATGATGCGCACGTTGCAGCGGATCAGCTCGCGACCGCCCACACGGTAGAACTCGCCACCGGCGAGCACCCGCAGCAGGCGTGTCTGCAGCAGTAGCGGCATGTCGCCAATCTCGTCGAGGAACAAGGTGCCGCCCTCGGCCTGCTCGAACCGACCGGCGACGCGACGGGCCGCACCGGTGAAAGCGCCGGCCTCGTGGCCGAACAGTTCGCTTTCCAGCAACTCGCCGGGAATCGCGGCGGTGTTCAGCGCCACGAAGGGCCGGTCACGGCGTGCACTCTCCTCGTGCAGCGCGCGCGCCACCAGTTCCTTGCCGGTGCCGGTCTCGCCGGTAACCAGCACATTGAGATCGCTGGCGGCGACCCGACCGATCAGGCGAAACACCTCGCGCATCGGCGCGCTGTCGCCGAGCAGCGCATGCTTCGATGCAGGCGGCTGGATCGGCGCCGGCATCGTCGAGGCGATGCTGGCCAGCGCGCGCTGCACCACCTCCACCGCATGGTCGAGATCGAATGGCTTGGCCAGGTAATCGACCGCGCCGGCGCGATACGCCGCCGCCGTGGTGGCGACGTCGGTAAAAGCACTCATCACGATCACCGGACCAATGCGTTGTCGCTGCAGATCGACCAGCAGGCTGAGGCCGTCTTCCCCCGGCATGCGCACGTCGGTCAGCAACAGGGTCGGGCGGTCATCGTGCAGCGCCGAGCGTACCGCCGCGGCACCGGCAAACTCACGGACGCCAAGCCCGGCATCGCGCAAGGCCTCGGCCAGCACGAAGCGCACGCCGCGATCGTCATCGACGACCCAGATTTCATCAACCATGCGACTTCTCCAGCGGCAGATACAGTGAGAACACGGTTTCACCGGGGCGGCTGGTGCAGCGCAACTCGCCACCATGTTCGTGCGCGATCTCGCGCGACAACGCCAGGCCCAGCCCGGTGCCGTCGGCGCGGCCGGAAACCAGTGGCTCGAACAGGGTGTCGCGCAGGGTGGCAGGTATGCCTGCCCCATCGTCGACCACCTCCACGCGCAGCGCCGTGCGCAGTATGCGATCGCCAAGGCGCACGCTGTGCTCGACCCGCGTGCGCAAGGTAAGTGTCTGCGCGCCGGCCTCCAGCGCATTGCGTGCCAGATTGAGCAATACCTGGTGCAGGCGGTCCGCGTCGCCATGAAGCTCCGGTACGCTGGGATCGTAATCGTGGCGCACGCGCAGCGGTGACGGCTCGGCCTGCAGCAGCTCGGTGAGCCGCTCCAGCACCTGATGGATGTTGACCGGGCCCGGTTGCGACGCGCCGTCGTGATGCAGCAGCCGGCTGGCCAGCGTGCCGAGGCGGTCGGCCTCGTCGATGATCAGCCTCGCCAGTGCGCGCAGGTCATCAGTGTCCACGCGCCGCTGCAACAACTGCGCGGCACCGCGCAGCCCGGCCAGCGGATTCTTCACCTCGTGCGCAAAACCGCGCAGCGTGGCCGACAGCGGCGAGCCTGCCGAGGCCGGTTCGGGCAACCGATGGACTTCCAGCAGCAGGCCGTCGTCGAACGGCTGTACGGCAAGATCGGTCATGATCGTGCGGCCGTCGATCGGCGCCAGGGCCACGTCGCGGCATTGCAACGGCCGTTGCTCGGCCAGGGCACGTCCAACCTGCACGATGGTCGTCTCATCCAGCCACCGCGCCAGCGGCTGGCCAATCGCGCTGCGCGAGCCCAATGCCAGTGATTCCGCCAACGCCGGATTGAGCCAGCGCACACGCAGCGCCGGATCCAGGCGGGCCAGTCCGGTCGTCATCTGTTCGGCCCATGCGCGCCACTCCGTCTCGTTCATTGCACCATGATGGGCAATGCATTCACTTGGTGCAACGGGAATGGCATGCTGAGCGCATGCGGCGACAGGACGGCAGGCGGCTAGCCTGCAAGCTGCTCCGCGAGCGCCCGGCTCAACGCGTCCAGCGCGGAACCCATCACCAGACCGGCATGCATGTGGTAGAGGTGCAGCTGGCAGGGAACTGTCGCGTGTATGGCCCGGTTGTGCTCGCGGGTGTCAAAATCGGCCCAGGCCATGATCGGCAGGTCTTCGAAGTTGCTGTCCACGCACAACCATTGTCGGTTGTCGAGGATCATTTCCAGACCGCGGTGATCCGGCAATGCGGCACGCAGCGGATTGCCGAGGCGGAGCAGGGCCAGGCGGACCTGGTTGTAATGCGCGGCCTCGATGACTTTCGGCATGACGCGCAAAGTTCGGATGGTGTCGATCGTGCCTGGCATGAGTACTCGAACCACAAGAGCTTCGGTATCTATGCGAGAACGCGGTGATTTTCCCGGGGGCTCGTTGCCGGGTTCTGCGCCGCCGCCTTGCCGGACGGGGGGTACGGTGGTGCATCGTCGCCGACGGTCTCGACTTTGCCTTCGCTGAACAGGCGGCTGCCGCGGATATCCTCGGCTTCGATGGTCATCAGGTCGAGCTTGGTGAGCCTTTTCCCGCGGTTGGCGAACAAGCGGTTGGCTTGACGTAGCCGCGCGCGGTCCAGGGCGTTGCGGATAGAACGCGCGTTGGCGAAATGCGCGAGCGGCATGCGCCTGTCGATGTACTCGGCAAACGCTTGTTCGCCCTCCACGCTGAACCGGTAATTCCGCTCGGCCAGCATGAGGTGGGCAATGGCCAGCAACTCCCGGGGCTGGTAATCGGGGAAATCGATATGGTGGGCGATACGCGAGCGCATGCCGGGGTTACTTTGAAAAAAACGCTCCATCTTGTCCCGGTACCCTGCCACGATCACCACCAGGTCGTCACGATGGTTCTCCATGATCTGCAGCAGGATCTCGATGGACTCCTGCCCGTAGTCGCGTTCGTTTTCCGGCCGGTACAGGTAGTACGCCTCGTCGATGAACAGCACCCCGCCCATCGCCTTCTTGATGACCTCCTTGGTCTTCGGCGCGGTGTGTCCGATGTACTGCCCGACCAGGTCGTCGCGCGTCACTGACACCAGATGACCCTCGCGCACGTAACCGAGTCGATGCAGGATCTCCGCCATGCGCATCGCCACCGTTGTCTTGCCGGTACCGGGGTTGCCGGTGAAGGACATGTGCAAGGTCGGCGTCTCGGAATCGAGATTCACCTTCTTGCGCACACGGTCGACCAGCAGTAGCGCGGCGGTTTCGCGGATGCGGGTCTTTACCGGCTTGAGCCCGACCAGCTCGCGGTCTAGCTTGTCCAGTATCTCCTGGATATTGGAGTTTCCGAACTCGGCCCCGAGATCGACCGGTGTGTCGTCCGGCAGTGACTCGACCGGGTTTGCGAGGGTTGCTTCGTTCATGCGTGGGATCCTGCGTTCCGGGGTGGCCGGGTTCATGACGAACCCGGCAAGCGTGGGCGCCGTCCCTGGCGCCCTTGCGCGGGTAAAATGTTGTTGCTTCAGCTGTAACGTTCCCCCTCGGGTTTGTCTGCGGCGTACGATTCGATGGTGTACGAAATGCTGCGACCCTCCCGTTCCGTGCGGGTCAGCCTGAAGCCCGGTTCGTTGGCGGGACGGTTGACGATGAACGACATGCGCGGGGTCTCCCAGCCGCGATTGGAAGCGAACGCGGTGACTCTGACGTAATGGTTCGGGAACGTCTTGCGGCATTCGTTGACTTCCATGAGGATGCCCGCCGGGTCCTTCAGGTCGAACATCGGCATGCCGAACATCTCCCAGTACGTATTGCGCGGATGGGGGTCGTCGGTGTACTCGATATTCACCGCCCAGTTGTTGCTCAACGCATACTTGATCTGCGCCGAGATCTGCTCGTCCGTGAGGTCGGGCAGGAACGAGAACTGCCCCTGTGAGAGCCGATTGCCGTGGTTGGTCATCATGATGCGGTCTCCTGATATCAGTTGCTGGCAGTGGCGGTGGGCACGTAGTCAGCCGTATCGGTGGACTCGTAGTCGAAGGTAACCTCCTTCCAGGTGTCCAGGGCGGCCTTCAGAGGCGAGCACCACTTGGCGGCCGCCTCGAGAATCTGCGGGCCTTCCCGCAGGTAGTCGCGGCCTTCGTTGCGCGCCAAGACCATGGCTTCCAGGGCCACGCGATTGGCGATCGCACCTTGCTGGATGCCCTGCGGATGACCGATGGTGCCGCCACCGAACTGCAGAACCACGTCTTCGCCCAGGTAGTGCAGAAGCTGGTGCATCTGGCCGGCATGAATACCACCGGAGGCCACCGGCATGACCTTGTTGAGCGACGCCCAGTCCTGGTCGAAGAACAAGCCGTTTTCCAGGCTCATCGGCGTGTGCGTCTCACGCAAGGTGTCGTAAAAACCCTTGATCATCTGCGGGTCGCCTTCCAGCTTGCCCACCACCGTGCCGGCGTGAATGTGATCCACCCCCGCCATGCGCATCCACTTGCAGATCACCCGGAAGTTCATGCCGTGATTCTTCTGCCGGGAATAGGTGGAGTTGCCCGCGCGGTGCAAGTGCAAGATCATGTCGTTCTGGCGCGCCCACTTGGCCATGGTCTGGATCGCGGTGTAGCCGATGACCAGATCGATCATGACGATGATCGAACCCAGGCTCTTGGCGAACTCGGCACGCTCGATCATTTCGTCCATGGTGCCGGCGGTGACGTTGAGGTAATGCCCCTTTACCTCGCCGGTGGCCGCGGATGCGCGGTTGACGGCCTCCATGCAGTACAAGAAGCGGTCGCGCCAATGCATGAACGGCTGGGAGTTGATGTTCTCGTCGTCTTTCACGAAGTCGAGGCCACCCTTCAGCGCCTCATACACCACACGACCGTAGTTGCGACCGGACAAGCCGAGTTTCGGCTTGGTGGTGGCCCCCAGCAGCGGGCGGCCGAACTTGTCCAGGCGCTCGCGCTCGACGACGATGCCGGTACCGGGCCCGTGGAAGGTCTTCAGGTAGGCCACCGGCACGCGCATGTCCTCCAGGCGCAGGGCCTTGACCGCCTTCATCCCAAACACGTTGCCGATGATCGATGCGGTGAGGTTGGCGATCGAGCCGGGTTCGAACAGATCGATGTCGTAGGCGATATAGGCGAAGTACTGGGCGTCGACCTTGGTGCCCTCGCCGGTGTTCGGCACGGGGTCGCAACGATAGGCTTTGGCACGGTAAAGCTCGCAATCGGTCAGACGGTCGGTCCACACCACGGTCCAGGTTGCGGTGGACGATTCACCGGCAACTGCCGCGGCGGCCTCTTCCGGTTCCACACCCTTCTGGGGCGTGACCCGGAACACCACGACGACATCGGTATCCTTCACCTGGTAGTCCGGTTCCCAGTACCCCATTTTCTTGTAGGGGATCACGCCTGGCTTGTAGCGCTTCTTGGCGTCGGTAATGGTTTCGGCTTTGCTCATGATTCTTCGCTCCGGAGTGCGAGACCAGGACTGGGCAATGCGGGCCCGGTCGAACCGCGGTGCGTCCCGACCTGCAGATTGGGTTACGTCACGTAGGAGGGATGATGGGCCAACCGAGTTATAAATGATAATCGATCTTTTCTATTTTCATGATAGATTATCGTCTATGTCTTAAACGGGGCCGACGAAACCCGCTCCGTGGCTTTGGGCGGAGGGGCCATGCGCCACAGTACCTTTCGACAACTCGAAGTCTTCGAAGCCATCGCCCGTCTGGGCAGCTTTACCCGCGCCTCGAAAGAGCTGCACCTCACCCAACCCACGGTGAGCATGCAGATCAAAAAGCTCGCCGAAACGGTCGGGCTGCCCTTGTTCGAACAGGTCGGCAAACGCATCTACCTCACCGACGCCGGATCCGCTCTGCAGGCGACGTGTCAGGAGATTTTTGACCGCCTCAACAATTTTGAGATGCTGGTCGCCGACATGAAGGGACTCAAGCAGGGCAAGCTGCGCCTGGCCGTGGTCACCACGGCGAAATACTTCGCGCCACGCCTGCTCGGCCCGTTCTACCGGCAGTATCCGGGTATCGACATCTCGTTGAAGGTCAGCAACCGCGAACACCTGCTCGACCGTCTCGGCAACAACCAGGACGATTTGTACATCCTGGGCCAACCCCCGGACGGGCTCGACGCGGTGTCTGAACCGTTTCTCGACAACCCGCTGGTGGTGCTCGCCGCGAGCGACCACCCGCTGGCCAACCAGCGCGATATCAGCCTGCAACGGCTGGCCCAGGAGCCCTTTATCATGCGCGAATCGGGTTCGGGCACCCGCATGGCGGTCGAACGCCTGTTTCGCGCACAAAAACTCGACCTCAAGGTCCGCATGGAACTCGGCAGCAACGAGGCCATCAAGCAGGCCATCGTCGGCGGCCTTGGCGTCTCGGTATTGTCGCGCCACACCCTTGCGTTGTACTCGGCGATGGGGCGACTGGTTATCCTGGACGTCCAGCACTTTCCGATCAAACGCCAGTGGTATGCCGTCTACCCGGCCGGCAGACAACTGAGCATTGTCGCGACAACCTTCCTGGACTTCCTGCGCAACGTCGCCAGCCAGGTAAAGGACGACCCGGCCTTTGTGCTGAACAACCACGGCCCCGTCGGGGAAGCCGGCGTCGCGCCCGCCGTGGTGGTCACGCAGCGACGACGCAAGAGCCGGAAACGCTGAGCGCGACGACCACGGCGGGAACTGCTTGTGCGTCTCCCGCGACCGGCCGCGATCAGAGCGAGTAGTACATCTGGAACTCCAGCGGATGGGTGCTGGCGCGGTACCGGGTGACTTCCTTCATCTTCACCTCGATGTAGGCGTCGATGAAGTCGTCGGTGAACACGCCGCCGGCCTTGAGGAAGTCACGATCCTTGTCCAGCGCCTCCAGCGCGGCGTCGAGACTGGAGCACACCTGCGGAATGTTTTTTTCCTCTTCCGGCGGCAGGTCGTACAGGTCCTTGTCGGCCGGTGCGCCCGGGTCGATCTTGTTGAGGATGCCGTCCACGCCGGCCATCATCAGCGCGGTGAACACCAGGTAGCCGGACTGCATCGGGTCGGGGAAGCGCACCTCGATGCGACGGCCCTTCGGGCTGGCCACGTACGGGATGCGGCAGCTCGCGGAACGGTTGCGGGCGGAGTAGGCCAGCATCACCGGCGCCTCGAAGCCCGGCACCAGGCGCTTGTAGCTGTTGGTGGTGGAGTTGGCGAACGCGTTGATCGCGCGGGCGTGCTTGAAGATGCCACCGATGTACCACAGTGCGGTCTGGCTAAGGCCACCGTAGAGATCGCCGGCGAACAGGTTCTCGCCGTTCTTGGCCAGCGACTGGTGCACGTGCATGCCGCTGCCGTTATCGCCGACCAGCGGCTTGGGCATGAAGGTGACGGTCTTGTCGTTCTGGTGCGCCACGTTCTTGATGACGTATTTCATCGTCAGCAGCTCGTCGGCCTTCTTCACCAGGGTGTTGAATTTCACGCCGATCTCACACTGGCCGGCGTTGGCCACCTCGTGGTGATGCACCTCCACCCTCTGGCCCAGCGATTCGAGCACCTTGCACATGTCCGCGCGCAGGTCGCCCAGCGAATCGACCGGGCTGACCGGGAAATAGCCACCCTTCACACCCGGGCGGTGGCCGGTGTTGCTGCCCCCATACTTGTAGCGCGACGACCACGCCGCCTCCTCCGAGCCGATCTCGTAGAACACCCGGCCCGGATCGTTCTGCCAGCGCACCGAGTCGAAGATGAAGAACTCCGGCTCGGGCCCGAAGAACGCGGTGTCGGCGATGCCGGTGGACTTGAGGTACGCCTCGCCGCGCTTGGCGATCGAGCGCGGATCGCGTCCATAGGCTTGCATGGTGGACGGCTCCAGCACGTCGCAGTGCAGGATCATCTGTACATGGGCGCTGAACGGATCGAGGTAGGCGGTATCCGGGTCGGGCAGCAGGATCATGTCCGACTCGTTGATGCCCTTCCAGCCGGTGATCGAGGAGCCGTCGAACATCTTGCCGTCCTCGAAGGTCGACTCATCGATCTGATGCGCCGGGAAGGTCACGTGGTGATGTACGCCGAGCATGTCGGCAAAACGCAGGTCGACAAACTCGACGTCGTGTTCGGTGATCTGGTCGAGTATGTTCTGGGCAGACATGAGGTGCTCTCGGTGGCGGGGATATGCGGGTGCACAGCAAGACCCATGCCATCCGCTGTTCGCGTCGTGGCACCGGCATCCAGCGATCCGCTGCAGCATCCGGGGCGCCACGATAGCACCATCCGGTTGCTTGCTCGCCATCGGTTGAACCATCCTGGTGCATGAGATGCCCCGACGCGGGCTTGGCCGGCAACCCGTCTGCATGCGGGAAAATCCCCTAAGCTATGCCGTTTCCTGCCACGGGCATCGTCTCTTGACCGATCTGATCCACGTCATCCTGCTCGGCATCATCGAGGGCATCACTGAATTCCTGCCGATTTCCAGCACCGGTCATCTGCTGATTGCCGAGAAGTTCTGGCTGGGCCCGCGCTCGGACCTGTTCAACATCGGGATCCAGGCCGGGGCGATCCTGGCGGTGACCCTGATCTACTGGAAGCGGATCTGGCAGTTGCTGACGCAGTGGCGCGATCCGGCCAACCGTGACTACCTGTTCAAATTGATCGTGGCATTCGTGATCACCGCGGTGCTCGGCCTCATCGCGGTGAAGCTCGGCTTCCGGCTGCCCGAGACGGTGACGCCGATCGCGTGGGCGTTGGTGATCGGCGGGTTCTGGATGATAGGCGCCGAATTGCTGGCGGCGCGCCAGCCCGAGCGCAGCGAGGTCAGCTGGCGGGTGGCGATCCTGGTCGGCATCGCGCAGATGGTGGCCGGGATCTTTCCCGGCACCTCGCGCTCGGCGGCCACGATCTTCACCGCCATGCTGTTCGGCACCGGCAACCGCGCCGCCGCCACCGAGTTCGCGTTCCTGGTCGGCATTCCGACCATGTACGCGGCCACCGGCTACGAGTTGCTCAAGGTGCTGAAAGATGGCGGTGCGGCGCATGAGAGCTGGAGCGCGCTGATCGTCGGTTTCACCGTCTCGCTGATCGTGGCCTTCATCGCGGTGAAGTGGCTGCTCGGGTACATCCGCACGCATACTTTCACGCCGTTCGCGATCTACCGCATTGTCTTTGGCGTGGCGTTGTTGCTGCTGGTGCCGGCGGGGACCTGACCGGGATCACGCAGGTGCCCGCAAGCGCGCCCCTCACGGGGTGCGTCAATCGCGGTGCACTTGCAGGCCGGCGGCCGACTGGCTGACCGGCATTACCTCGATGCGGTTGATGTTGAGGTGCGGCGGCAGGTCCGTGATCCAGCAGATCGTTTCGGCAATGTCATCGGCCGTGATCGGGTGTGCGCCGGCGTAGAGCTGGTCCGAGGCCGCCTGGTCGCCGCCGGTGCGCACCAGGGTGAACTCGGTCTCGGCCATGCCCGGTTCGATCGAAGTCACCCGCACGCCGGTACCGTGCAGGTCGCAGCGCAGGTTCTGCGAGAATTGGGTGACGAACGCCTTGGTGCCCCCGTAGACGTTGCCCCCGCGGTATGCGTAGCTGCCCGAGATCGAACTGATGTTGACGATCGCGCCACGGCGTTCGATCAATTGCGGCAGCAGCAGATGGGTCAGTGTCACCAGGGCGGTGACGTTGGTGTCGATCATCTGCTTCCACTGCGTCAGATCCGCCTGCTGCGCCGGTGCGGTGCCGAGTGCCAGGCCGGCGTTGTTCACCAGTAGGTCGAGGTCGGCGAACTCGGCGGGCAGGGCTGCGTGAGCCGCACGCATGGCTGCCTCGTCACGCATGTCGAAGGCGGCCGCATGCACGTGCGGTGCGCCATGCCGGGCTACCAGTTGCTGCAACCGATCCGCACGCCGGCCGCTGGCGATCACCCGCCAGCCGCCGGCGACCAGGCGTTCCACGGTGGCCGCTCCAAATCCGGCGGTGGCGCCGGTGATCCAGGCAGTCCTTGTCTTCATGCCGCTACCTCCCTTCTTTCAAGGCGATCGCCGGGAAGCCGGCGGCAGCCAGCTTCTGCTTGGTCGCTTCCAGCTCGGTCGCCGAGCGGAACGGACCAAGCCGGACACGATGGTAGGTCTGCCCGTTGACATTCACCGTCTGCACGTTGGCAACGAAGCCCTGCATTGCCAGCTTCGCCTTCTGGGTATCCGCGGCCGACGCACTGGGGAACGCGCCGACCTGCAACAGATACCCGCCGCCGCCCGATGGCACCATCGACGCGGCCGGGGCCGCCGTCACCGTCTGCACGGCCACGCCGGGCTTGCCGGATGGCGTGCCCGCCGGTGGTGTCTGGCCCGGCTGCTGCTGCTCGGCCTTGGCCTGCGCGCTGATCTCGGCGTCGGGGATGCGAACCTCTTTCTCCGACAGCACCGAGTAGAAATCATACTGCCGCTTCTTCGGTGCGTTGTCGCCGGCGGCCGGCTCGAGCAGGCCCGGTTCGCTGCCGCGCTGGGCGGTCGCTTGCGGATTGGCGTGCGGCCCGGCCGGTTCTTGCAGGCTGGTGAACAGGCTGCTGCGCATCACCAGCGCCATCAGGATGGCGCCGATCAGCACGCCAATCACCGCATAACCCCAGCCCGGGAACCCGTTGCCACCGTTGCGCACGGCCTGCCGGCCCTTGCCCTTGCGTGCTGCCATTACATCTTCTCCGGGGCGCTCAGGCCCAGCAAATCCAGCCCATTCTTCAGTACTTGGCGCGTCGCCACCACCAGCGCCAACCGTGCGTTGCGCAGCGCGGGGTCATCGACCAGGAACTGGTGCGAGTTGTAGTAGGTGTGGAACGCGTTGGCCAGCTCGCGCAGCCAGTTGGCGATCAGGTGCGGCTCCAGATTGACGGTGGCGCTCTCGACCTGTTCGGGATACTTGGACAGCTCGGTGAGCAGGACCTGCTCGTGCTCGTTGTCGAGCCGGTCGAGCTGGCGGATCCCGTCGGCCAGGTCGAACGTGAACCCCTTTTCTGGCGCCTGACGCAGCACGCTGCACACGCGCGCGTGTGCGTACTGGATGTAGTAGACCGGGTTGTCGTTGGACTGCGAACGGGCCAGGTCGACATCGAACACCAGTTGCGAATCGCTCTTGCGCGCGATCAGGAAGTAGCGGGTGGCGTCGCGGCCGACCTCGTCGATCAGGTCGCGCAGGGTCACGTAGCTGCCGGCGCGCTTGGAGATTTTCACCTCCTCGCCGCCGCGCATCACGGTCACCATCTGGTACAGCATGTAGTCGGGCCAGCCTTTGGGAATCCCGCAGTTCAGCGCCTGCAGTCCGGCCCGCACGCGCGCCAGCGAGCCGTGGTGGTCCGACCCCAGCACGGTCACCGCGCGCTCGTAGCCGCGCTGCCACTTGCTGAGGTGATAGGCGACATCGGGCACGAAATAGGTATAGGTGCCGTCGGACTTACGCATCACCCGGTCCTTGTCGTCACCGAACTCGGTGGTGCGCAGCCACAATGCGCCACCTTCTTCATAGGTGTGGCCGTGGGTGATCAGTTCGCGTACGGTCTCCTCGACCTTGCCGTCGGTGTACAACGACGATTCCAGGAAGTAGGTGTCGAAGGTGACCCCGAACGCCTGCAGGTCCAGGTCCTGCTCCTGGCGCAGGCTGGCCACCGCGAAGCGACGGATGGCGTCCAGGTCGTCGACATCGCCGGTGCCGACCACGGTTTCGCCGTCGGCGACGACCGCGCAGCGGTCGAGGTAGGCGCGGGCCACGTCGGCGATGTAGTCGCCGCGGTAACCGGCCTCCGGCCAGCTGCTGTCGTCGGGGGTGATGCCGCGTGCACGCGCCTGCACCGAGATTGCCAGGTTGGCGATCTGTACGCCGGCATCGTTGTAGTAATACTCGCGTTTCACGTTCCAGCCGCTGGCATCGAACAGCCGGCTCAGGCAGTCGCCGATCACCGCATTGCGCCCGTGGCCAACGTGCAGCGGGCCGGTCGGGTTGGCCGAAACGAACTCCACCCCCACGGTCCTGCCGGCACCGCCGGTGTTGCGGCCGTAGGCATCGCCCTGCTCCAGGATGCGACGTACCTCGGCGTGATAGGCGGGGGCGCCAAGAAAGAAATTGATGAAGCCGGGGCCGGCGATCTCGATCCGGTCCACCAGCGTGTTGGAAGGCATTGCCGCCACCAGCTTTTCGGCCAGTTCGCGTGGCCTGGTGCGTGCCGGCTTGGCCAGCAGCATCGCCACGTTGCAGGCGAAATCGCCATGCTCGCGGCTGCGCGCGCGCTCGATCACGAAGCCGGGCACGGCCAGCCCGGAGGGCAGGGTGGCGTCATTCTGCAGGGCGTGGATGGCCTGCAGCACCAGTTCGCGCAGCTGTACTTTCACAGGTGGGGTCGGTTTCGTGATGGAACTTCCAATCCTAACAGACCGCGGTATGCCGCCAGCGCCCTGCGGTCGCGAAATGCACGTGCCGCCGGCGCACGGTCGGGGGTGGCGATTATTGGTGCGCCGCGGCGAGCCGCCTTGTGGATAACTCTGTGGGGAAAATCGGTGGTGGCTGCCGGTGGATAACCATCAAATCGGGCTTCCCGTCAAACCGCAAGAACTTGCGCATAGTTATCAAGCACTTATGACGACAAGCTGGTGTTGCACAGGCAATTATGGCGGCAAATGCCGATAGTGGCGTTTTGTGCATAAGTTCCAGCCACTTGACTACGGCTTTTGCATGGGACGACAAGATCCCGGCTTGTCATGCGGCGCCGCGACACCGACCGGTAGCTGTTGCGCTTCCATTGTCGAGCTGGGTCCATGTCCGTCGGCGGCTGGGCAGCCCGCCGACGCCGCACCCCTGTGCCGTGGACCCGGGCCGCCGACCGTCAGATCAGGCCGCGCGATGCCATCGACACCGGTTCGCCGCTGCCGATCACCAGGTGGTCGAGCACGCGCACTCCAACTAGTTGCAGGGCGTCGCGCAACTCGTGGGTGATGGCGCGGTCGGCAGCACTCGGCTCGGCAACCCCGGAGGGGTGGTTGTGGGCGAAGATCACCGCGCAGGCATTGTGCTGCAGGCAGGCGCGCACCACCTCGCGCGGGTGCACGCTGGCGCCGTCCACCGTGCCGCGGAACAACTCCTCGAAGGCCAGCACGCGGTGACGGTTGTCAAGGTACAGGCAACCGAAGACTTCGTACGGCAGGTGGCGCAGGCGCGCGCGCAGATAATCACCGCTTTCGCGCGGATTGCCCAGGCTGGGTTTGTCCTGCAATTGCTCAGCCAGGCTGCGCCGGGCCAGCTCCAGCGCGGCGGCGATGCGCGCGCGCTTGGCCGGGCCCAGCCCGCCAGCGCGGATCTGCTGCTCGGGCCGGCCCAGCAAGGCGTCCAGGCCGCCGGCGTTGGCGAGCAGCTCGCGGCCCAGTGCGATCGCGTCCTTGCCCCGACTGCCACTGCCCAGCAGCACCGCAAGCAGTTCGGCATCGGACAGCGCGGCGCTACCCCGGGCCAACAGTTTTTCGCGGGGACGTTCGCCCTCTGGCCAATCACGGATACTCATGCACCCGAGCTTGCCCGAGCCGGTCGATCGCCGGCAGCGGTGACACGGAATGAATCCGGTAAGCTAAGGTTCTGCCCGACTGTCAGGCCTGCCTTACATGAGTCTTGCCCAACGCCGCATCCTGCTGGGAGTATCCGGCGGTATCGCCGCCTACAAGAGTTGCGAACTGGTTCGCCGCCTGCGTGAGCTCGAGGCCGAGGTGCGCGTGGTGATGACCGAGGGGGCCACCCGTTTCGTCGGCGCCACCACCTTTCAGGCGCTCTCCGGCCAGCCGGTGCGGGTAAGTCTTTGGGATGCGCACGCCGAGGCGGCGATGGGGCATATCGAACTGGCCCGTTGGGCCGAACGCATCCTCGTCGCCCCGGCCAGCGCCGACCTGCTGGCGCGACTGGCACATGGCCGCGCCGACGACCTGCTGACCACGTTGTGCCTGGCCAGCGCCGCGCCGCTGTATCTGGCGCCGGCAATGAACCAGCAGATGTGGGCCCATCCGGCGGTGCAGGCGAATCTTGATTTGCTGCGGCAACGCGGCGCACACGTGCTCGGGCCCGCCGCCGGCGAACAGGCCTGCGGCGACGTCGGCAGCGGCCGTATGCTGGAGGCGTTGCAACTGCGCGACGCGCTGCGCGATTCGTTCGCCCAGGGCTCCGGCGCGCTTGCCGGATTGAAGGTGGTGATCAGTGCCGGCCCCACCTACGAGGATATCGATCCGGTGCGCTTCCTCGGCAACCGCAGTTCCGGCCGGATGGGTTTCGCCGTGGCCGAGGCTGCCGCCCGCGCCGGCGCGACCGTGAGCCTGATCGCTGGACCGGTGAGCCTGGCCACGCCGAGCGGGGTGGCCCGGCGGGTCGACGTGCGCAGCGCGGCGCAGATGCATGCGGCGGTGCTGGATGCCGCCCGGCAGGCCGACATCTACATCGGCGCGGCCGCGGTGGGCGATTACCGACCGTCGGAAGTGTCCACCCGGAAACTGAAGAAACGCACCGGCACCCCGCTGTTGCTGCAACTGGACGAGAATCCGGACATCCTGGCCAGCTTGTCGGCCCAAACCGCGCACCCGTTCCTGGTCGGATTCGCCGCGGAGACGCATGATGTGGCCAGCTATGCGCGGGGCAAGCTGCGCAACAAGGGGTTGGACATGATTGCGGCAAACCAGGTGGGCGAGGGGCTCGGTTTCGAGGCGCCGGACAATGCGCTGACGCTGTATTGGGCGGATGGCGAGCTGGCATTGCCGCGTGCCGGCAAGAGCGAGCTGGCGCGTCAGCTGGTTGCGCAGATCGCGGTGCGCTACCGGGCCACGCCTCGATGAGCGAGCAGCAGCGGCTCGCAGTTCAGCTCAAGATCCTCGACCCGCGCATCGGTGACAGTATCCCGTTGCCGCAGGCGGCCACCGCCGGCAGCGCCGGCATGGACCTGCGCGCGGCGTTGGAGCGGCCGCTGACCCTGGCTCCGGGCGAGAGCGCCCTGGTCCCCAGCGGCATCGCGATCCATATCGGCGACCCGGGCTGGTGCGCACTGATCGTGCCGCGCTCGGGCCTGGGCCACAAACACGGGCTGGTGATGGGCAACCTGGTCGGCGTGATCGATGCTGATTACCAGGGTCCGCTGATGATTTCGTGTTGGAATCGCGGCACCCAGTCGTACACCATCGAGATCGGCGACCGCATTGCCCAGTTGTTGCTGGTGCCGGTGGCGCAGGCGCGGCTGGAGCTCGTCGCCGAGTTTGCACCGAGCGAGCGTGGCAGTGGGGGTTTCGGCTCCACCGGTATCCGATAGGATTGGGCACTTCAAGGCGACAGGACCTGGTCTGGGCGGACCAGGCGCGATTCGCGGGTTCAGCCGCGGGGGGCGGAACATGGCATCGAAAAAAACCAGGCCGCCACGGCCGCAACTGCAGATCGACTGGTCGGCAACCCTCACGCTGGCCGGGGGCACCGTGCTGCTGTTGCTGGGCCTGTTCTGTGCCTGGCAAACCTGGCTGATTGCCAACGAGAGCCGTGCCGCTCAGCAGGTGCACGCTGCGCAGGCGCAGGCGGTGAAGGCGATCGCGGACGAGGTTGCCCGGCAGCGTGGCGTCGTCGAGAAAGCACTGGCGACGGTCGATCCGATGACGGCAATGAACGATCCGGCGCAATCGATCGCCACGCTGCGTCTGCGCCTGCCCCGGGTCAAGCAGCTCGAGCTCTACAGCGGCGACCTGAAGGAAGTGCTGCGCGCGAACTATCGCGAGTTTGGTTATGCCAAGGCGGCCCAACTGCTCGGGGCCCAGACTGCCGCGGGTCTGCCGCCGGTGCAAAGTGTTTCCTACGGCGGCCGCGATCGCCGCTTGAGCATGGTGATTCCACTGGGAACCCCCGGGCAGGCGCAGGCTTGGGCCTGGGTCGAGCTGCCGTTTGCAACGATCGAGCAGCGCTTCGATGCGATTTCTCCGGCCGGTGGCCGCCTGGACCTGCGCCAGGGCGAGGACCCGGGTAGCGTGCAATTGTTCTCCAACGGCAGCGCCTCGGCACAAACCGCAGCCAATGCCATCCCGGTGCCCGGCACGACCTTCAGTGTCGGTGCGGGGTTGCCGGATGCCTTCATCGTGCTGCCGCCTTCGTGGCTGTTGAGTGGCTTGCTCAGCCTGCTGTGTCTGGCCGGGGCCGGTTCCCTGCTGTGGCTGCGTCGACGCCGGCAAGCAGCCAGGTTGCACGACCTCGACGTGCCGGAGATTGAGCCCGGAGTGGCGCGCCCGGAGCCGGCGCCCGCGCGCCGCGCGCAGGCGGCCGCGCCGGATGCGGCAGCGTCACCAGCCCCGGCCCCGGCACCAGCAGCGGCAGCGATCGCCGCGAAGGTGGATCCGAGCATCTTCCGCGCCTACGACGTGCGCGGCGTGGTTGGCAAAACGCTGGACAAGGGCGTCGCGCGGATGCTCGGGCAATCGATTGGCACGGTGATGGGCGAGCAGGGTCTGCGCGAGATCGTGGTCGGCCGCGACGGCCGCGTGTCCGGCCCCGAGCTGGCCGGCGCGCTGATCGACGGCCTGCGCGAGGCCGGGATCGACGTGATCGATCTGGGCGCGGTGCCGACGCCGGTGGTCTACTTCGCCGCCCATCGCTTCAATACCGGTTGCGGCGTGGCGGTAACCGGCAGCCACAATCCGCCCGACTACAACGGGTTCAAGATCGTGGTGGGGGGTCAGACCCTGGCCGAGGGCGCGATCCAGGACCTGTACCGGCGCATTGCCAGCGGTACCCTGACCGGCGATGGCCACGGCGGCCTGCGCCAGGTCGACGTGGCGCCGGACTACATCGAGAAGATCGTTTCGGACGTGCTGGCGGAACGCTCGCTGAAGATCGTCGTCGATTGCGGCAACGGGATTCCCGGCGAAATTGCTCCGCAGGTGCTCGAAGGCATCGGCTGCGAGGTGGTGCCGCTTTACTGCGACGTCGATGGCAGCTTCCCGAACCACCACCCCGATCCATCCGATCCGGCCAATCTGGAGGACCTGATCCACACCGTGCGGCAGACGGGCGCAGACCTGGGCATCGCCTTCGATGGCGACGGCGACCGTCTCGGCGTGGTCTCCCGCGCCGGTGAGATCATCTACCCCGACCGCCTGCTGATGCTGTTTGCGCGTGATGTGCTGTCACGCCAGCCCGGCGGTACGGTCATCTACGACGTGAAATGCACCAGCCACCTCAAGGGGCAGATCCTCGATGCCGGCGGCAGCCCGCTGATGTGGCGCACCGGGCATTCGCTGATCAAGGCGAAGATGCGCGAGACCTCGGCCGAACTGGCCGGCGAGATGAGTGGGCACTTCTTCTTCAAGGAGCGTTGGTACGGCTTCGACGATGGCATCTACGCCGCGGCACGCCTGCTCGAGATCCTCGCCGGCGATCTGCACGGGCGCAGCCCGGAGGAAATCTTCGCCACCCTGCCCAAGAGCGTCTCCACGCCTGAGCTGAAGATTGCGCTGGCCGAGGGCGAGCACTACCAGTTCATGGACCAGCTGCGCGAGCGTGCCACCTTCGAGGACGCCTCGGTGATCACCATCGACGGTCTGCGTGTCGACTGGCCGGACGGCTGGGGCCTGGTGCGCGCGTCCAATACCACGCCGGTGCTCGTGCTGCGCTTCGAGGCTGATACCGAGGCCGCGCTCAAGCGGATCCAGCAGGTCTTCCGCAAACAGCTGTTGGCGGTCAATTTCCGCCTGAAACTCCCCTTCTGAACGCAGCGGGCCTCGACAACACCGAGGTCCACTTCACCCAACTTCTCCCCCGGGGAGGCGGTGCCCGCCCCGTCGCGAGGCTGCCACCATGGCGGAACCTACCGCGAGGTGTCGTCCTGCGCCGCCTTCAGCTCGCGATAGCGGGCCAGCTGCCGGGCCTGGTCGTCGACCGCTTTTGCGCGCGTCGCCTGTTGGCGTTGCAGCGTGTTGCGTAGGCCGGTAACCGTGTTGCGCTGGGTGGCGATGCTGTCGGTGAGGAATTTCGGCACCGGCTTCTTGGCGTTCTCGATCTCCGCCGCGCGGCCGAGCAGGTCGGTCAGCGCCTTCTCCTGGCTACGCAGGTTGATCCGGGTGGTGTGGATCTGCTGGTCGATGGTGTCCAGCGTCTGCTGCAGCGAAATCCGGTACGACTCCTCGTCCGGGTAGGCGCTCAGCAACTGCGCTTCGGCGTTGGCCCGGTCTTGCGCCGCGCGCCGTTTGGCGGCTTCCGCCTCGGCGATCTTGGCGGCGGCGGCACGTTCTTCCGCATTCAGCTGACGCGGCACATGGCGGACCACCATGCCGCGGTCGTTGACCAGATCATAGCCGTACTTCATTGCCTCGGGGGTCAGGCTGTCGCTGTAGTGCATCAAACCCTGGCCGTCGTACCATTTGTAACGAACGCTGCCATGGTTCTGCGCGTGCGCGGACACACTCGCGCCGAACGCGAGGGCAGCCAGAACGAGCAGTGATTTGCGCATGGGGCCTCCCTTGTCGTCCCGAGTATAGCCGCGTCCCGCAGGCTGCCTGGCCGCGGGCGGCGCCGATTGTGACCCGGTTCGCTTGAGTCTATCCGGTGAAGGGTGGACTCAACGCTGAACCCCGTAGCGTGCCCGGTATTCCAGCAGGCGCGCATGCTCGGCGGCCAGCTGTGGTTGCTCGCTGGCGTAGTCCAGCACGTCGTCCAGGCAGCTGATGGCGATGACCGGAATGCCGTGCTCGGCAGTGAGTTCCTGGGCCGCCGATCGTTCGCCCTGGCCGCGCTCTTGCCGGTCCAGCGCAATCAGCACACCGGCTGGTTCGGCGCCGTGGGCGCGGATCAAGGCCAGCGATTCGCGCACGGCGGTACCGGCGGTCATCACGTCGTCGACGATCAGCACGCGCCCGGTGAGTGGTGCGCCGACCAGCATGCCGCCTTCGCCGTGGTCCTTGACCTCCTTGCGGTTGTACGCCCACGGCAAATCGCGTCGGTGCTGCTCGGCCAGCGCGATGGCGGTGGCCGCGGCCAGCGCAATGCCCTTGTAGGCCGGCCCGAACAGCATGTCGACGTCGATCGCCGCATCGACCACGGCGGAGGCATAAGCGCGGCCGAGCTGGGCCAGCGCAGCACCGGAGTCGATCCGTCCCATGTTGAAGAAGTACGGGCTCTGCCGGCCGGATTTCAGGGTGAACTCGCCAAAGCGCAGCACTCCGCGCCGCAAGGTCAGTTCGATGAAGTCGCGTTGGTAGTCGTGCACGGAGGGCTCTCGCAGGCAAGCTGATGATCGGGCCCGGATGGCGCGACGGATACCATGGTACATGCGCTGTCGCCGTTGCCCGTGGTTGCTATGATCGCCCGATCAGTCGACCAGGAGAACCCATGCGCATCATCAGCCTCAATGCCAACGGCATACGTTCTGCCGCCAGCAAGGGGGTGTTCGACTGGATGCGTGCGCAGCACGCCGACGTGGTCTGTCTGCAGGAGACCAAGGCGCAAGAACACCAATTGACCGATTCGATGTTCCGCCCCGAGGGCCATCACTGCTTCTACCGCGATGCCAGCAGCAAGAAGGGCTACAGCGGCGTGGCCATCTATGCGCGGCGTGCGCCGGACCAGGTGCTGACCGAGCTGGGCTGGGACGAGTTCGACGAGGAGGGCCGCTACATCGAGGCACGCTTCGGCAACCTCTCGGTGGTGTCGCTGTATTTCCCGTCCGGCTCTTCCGGCGACGAGCGCCAGCAGTTCAAGTTCCGGGCGATGGAGTGGATCACGCCGATCTTCGACCAATGGCTGGCCAGCGGCCGCGACTACGTCATCTGCGGCGACTGGAACATCGTGCACACGAAGAACGACATCAAGAACTGGTCGTCCAACCAGAAAAACTCCGGTTGCCTGCCCGAAGAACGGGCATGGCTGGACCTGCTGTTCCAGCAGCGCGGCTGGGTCGACAGCTTCCGCGCGTTGAAGCCGGACGCGGTCGAATATACCTGGTGGTCGAATCGCGGCCAGGCTCGCGCCAACAATGTGGGGTGGCGCATCGATTACCAGGTGGTCACGCCGTCGCTGCGCGGGCGCCTCAGATCGTGTTCGATCTATCGCGATGAGCGCTTTTCCGATCACGCCCCGTATATCGTCGACTACGCCGATTGAGTCGACACCGGCGTGGCCCGGACCGGGGTCGTTATCAAGTCGCGGCGCGTACGTCCACTTCGGCGATGGCACGGTCCACCAACCCGCGATGCATCATCCACGCGAACAGCGCGACACCCGGCAGCGCGACGACGGTGGTCATCAGGTAGAAGTTGACATAGCCCATGCTCTGGATCAGCGCGCCTGCGGTGGTCCCGGTGACCAGTCTTCCCACCACCGAGGCGGCGGCCGACAGCAGTGCATACTGCGCTGCCGTATAGGACAGGTTGCACAGGGCGGACAGGTACGCCACCACCACCACGCCACCAATCCCGCTGGCGATGTTCTCGAAGCCGATCGTGAAGGCAAGCATCCCGTTGCTGTGACCTATCTGCGCCAGTACCGCGAACGAGATGTTTGAGACGGCCATAAGTACCAGGCTCAGCAGCACCGCGCGCTTCATCCCCACGCGCACGTAAAGCGCGCCGCCGATGAAGATCCCGATCAGGTAGGCGATGAAACCGAAACCGACATCGTAGGTGGCGATTTCCTCATTGCTGAAATGCAGGTCGTTCAGCAGCAGCCGCACGGTCAGGTTGGCCAGGGTGTCGCCAATCTTGTGGATCAGTACGAACAGCAACACCAGCCACGCCCCGCTGCGACGAAAAAACTCCGTCAACGGCCCCACGACGGACGACATCGCCGAGCCCAGGCCCTTGACCGGGGCCGGCTCGCGATGACGCGTCGGTTCGCCGAGCCAGAAGCCGACGAAAATGGCAGGAATCACGAACAGCGCGCACAGCAGATAGGCGGCTTGCCAGCTCCACTGATCGGCGACCACCAGCGCCAGCGCGCCGGCGCATACCGCACCGATACGCCAACCGTACTGCGACATGCCCGAACCGACACCCAGCTGCCGTGGCAGCAGGATCTCGATCCGGTACGCATCGATCACGATGTCGAGCGTGGCACCGGCGACGCCCACCAGGACGGCGGCGATGGCCACCGACTCCAGGCTTGCCTGTGGGTTGGCCAGTCCCAGCCACGCGATGCTGGCGGCAACCGCCGCGGCCGAAAGCCACAACCAGGAGCGGCGTTGGCCAAATCGCCCCAGCAGCGGCAGGCGCACGCGGTCGACCGCCGGCGCCCACAGAAACTTCAGGTTGTACACCAGAAAGGCCAGTGAAAAGGCCGTCACGCTGCGCTTGTCGATGCCGTCCTGGGCCAGTCGCGTAGTTAGCGTGGCGCCGATCAGGGCATACGGGAAACCCGAGGAGATACCCAGCAGCAAGGCCCCGATCGGCGCGCGCTCCAGGTAGGGTTTGATCGAGGCGAGAAGCCTCGCGGAGCCGGCCGAATCGGTTGTCGTCATGTGCCTATGCTATCGAACCGGGCGCGCCGGTGCCGGTTTATTCAGCTGCCGCATTCTGACCTTTCCATGATGCCCTGCAAGCCGCGACCCGCCTGGCGTAGAAGACGACAACGTTTCATCGGTCACAGCGGGACTGCCAATCCGGGCACGAAATCCGCACGGCGCGGCGCACGTTCACGGCGGATGTGCAACCATTGTGTCCACAGGGCATGCGCAACACCGCAATATGGAGTGACGCTTGTGCCGGACATCATGATTCATCACGTCGACGGCTTGCTGGTCGAGCGTATCGTGGCGCTGGCCAAGCTGCGCCAGTGTTCGATCAACGATGTGCTGCTGGATGCCCTGCGCAGCGGCTTGGGCACTTCGGTGGCGCAAAACTACAGCGAGAGCCTGCGCAACCCGAACACGCTGGCGGTCCTCGACGGACACTGGGAAGCGGCAGAGCGCGGCGTGTTCCAGGAGGCGCTGCAGGCGCTGGCCAAGACCCGTCCGACGCAGTTGGCACCGGAAAGCATCCGTTACGACGAACCTGATCCGGACGCCGAGTAGATCGCGCCGAGCACCCGCGGCCCGCGGGCTCCGGTCACTGCCGGCAGATTGCCGGGCAGCTTGAGCAGGCGCTGGCGCGCCAGCCAGGCAAACGCGGTCGCTTCCAGGAAATCCGGATCAATACCGTGTTCGGCGGTACTGCACAGCCTGCGTGAACCCAGCCGTTCCGCCAGCCGCCGCATCAGCTCGCGATTGTGCACGCCACCGCCGCACGCGAGTACTTCGTTTGCCGCCGGCGCGTACTGCGCCAATGCACGCGCGATGCTGCACGCGGTGAGTTCCAGCAGGGTTGCCTGCACGTCGGCCGGGTCGAGTGTGGAGATCGATGCGTGGGCAGCCAGCCAGTCCAGCTGGAAATATTCGCGCCCCGTGCTCTTGGGCGGCGGCAGCGCGAAATAGGGATCGGCCAGCAGCGCTTCGAGCAGGCCGGGAACGACGTTCCCATGGGCAGCGAAGGTGCCATCGCGATCGAAAGGTTCGCCTCGATGCCGCTGGCACCACGCATCGAGCAGCCCGTTGGCCGGCCCGGTATCGAATCCGCGCACGCCGCCATCGGCGGCCAGCACGGTGAGGTTGGCGATGCCACCGAGGTTGAGCACGGCGCGGGTACGATCGGCTGCGCCGAGCAACATCGCATGCAGCGCCGGCAGCAGCGGCGCACCCTGCCCGCCGGCGGCGACGTCGGCGCGACGGAAGTCGGCGACCACGTCGATACCGCAGCGCTCGGCAATCACGCTCGGGTCGCCCAGTTGCAGGGTGAATGGAAAATCGCCGCCGGGTCGGTGGCGCAGGGTTTGCCCGTGCGAGCCGATTGCGCGTACCGCCGTCGCTGGCGTGCAGCTGTTTGCAAGCACGAGCATGGCGGCGTCGGCAAACTGGTATCCGATTTCGACGTCGAGCCGGCCCCATGCGTCCAGATCGAGCGCCGCCTCGCCTTGCGCCACGGCCAGCATGCGCTGGCGCAAGGCTGGTGGCCAGGGGTGGGCATGACTGGCGAGGATCTGTGGCAGGCCGTCGCGGAAGCGCACCAGCACCGCATCGATGCTGTCGGCGCTGGTACCGGAGATCAGCCCGATGTAGAGCGCCGTTTTGTCGTCGGTCACGCGGGAAGGGTGCTCAGTTGTCGTGACGGGCGGGGGGGTTTGCACGAGCCAGCATGATGCGATTGCTCAGCTCGTTCAGGCGTGCCAGTTGCGGCTTGACCACCTCCGACTCGAACCTGGCCAGCTCGGCGGCAGGCAGCGGCTGGGGCCTGGGCAAGGTCACCGTCTGCGGGTTGCGCTGCCTGCCCTTGACCCGGAATTCGTAGTGCAGGTGGGGACCGGTCGCCAGGCCGGTCATGCCGACATAGCCGATCACTTCCCCCTGGCGTACACGCTCACCCACGCGCTGGCCCTTGGCGAAACGCGACATGTGGCCGTAGGCGGTACTGATTTCCTTGTTGTGTTGGATCACCACGAAATTGCCGTAGCCGCGCTCCCAACCGCGGTATTTGATCACGCCGTCGCCGGCGGCGTGGATCGGCGTGCCCTTGGGGGCCGCGTAATCCACCCCTTTGTGCGCGCGCATGCGGCCAAGAATGGGATGCATGCGTGCGGTGCTGAACTTGGAGGAGATCCGGGTGAAATCGACCGGGATGCGCAGGAACGACTTCTGGATCGGACGGCCGTCCTCGCTGTACCAGCCGTAACTGCCATCGTTCTTCTTGAACCGATAGGCCGTGTAGCGCTTGCCGTCGTTGATGAATTCAGCTGCGATGATATCGCCCTGGCCAAAGCGCACGCCGTCGCGGTAGATGTCGTCGTAGATCACGGTGAAGCTGTCGCCGTCGCGAATGTCCTGTACGAAATCGATGTCGTACTTGAACAGGTTGGCCAGCTTGCCGATCATCGCCGCGTTCAGTCCGGCCTGGTCACCGGCGGCATACAGATTGCTGCGGATGATGCCGTGCGCCACCTGCTCACGCACGTCCATTGCGCGCTTCTTGATGGCAAACGTGGGTTGTGCCCCGTCAAGCCGGATGACGGCGCGGCTGGTCTGGTCGGGATCGAAGCGGAAGCCCTTCAGGCTGCCGTTGCCGTCGAGCAGGAAATCGAATTCCTCGCCTGGACGAATGTTTTGCAACGCACTTTTGTGATCGCCGGCGGCCTCCAGCACCTTGTACAGGTCGCTCAGGCCCAGGCCACGCCCGTTGAATATCTCGGACAAGGTCTGCCCGGGCTGCACCCGCACCACTTGCCAGTCCTCCGCCACGGGTGCACGCATGGCGACCGTGTCCACCTTCGGCAAGGCCAACGGCACCAAGGTATGGGCTTCGGGTTCCGATGCCGGACGCATCGCGTTGGCCCAGGACGGCATGATGAAGCCGGCCAGCAAGGTGATCAGCAGCGCCGTGCCTGCCAGCATCCAGTGTTCACGACGCCACTGGATAGGCTCGACCTCGGCCGAGCGATTGAACGACCAGTGCGCACAGCCCTCGTAGAAACGCGAGTGTAGACGCTGTGCCTTGCGGCAAATGGCCTGCTTGCGCACCTGCAGCGCGCCCATGCTCTCATCGGCCATACCGTCTCTACCCCGTACCGCCCAGTCAAACTCGGCGTACCATAACGGTGATGTGTAGAGGGCGTCAATGTCTTTGTCATCAATGGTTTGCGATCCATTTCCGATTAACGCACAATTAACTTCCGGCGCACATGGCAGGTGGCTACTGCCTCTCCGTTGCACTTCCAGCCGTTCACTCAAGCCATAAATCACCCAGAGGGAGTTCCATGAGCGAGCCCGAGCAGGCCCTGTCCACGATTGCCCGTGGCGCCGACGAGATCATCAAGCGCGACGAACTGGTCGAGCGCCTGAAAAGCGGTCGCCCGCTGCGCGTCAAGGCCGGCTTCGACCCGACCGCGCCCGACCTGCATATCGGTCACACGGTGCTGCTCAACAAGATGCGCCAGTTCCAGGACCTCGGTCACCAGGTGATCTTCCTGATCGGTGATTTCACCGGCATGATCGGTGATCCCACCGGCAAGAATGTCACCCGCAAACCGCTGACTCGCGAAGATGTGCAGGCCAATGCCCAGACCTATGCCGACCAGGTCTACAAGGTGCTCGATCGGGAAAGGACCGAACTGCGCTTCAATTCGGAGTGGTTCGGCCGCATGTCCGCCGCCGACATGATCAAGCTTGCCGCCCAGCACACCGTGGCGCGCATGCTCGAGCGCGACGACTTCACCAAGCGTTACGCCGCGCAACAACCGATCGCCATCCACGAGTTCCTGTACCCGCTGGTGCAAGGCTATGACTCGGTGGCGCTGAAGGCGGATGTCGAACTCGGCGGCACCGACCAGAAATTCAATTTGCTGATGGGGCGCGGGCTGCAGGAGCATTACGGTCAGCCGCCCCAGATCGTTCTGACCATGCCGTTGCTGGAGGGTCTGGATGGTGTCAACAAGATGTCCAAGTCGCTGGGTAACTACATCGGCATCAACGAGCCGGCCATCGACATCGTCACCAAGACCATGAAGATCGGCGACGAGCTGATGTGGCGTTGGTTCGAGTTGCTGAGCTTCGACGTGTCACTGGACGAGCTGGCGCGCATGAAGCACGCAGTCGACAACGGCGAGCTCAATCCCCGCGACGCCAAGCTGCGCCTGGCCCGCGAGCTGGCGACACGTTTCCATGACGCCGCCGCGGCCGAGCTGGCGATTGCGGGATGGCATGCCGTCGTGCGCGGCCAGGGCGACACCTCGTTGCTGCCGCAGGCAGATATCGCCGTGCCCGCGGAAGGCCTGCGTCTGGCGGCGCTGCTCACGGCAGCGGGCCTGACCACCAGCAATTCCGAAGCCCATCGCAAAGTGAAGGAGCGTGCCGTACGGATCGATGCCGCCGTGGTCGAGGATGCGCAACGCGTCTTCCATGTCGGCTTCGAGGGCGTACTGCAGGTAGGCAAGCGTACTTTCGCGCGGGTGAGACTGATCGCCGCCTGATTCCCTGTCCCGCAGCGTGCCCCGGTTCCTGTCAATCGGTCGGGCTGGACGGGTGCCGCACGCGGGAAGTGCTTGCCAAAAAATGTGCAGTGCGTATCATCCGCGGCCCACGTCCGTTCGACGTTGCGCGGTGGATCGAGCAACCCTTCGGGAAACTACATCGAAGGTGTTGACGGCCCCAAAAAGCGATGTAGAATGGGCGGCTCACCCGGGACGAAAGGTCCCAGGGGTGCCATCGGTCTCGATGGCTGGCGAAACGATCTTTGACAGTGTGCGCAGGTGAATTGTGTGGACGTCTTGCGCTGGCAGGTTACGACCTGTCCAAGCCATGCAAGCGTCCCACCAAGTAGAAAGTCAGTAATGAGTTTTGATTGGTTGGGAACATACGCTT
>JACDJC010000148.1_pt1 | contig 91834 bp, 80 predicted proteins | sample 7454191 | NCBI WGS metagenome assembly JACDJC01 (sample SAMN14253291, study PRJNA609438) | sludge metagenome | isolation source: sludge after 25d culture with pyrite and EDTA | collected 2018-12-20 | reverse complement strand
GAATGCCTTCGCGTCGATCGGGAGATCGAGGAACCACTTGAACAACATGTCGTAGTTGAGCCGTTCGCAGAACGCCCTCTCGGAACGGATCGAGTACATGGCCATCAACACCGTGGCCTTCAACAACGACTCCGGCGGGATCGACCGGCGACCGATGCTCGAGTACATCGCCTCGAAGTCGTCGTCGAGCTCAGCGAGGACCGCGTCGACGACCACCCGGATGCGACGGATCGGATGATCAGCCGGGATCAGATCCTCGGTCGAGAGCGTCGACAACATCGCCATCTGCCGGTCGGGTGCACCACGAGTCATACCGACAGTCTTTTCGATCCCAGCTCAGATCGCGAGCACCAACCTCGAATTTCCGCACCCTGCTAGGCGCTGTCGGATCCTCGGTACCGTGCGGGCATGTCCCGTCCCGGAACCTCCATGTCACCGCGTGCGTTGCCGATCTGGGCCTTCCTCGTGATCGTGGTGGTGTACCTGGCGATCATCCAAGGGGTCGGCGTCGTGGCGAAGAGCTGGGCGGACCTGGCCGACGACAAGATGCTCTCGGTGAGCGACGTCCTGACCAGCATGTGGGTGCCGCTCGGCCTCGGCCTCGTGTTCACCTATGGCGTCGTGGCGGTTCTCGGCTGGTGGCGCCCGGTGCTGCGCGATGACCGGCCGGTGCAACGGTGGCTGTGGTTCCTGCCGGCTCTGTTCGCCGCGTCGATCCTGATCGCCACGTCGTACACGAACCTCTCGGAGCGAGGACTCGGCTTCACCATCTCGCTGCTGATCGCGTGCCAGTTCGTCGGCTGGGGCGAGGAAGGCATGTTTCGAGGGCTCGGGGTGGTCACCCTGCGTCGACACCCGCTGAGCGAAGGGCAGGTCGCGCTCTGGTCGAGCGTCATCTTCGGAGCGGTGCATCTGACGAACGTCATCGGGCGCGGCGCCAGCGCGCTACCTCAGGCGCTCATCGTCAGCACCGCGGGCTACTTCTTCTACCTGATTCGCCGCGTGTCACGAGGCAACATCGTCAACTCGGTGATCCACGGCCTGTTCGACTTCTCGATCCTCTCAGCGACAGCGATCGTGGTCGACCCAAAGGCCAATATCGGGGTCATGTCGTCGATCCTCGTGTACCTGATCGCAGGCATCGTGCTGCTGGTGCGCCGCCACCACATCGAACTGCCCCGCAACGACGCTGCTCCCGATCCCTCGTAGCTCGGATCAGTCCAAGGGTGCGTAGCCTCTGGCCGTGTTCGAGAGCATCAGCCTGCGCGACGAGTCCGTTCCCGATCTACTCGTGGTCGTGCGCCTCGGCTCGAACACGCTGCTCGACGAGCACCTGGCGAGGAGCACGGCGGAGTGCCACGCCAAGTGGGGCATCTGGGGGTTCTCGGTCCACAGCCGAGCTGTTCGCTGCGGCGCGTAGCCACTTCGAGGGGCCGATCGAGAATCCTGCATGGGTCGGCAGGACGTGACCGGTACCATGAGGGATGTGGCTGACGAGCTCTACGACCTGTGGTTTGACCCGAACTCTGTCGGGGGAGACATGGTCGTCGAGTGCTGGATCAGTCATGGCCCCCGCGCCGACGACGCGACGTTCAACCCCCGCCCAGGTGACTGGCTCGCGGTCGGCGATGGTGAAGAGACACCGCTGCGGGCTCGGGTGGTGAAGCGCCACGGCGACCGCGTCTCGGTGCAGCTCCAGCTGAGCGACAGCAGTACCGCCGTCGCCTGACCGGGGCCCGTGGTAATCCGATTGGTAATCCACGGAGCGTGAGGGTGGCCATGTCGGCGGACCACCCGGGCCAATTGCCCTGACAGGACGGGCGTTCCGCTACCTGGCCGCACCCGCCGGACCGACGTGCTCGAACTCTCAAGGTGGCGGCACGGGTTCGAATCCCGTTGGGGGTGCTCGACACGAAGCCCCTGGTGAGCAGCGGAAACCGCTGCAATGCCAGGGGTTTCGGCGTTCCTGGGCGCTGTCGGCGCGGCTCGGTCGTACCGGTCTAACGATCTCTAACGGATCTAACAACCTCTAGCGGCGGCGTCGGGAAGAGTGCCGTCGATGGCCAGGAACCCGTTCACGCCGACGTTCGGCGTCTCACCACCGCTGCTGGTCGGTCGGTCGGACCTGCTCGACGACTTCGTTGTCGCCCTCGAGGACGGCCCCGGCGCGCCGGGCCGCATGACGCTCTACACGGGAGCGCGGGGAACCGGGAAGACCGTGATGCTCAACGAAGTCGAGGACCTCGCTCGACAGCAGGGGTTGCGCCTCATCTCCGAGACCGCCACGGAGGGCTTGGTGAACCGCCTCGTCCGGGAGCACCTGCCTGCGCTGCTCAGCGACATCGATCCGGACCGGCTGCTGACTCCGAGTCGGACGAGGTCGATCGTGGCTGAGGTTCGATGTCCGTCTGGCTCGCCGGGACCACGTGCAGCCCGCTCTACAAGTGGTGTGGCCCCAACCATCGTTCTTCCGCCATCCCAGGTGGTCGTCGACGAGCTGGTCGAGCAGCTCCCTGAACAGCGTGCCGTTCTCGGCCTGATGGCAGTTGGCGTCGCCCCATCATCGGAGCGTGTCGGCCAACCAGTCGAACGCCGCGGACCAGAACACCGTGGGTGCAAGACCCTCGCAATGGCCTTCGGCCCCTTCATCCCGCCGGAAGCGGCGGAACTGCTTGGGACAGGTGAGCACGTCGAACAGCTCCTGGCCCTGACCTGTCGACACCGGATCGGTCTCGTTGTCGGCGACGAACGTGGGACAGGTGATGCGCGGCGCCTGTTCGCGCGAGTTGTAGCGGCGCAGATCGCCGATGTAGGAGCGGACGCTGGTGATTCCGTGAGTGGCCATCCGCGGGCCGAACAACGCAGCGAGCCCCGGGAGCTCCAGTAGCGACTGGAACTGGTCCTCCGCAGCGGGGTCGTCGACGCGGTCCCACAGGTCGCCGAGGCGGCCGGGAAGCTGCTCGGCCATGTCGAACTGCCCGGGGTCGACCACCAACGCGGCCAGTCGTCGTTCGCCCGACGCGCCCCTCGGGGCGAGACAGCCGCCGAAGGACCTCCCGACGAGCACCACGCGGTCGGGATCGACCCCGGGCAGGCTGAGCGCCAGATCGACCATCCCCGGCACCACGTGCTCCCAGTCCGGCCGCATGACGACACCTCGCTCGTAGAGCGGCCGACCCGTTCCGGGACCGTCGAGCGCCAGGAACGCCCACCCGCGGGACAGCGCCTCGGGAACGGATCCGTAGAGCTCCTCGGCGGTGCCGTCGTAGCCACCGATGTGGAGGATCGTCGGGAACGGACCCTCCCCCACGGGCGTGAACAGGTAACCGGGCGTCTCGCTGTCGACCGCCGTCGCTGGAGCTTCCAGGAGCGTCAGCGCGTCGAGGAACGCTCGTCGACTGGCGGCGTAGGAGGACGTCAGCTCGACACACGACAGATCGTCGCGGTGCCAGAAGAAGGCCTGTCGGTGATACTCCGCAGCCCGGAGGTACCTGCCTCGAGCGCTGACGGCGTGGCCGGCGGTGAGCGCTTCGTCGGCCTGTGCAACCAGGCCGTCCGCGAACGACGACCACTCCCGGTACCAGCTGTCGCGGTCACCAGCGGTGATCCGAGAGGCGATGTAGAGGCACTCGCCGACGTTGGCCATGGCCGAATCGCACTTGCCGATCGAGCGCTGGAGCTGCCCGTCGAACCCCTCGTCGTCGAAGTAGAGCTGCACAGCGACTCCCCGCTTCGCCGCGACCTGTCGCAGCGTTCGGATCGATGATGCCACCGTCGACGCAGCGATCACGCCTCCGTGACGCGGACGACGCGCGCCGGTGAGCCCACCGCGACGGTGAACGACGGAAGGTCGTCGCAGACCACGGAGTTCGCCCCCACCGTGACGTGGTCGCCGATCGTGACACCCGGCAGCACGACCACACCGGTGCCGAGCCAGGACCCGTCACCGATCCGGACCGGCTGCGCCGGCGCCATCGAGTGACCGATCGGGACGCTCGGGTCCGACGAGTCGTGGTTGGCGTCGGTGATGCGCACGCCCGGACCGAGCCACACGTCGTCGCCGATCACCACTCGGCGGTGCGCCACGACCCAGAGGCCCTGCGCTGCCCACACCCGCGAGCCGATCTCGATCACGGGGTCGCTGTCGAGCTCCCCGTCCTCGGGGACCGCCGCCAGGTTGGCGCCCACCGAGATGAGCGTGTCGACACCGATCGTGATCCGCTCCACGCCCAGCAGCCCGCCGTGCGGTTGCTGCAGCAGCGATCGCTCACCGAACGAGGCGAACCCCATGCGGTCGCCGTCGGCGGCGCCGATGTAGGCCCAACGCAGCGCCTCGCGAGCCAGGCCGACGGCCGCAGTCGCGGCGGCGTGCAACACCGGATGCACCACGCGAACCCTGACCACGTCGATGACGCTGGTCGTCACGGGCGATCGGAACGACGGCACGCCAGGACGGTAGCAACGGACCCGGCCCAGTCGGTACGTCGCGACCGGAGTCGATCCCCGTCGCGCAGCGGAGCCACCGTGCGAACGCGCTGCTCAGTAGTCGCCCTTGATGACGAAGTACGACCCGCGGATCGTGCCGGCCAGCTTGGACTTCTGACGGGCGAACTTGAAGCCGGACAGCTCGTCGGGGATCTCCATCCCGTCGGACAGCTTGAACCCGACGGCGTGCTTGCCCCCGTCACCGACCTGCCACAACACGTTGATGGCGAGCCCGTTCTCGTAGAAGACGTAGTCCCACTTGATGTCCTCGACCTGGAACGACGTCGCCTCCAGCGCGGGCGACGAGATGACGATCCCGCGCTCTTCCTCGAGGATCGTGCTCACCCGGTCGACCGTCGACGCCGCGTCACGAGCCGGATCCACGGTGAAGACGTGGTCGTACTTGTTCTTGAAGTAGCGCGCCTCGTTGGCGCGCAGTCCCGCCAGTGCATCGGCGACCGGCGAGGATTCGAGCCCCACGGTCGAGACCGTCACGAAGTCCACCGAGTGCGACACGACATCCTCCTGGGTTCCGGCAACCCGCCAGAACGACGACAGCTGGGAGCCGTCCCGGACTGTACCCGCGTTCCCCCGTCGTCAGCCGAGAGCCACGGTGCGAGACTCGATCGTCGCCTCCGGCATCGAGCGGGCTCTGGCGTTCCGCCGCGCGCTGGAGATCAGCCCGACAGGCGCATCAGGCGTCCGTAGCCGATCAATCGACCGATGGCGACCAGACCCGACTCACGAACCAACTCCGAGAACGACGCCTCCCCGCCGGTGGGCGACACCGTGGCCTCCATGCCCAACTCGCCGGCGATGCCCTGCAGACGCTTCGAGTGGTAGCTGTCGGACACCAGCGTCACCCGGTCGAGCCCCTCGCGCTGCAGCACCCGGTCGGCGGCCTGCAGTGAGTCCCACGTGCTCGACCCGTCGGTGACGACGAGGAGGTCGTCGGCCGGGACACCGGCGCCGGCGAGGTACCGGTAGCCCGAGTACGCCTCGGTGAAGCGGTCGCCGGAGCGCTTGCCGCCGGTCAGAACGACGCGCGGCGCGACGCCGTCGCGGTACAGCTCGAGCGCGTGGTCCAGGCGTTGCTGCAGCACGGGCGATGGAGTCCCGTCGTACTGCGCTGCTCCCAGGACGACGATCGCGTCGCTGCCGCTGCGGTCATCGGCGCGCGATGCCAGGACGACCTGCAGGAACGTGAGCCCCACGTAGAGGACCACCAGCGCCGCAGCACCGAGCGCGATGCGCAGCACCCACCGCCGACGGCGAGGACCATCGGCACCGGGTTCAGCCTTGGCCACCCGCAGACTCCCTCGCTGCCAGCCGCCCTCGTGCAGCGCCGAGCCGGCGCAGCACCTCGTCGCGGCCCAGGACCTCCATCGACTCGAACAGCGGCGGGCCGACCGATCGGCCGGTGATCGCGACCCTGATCGGCGCCTGGAACTTCTTGCGGCTCGCGCCGAGCTCCTCGCACAGAGCGAAGGTCCGCTCGTGCAACTCGGTGGCCTGCCACGGCCACTCACCCGCGCTATCGATCACCGCGTCGAGCCAAACGGCAGCGTCAGGCACCATCGCCTTGGTCCACGAGGCTTCGTCGACCTGAGGGTCGGCCAGGAAGAGGAAGTCCACGTAGCCCGGAACCTCCGACAGCGTCTCCACGCGGGTCTGCACCTCGGTGGCCATCCTGGCGAAGGTGCCGGCGTGGAAGCGATCCGCCCACGGCGCGGCATCGAAGTAGGGCTGGGATCGCACCGCGAACTCCGTCACCGTCAGCGCTCGAAGGTGCTCTGCGTTCACGTACCGAAGCTTCTTGGTGTCGAAGAACGCGGACGAGTCGTTCACCTCGCGGATGTCGAACAGCGGTGGCAGCTCGTGCAACGGATCCAGGCGGATCTCGCTCCCATCGGGCAGTCCCCAGCCGAGCAGCGCCAGGTAGTTGACCATCGCCTCGGGCAGGTAGCCGCGGTCGCGGTAGTCGAGCAGCGAGACGTCGTCGCGACGCTTCGACAGCTTCTTGCGTGCCTCGTTGACGATCAGCGGCATGTGGCCCAGCTCGAGCGGCTGGTCGTATCCAAGTGCGCTGCGCAGCAGCAGCTGCTTGGGCGTGACGTTGATCAGGTCCTCACCGCGGATTACGTGGGTCACCGCCATGTCCTGGTCGTCGACGGCGTTGGCGACGAAGAACGTCGGCGAGCCGTCGGCCCGACGGATGACGAAGTCCTCGATGTTGGAGTTCTCGAAGCTGATCTCACCCCGGATCAGATCGACCCAGGACGTCGTGCCGTCGTCGGGGGTGCGGAACCGCACCGCGCGGCCCTCTCCCGGGCCGAGATCGCGGTCCCGATCGGCCGGGTCGTACGGCCGACCGCCGGTGCGCTCGCGATCGGCCTCGGGCACCGGGTCGGACCAGTACGCGTCGCCGGTCGAGAGGAGCTGGTCCACCGCCGCCTGGTGCAGATCGAACCGGGTCGACTGGAGGACAGGAGCCTCGTCCCAGTCCAGGCCCATCCACTCGAGCGCCTCGAAGATCACGTCGATCAACGACTGCTGGGACCGTTCGAGGTCGGTGTCCTCCACGCGCAGCAGGAACGTCCCGCCCAGATGGCGCGCTGTCAGCCAGTTGAAGAGCGCGGCTCGTGCGCTGCCCAGGTGCAGGTAGCCCGTCGGGGCCGGGGCGAAGCGGACACGGACCGGCCCGCCGGCTGTGGTCTCGGGGCTCGTCACGACGCTGAACGCTACCGGCTGCCGCTCGTGGGTACGGGCGCCTCCCTAGGATGCTGCACGGACAGAGGGACGCGATGACCAACGACGGAACCCCCGGCGGGACCGAACACCCACCAGCAAGTGAGCCGACCGACGAGCCGTGGTACGAGCACGACCGGCCGGTCGTCGAGGATCGCCCGCCCCGACGGCTGTCGAACGGTCGCATCGCCCTGTTCGTCGGCGCGGCGATCCTGGCCGTGATCGCCGTGATCGCAGCGATCCTGCTCTCGGGCGAGGACCCGACGCCCGCCAGTCCGTCCACCACAGCATCGTCGACGACGACTCCCGCGGTGCGACCGGCCGAAGAGGCGACGATCGCCACCGCCCGCAACCCGTCGATCCTGGTGCACTCGCAGGCACCCGAGGGCTGGGACTCCATGACGCCGGTCGAGAGCTGGGACAACCCGGAACCGCCGCAGAGCCAGGCCGTCGTGGCGCCCCGTGACGCCCTCCCCCGAGACGACTATCCCATCAAGGGTCGCTACACCGACCCGTCAGGCTGGAGCTTCAACAACCCGACGGCCTGGGGCGACCCGTTCGTCATGCTCGTGACCGAGCAGCGGGGCGACTGGCTCAGGGTCGAGATCCCGGTCCGACCCAACGGCACCGACGGCTACGTCGCCGCGGCAGACGTCACGCTGTCGAACACGAGCTTTCGCCTGGATCTCCGGCTCGGCACGCGGATGCTGACGCTCTACGACGGCAACACGGTCGTGCTGAGCACCCCGGTGGTGATCGGTAAGCCGGAGACGCCGACACCGACCGGTCGCTTCTACATCACCGATGAGGTCGAGCAGGACAACCCGGCCGGTGCATACGGTCCCGTGGCGCTGCCGACCAACGCGTACAGCGAGCACATCGACGAGTTCGACAACGGCGTGCCGGTGATCGCCCTGCACGGCACCAATCGACCCGAGCTCGTCGGACAAGACGTGTCGAACGGGTGCATCCGCATCCCCAACGACGTGATCCAACAGATCGTCGACGCGATCCCCATCGGCACACCGATCGACATCTCGGCCTGACCAGCACCTCGGCCTGATCAGCAGAGCGACCGCACCTGGTCGCGACGTTCAGACGTCGAGGTCCAGGCAGCTGCGCCAGTCGTCGGCATGACGACGGAGGATCTCGTCGTGCGGGAGCATCAGGACGGCATCTGGCGCCGCATCCACGATACGGCGCAGCTCGTCGTAGTGGTGCACCTGGTGCACCTCTTCGAACCACTTGGTGCGCAGTGCGACCAGGTCGTCGGCCGGGTCGTCGTCGAGGAAGCCCCAGATGGCCAGACCGACCCGGACGTCGAAGATGACGGGGGCACGACCGAACAGGCCGGAGCGCTTCATGGCGATCGCCGATCCTCCGGCGATGGCGTCGGACTCGTGCTCCCCGGGGCGCAACGTGAGCGTTCCCCGGAACGAAGCGGCGAGCTTGAGCGCGTAGCCCTGATCGGGGCCGGGTGTGCCCAACCGCTCCCCCTCGGGCTGACCGCCGCGGAGATCACCGGGACGGTCGGCCAGCCACGGTGACTCCCGCCGGGGCGGACTCTCATACGAGCGGACCACATCGGTCGGGTCCATGGGAACGAACTTGGGCGCTGCCATCGCCGAGAACGGTACCCGACCCGTTCTGTTCTTCAGAACCGACCGAAAATGGTCGATTCTGCTGAACAGAACGGGTCGGCGCAGAACGGGTCGGCGCAGAACGGGTCGGCGCAGGACGGGACGGGGTCAGGCGGCGTGCAACAGGCCGAAGACGATGCCGTCGACGAGCGCCTGCCAGGATGCCTCGATGACGTTCGGAGAGACGCCGGTGGTGGTCCACATCCGGTCGCCGTCGGTGAAGTCCACCAGGACCCGCACCACCGAGCCGGTGTCGCTCAACCCAGGAGTGGTGGCACCGTCGAGCACACGCACCCGGAAGTCGGTCAGGTGGATGCGGTCGAGCGCGGGGTAGCGACCGTTGAGCGCAGCGCGCAGCGCTGCATCGAGCGCGTTGACCGGACCGTTGCCCTCGCCCACCGCGACCAGGCGGTCGCCGCCGACCCAGAGCTTGACCGTCGCCTCGGTGGACAGGTCGATCGACGGCTCGACGACGACGGTGTCGGCGGCGGTGTCGGCGGCGGTGTCGGCGGCGAGAGGGTCACCACTCGGCACGATCGCCTGGCGGTGGTAGCTCGACACCCGGTACGACTCGACGGCGAGGAAGTCCTGCTCCCAACCGATCGCACGGCGCATCAACAGCTCGAGCGATGCGTCGGCCGCCTCGAACACGTATCCCTCGGCTTCCAGCACCTTCAACCGCTCCGACAGCTCGCCGGCGGCACGGCTGTCGAGCTCGACACCGAACTCGGCGGCCTTCATCGCCATGCCGGCGCGACCGCCGAGATCCGACACCAGCACGCGCGTGCGGTTGCCGACCACCGCAGGGTCGATGTGCTCGTAGCTGGCGCCGCCGACCTTGCCCAGCGCCGAGGTGTGCAGACCGCCCTTGTGCGCGAACGCCGAGGACCCCACGTACGGGTCCGCCGGGTGCGGCGGCAGGTTCACCAGCTCGGCGACGTGGCGCGACACGGCGGTGAGGCGATCCAGGTGTCCCTCGGGCAACGTCGGGATGCCCAGCTTGAGCGTCAGGTTGGGGATGACGGCCATGAGGTTGGCGTTGCCGGTTCGCTCCCCGTAGCCGTTCACCGTGCCCTGCACCTGGGAGGCACCCCCGAGCACCGCGGCGACCGAGTTGGCCACCGCGCAGCCCGAGTCGTTCTGGGTGTGGATGCCGATGTCGGTGCCCTCGAAGTACGACGCGACCTCCGCCGTGATGCGCTGCACCTCGTGCGGCAGCGAACCGCCGTTCGTGTCGCACAGGACCAAGACCTGGGCGTCGTTGGTGGCAGCGGCCTCCAGCACGCGCAGCGCGTACTCGGGGTTTGCCTTGTAGCCGTCGAAGAAGTGCTCCGCGTCGAAGAACACCCGCAGCCCGCCGTCACGCAGGAACCGCACGGACTCGCCCACCATGGCGACGCCCTCGTCGAGGGTCGTGCCCAGCGCCTCGGTGACGTGGAAGTCCCACGACTTGCCCACGATGCACGCCGTGTCGGTGCCGGCCTCGACCAGAGCCTTCAGCGTGGGGTCCTCGTCGACCTTGCCGGCGGGACGACGGGTGGAGCCGAAGGCCACCAACGTGGCGGTCGACAGGCCCAGCTCCCCCGCCGCAGCCCGACGGAAGAACTCGGCGTCCTTGGGATTGGCCTGCGGGTAGCCGCCCTCGATCCATCGAACGCCCAGCCAGTCCAGCTGCTCGGCGACGCGCAACTTGTCCTCGACCGTCAGCGAGATGCCCTCGAACTGGGCACCGTCGCGGAGCGTCGTGTCGAAGATGTCGACCGATCGGACCGCGGCGGTGTGGCCGCCCACGTCGGGCAGGTCGAAGGCGGTCATCGGAGCACCGGAGCGCAGTTCATGACACGAGCTCCACCCAGTCCTTGTAGCGGTCGACCTGACCGCGGACGACCTTGGCGTACTCCGCGGCGATCGCCGAGGTGAACGGACCCGGACACGGGATGTCACGGTCATCGACCGAGTTCACCGCCGAGACCTCGGCCGCCGTGCCGCAGACGAACATCTCGTCCGCGATGTAGAGGTCCGAGCGGGTGAGGTCGCCTTCGACGACCTCGATGTCCATGTCCGCGGCGATCGATGCGACCGTCGACTGCGTGATGCCCTCCAGCGCGCCGGCCGACACCGGCGGAGTGATGAGCCTGCCGTGCCGTCCGACGAAGATGTTCTCGCCCGTGCACTCCGAGACGAGCCCGGCGGGGTTGAGCATGATCGCCTCGTCGTAGCCGGCGTTGAGCGCCTCGACCTTGGCCAGGCTGGAGTTCACGTAGTTGCCGGTGGTCTTGGCGGCGGGTGGCATGGAGTTGTGGTCGTGGCGCAGCCACGTGCTGATCTTCATGCGCACGCCCTTGGTGACCGCGTCATCGCCCAGGTAGGCGCCCCACGGCCAACAGGCGATCGACACGTCGACGCTGCACGGCAGGGTGTTGAGGCCCATCTCTCCGTAGCCGTAGTACGCGATCGGGCGGATGTAGGCCGACGGCAGGCCACTGGCCCGAACGACGTCCTTGGTGGCCTGCACGAGCTCGTCGACCGAGTACGGCAGCGCCATGCCCATGATCTTCGCGGAGCGCTCGAGTCGCTCGATGTGGTCGGTGAGGCGGAACACGCCCGGACCCTGCGACGTCTCGTAGGCCCGGATGCCCTCGAACACGCCCATGCCGTAGTGGAGCGTGTGGGTGAGCACGTGGATCCGGGCGTCCTGCCACGGCACGAGCTCGCCGTTCATCCAGATGGACTCGGTGGGGGTGATGGGCATCGTTCGCTCCTCGTTCTCTTGGTGCGGCGTGTCGGTCCGGCGTCTCTTTGCCGGCGCTCCCTGCCAGCGGGTTCAGGCGTTCTTGACGGCGTCCGCGACGGCGTCGCCGATCTCGACGGTGGAGCCCAGGTAACGCGTCGGATCCGAGCACGCCGCTGCGACCTTCGCCGCCGCGTCGGGCTCGCCCAGGAACTCCAGCATCAGCTGCAACGAGATGATCGCGGCGATCGGGTTCGCCTTGCTCTGCCCTGCGATGTCGGGCGCGGTGCCGTGGACGGGTTCGAACATGGACGGCCCGGTGCGGGCCGGGTTCTGGTTGGCCGACGCCGCGTAGCCCACGCCGCCGGCGACCGCACCACCCAGGTCGGTGAGGATGTCGCCGAACAGGTTGTCCGTGACGATCACGTCGAAGCGCTCCGGACGCTCGACGAAGTGGATGCACGCCGCGTCGATGTGGATGTAGTCCGTGCTCACCTGCGGGTAGTCCTCGGCGACCTCGTCGAAGGTCCGCTGCCACAGGTCGCCGGAGAAGGTCAGGACGTTCTTCTTGTGCACCAACGTGAGGTGCCGGCGCTCGGTGCCCGCTGCCTTGTCGAACGCGAAGCGGACGCAGCGCTCCACGCCCATCCGGGTGTTGACCGAACCCTGGGTGGCGACCTCGTGCGGAGTGCCCTTGCGCAGGAACCCGCCTTCGCCTGCATAGGTCCCCTCGGTGTTCTCCCGGATCACCTCGAAGTCGACGTTGGGCGCCAGACGGAACGGACGCAGGTTGATGTACTGGTCCAGTTCGAAGCGCATCCGCAGCAGAATCCCGCGCTCGACCAGACCGGCCGGCGCCGCCACACCCACCGCGGGATCGCCGACCGCGCCGAGCAGCAGCGCGTCGAGTCCGCGCCACTCCTGCAGCACCTCGTCGGGCAGCACGGTGCCGTCGGCCAGGTAGCGGTGCGCTCCCAGGTCGTAGTCGGTGCGCTCGTAGTCCACGCCGGTGGCGTCGAGGACCTTCAGGGCCTCCACGATCACCTCGGGGCCGATGCCGTCGCCGCCGATCACGCCGATCTTGTGGGTCATCTCTGCTCTGCCTGACTGGTCGGCTCCTGAACGGAGCGCTGTGCTGGTGGGAACGCTGGCAAAAGAAAACCGTCCACGCAGGTGGACGGTGGGGAGCGCACGCCGAGAGCGGCGTGCGCTAGCGAATCAGTACGCGGAAGGGCGTCGCGGTCACGCCCGAGAGTGTACCAGCGGGCCCCGCTCCGCTCGACGGCGCGTTTCGTCTCGTAGGCTCGGCCGCCATGGCACAGGAGCTCTCCCAGGACGCGCACGACCGGCTGACCGCCGAGCTCGAGGATCTGCGAACCCACGGTCGCATCGAGATGGCCGACCGGATCGAGCGGGCGCGTGAGCACGGCGACCTCAAGGAGAACGCCGAGTACCACGCCGCCAAGGAGGAGAAGGCCAAGATGGAGGCGCGCATCGCGCAGCTCTTCGGCATCCTCGAGGACGCGGTGATCGTCGAGATCGGCGGTGCATCCGACGAGGTCCGCATCGGCACGATCGTCACCCTCCGCTACGACGGCGACGACGAGGACGACGTGGAGAAGTACCTGCTCGGCTCGATCGAGGAGGCCTCCGACGGCGTCACGGTCATCTCCCCGACCTCGGCACTCGGCGAGGCGCTCATGGGCGCCAGGACCGGAGAGTCGGTCACCTACGCGGCACCGAACGGGACGTTGACCGTCATCGTCGTCGAATTGCACTGACCCACCGACCACCGAGAAGGACAGGAGCACCGCCATGCTGAAGGGGTTCAAGGAGTTCATCGCCAAGGGGAACGCCGTCGACCTGGCCGTCGGCGTCGTCATCGGCGCCGCGTTCGGCACCGTGATCACCGCGATCACCAAGGGGATCATCGATCCGCTGATCGGGCTGGTCCTCCCGGGTGACGTCAAGGACCTGGCAGCCAAGTCGTTCACCGTCAACGGCGCCGAGTTCCTCTACGGGACGGTCCTGTCGGCGCTGATCACCTTCGTCATCACTGCGGCGGCGATCTACTTCCTGATCGTGGCGCCGATGAACGCGTGGCGGGACCGGGGCGGAAGGCCGGAGGACGAGAAGTCGAACGAGGAGAAGATGGTCGAGCTGCTCGAGCAGATCGCCAGCAAGTAGCCGGCGATTTCGGCCGCTCACAGGGCCCAGACGATCTCCACCGTCGCGCCCAGGCAGTCGGCCAGCATGTTGGAGCGCTCGGTCGCCGTGTACGCCTCGAGCGACAGGTCGGCGCCCGGCGCCCCGACCAGCTCGATGCGCACGTGGTCGCCATCGTCGTCGATGTCGAGCCGCTCGACCGCGCCGTCGTGGTTGCGATCCATGCCGATCGCCACCCGCAGCACGCACACCATCGATCGAACGCGCGCCCTGTCGACCTCCGACAGCGCCGCGAACTCGGCGTGCTTCTCCGCCGGGCGTCCCTTGCGGTGGTAGCGGGCCACCTGGGCGATCAACTCGATCTCCCGATCCGTGAACCCCATCAGGTGCTCGGAGTTCCGGATGACGTAGTAGCTGTGCTTGTGGTGTCCGGAGTGGCTGATGAACAGGCCGACGTTGGCCAGCTTCGCCCCCGCCTCCAGCAGCTCGTAGTCCGCCGGGTCGAGCCCGAGTCGCGGTCCGAGCGACTCGGCCAGCTGCAGCGACAGCGCCGCGACCTGGACCGAGTGCGCCGGATCGTCGTCGCACAGCTCGATCAGGTGGCCCACCGACGCCTCGCGCAGGTCCGAGAGGTGGTGCAGGGTCCCGCCGCGCAGTCGGTGCAGGCCGTCGAGCAGCACGCCCTCGCGGAGCGCGTACTCCGAGATCACCACCTCGTCCACGCCCAGGCCGAGGCAGACCTGCTCCAGGACGATCGCGCCCCCGAGGAGGATGTCGGCGCGGGCGGCGTCGATACCGGGCAGCTGACGGCGCTCCTCGGTGGTCGGCGTCCCGGCGAGGTCCTCGACCACCTCGCTGAGTGCGCTCCGTGTCAGCAACGCGCCGTTCATGGTCTGCGGTGCGGCACCTCCGCCGCGGGCGTACGCCATGGCGGCCAGGGTCTCGGCGGTGCCGGAGCTGGCCACCGCCACCGAGTAGGGCACGTGCTGCGCCTCTCGAACCATCGGCGCCAAGCGACCCCGCACGAAGTCCCTGCACGCCCGCACCGCCTTCGCGCTGGCCGCGCCATCGGGGAAGAAGGACCTCGTCATGCGCAACGAGCCGAGCTTGATCGATCGTGCGTACGCGACCTCCTCCCCCCTGCCGAACACCACCTCGGTCGAACCGCCGCCCACGTCGATCAGCACCATGTCGACGTCCCAGATGGGCAGCGCCTGCAGCGCCCCGAGCCGGATGAGGCGGGCCTCCTCGTAGCCCGAGATGACCTGCACGTCGACGCCCGCCTCCACCAGGGCACGGGCCAGGAACTCACTCGAGTTGCGCGCCTCGCGCACGGCGGAGGTGGCCACGGCGAACACCGTGGCGTCCAGGCTGTCGGCGAGCTGACGGCACCGGGTGAGCGCGGCGACAGCACGGTCGACGGCGTCCTCCTCGAGGTGCTTCATCTCGCCCTTGCCGGAACCCAGGCGCACCATCTCCTTGAGGCGGGTGATGACCTCGAATCGGTCGTTGCCGGCGGTTCGCGCCACGACCATGTGGACCGAGTTGGTGCCGATGTCGATGGCGGCCAACACCTCGGGGAAGGGACTCGGGGCACCCGGGCCGGGGGGCAGGGCCATGGGCGTGAGTGTACGGCCGGCCCGACGCGCCGCTCCCATCGTGGGAGGCTGCCGACGTGGTGACAGCCGACCTTCCCGACGGGCCGCCGGGCTGGGACGACGAGTGGTCGGTCGCGTGGTCCGGCGCTCGGGGAGCTGTCCCGTCCGCGGTGGTACCGGCCCGGGTCGTGCGCATCGACAAGGGCGGGATCACCGTGTCGACGAGACCGGGAGCGGAGCGCCTGGTCGTGGCGGCCAAGAGCGCTCGCCGAGTCGTCGTCGGCGACCTCGTCGCACTCGACGCGGAGGCCGGCCGCATCGAGGCGATCCTTCCCCGCCGTACGGTGTTCGAGCGGCGTTCCCCCGGCGTGAGCCGAGGACAGGTCGTCGCCGAGTCCCGTGCTGTCGCCGCCAACATGGACCTCGTCCTGGTGCTGCAGCCGCTCGACGTCGGACTCAACACCGCGCGACTGGCCCGAGAGCTGGTGCTGGCATGGGAGTCCGGCGCGCGACCCGTCGTCGTGCTCACGAAGACCGACCTGGTCGACGACGACGTGGTGGCCGAGCAGCTGGCCGAGGCCCGGCGCTGGGCGCCCGGCGTGGACGTGCTGGCGATCTCGACGCGCCGGCACGATTCGCTGCTCGGCCTCCGTGCGTTGACCGGCCCCGGTCACGTGCTGGCGCTGCTCGGCGCATCGGGAGCGGGGAAGTCATCGCTCGCCAACGCGCTGGCCGGCCACGCGGTGCAGCTCACCGCCGAGGTGCGCGACGGCGATCGTCGGGGGCGTCACACCACGACGGCGGGCCAGATCGTGGGTTTGGCCGGCGGAGCGCTGCTCATCGACACGCCCGGCATCCGCGGCGTGGGCCTGTGGGCGGCCGACGACGGCCTCGAGGCAGCGTTCGCGGACCTGGCACCGTTTGCCGAGGAGTGCCGCTTCGTCGACTGCCGCCACGAGGCCGAGCCGGCTTGCGGCGTCACCGCCGCGGTCGCCCGCGGCGAGGTCGGAGCCGATCGCCTCGCCGCGTTCCACGCGCTGGTCGCCGAGCTCGAGACGCTCGAAGCCGACCTCGCGGTCCGCGACCGCGAGTCCGAGCGCCAGGCCAACCAGTCCGCCCGCCACCGTGCCCGCAACCGCCGGACGCCGCCTGCGTGACCGCCCACGCGAACGTCAGAGGGCGCGTTCGACCGCGCTGGCAGCAGCGACGACCGCAGCGCCGTGTCGATCGCCCGGGGCACGACCCATGCGGTCGATCGGTCCGCTCGCGCTGATCGCGGCGATCACGTCCTCGCCACGACGAACCGGAGCAGAGACCGACGCCACACCCGGCTCGCGCTCTTCGACGGTCTGCATCCATCCGGCCGCGCCGACCTCACCGCCCAGGACACGCCCAGCGGAGCCGCGGTCCATGGCGAGCGTGGCACCGATCGGCACGATCGTCCTCAGACCGTGAGGCGATTCGAGGGCTGCGACGCAGACCCGATCCGCGCCGTCCCGGACATAGAGCTGCACCGACTCTCCGGTGGCGTCGCGAAGCTCTGCCAGTGCAGCGCCCGCCGCGTCGGCCAGCGGGTACTGCAGCGCGGCATCCCGACCGAGCGTCACGAGGTGCAGGCCCAAGGCGAAGCGGCCGTCTCGCTTGCGGCGCAGCAGGCCATGGGTCTCCAGCGCGACGGCGAGGCGGTGCGCCGTCGCGCGCGAGGTGCCGGTGCGATCGCAGAGCTCGGCGAGCGTGCACGGGCCGTCGGCGACCGCCGCCAGCAACGCACACGACTTGTCGAGGACACCCACGCCGCTTACGATGTGTTCCATCAGTCGGGAACTGTATCTCACTATTTGGGAACAACCCAGCCAGAGGAGTCGCCATGACGAACTCAGCAGCACCCACGACACCGACACCGACACCGCGGACGCTGGCCGAGAAGGTGTGGGACCGCCACGTCGTCCACGCCGCGGACGGTGAGCCGGATCTGCTCTACATCGACCTCCACCTGGTCCACGAGGTCACCTCGCCCCAGGCCTTCGACGGCCTGCGGATGGAGGGCAGGGGCGTGCGGCGCCCCGAGCTCACCGTCGCGACCGAGGACCACAACGTCCCCACCTCCGACATCGACGTCCCGATCGCGGACCCGGTGTCGCGCAAGCAGGTCGACACGCTGCGGACCAACACCGAGCAGTTCGGCATCGTCGAGTTCCCGATGGGCTCGCCCGAACAGGGCATCGTCCACATCATCGGTCCGGAGCAGGGTCGCACTCTCCCAGGTATGACCATCGTCTGCGGCGACAGCCACACCTCGACCCACGGCGCGTTCGGTGCATTGGCGTTCGGCATCGGCACCTCCGAGGTCGAGCACGTGCTCGCCACGCAGACACTGCCGCAGGCCCGGCCCAAGTTCCTGGCCGTGAACGTCGAGGGCGAGCTGCGACCCGGCGTCACCGCCAAGGACGTGATCCTCGCCATCCTCGGTGAGCTGGGCACCTCCGGCGGCATCGGCTACATCGCGGAGTACCGCGGATCGGCGATCCGGTCGCTCTCCATGGAGGGCCGCATGACCGTGTGCAACATGTCGATCGAGGCCGGCGCCAAGGCCGGTCTCATCGCCCCCGACGAGACCACGTTCGCGTACCTGAAGGGTCGCCCTCACGCGCCGCAGGGCGAGCTGTGGGACGCCGCGGTCGCCGACTGGCGCACGCTCGTGACCGACGACGGCGCCGTGTTCGACAAGGAGATCTTCCTGGACGCGGCCGCCATCGAGCCGTTCGTGTCCTGGGGCACCAACCCGGGCCAGGTCATCCCGATGTCGGCCACCATCCCCTCTCCCGACGACTTCGACGACGAGGTGCTGGCCAGCGCTGCGACCCGGGCGCTCGAGTACATGGACCTGACCGCCGGCACACCGTTCAAGGATGTGGAGGTCGACACGATCTTCATCGGCAGCTGCACCAACGGACGCATCGAGGACCTGCGCGCGGCAGCCGAGGTGGCCCGGGGGCGCAAGGTGGCCGACGGCGTGCGCACCCTCGTCGTCCCGGGTTCGCATGCGGTCAAGTCCCAGGCCGAGGCGGAGGGGCTCGACGTGGTGTTCACCGAGGCGGGCTTCGACTGGCGTGAGCCCGGCTGTTCCATGTGCCTGGCCATGAACCCCGACAAGCTCGCCCCCGGAGAGCGCTCGGCGTCGACGTCGAACCGCAACTTCGAAGGTCGCCAAGGCCGGGGCGGGCGCACGCACCTGGTCTCCCCCGCCGTCGCAGCGGCCACCGCCATCGCCGGCCACTTCGCCGCACCCGCCGACCTGACCGCACTGGACTGAGGAGACGACCATGGACGCAGTTCGCATCATCACCGGCACCGCGGTTCCCCTCGACCGCTCCGACGTCGACACCGACCAGATCATCCCGAGCGACTGGCTCAAGCAGGTCGAGCGCACCGGCTTCGACAAGGGCCTGTTCTCCGAGTGGCGCGACGACCGCGAGTTCGTGCTCAACCAGGAGGTCCACCACGGCGCCAACATCCTGATCGCTGGACCCAACTTCGGCACGGGCTCCAGCCGCGAGCACGCCGTGTGGGCGATCCAGCAGTACGGGTTCGCTGCGGTCATCTCGCCCCGCTTCGGCGATATCTTCCGCAACAACTCGACCAAGAACGGCCTCGTGCCGGTGCAGGTGCCCGCTGATGTCGGCCGGCAGCTGCTGGATGCGGTCAGCGCGGACCCGACGATCCAGTTCGTCATCGACATCGAGCTGCGCACGTTGGAGGTCGACGCCCTCGACCTGGTGGTCGACTTCCCGCTCGACGACTCGGTGCAGCACCGCTTCCTCGAAGGACTGGACGACATCGGCCTCACGCTGCAACACGAGGCCGACATCACTGCGTTCGAAGCCCGCCGACCGGCGTGGATGCCCACCGCCTGACCGTTCCCCCGCAGGCTCCCGACATCAGCGCACCCCCCAGGTCGCTGTTGTCGTCGAGACCCGAACCACATTTGTCCGGCCGTGCGGGAACCGCACGGGCCGCCCTGTCGTCACACCCTCGAACACGCACCTCGACGGTGCGAGGGACGCCGAACCAGGGAGGCAGCCGTGCGACGCACCAGTGGGACGAGGCCACGTCGGAGCAACCACCAGCAACAGGACCAGTCGGCGCGGGAGCGCCGGGCACCGACCCGCGCGGGTCGGACCCGACTCACGACGACCGCGCTCGTGGCGCTGGTCGCGCTGGCGCTGTTAGGTGCAGCCGGTTGCACCGAGGACACCGACAGCTCCGGCCGGACCTTGCCATCCGGACAGCGACCGCTCGAGCTGAGCGATGTCCGCTTGGTGTCGGCCACCACCTGCGACGACCTGGTCGCCCGAGCCGAGGAGCGCGAGCAGGCGATCCGGGACCAGGTCGAGTACTGGAACGAGGCGTCGCAGTTCGACGACGTCGACGGCGCTGTGACCGCCTCGGGTGGATCTGACGCGGCCACGAGCAGCGACAAGGCCACGAGCAGCGACAAGGCGGCACCAGCAGCCGGACCGGTGACCGACATCCCGGCGACCACGGCGGCGCCGATGCCGTCAGCCGCCGCGGACGCCGACGGTGGCGGCACAGGACAGGAGCGCGAAGCGGGCGGCACCGTGATCGCCGGGACCAACAACCAGGAGCAGGGCGTCGACGAGGGCGATCTGGCCAAGACCGACGGCAAGGTGCTGGTCACGTTGTCGACCGATGGCACCCTCCGAGCGGTCGTGCTGGACGACTCACCCCAGGTCGACGGCGTCCTCGCCCTCGACGAGCCCGGCACCCCCTCCGGCAGCTCCTACGGCCTGTCGGGCCAGCTCATGCTGCGGCGCACGCCGAGTGGCGGCAGCGAGGTCGTGGCGGTGCGCGCCAGCTACTCGGATCAGAGTGGGATCCCGCTCGTCGACATCGCCCGCATCGACCTCACCGACCCGACTGCTCCGGCGCTGACGGAGCGGGCCCGAGTCGCCGGCGAGCTCGTCGCCACGCGCATGATCGACGGCGTCGGCCGCATCGTGATCCGTCCGGCGTTGGGCACCGCGCTCGTCGAACCCGTGCCCGTGCCGACGACGTCGGCCCCGACCACCACGACCGAAGCTCCGGCACCGTCCACGACGGAACCGGGAACGTCGACCACGACGTCATCCACCACGACCACGACGTCCCCCGCGACGACCGAGCCGTCCGACTCCGAGCCGTCCGACATCCCCGCTGCAGCAGCGGCGCTGCTCCCCCAGCGCCTCACCGCGGCCGGCCGGACCGAGGCGCTCGGCGGATGCGACGACGTGCTGTCGATCCCGGCGACCTCACCGATCGATCCGACCGGCGGCGCGACGGTCGACATGGCATACCCCACGACCTCGGGTGTGACGGTCCTGACCGTCGGCGCCACCCTCGGCGACCTGGCACCGGTGACCGTCGAGGGCGGCGCAGAGACCGTGTACGCCGGCACCGACGCGCTGTACACCACGGCCACGACCTGGAGCCCGACACCCACCGGTGGCGACTCGCTCACAGCGGTCCACCGATTCGACCTGACCGGCGAAGGACCCGCCCGCTACACCGGCAGCGGCCTCATCCCGGGGCGCCTGTTGAACCAGTACTCGATGTCGGACCGCAGCGGCGAACTTCGAGTCGTGACCACCGCCCAGACACCCGTCCCCCAGAGCCAGACGCCCGGCTCCGGCAAGATCGTCCCGGACGATGCCGTCGTCGACATCGCCCCCTCGAGCACCACGGCCGGACGGATCACGGTTCTGCGTCCCGACGACGACGGCACGTTGCGAGAGGTCGGTCACCTCGACGACCTGGGCAGAGGCGAGGAGGTCAAGTCGGTCCGCTTCGTCGAGGACCGCGCCTACGTGGTCACGTTCCGCCAGACCGACCCGCTCTTCGCGCTCGACATGTCGAACGACACGCCCGTGCTGCTCGGCGAGCTGAAGATCCCCGGCTTCTCCGAGTACCTGCACCCGGTCGGCGACGGACAGCTGCTCGGCATCGGTTCGGACGCCGATCCGCAGACCGGCCAGGTCACCGGCTTCAAGGCGTCGCTGTTCGACGTGAGCGACCCGACCGACCCCGTCGAGCTCGACTCGTTCACCGAGGCCAACGCCACCTCGCTCGTCGGTCAGGATCCGCACGCCTTCACATGGGACCCGGTGCGCTCGCAGGCGATCCTGCCGATCACCATCCAGCCGTCGTTCGACCGGTCCCGCCCGCCGGAGGCGATGCCGCTGCCGTCCACCACGCCCACGATCCCGGCCTGCCCGCCCGGCGCGGACTGCGGCTCCGGGAGCTCCGGCATCTCTGTCGACGAGCCGTACCGAGCGCCGTGGAGCGGCGCATGGGTGATCGGCGTGGATGGCGACCGACTCGTCCGGCGGGGCACGCTCACCCACGACCTGGGCGGCTCGACCGATCAGATCCTGCGCTCACTCGTGGTCGACAGCTCGATCTGGACCGTGTCGGATCGAGCCGTCGGCCGCAGCGACGCGACGGCGCCGACCGCCACCGCTCTGATCCGGTTCTGAGCGCTGAGCCACCCGGTTCTGTGTGCAACCAGCCCGGCCCGACCGCACCCAGCGCACAGGAGACGGGAGCGAGAGGCCTGTCAGCCGACGGGGTTGACCGAGACGATGCCGTCGAGGGAGCGCAGCTCGGCGGCGACTTCGTCGGGGACCGTGCGATCCGTCGCGATCACCATGATCGCCTTGGCCCCGTCTTCGTTGGCACCGACGGCCATGTCGTCGATGTTCACCGATGCTGCACCGAGCACCGAGCCGACGGTGCCGATCATGCCGGGTCGGTCCTCGTTGCGGACGATCAGCAGGTGCTCCGACGGCGGGACGTCGACGGTGTGGTCGTCGATCATCACGATCGTCGGCACCGAGCGGAGACCGACCAGGGTGCCGGCCAGGCTGTGCTCACCGCTGCGCAGCGTGATGAGGTTCACGTAGTCGCGGGCCGTGGTGGTAGCCGTCGGCCGGACCTCGATGCCCTGCTCCTCGGCGACCTGCGGCGCGTTCACGTACGAGACGGGCTCACCGCTGGTGGCACCGAAGAAGCCCTTGAGCACCGACAGGGTCAGGATCCGCGTGTCGTACTCGGCGATCTGACCCTGGTACTCGATCTCGATCGCGCTGGCGGAACCGGCGGGGCCGCCGGTGGCGTCACGGCTGCACAATCCGGCGAAGATCCCGCCCAGGCGCTCGGCGAGCGGCAGGTACGGACGGACCGACTCCGACGCCTCGGCTGCACTCACGTTCACGGCGAACGGCACGAAATCACCGGCGAGCGCGAGCTCGACCATCTCGGCGATCGTGTCACCGGCCTTGTCCTGAGCCTCCTCGGTCGACGCGCCGAGGTGCGGTGTGACGACCACCTCGTCGAGCTCGAAGAGCGGCGACTCGGTGGTGGGCTCCTTGTCGAAGACGTCGAGCGCTGCACCGGCGATGGTTCCGTCCGCGATGGCCGCGGCGAGTGCGCCCTCGTCGACGATGCCGCCACGGGCCACGTTGATCACCCGCAGCGACGGCTTGGCCTTGGCCAGCAGCTCGGCACCGATCAGACCGGCGGTCTCGGGCGTCTTGGCCAGGTGCAGCGTCACGAAGTCGGAGCGCTCGATGAGCGTGTCCAGGTCGACGAGCTCGACGTTGATCTGGCGAGCGCGGTCCGGCGTCACGAACGGGTCGTAGGCGACCAGCTTCATCCCGAACGCCATGGCCCGCTGAGCGACGAGCTTGCCGATGCGGCCCAGTCCGATGATGCCGAGGGTCTTGTCGGACAGCTCGACACCGGTCCACTTCGACCGCTCCCACCGGCCGGCCTTGAGCGCGGCGTGGGCCTGCGGCACGTTGCGGGCCTGAGCAAGGAGCAACGCCATCGTGTGCTCTGCCGCGGACAGCGTGTTGGACTGGGGCGCGTTCACGACCATGACGCCGCGGTCGGTCGCCGCTGCGGTGTCGACGTTGTCGAGACCGATCCCCGCCCGGCCGACGACGATCAGCTCGGTGCCGGCCTCCAACACCTCTTTCGTCACGTTCGTCGCCGAGCGGATGATGAGCGCGTGTGCGCCCTTGACTGCGTCCAGCAGGGTCTCGGGGTTCAGGTCCAGCTGGATGTCGACCTCGTGGCCGGCGTCGCGCAGCCGCTGCAGGCCGCCGTCCGCGATCTTCTCGCTCACCAGTACTCGCATGGCGCCCATCCTGCCCGAGTGCCGGGGGTCCGGCCAGATGACATCGGCCCAGGCGGGTCCCAGCGGAGCTGCCGCTGTCGATGGCGTAGAGGTGCATGATCCTGGGTACAGACCCCTGGGGCACCTCCGAAGGATCGGGGCGACGGACTCCAGTTCGTCGCCCCGATCTGCCGATGGAGAGAGCGTCGACCACGCCGACCAAGGGGTTTCCATGCACGACAGCAAGCATCGGAACGGCACGCGCCCGCAGCGCTCCCGACGAACGTCGGTCACGGCCGTGCTCGGAGCGCTCGCAGCGGTGGCGTTGGCCGTTTCCGCGTGCACCGTGCCACCCGATCCGACGGAGCCGAGCATCACGGTCGCCTCGTCCATCGGCGGCTTCGACCGGCCATGGGAGCTGGTGTTCCTGCCCGACGGCACTCCGCTCGTGACCGAGCGACCCGGACGCATCGCCGCGGTCGTCGGCGGAGCCCGCAAGGTGGTCGCCACCATCGGTGACGTGGTCGCGTCGGGCGAAGGCGGACTGCTCGGCCTGGCCGTCGACCCCGACTTCGCCACCAACCGGCGGATCTACACGTGCTACGACCACGGCTCCTCCGGGGCCGTGACCGACGTTCGGATCGTCCGGTTCCGAGTCGCCGAAGACCTCGGCTCGCTCACCGACCCCACACCGATCCTCACCGGCATCCCCCACGGCGCCGGGAACCGCCACCAGGGCTGCCGCCTGGCGTTCGGCCCTGATTCGATGCTGTGGGCGACCACCGGCGACGCTGCCCAACCCACCTACCCGCAGCTGACGACCAACCTCGCCGGCAAGGTGCTGCGGCTGACCAGGGACGGGGCCCCGGCGCCGGGGAACCCGGGTTCGCCATGGAACCCGTACGTGTACTCGATCGGCCATCGCAACGGCCAGGGCCTGACGTTCCGTCCGACCGACGGCGCCGCCTTCGAAGTCGAGCACGGCACCGGGTGCGACGACGAGGTCAATCGAATCGTCGCCGGCGGCAACTACGGCTGGAACCCCGTCGGGTCCGGCTACGACGAGTCCAAGCCGATGACCGACCTGTCGATCCCCGGGGCGGTCGCTGCGGCCTGGTCGAGCGGATGCCCGACGATCGCGCCGTCGGGCGCCACGTTCGTGACCGGCTCTCAGTGGGGCAAGTGGCACGGCGCCCTCGCCGTCGCCGTGCTGAAGGGAACACGTCTGATGTTCGTGCGCTTCACCGGTCCCACCAGCTCGACCGTCGAGGGCGTCGACACCCGCCTCACCGACCGGGGGCGTCTTCGCGCCGTCCGCCAAGCGCCCGACGGGAGCCTCTGGGTGGCGCAGGATGCCAGCCCCGGAGCCCTGCTCCGGGTGGTCCCGACCGCCTGATCGTTCTCGATCCGGCGGCCGCGCATCGTTCGGCTCAACGCTGGAGGTCGAACGGCGGCAGGTCGTCGGCCGGGCTGATGTCGAGCACCTCGCCGTAGAACGACAGCTCGGCCTGCATCGCCCGCACGATCGTCGCGGCGGCGCGGAACCCGTGGGCCTCGCCGCTGAAGAGGATCAGCGAGTGCGGCACCCCACCCCGGTGGAGCGCCTCGCGCAGCACCTCGGCCTGTGACGGAGGCACGATCGGGTCCTCGGTGCCCTGCAGCAGCAGGACAGGCCGGTCGAGCAGCTCGGCGTGGAACAGCGGCGAGCGCTCCCGGTACCGCTCAGCCTCAGCCGGGTAGGGACCGACGAGACCGTCGAGGTAGCGGGACTCGAACTTGTGGGTGTCCGCCGCCAACGCCCGCAGGTCGGTCACCCCGTAGAGCGAGCACGCCGCCGCGAACACCTCGGAGCGGCAGGTCGCCTCGAGTGCGGTGAAGCCGCCGGCAGAGCCGCCGCGGATCACGCACCGATCGCCGTCGACCATGCCCTGCGCTGCGAGCCAGCGCGCCGCCGCCACGCAGTCGGCCACGTCGACGACGCCCCACTCACCGCGCAGCAGGTCCCTGAAGCGGCGGCCGTAGCCCGTCGAACCCCGGTAGTTGACGTCGGCCACGGCGAAGCCGCGCGTGGTCCAGAACTGCACCGACGCCGACATCTCGGCACGAGCCGACGCGGTCGGGCCGCCGTGGATGCGCACGATCAGCGGAGGGAGCTCGCCGTCAGCACCGACGGCCACCGCGGAGCTCGGCGGGTAGAAGAGCGCGTGGGCCTGCTCACCGCCATCGGTCGGGAACGTGATCCCCTGCGGCAGCGACACCGACGCGCCGACCTCCGCGCCTGACGGGGCCGAGGCGCCGGCTCGGTGATCGGTCAGCCGACCGGTGCGCAGGTCGACCGTCCACGCCGAGGTGGCGACCGCTCCCCCTCCGCCCGCCACCGCCACGACGTGACCGCGGACCGCCAGGTGCTCCACCGACGTGAACCCGCCGGGGGGCGAGGCGACCTCGGTGCGCTCATCGTTGATCGGGTCCCACACCTGCACCGAGTCGAGCCCGTCGTAGGCCAGAGCGAGCACCACTCGCCCGTCGTCGGTGAACCCGTAGCGACGACCGCCCGACACCCAGCGCGGCTCGCCCACCTCGCCCGGCACGTCGAGCGCTGCCCGCCCGACGTCACCGGCGCCCTCCTCTGGGAGTCCCGGGCCGGGAGCGCAGCGCAGCTGCCACCAGTCGTCCGCGTCGTCGCACCACCACAGCCGACCGTCGGGCGACCACTCGGGCAGGCACGCGGCGACCGCCCGATCCAAGCCGCGCGCCGCGCCACCGCGGTGACCGCCCGCCACCCGTCGCGGATCCGCGACCGTCGGCACCGCGCGACCGGCGTCGCTGTCGGGATAGAGCAGGCGCGCCGCCCACACCTCTGCGGAATCCCAAGGCATGTCGGGATGGTCCCAGCGCAACCAGGCGAGCGTGGCACCGTCGGGCGACAGCGTGGGCGCCACCGCCCAGTCGCCATCGCGCACGAGGGTGACGGGCGTGGCCGGACCGTCGTCGAGCGCGCCGCCATCGGCGGACACCGCCAGGACAGCGAGCTCGTTCGCCGGCTCGACGAGCGCCGTGACCGTCGCGCCGGCCACGGAGTCGGAGCCGCCGATCACCTCCGCTCCAGGGTGCACCTCCCGTTCGCAGATCACCCAACGACGTTCGACCCCGTCGAGCGACACGATCGGCGTGAAGATGCCCGCGGCGTGCCGCCAGCCCCGTGCCGTCGGCGACGACGTCGAGAGCGGGATCGCAGCGCCACCGGTCGAGTCGCAGGTGACCACGGCTCCGCTCAGACCGTCGGCCCAGTGGAGCCGCTCACCATCGCTCCACCAGGACCCGCCGCCGTACTCGTTCACGCCGCTGCGCGCCGACATCTCGGCGGGCCCCTCGACCACGCCGTCCACAGCGGGGTCGCTTCCCACGGGGACGACGGAGCGGCAGACCACGATCCGTCCCTGCAGGTCCGGTCGCTGCTCGGACCAGCGGACGATGGTGGAACCGTCGTCGCCGATGTCGAGCCCGACCGACGACACGCGCACCGCCCCGCCCGCTGCGTCCTCGGGCGACAGGTCCGACGGCCAGGCGCCGTAGGGGACGACGGGACGGCTCAGCCCGACACCAGCTTCTGGATGCGGGCGATGCCTTCGGCGAGGTCGTCGTCGCCGAGAGCGAAGGAGAACCGCCCGTAGCCGGGCGCGTCGAACGCCTCGCCCGGGACGAACGCCACCTTGGCCTCCTCCAGGATCAGGTCCGCGAGCTCCAACGTGGTCGCCGCCGTCGCCCCACCCAGGTCCCGCCCGAGCAGGCCGGTCAGGTTGGGGAACGCGTAGAACGCACCCTCGGGCTCCAGGCACGTGACGCCGTCGATGTCGTTCAGCATCCCGTGCATGACTCGACGACGCCGGTCGAAGGCGTCGCGCATCATCGCGACGGCCGACAGATCGCCGCTGACCGCAGCGAGAGCGGCCCGCTGCGAGACGTTGGCCACGTTCGAGCAGAGATGGCTCTGCAGGTTCGACACCGCCTTCACCACGTCGGGCGGACCGATGAGCCAGCCGACGCGCCAGCCGGTCATCGCGTAGGTCTTGGCCACGCCGTTGAGGATGACCGTCTGGTCGGCCAGCTCCGGCACGACCGCCAGGATCGAGTGGTGCTCGTGGCCGTCGTAGACGAGGTGCTCGTAGATCTCGTCGGTGATCACGATCACGCCGTGCTCGAGCGCCCACCTCCCGATCGCCTCGATCTCGTCGCGTGGGTAGACCGCACCGGTCGGGTTGGACGGCGACACGAAGATCAACGCCTTGGTGCGGTCGGTGCGGGCCGCTTCCAGCTGGTCGACGGTGACCCGGAAGCCGGTGGCGTCGGTGGTCGCCAGGACGACGGGCTCACCACCGGCCAAGCGGATCGGCTCGGGGTAGGTGGTCCAGTACGGGGCGGGAAGGAGCACCTCGTCGCCGTCGTCGACGACTGCGAGGATCGTCTCGTAGACGGCCTGCTTGCCGCCGTTGGTGATGACGACCTGTGACGGATCGACGCTCACGGCGGAGTCTCGACGTGTCTTGGCCGCCACCGCCTCTCTGAGCTCGGGCAGACCGGCTGCAGGGGTGTAGCGGTGGTTGCGGACGTCGCTGCACGCCTCGATCGCCGCGGCGACGATCGGCTCCGGTGTCGGGAAGTCGGGCTCACCGGCACCGAAGCCGATGACCGGATCGCCGGCTGCCTTCAACGCCTTCGCCTTGGCGTCGACGGCGAGTGTGGCCGACGGAGCGATTCCGGCGACGCGTCGGGAGATCCGACCGTGTGAGGTGGGGGCGCTCATGTCCCAGACGCTACCCGGCACGCGGACCGCCCCTCGCCCGAGTTCCCCGCACGGGCCGACACCGCGCACACCGGACGACGAACGTGTGCATCCCCGACCTCCAGAGCGTCGCACGGCGTACAAGTTCGTCCAGAAGCACCGGCGTGCTCAGCGGCACCGCGCTGCTCAGGGAGCCGTCGAGCTGCAGGCGGCGTCCGAGGGTCACCGCCGGCCGCGGCAGACTGTGGCGGTGAGCACTCCCGACATCGCCCTGCCCGACGACCTCCTCCCCGCCGACGGCCGCTTCGGCTGCGGACCGTCCAAGGTCCGTGCCGACGCCGTCGACATGCTCGCGGGCTCTGCACCGCACTTCCTGGGGACGTCGCACCGGCAGGCGACGGTGCGCTTCAAGGTCTCGGAGCTGCGCAACGGGTTGGCCGAGCTGTTCTCGCTCCCCGACGGCTACGAGGTGATGCTCGGCAACGGTGGTACGACGGCCTTCTGGGACGCCGCGACCTTCGGCCTGATCGACGAGCGGAGCCAGCACCTCGACTTCGGCGAGTTCAGCTCGAAGTTCGCCAAGGCGGCCGCCGCCGCGCCGCACCTCGGCGAGCCGGAGGTGATCAGGACCGACCCGGGTCACCATCCGCTGCCGGTTCCGATGGACGGCATCGACGCGTACTGCCTGACCCACAACGAGACGTCGACCGGCGTCGCCATGCCGATCGAGCGGCCCACCGGCACCCAGAGCGATGCGCTGGTGCTGGTCGATGCCACCTCCGCGGCGGGCGGCCTGCGCTTCGACGCCTCGCAGACCGACGCCTACTACTTCGCTCCGCAGAAGTGCCTGGCCGCGGACGGAGGGCTGTGGCTGGCGGCGGTGTCACCGGCGGCGATCGAGCGCATCGAGCGCATCGCGGCATCTGAGCGCTGGGTCCCGGCGTTCCTCGATCTTGGCATCGCGCTCGACAACTCCCGGAAGGACCAGACCTACAACACGCCGGCACTCGCCACCTTGTTCATGGCCACCGAGCAGGTCATGTGGATCCTGGAGAACGGCGGGTTGGAGTTCGCTGCGGGCCGATGCGATCGCTCGGCTGCGACGATCTACGACTGGGCCGACGCCCACAGCCACGCGACGCCGTTCGTGGCCGACCCGGCGGCTCGCTCCCACGTGGTGGCGACGATCGACCTCGACGACACGATCGACGCCGCGACCGTCGCCGCGGTGCTCCGCGACAACGGGGTCGTCGACACCGAGCCGTACCGCAAGCTCGGCCGCAACCAGCTGCGCGTCGCGCTCTTCCCTGCGATCGATCCCGAGGACGTCGCGCAGCTCACCCGCAGCATCGACTTCGTCATCGAGCAGCTCGCCTGAACCACCGTCCCGCGGGCGACCCAGGACCACCAGGATGGAGCTCCTCGACCTCGCCATCGTCATCCTGGCCGCGCTCGCCGCGGGCCGAGCAGCTGAGGCGGTTCGGATCCCCGCTGTCGTCGGCGAGCTGCTCGTCGGTCTGCTCATCGGGCCGGGCCTGCTCGGCTGGGTCGAGCCCGGCACCACGCTGACCTTCCTTGCCGAGCTCGGCGTGCTCCTGCTCATGCTGCAGGTCGGCCTGGGCCTCGAGTCGACGGAGATGCGGGCCGTCGGCACGCCCGCCGTGCGCGTCGCGGTGATCGGCGTGGTCGTGCCGTTCGCCGCCGGCTGGGTTGTGGCGGTCGCGCTTGGCCTCGACGCCACGGTCGCCCTGTTCCTGGGAGCCACCTTGGCGGCCACCTCGGTCGGCATCACCGCCCGGACCTTCTCCGACGCCGGGGTCCTCGAGGGCGCCGAAGCCCGCACGGTGCTCGGCGCTGCGGTGGTCGACGACGTCCTCGGCCTGCTCGTCCTGAGCGTCGTCGCCCGGATTGCAACCGGCGAAGGCGTCGACGTGGGAGCGACCGCGTGGTCGCTCATCGTGGCGTGCGCGTTCCTGGTGTTGTCGGTTGCGGCCGGGTCCCGGATCCTGCCGCCGGTGTTCGCCTGGATCGGCCGACTCGGACCGACTGGCCACATGTCGGTGCTGGCTGCGATCGTCGTCATGCTCGGCCTCGCCGAAGGGGCTGCTCGAGCAGACCTGGCCCCCCTCATCGGAGCGCTCGTCGCCGGATTCCTGCTCGCCCGCACCGATCAGGCCGAGCCGATCAGCCGAGGTGTGAGCCCCATCGCCGCGGTGCTGGTTCCGGTCTTCTTCGTGTCGGTCGGGCTCGAGGTCGACGTCGCCGCGCTCGCCGCTCCGTCAGTGCTCGCGCTGACCGCCGCACTGCTCGTCGCCGGCGCCGCCGGCAAGGTGATCGCGGGAGCTGGCGCTGGCCGGGCCGTCGACCGACTGCTCGTCGGCATCGGCATGGTCCCGCGCGGCGAGGTCGGCCTGGCCTTCGCCGCGACCGGCCTCGGCCTCGCCGTGCTCGACGAGGACCGCTACGCGGCGGTCGTCGCCGTCGTGGTCGCCACGACGATCGCGGCCCCGCTCCTGGTCCGTTGGCGGCTGTCCGCCACCACGACCCAAGACACGGCGCGAAACTGACGTCGCACGAGCCACCGGGGGTTGGGCTCATCGCGACGACACCAGGGGGACCCATGCCGACGATTCACGACATCCGCGCGCAGCTGACAGGCCCGGGCGGACCGTTCGAGGTGGTGGAGGAGACGGTCGACGGCGAGCCGATGCTCGTCTACAAGGACCGCTTCAACGACCTCCGGGTGGTGGCGAGCTTCGCCCAGGCCCACGGCGACAAGGTGTTCATCGTCCGGGGTGATCAGCGCGTCACCTACGCCGAGTTCCTGAGGAACGCGAACTCGGTCAGCCGACGCCTGGGTCACTTCGGCGTGGGCCACGGTGACCGCGTCGCCGTCCTCAGCCAGAACAACCCGGAGTGGTGCCTGACCTTCTGGGGCACCGTCGACGTCGGCGCCGTGCTCGTCGGCCTCAACGGCTGGTGGATCGCCGACGAGATCGTCTACGGGCTCGAGGACTCCGGTGCCCGCGTCCTTGTCGCGGACCGCCGACGCTTCGAACGTGTCGTGGATCAGATCGACCGCATCGACACCCTCGAGCACGTGTTCCTGATCGACGCCGACCCGTCGGAGTACGTCCGCGACGACGCCTCGTCGAGTCCCAAGCTGCACCGCTTCGACGAGCTGCTCACCGAGCCCACCGACGAGCTGCCCGACGTGGGGATCGACGAGAGCGACCCGGCGGTCATCTTCTACACCTCGGGCACCACAGGGCGACCCAAGGGCGCCATCTCGACGCACCGGAACATGATCGCCAACCTGCAGAACACCGTCTTCCACATGACCGCCGGGTCGATGCAGCAGGCCACCACCGACAGCACTCCCACCGACAGCGCTCCCACCGACGGAACGGGCCAGCCCGTCGCCCTGCTGACCTCACCGCTGTTCCACGTGTCGGGGTGCCATTCGGTGCTGGTCGTCGGGATGATGGGCGGGATCCGCCTGGTGATGCTGCCGGGACGGTTCAGCCCCGAGGCCGCGTTCGATGCCATCCAGCGTGAGCGGATCATGATCTGGGCCACGGTCCCGACGATGATCTGGCGCTGTTGCGAGCACCCGGACCGCCACGACTGGGACCTTCGCTCGATCATCTCGGTCAGCTTCGGCGGATCGCCGTCGGCCGACGAGCTGCAGCGGCGGATCCGCGAGACGTTCCCGAGCGTGCTGGCCACGACCAACGCATACGGACTGACCGAGTCGTCCTCCGCCGCGACCGCTCTGACGGGTCCCGACGCGCTGCGCAAGCCGGACTCGGTCGGCCTTCCGATGCCGAACACGGAACTGGCGATCGCCGGGGCGGACGGCACCCACCTGCCGGTCGGCCAGACCGGCGAGGTGCTGATCCGCGGTCCGCTGATCATGGCCGGCTACTGGAACAAGCCCGAGGCCACAGCGGACACGGTGATCGACGGATGGCTGCACACCGGTGACGTCGGACATCTGGACGACGAGGGCTACCTCTACATCACCGATCGGGCGAAGGACATGCTGATCCGAGGCGGCGAGAACGTCTACTGCGTCGAGATCGAGAACCGCCTGGTCGAGCACCCGGCGATCGCGGATGCGGCCGTGGTCGGCGTGGCACACCCGGAACTCGGTGAGGAGGTCAAGGCGGTCATCGAGGTCGCTCCCGGGCGCGAGCTCTCCGACGCCGAGGTGCGCGAGTGGGTGGCCGCCACGTTGGCGGGTTTCAAGGTGCCGACCTACGTGCAGCGATGGGACGGCAAGCTCCCCCGCAACGCATCGGGGAAGCTGCTCAAGAACGTGATCCGAGGAGAGGGCGAGGTGAGCTTCGCCGAGACGATGTGACCTCGCGACCGCCGCAGCGGGATGTGCGCCCCTGCGGGATGTGGTTCGACATCACCCGTGGGATGGCACGCTCTGAGGATGGCTCCCCTGCTGAAGCGACCGAGCTCGATGCGCTCCGGCCCAGCCGCGCTTCGGTCGGGGCTCCGGACCGCTGCCGTGACGATCGGATCGACCGCCCTGATCGTCGTCATCGTGGTGGGGCTCGCGGTCCCGGACCCCGACCTGTCGCAGGCCACCAGGGCGCTGCTGCTGGTCGTACCGGTCGTGGTCGCCGCCGTGCTGGGTTCGCGTTGGGCCGCCTACGCGGTCGCGGCGATCGCCACGGTGGCGTTCACCCTGTCGGTGCCTCCGGTCGGCCGGATCGCCTTCGCCGCGCTCGACGATGCGGTCGCGCTCGCCGTCTTCCTCGCCGTCGCCGTCGTGGTGTCGACGCTGGTGGCGTCGCGGATCGATTCGCTCGCTGCGGCCGACGCCCATCGACGCCTCCTCCTGCGCTCCGTCTCACACGATCTGCGAACACCGCTCACCGCAATCAGGGGCGCGACGACCGAGCTCCTCGATGACGTTGCCCACCCGCCGGAGGTGACCGAACGCCTCCTGCGCCTCGTCGACCTGGAGACGCAGCGTCTCGACCGACTCGTGTCGAACCTGCTCGACCTCAACCGGATCGAGGCCGGAGCGATGACGCCGCGACGCGGGCCCGTCGATGTCGCCGAGATGGTCGAGCGCGCGGTTGCCCGCTTCGGCTTCATGACCACTGGTGTGACCATCTCCACCGACGTGGAGCAGCACCTGCCGAGCATCGAGGTCGACCGGACCCAGATCGAACAGGTCCTCGCGAACCTCCTGGACAACGCGGTCCGCCACAGCGGGGACGGCGACAACGTGTTCGTGACCGCCGCACGCCATGGTCCCGACGTGCGCATCTCGGTGGCCGACATGGGTCCTGGCATCCGTCCCGGGGATGCCGAGATCCTTTTCGAGCCGTTCCACACCGGAGCGATCGCCGGATCGAGCGGCATCGGCCTTGCTGTGAGCCGAGCGATCGTCGAGCTGCACGGCGGTACGATCACGGTCGATGAGCGACCAGGTGGCGGCGCGCGGTTCGTCGTCGAGCTCCCGGGCCGATGAGGTCGACCACCACCGCACCGCTGATCTCGTCACGGTCCTCGTGGTCGAAGACGACCCATCGGTGGCCGAGGTGCTCACCACGGCGCTCCGTGCGCGAGGCCACCAGGTGGTCGTGGCACGCACCGGGGAGTCCGCAATCAGAGCGATCTCCGCATCTGGCCCCGGGGCCGTGTTGTTGGACCTGGGGCTGCCCGACATGGACGGCGTCGACGTGTGTCGCCGGATCCGCGACCGCTCGTCGCTCCCCATCCTCGTGGTCACCGCCGACGGCGACAAGGACCGGATGGTCCTCACGCTCGACATGGGTGCCGACGACTACGTGACCAAGCCGTTCTCCACCCCCGAGCTGATGGCCCGACTTCGAGCAGCGCTCCGGACCCGTCTGATGGCGGGTGGAGCCGCTCCGGCGAGCGTGCGACGGCTCGGCGGGCTCGTGATCGACACCGACCTGCGGATCGTCAGCCTCGACGAGGAGGTGGTGCACCTCACCCAGAAGGAGTTCGCGCTCCTGGCGTCGATGGCCCGGCGACCGAACAGCCTGGTGACACGTGCAGCGATCATGGACGCGGTCTGGCCCGCCGGCGACGGGACCTCAGCGTCGCTCCGTGTGCACCTGGCCAACCTGCGCCGCAAGCTCGGCTCCGATGCCGGGGTGGAGATCCGGACAGAGCCCGGCATCGGCTACCGGCTGGTGACCGGCAGCTGACACGAGCGTCGATGGACGGTACGTTCGACCGATGGCATCACATCCGAGCGAGTCGAGCGGGGAGGTGTCGGCACCGCTCGACGACGGGTCCTACGACGCGTCGATCGTCGATGCGTCCGACACGGCCGACGGCGGGACCAAGCTCGAGCTCGCCATCACCGCTGGGGAGCACAAGGGTTCGGTTCTCGAGATCGCCTCCGCGAGGCGAGCCGGCGACCCGATCGACCTGTTGGGACTCCCGGCGACGATCACCGTCACCTTCGGGGTCCCTGCTGTCACCATCGATCGGTAGCCACTTCAGGTTCCCCTGGCGGCAGCGAAGCCCCGATCGAGGTCGGCGGTGATGTCCTCGACGTCCTCCAGGCCGACCGACAACCGGATCAGACCGGGGTCCACGCCCGCGGTCGACTGCTCGACCTCGGTCAGCTGGCTGTGGGTGGTCGAGGCGGGGTGGATGACCAGGCTCCGGACATCACCGATGTTGGCCAGGTGGCTGTGGAGCGACAGCGCCTCCACGAACCGCTTGCCGGCCTCGCGTCCACCCTGGATGACGAAGGCCGGGACCGACCCCGCACCCTTGGGCGAGTACTGCTGGGCCCGGGCGTGCCACGGACTGGAGGCGAGCCCGGCATACGCGACCGACTCCACCTGGTCGTGGCCGGCGAGGTACTCGGCCACCTTCTGGGCGTTGGCAACGTGGCGGTCCATCCGCAGCGAGAGCGTCTCGATGCCCTGGATGAGCAGGAACGCGTTGAACGGCGAGACGGCGGCGCCGATGTCGCGCAGCAGCTGCACCCGGGCCTTGATGATGTAGGAGCCCGGGCCGAGCGCGGGCCAGTAGGCCAGGCCGTGGTAGCTCGGGTCCGGCTCGGTGAACATCGGGAACTTGTCGTTCGAGGAGAAGTCGAACGACCCCCCGTCGACGATCGCTCCGGCGATCGCCGTGCCGTGGCCGCCGAGGAACTTGGTCGCCGAGTGCACCACGATGTCCGCACCGTGGGCGAGCGGGTTGATCAGGTACGGCGAGGCGATCGTGTTGTCCACGATCAGCGGGACGCCGTTGTCGTGCGCCAGCGCCGACACCGCTGCGATGTCGAGCACGTCGTTCTTGGGGTTGCCGATCGACTCGGCATAGAAGGCCTTGGTGTTGGGCTGCACCGCCTTCGCCCACGCGTCGAGGTCATCGGGGTCCTCGACGAAGGACACGTCGATGCCGAACTTGGGCAACGTGTAGTGGAACAGGTTGTAGGTGCCCCCGTAGAGGGCTGCCGAGCTCACGATGTGGCTGCCCGCCTCGGCCAGGTTGAGGATGGCGAGCGTCTCGGCCGACTGGCCCGACGCCACGACCAGCGCACCCGGCAGGCCGACCGCTGTGTCGGGCGCCCCTTCCAGACTGGCGATGCGGGCCTCGACCACACCCTGGGTCGGGTTCATGATCCGCGTGTAGATGTTGCCGATCTCGCTGAGGGCGAACAGGTTGGCCGCGTGGTCACTGTCACGGAACTGGTACGCCGTGGTCTGGTAGATCGGCGTGGCACGGGACCCGGTGGCGGGGTCCGGCGCGGCGCCGGCGTGGATCTGACGGGTGTTGAAGCCCCACTCGTCGCTCATGCACGTCTCCTCTGATCTGATGGCAGCGATCTGATGACTGCAGCAATATAGCGATGATTCCCGACCGCTCTGGTCAGGAATCGACGCACACCCCGTTCGGATGCACGTCGAGCACGCGCACGGTGCCGTCGCCACCGACCGAGCCGGCCACCAACGGCGCCAGGTCGGACGGCACGAGCGCCGCGATGCTCGGCCCCGAGCCCGACAGCCACGCCGCCAGCACCTCCGCACGGCCGAGGAGGTGATCCCTGACCGCCCGGGCGTCGGGCCGTGCGCCGAGCCGGACGTCCTGATGGAGCCGGTCCTCGCAGGCCTCGCGCAGCGCCTCCAGGTCACCGGTGGCCAGCGCCGCGACCCACACCGCGGCGCGAGCGACGGAGAAGGCAGCGTCCTCGAGCGGCACCCGACCCGGCAACGCACGGCGCGACGCGTCGGTGGAGGTGGCGGCTGATGGCGACCAGACGATCACCGACACGTCCGACGGCACGTCGAGGCACAGCACCCGCTCCCCCACGGCCACGGTGAAGCGACCGAACGCCGAGGCAGCCGAGTTGTCGGGATGGCCCTCCAGCACCGACGCGATCCGGTGGGCGCCGTCGCGGGCGACCCGGTCGTCCAATCCGTCGAGCAGCCCGGCCGCGAACGCTCCTGCGACGCGCGCCGCCCCCGAGAACCCGAGCCCTCGGCCCGGCGGGATGGGGCTCGCCCAGGCCAACGGCGTCGACGGGTCGCCGCCTGCGTCGACGAACGCCACCGCCGCAGGGTGGGTGGGCTCGACCGCATGGAAGCGGTCCGGGGCCTCCGAACCGACAGCCAGCCGGAACGGCAGGTCGACCGCGATCGCCAAGCAGTCGAAGCCCGGTCCGAGGTTGGCCGACGATCCCGGCGCCGAGACGATCACCGACTCACTGTATGTCCCGCGCCGCGGGGCTCAGTCGCCGCCGGAGATGTCCTCGACCTTGGCCTTGCCGGCGGAGATCCACGGCATCATCGCCCGCAGCTCGGCACCGACCTGCTCGATCTGGTGGTCCTTGCCGGCCTGGCGCAGCGCTTCGAAGTTCTTGCCCCCCGAGCGGATCTCGCCGACGAACTGCTCCGCGAAACGACCGGTCTGGATGTCCTCGAGCGCCGCCTTCATCTCCGCCTTCACCGCCGGGCTGATGATCCGCGGCCCTGTGACGAGGTCGCCGTACTCCGCGGTGGTCGAGATCGAGTAGCGCATGCCCGAGATGCCCTGCTCGTACATCAGGTCGACGATCAGCTTGAGCTCGTGCAGGCACTCGAAGTACGCGGACTCCGGCTGGTAACCGGCCTCGACCAGGGTCTCGAAACCGGCCTGGACCAGCGCCGTGAGGCCGCCGCACAACACGACCTGCTCGCCGAACAGGTCGGTCTCGGTCTCCTCCTCGAAGGTGGTCTCGAGCACTCCGGCCCGGGTTCCTCCGATGGCGTCCGCGTACGACAGGGCGAGCGCCTTGGCACCGCCCGTCGCGTCCTGGGCCACCGCGATGAGGCACGGCACGCCGCCACCCTCGGTGTAGGTGCGTCGCACCAGGTGGCCCGGACCCTTGGGGGCCACCATCGCCACGTCGACGGAGTCCGGCGCCTTCACGTAGCCGAAGCGCACGTTGAAGCCGTGGGCGAAGAACAGGGCGTCGCCCTCGTTCAGGTTGGGGGCGACCTCGGACTCGTAGATCGGGCCGATCTCCGTGTCGGGCAGGAGCATCATGATCACGTCGGCCCAGGCCGCGGCCTCGGCCACGTCCATGACCTCGAGCCCGGCCTCTTGGGCCTTGGCCCGCGACGACGAGCCGTCGCGCAGGCCGACCCGCACGTCGACACCCGAGTCCTTCAGGTTCAGGGCGTGAGCGTGACCCTGCGAGCCGTAGCCCAGGATCGCCACCTTTCGACCACCGATGATCGATGGATCGGCGTCGGACTCGTAGTAGACGTTGGCCATCCCGCCATGATCGCAGGGCATCGCATGCACCCGCCAACTGCGATCGGCCGTGCGCTCGGGCGCCGATCGAGAACGGACTCCGCCGGGCCGGTGACCTACCGCTCACCGCGGCGCTGCCGAGCTGCCCCGGTTGATCACCATCCGATCGAGGTCCCCGGAGAAGTAGTCGCAGAACACCGCGACCTGATCGCAGTGGAGCTTCCCGGCCATCACGAGCGGGTACGCGTTGGCGATCGTGCCTGTCGGTGCGGTCCGACGCGCCACCTCGACGTCGTCGACCCACAACACGAGCTCGTCGCCGCTGCGCAGGCACCGCACCTGGTGCCACCCGCCGTCCGCGACCGACGCGACCGAGCGGACGTGAGACTTCCCAGCTGCTCCCAGGAACAGGCACGCCACACGGCCCTCGTCCATGTCGATCTTGAAGTAGCCGCCGTCGGCACCGAACTGGCCCTTCTGCGCGACGTTGCCCTGCGGCGCAGTCGTCCTCAGCCGGATCGTGATCTCGTAGTCCCTGTCGCCCGGGTCGAGACGATCGTCGTCGGGCACCTCGGCGAGTCGATCGGCAGCGACGGGCGGCTGGACGGGCTCGACGAACTCCCTGCGGTGCCCCGTCGCCCCTTTCACGGTCACGCCGGTCAGGACCTGTGCACCGATCCTTCCGTCGAGTCGGTTGGGTCCGCTGTCGACGAGCGTCGTGGCCTTCGGCGGCTCATCGAGCTCCCATGCAGCCACCACCTCCCCGGGTCGGAGCATCCCCGAGCTCGTCGTCGCGGCGTCGTCGCCATCGGGGCCGCACGCCGCGACCGCCAGGAGGCATCCGACGAGCAACACCGCAGCGACACGGGCGACCGGATGTGCTGAGCCCCTCACGATGTCCACACGGTAGGCCGAAGTCGCCGGACACGAGCGGCGCCGCGACCGACGGTGCGACTACAGGGAGTGCTCCAGTCGGGCCAGCGCCACCCGCCCGGTCCGCTGCAGGTCGATGATCCCGTAGGGTCGCAGCAGCTCCTCCAGGTCGTCCAGGCGCCCCGGGTGCTCGTCCAGGCTCAACGTGATCTCGTCGTGACCCACGTCGAGGACACGACCGTCGAACAGCTCGACGAGCTCGATCACCTGGCTCCGCGCCGCTGCCGACGCCTTCACCGTGCACAGGAGCAGCTCACGCTCGACGGAGTCGCGCGGGTCCAGCTCGCTGATCTTGATCACGTTGATCAGCTTGTTGAGCTGCTTGACGATCTGCTCGAGCGGCGCGTTCTCCACGTCGACCACGACCGTGATGCGGCTGAATCGGGCGTCGTCGGTCGGCGCCACCGCCAGGGAGTAGATGTTGTAGCCGCGCCGGGCGAAGAGGTTCGAGACGCGGGCGAGCACCCCCGCCTTGTTCTCCACCAACACGGACAGGACGTGGTGGCGCAACGGCTGCGTGGTCCCCGAGCCGGTGCTCTGCGGGCTCGTCGGAGTGTTCATCGCCGGTCCTCGCTCTGCGACGGATCGACGACGATGTCGTCGTTGCTCAGCCCTGACGGCACCATGGGGAACACCTTCTCCGCGCTGTCGGTGCGGAACTCCAGCACGACCGGTCGGTCGTCGATCTCGTTCGCCTTGTCGATCGCCGGGCCGACCTCTTCGGGCGACTCGACGCGCATCGCCACGCAGCCCATGGCCTCGGACCACTTCACGTAGTCCGGCAGGTCGGGCGAGAGGTACACCTCGGAGTAGCGCTCCTCGTAGAACATCTCCTGCCACTGGCGCACCATGCCCAGGTACGCGTTGTTCAGGATCGCGACCTTGACCGGGATCCGCTCAGTGGCCGCGGTGACCAGCTCCTGCGCTGTCATCTGGAAGCAGCCGTCGCCATCGACGGCCCACACCATCCGGTCGGGGCGACCGACCTTGGCACCGATGGCCGCGGGCACGGAGAAGCCCATGGTCCCGGCGCCGCCCGAGTTGATCCACGTGTACGGGTGGTCGAAGTGCCAGTACTGGCTGGTCCACATCTGGTGCTGACCCACGCCGCTCGCCACGATGCAGTCCTCGGGCGCCCGGTCCCGCAGCTCCTCCAGCACATACTGCGGCTTGAGGAGGCCGCCGTCATCGGAGCGCTCGTAGACCAGCGGGAACCGCTCCTGCCATCCGGAGATCGCCTGCTTCCACGCTCGGCGGTCGGGCTGGTGGCCGGCGACGTCGCCAGCCGAGCCGTCGCCTCCGACGCGAGCCCGCAGCACGCGGATCAGCTCCTCGACGACCATGCGGCAGTCGCCCACGATCGGCACATCGGGACGACGGACCTTGCCGAGCTCCGCCGGGTCGATGTCGGCGTGGATCACCTTGGCATCGGGGGCGAACGCGCCCACCTTGCCGGTGACGCGATCGTCGAAGCGGCTGCCGAGCGCGATCAGCAGGTCCGAGCGCTGCAGTGCGGTGACCGCGGTGTAGTTGCCGTGCATGCCGGGCATGCCGAGGCACAACGGGTGGGTGTCGGGGAACGCGCCCCGGGCCATGAGCGTGGTGACCACCGGGATGTCGGTGAGCTCGGCCAGCTCACGAAGCGCCTCGGCCGCCCGAGCCTTGAGGATGCCCCCGCCTGCGTAGATCACCGGGCGCTCGGCGGCCAGGATCAGCTCCACGGCTTCCTTGATCTTCTTGGGGTGGCCCTTGGTGGTCGGCTTGTAGCCGGGGAGGCTCGCCGACACGTCCCCGTCGCTCGGCCAGTACCAGTCCATGGCCGACGCAGGGTTCTTGGGGTCGACGATGTCCTTGGGGATGTCGACGAGCACCGGTCCCGGACGACCGGTCGTGGCGATGTGGAACGCCTGGCGGATCGCCAGGGGGATGTCCTCGGGCCGGGTGACGAGCTCGTTGTGCTTGGTGATCGAACGGGTGATGCCGACGATGTCGCACTCCTGGAACGCGTCGGTGCCGATCGCCGGTCGGGGCACCTGCCCGGTGATGACGACCATCGGCACCGAGTCCATGAACGCGTCGCAGATCGGGGTGACGATGTTCGTCGCTCCCGGACCCGAGGTCACCATCGCCACCCCCGGACGACCAGTGGCGTGCGCGTAGCCCTCGGCCATGTGGCCGGCGCCCTGTTCGTGGCGCACCAGCACGTGGCGGATCGGGCTGTCGAGGATCGGGTCGTACACCGGCAGGATCGCTCCGCCGGGCAGACCGAAGATCACCTCGACGCCCTCGAGCTCGAGCGACTTGATCAGCGCGGATCCGCCGTTGGTGTTCGTGCTGCTGCTGGTGGTCATGGTGCTGGGTCCCTGCAACTGGATCGGAACGGTGACTGGATCGGGCCGGAAAACCGGAACGACCTCCCGAGGAGGGAGGTCGTGTGACGCACTCGCGGCTGAGCTCCCGGTGTGCGCCTAGGCGATTACCACCACGACGGCGAGGAGAGAGGTCGGCTGCTGCATCGGAGACAGTCTGCCCCGATCGACCATCGATCGCCAACCCCTTGCCCGGACCCTCAGCCGGGGCAGCTCCCGGTCATCGTGAACTCGTCGGGGCCGGGGGCCGAGTCGTCGGCGACCGAGAGGATCCCCGAGAGGTCGAACGAGCCGTCGGCTCGGATCTCGACGGAACGAGCGGTCCCCTCACGGTCCTCGCTGGCACCCCGGTAGGTGATGCTGAGGTCCGAGTCGGCGTTGCTCGCTCCAGAACCGCTCCCTCCAGAACCGTGGACCACGAGGGTGTTGCCCTGGTCGTCGGTCGCGGTGAGGTCGATCGCTGTGTCGCTGTCGCTCCTGCAGCTCTGCAACGTCAGCGACCGCTCCTGGCCGGCAACGACCAAGCTGATGGTGCTGTCGCCACCAGCAGTGGATTCGGTCGTCTCGGTCGACGAGGTGGATGAGGTCGACGAGGTCGAAGAGGTGGACGGGGTCGAAGAGGTGGACGGGGTCGACGAACCGGCGTCGTCGCCGTCATCGCCGCACGCCGTGGCACCTGCGACGACCAGCAGCGCCACGCCGAGCAGTCGTACGGTTCGTCGAGCGGCAGACACGGGAGGGACGGGCACGGGAGCGACGGGCACGGTCCGCACGGTAGCGGCGGTCACCTGCACTCGAGCGGCACCACGAGCAACGGCAGTGCCAGCGCCACCGAGTCGGGGACGAACTCGATCGCGTCGAGGAGCTCGAGCAGCTCATCGACGCTCACCCAGCGGGCCTCGACCACCTCGCCGTCGGGGAACACCACCGGTCCGTCCCACGTGACGGTCCACACACGAGCCAGCTCGGCGACGTCGTCGTCGGTGTAGACGAGGTCGCCCTCGGTCAGGGCCAGCAGCTCGGCACCCGAGACGCCGAGCTCCTCCGCGAGCTCACGAGCAGCGGCGAGCTCCCACGACTCCCCCACCTGGACCACGCCACCGGCGGCAAGGTCCCAGCGGTCCGGCCACATGTCCTTGTGGGGGCTCCGCCGGTGCACGAGCACCCGACCCTCCCCGTCGCGCACGACGACGAAGGTGCAGCGGTGTCGCAGCCGCTCCGAGCGCATCAGGGCTCGATCGACGACGTCGAGCACCCGGCCGGACTCGTCGACGACCTCGACCTGCTCGACCTGCTCGACCTGCGCGTCTGGCCCGTCCTGCGCGTGCACCCATGCGACGGTACCGTCCCGTACGTGGCGATCGGCGTGTACCCGGGAACGTTCGACCCGCTGACCGTCGCGCACCTCGCGGTCGCCGACGCAGCCGTCGCACACCTCGACCTGGTGCGCCTCGACCTGGCGATCTCGGTCGAGGCGCTCGGCAAGGAGCACCTCGACGCCACGTCGGTCGAGCGCCGGGTCGACGAGGTCCTCTCTGCCATCGGCGATCGTCCGCGGCTCGCTGTCGTCGTGGTCGAGGCGCGCCTGATCGCTGATGTGGCCGAGGGCTACGACGCAGTCGTCATGGGCGCCGACAAGTGGGCGCAGGTCGTCGACCCGTCCTGGTACCACGACGACCCGCTCGCCAGGGACCGAGCCGTCGCCCGACTCCCCAGGGTGGCCGTCGCCCCCCGAATCGGCCACGTCGTCCCGGCCGGGCTGCTGCTGCCGGTCCCAGAGCGGTTCGGACACATCTCGGCCACCGAGGTGCGCGCCGGGCGCACCGAGTGGGCCGCCGGGCGCGTCCACGAGCGGTCGCGGGACGTTTCGCCGTGAACGGCTGGTGGGCACTCGCCGGGGCCGTCGTGCTCGCCGCGGTGGCCGCAGTCCGCGAGTACCTGCGCTGGCGCGGTCGCCGGTGGCAGGGCGGCCTGCGCTCGGGCGCGCGTCCCGACGACGACTGACAGCGGGTCAGGCGGGGCGGTGCGGGGTGGTGATCTGGCTGAGGTCGCGCACCGCACCCCGCGCGGCCGAGGTGGTCATCGCCGCATACGCCTGCAACGCCACCGACACCTGCCGGTCTCTGCCGTGCGGTGTCCATGCGGCGGGTCCCCGTCCGTGCTCCTCCTCGTGACGACGGGCGAGCTCGGCGTCGTCGACGGCCAGGTGGATGGACCGCGCAGGGATGTCGATCTCGATCAGGTCACCGGTGCGGACCAGACCGATGAGGCCGCCCTCGGCCGCCTCGGGCGAGACGTGGCCGATCGACAGGCCGGAGGTGCCGCCGGAGAAGCGGCCGTCGGTGAGGAGCGCGCACGCCTTCCCCAGACCGCGGCTCTTGATGTAGGTGGTCGGATACAGCATCTCCTGCATGCCCGGACCGCCCTTGGGCCCTTCGTAGCGGATGACCACGACGTCGCCGGCAACGACCTCGCTCTCGCCGTCATCGCCGGCCAGGATCCCGTCGACCGCCGCATCCTGGCTCTCGAACACCCGGGCCGGACCGCTGAAGCGCCAGATGTCCTCGTCGACCCCGGCTGTCTTCACGATGCAGCCGTCGACCGCGACGTTGCCGTAGAGCACGGCCAGTCCGCCCTCGGTGGCGTAGGCGTGCTCCACGTCTCGGATGCAGCCGCCGGAGCGGTCCTCGTCGAGGCTGGGCCAACGGGTGGACTGGCTGAAGGCCACCTGCGTGGGGATGCCGGCGGGACCGGCCCGCCAGAACTCCTTGGCCGCTGCGGTGCAGGTGGGGCGCTTGATGTCCCACTCATCGAGCGCTGCCGCCAGCGTCTCGGAGTGGACGGTGGGTGCGGCGGTGTCGATCAGACCGGCCCGGTCGAGCTCGCCGAGGATGGCGGGGATGCCACCCGCCCGGTGCACGTCTTCGATGTGGTACTGCTCCGTCGCCGGGGCGACCTTGCAGATGTTCGGCAGCTTCCGGCTCAGCGCGTCGATGTCGGCCATCGTGAAGGGGATCTCGCCTTCCTGCGCCGCGGCGAGCAGGTGCAGCACGGTGTTGGTGCTCCCACCCATGGCGATGTCGAGCGAGATGGCGTTGGAGAACGCACGACGGTCCGCGATCGAGCGGGGAAGGACCGAGTCGTCGTCCTTCTCGTAGTGGCGACGGGCCAGGTCGACGACCACCCGACCGGCGCGCAGGAACAGCTGCTCGCGATCCGAGTGGGTGGCGACCACCGTGCCGTTGCCCGGCAGGCTCAGTCCGAGCGCTTCGGTCAGGCAGTTCATCGAGTTGGCCGTGAACATGCCCGAACACGAGCCGCAGGTCGGGCACGCGGAACGCTCGATCGTGGCGACGTCGTCGTCGCTGACGGTGGCATCACCCGCCTTCATCATGGCGGAGATCAGGTCGACCTTGACCTCCGCCCCGGCCAGGCGCGTCTTGCCGGCTTCCATGGGCCCGCCCGACACGAACACCGTCGGGATGTTCAGCCGCATGGCCGCCATCAGCATGCCGGGGGTGATCTTGTCGCAGTTGGAGATGCACACGAGCGCGTCCGCGCAGTGCGCGTTGACCATGTACTCGACGGAGTCAGCGATCAGGTCACGGCTGGGAAGGCTGTAGAGCATCCCGCCGTGGCCCATGGCGATGCCGTCGTCGACGGCGATCGTGTTGAACTCCTTGGCCACTCCTCCCGCCGCGGCGATCTCCCCGGCGACGAGCTGGCCCATGTCCTTGAGGTGCACGTGGCCGGGCACGAACTGGGTGAAGGAGTTCGCGACGGCGATGATCGGCTTGTCGAAGTCGTCGTCGGTCATCCCGGTGGCCCGCCACAGGGCGCGGGCACCGGCCATGTTGCGGCCTTTGGTCGTGGTGTGAGAGCGATACTCGGGCACGGCTCCGAGGCTACCGCCCGCCTCTCCTAGCGAGCGGGCGTGACCCGGGCGACCAGCTCGGCCTCACGGCCCTCGATCATTCCGCCGACGAGCTGCAGGCAGCCGTACAGGACCGCTGCGCCCACCGCTGGACCGGCCAGCGCCACGGCCGTGGTCATCACCGCCGACTGCGTAGATGCCCACCACACGGCGAGTGCGACCGGAGCGGACACGACGGTGAGCACCACCATGTCGGCGACGAGCATCAGGCTCGCCACGCATCCCTGGCCGGTGTCACCGGCAGCGAACGGGTTCGGGCTCTCCGGGACAGCGAAGGGGGCGAGAGTGGCCGACACCACCGATGCACCAGTGGCGAGCAGGACCGATCCCGCGGCGAGCAGCACGGCGGCCGGTGCCCACTGCCAGCCACCGTGGATCGCGGCCAGGCACACGACGAGGGCGACGGCGAACGGCGTCATCGTGGTGAGCGACGCCACCGCCTTGCCACGCGTCAGCACGCGGCCGTCGGCGCCGGCGGCCACCTCCATCCACAGGGGCGGGCCGTCGAAGCCGAACGAGTTGGACGACTCGAACAGCACCGCGAAGTGCAGCAGCCCGGCGGTCAACACGATGCGCGAGTCGGGCGAGCCGCTGATGAGCGGGCCAACGACCAGCGCGCCCATCCCGAGCAGCAGCGCCACCACCGTGTTGACCGACTCCCGGGGGGTGCGCGCCTTGGTCCGCATGGTCCGAGCGGCGACGGCAGTGGCCCGCCCTGGCGGCAGGACGCGCAGCAGCCCGGCCCGGACGCCGACCGTTCCGGTCCGAACCCGTCGTGCATCTGTGCCGGGTCGCACCGGCGCGGTGACCAACCGCCCGGTCATCGCTCCGTGCAGCCACCACAGGAGCGGGAGCCACGCCACGCCGACCAGCAGGTGCACAGCGGCGGTCCCCGGCGCCGACGACGCCGTCGCCAGCGCTCGTCCGAGCTGACCGGGCGGTGTCCAGGCGAACGCCTCGGCCAGCTGCTCCCAGCGGGTCCGGTCCCAGCTCTGGATCGCCTGCAGCCCGAGCTGCACACCGAACCACATGCCGACCGCCGCGAAGGCGGCCAGGGTCTGCGCGATGTGACGTGAGCGACCGTGGGCCAGCACGCCGAGCACCGTCGCCGCGGTCCGGCTGGCCAGGAGCAGGGTCGTCCACCACGCCAGCACCACGGCGACCACCACGACCGACGCCGCTGCACCGCCGCCGCCCGGTCCACGTCCGGCGAAGCCCAGGTAGAGGCCCACGCCCGACAACCCGGCGAGCAGCGCCGGGGGACCGACGACGGCTGCAGCGAGCGCCGCGGTGCCCAACCGCTGCGGACCGATCGGTTCGCTCGCCAGGTTGCGCAGGTCGATCGTCGTCTCGACCCCTGCTGCAGCGGAGAGCAGCGCGATGCCGCCGACGATGACGGGCAGCAGGATCACGACGACGAGGTCGCCGTTGCCGAACGACCGGCCGACCGCTGCGAAGCCGGCCAGACCGAACAACCCCAACAGCACCGAGGCGACGAGCGCCGACCACGTCTGGATGCGCAGCTGCATCCGGCCGCGCAACCCGTTGCGGAGCAGGTTCCACTTCAGCGACGCCAGCGCCCGGCATGCACGCCCGAGCGACACCTGCCCCTCGTCCACGGCTGCGGTCACACCCCTTCGCCCAACCAGCCGAGCTGGTCGGACGACGTCGATGGATCTGCGCCGACCATCTCGATGAACGCATCCTCCAGACGCCGCCCGGCGCGCACCTGCTCGATCGGCCCGGATGCCAGGAGGCGCCCGGTCGCCATCACCGCGACGTGGTCGCAGAACCGCTCCACCAGGTCCATCACGTGGCTCGAGAACACGACGGTGCCGCCCGAGCTGCGGTATCGGTCGAGCAGGGCGCGGATCGTCACCGCTGACACGGGGTCGACACCTTCGAACGGCTCGTCGAGCAGGAGCACCTCGGGCCGGTGCAGCAGCGCACAGGCGAGCGAGGTCTTCTTGCGCATGCCGTGGCTGTAGCTCCCGACGAGATCCGTCGATGCATCGGTGAGCCCCAGCACCGCCAACAGCTCGTCGCTGCGTCGACGCACCTCGGCGCGGTCCATCCCACGGAGCTCGCCCAGGTGGCCGAGGAGCTCCCTGGCGGTCAGCCGGTCGAACAGGTGCAGCGGATCGGGCACGACGCCGAGCAGGCGACGCACCACCACCGGCTCGGCCCACGTGTCATGGCCGGCGATCCACACCTGTCCTCGGTCGGGGCGCTGCAAACCCGACGCCATCCGCAGGGTGGTCGTCTTGCCCGATCCGTTCGGCCCGACCAGCCCGAAGAAGCTCCCGACCGGCACATCGAGGTCGAGCGACACGACGGCCGTGCGATCCCCGAAGTCCTTGCCCAGCCCACGCGAGATGAGCGCCGTCACGAGTGGTGTCCCGCCATCAGTTGGGCGCTTCGACGCGGACGCACGCGGACTTGGGAACGGCGACGGTCACGCCATCGGAACGGACCGTCGCCACGATGCAGCGCTCAGTGAACCCCGACCACCAGCCCTCGGGCTGGAAGCGGATGAAGCTGAGGTCAGCGGTCGCCCGCACGTTGACGAAGTCGGGCTGGTCGCGCAGCTGCTGGGCCACGCTGCCATCCCGTCGCACGCCGGCGTTGAACGCCAGGAAGTCCTCGGGCGTGGCCCCCTCGAGCAGATCCTCGATCTGCTCGGCGCGCTGCTCGGTGACCGACGCGGCGGCCCGGTCGGCCAGCAGCTTCGCCGCGACCACCCCGACCACCAGGAGGAGCACCAACGAAGCGACGATCACCACTCCGCGGTGGTCCGCCGCCCATCCGAGGAGGCCACCGCGACCCCGTCCTGAACTTCGGTTCCGCCCGGCCATCGCCGGAATGATCGCACGCCCGGGCCCGTGACCGGAGCCAGCCGCAGACGTGGATCGACTGGGTCGGCGTCATCCGCCGTACTGCTGGTCCAGCCAGGCGATCCTCGTGCGAAGCCAATCGACGATGTAAGTGGTCTGGTTGTGGGCACTCGTCGTGTAGGACCACCGCGCCGCGTCGTTGCGGACCGCCGGCTCCAGTGCGGCAGCCCGGGCGGGGATCGAGTCGACGATCGCGCTGAACGCCGGCGCCAGCTCCTGCCAACGGGCCTCGACCTGATCGACGAACGCAGGATCCTCGAACAAGCGGGGCGCCCACGGCCCGATGGTGCGAGCCCACCAGCCCTCGGCGGGGCGGGGCACCCCGCCGTCGGTGCCGATCGAGCGGTCGAAGTCCCAGATCGGGCCGAAGCGGAACAGGTCGTCGTCTCGGTCCTTGGTGAAGTAGGTGCTGGCGTGGAACACGTCCTGGTTCTGGGTGAGCTCCTGCACCAGGTAGTGGTCGATGAAGGAGTCGACGTCGAGGTACGCCCGGTAGCCGATCGTCGGGTCGGTGAAGCTCGGACCCAGCAGCGCGTCCTCGAAGGCCTGCACCCGGTCGTGGATGTAGGTCCGCTGCTCCGAGGTCATGTCCGGGTCCTTCACCACGACGGGGACACGAGCGGTTGTGCGGAAGCCCGGCTCGCCCTCCGACTCGAGCCGGAAGTCGATCTCGAGCAGATAGCCCCCGCTCAGTGCGGCACCCGCGTTGTCGGTGGCCTTCATCTTCGTGATGTCGATCCGGTCCGGCCCGACCTCGGTGTGCTGCGTGAGCAGGTACACGCCTTCGTAGCTCCCGTTGAGGTAGAGCTCGACGTGACGCAGCGTCGGGGTGTACGGGAGCTCCGTCGCCCGGCTGGCCTCGGCTGCGACGACGGTCCGGAGCTGCGAGCGGTCCAGGTGGTTGGCCAGCAGCACCCAGTCGCGCTCGGACGCCATCCCCATGATCGGGCTCGCTGCGTCGAGCTTCAGGCGGTAGGGCTTCTTGGGGTACTCCCAGGTTGAGTTCCCCCGACCGCGGATGCCGGTAGTACCGGAGTAGGCGGCAAAGGCCGAGCCGTTCGGGTCGATCTCGACCGACGCCGGGACGTAGTTCTCCTTGTCGAGGATGGGGGTCCCGCCCGTGTCGATCCGCACCACGGGGAGCACCGGCACGATCGTCGACGGATCGACGGGCGGCGCCGTGCAGGCCGCAGCCACCAGCGCGAACACCACAGCGAGCCCTCCGAGCAGCACCGTGCGCTGCCGCACGACACGTCCACAGCCGTCGACCCCGGACCTCGAGCGCATGGCGTCCCCTCCCGCTCGGAGCAGACCCCCGCTGCTCCGCCCGCGAACGACGATACCGCGGGTGCGCGACGGCGTCACCGGCGGAGCGGATGCAGCGCGACTCAGAACTTGGTGTCGGTCCAGGGCGGCGGGTCGGCGTCGAACATCGCGTCGGCTACGGCGAGGTCGTCGGACGAGCCGTGGACCCGACCCGACCGGGCCAACGCCCGGAACGATCCGCCGCCCAGGACCACCGAACCCAACTCAGCGGTGCCGAGACCGATGCCGCCGTCGGCGGCATCGTCGACTGCATCGCCCAGGCGACGGCACTCGGCCTTCCCGTCAACGGCCTCGAGCCGGAACCGACCACCCCACTCGGGCCGGAGCGGATCGTCGACCGCCAGGGTGATGATGCCGTCCGCCGAGTACGTCCGAGCGGAGAGCAGTCCGGCGATGTCGATGGGCCGACACCACAGGTGGTCGCGCAGGGCGGAGCAGCGCAGCGTACGACGGTCGACGAGCGCGTCGTCGAGCAGGTGGTGCTCGGGCAGCATCACGTGGACCGCTGTCACCAGATCGATCTCGAACAGCGCACGCCAGAGGGCCAGCTCGACCGCCGGTGACGCCCCGACCACCTCCCGCACCTCGAGCCAGCCGCCCGATCCGTGTGCTCCCCAGCGCTCCTGGGGCGTGAAGATCGCGTAGCCGTCGACCTTCCTGTCGTCGAGCGCCCTGCCGTCGAGCGCCCTGCCGTCGAGCGCCCTGTCGTCGAGCGCGCTGGCCGACCGATGCACCAGCACGCGCTGGCCCGCACCGCCACCGACGTAGGTCGCAGCGTCACCCAACACGACCGACCACCACTGCGGACTGCGCGACAACGAACCCGTGCCGGCACGCTGCGCGTGGACCCGGCCCAGCAGCGTCGACAGCTCGTCGCGGTCCTCGGCCACGAGGTGCAGTCGCAGCTCACCCTCGGCGACCGGGACCTCGGGGCGCAGCGCGGCATCCGCCACCGGGATCTCCAGCACCCGACGGCGCTCCGCCACGCCGTAGCCGAAGCGCCCGTAGATCGTCGCCTCGCTGGCGGTGAGCAACGACGCCACCTCGCCGCGGTCGGCAGACTCCTGCAGCAGCCGGTCGATCATCGAACGGAGGATGCCGCGACGGCGATGGGTGGGCACCACGCCGACGTCGCCCACCCCCGACACCGGCACGGTTGCGCCACCGGGCAGGGTGAGCTCGAAGCCGAAGTTGCCAGCGCAACCGACATCCGACGACGAGCCACCCCCGCCACGATCGTCGACCGCCAGGAAGAACCGGTCCGGATCGACGATCCGCCGCTTGGCCTCGACGTAGGCCGCGTCGTTGTGCGCGCCGAAGGCCAGCTCGTCGACACGGCAGAAGCGCGCGAGCGCGTCGGGTTCGCCCGCAGCGCCGAGCTCGGTCAGCGTGCGGATCTCCGCTCCAGCGCTCATCGCCGCGACGCTAGGTGCGGTCGGTGCGGCGCCGCCCAGCGGTTTCAGCCGTCGTCGGGCGCCACGCCGAGATCGCTTCGGCCGTGGTGCTGCGACTGCAACCTCCGGCCGGTCGGCGTGGTGATCGTGAACCGGCCGGGCCGGTCCGGATCGGCAGCGATCCACCACCCGGGCTGGTGCCACAGCCGGTGGTGCTCACCGCAGCCGGACGCACCGTTGGTCAGATCGGTCGGACCCCGGAGGTTGGCCAGGTCCCAGTGCTCGACGTGGTGGATGTGGGTCCATCGGGCCGGCGCATCGCAGCCCGGATGGACGCATCCGCCGTCGCGCACCCGGATGGCCCGCTGCTGTGCCGGCGTGAAGAAGCGCACGGCGTGGCCCATGTCGAGCGGGACGCCGAGCGAGTCGACGACCACCGGCACCACCTCCGCGTCGCAGGCCAGCACGGCGGTCGTCCCGTCGGAGAGCTGGACACCGTCGTCTGTCGTGGCCTCGTGCGGCTCGTCCGCGTGGATCACGAGCGTGACTGACGTCCGCGAACGATGCGGATCGACCGCGGCATGACCCCGGGCGACGAGCTCCGCGACGGCCTCGGCCACCAGCTCCGGCCTGGTCGGCACCTGGTGGTCGGGATCGGCCGCACGCAGCTGCCCGTGGTGGAGGCGACGACGCTCGATCTCGGCGTCCACCGCAGCACGGAACTCCGTCGCCCGCACCTCGTCGAGGTCGAGGTCCAGGTGGAGTCGACCGTGGATCGCGTCGCTCATCGAACCGCTGGACGGAACCGCACCGGGATCGACACCGTCGGGATCGGCTGCGGCCAGCAGGTTGCGCACGTCGCTCGCCCACTGCTCGAAGCGGACACCGTCGGTCAGCGCGATGAACGCCGCCTGCAGCTCGATGACCACGTGGGCGCTCCGAGGGGTGCACAGCCGGGCCAGCAGTTCGGCGTGCTCGGTCGAGATCCGACCGATGGCCAGAGCGTCGGCCACGACGGGGAGCTCCCGTCGCAGGCGCCGGGCAGTGGCGATGGACCGCGTGGCCCGGGGCGACGACCACCCGAGCCGGTGGCCGAGCCACGACCGCGTCCCCAGGCCGCAGTCGGCACGGGCCATCCCACGGCCGTCGAGCTCCGCGACCAGCGCCAGCCGGGCCGAGTCGATCGCCCGCTGCGCCGCTTCGATCACCGCGATCCCGCCGAGCACCTCGGCGTCCGCCAAGCCTGGCGTGACGGCGGTGTCCAACCAACCGGCGTCGAGCACGGCCGAGACCGCGTCGCGGCCGACCGGCATCACGACGCCATCGCCGGCACCCTCACCAGCACCGTCTCCGGCGGCCCCCTCGCTTGCACCGCCTCCGGCGGTGTCCGGCAGATCTCTCATCCCAGCACTCCCCTCACCCGGCACTCCCCCTCGCTCGTCGACCGACATCCAGGAACAACGAGAACACCAGTTCGATCCGGACGATATCGAACGGGGTAGGACAGTCCCCGCCGGGCACCGAGAGCGCACACAACCCGAAGGCTCATCTGGGCCGGCTTCTCAGGACAGGAGTGCTCCGAACAGCGACACGATGGCGGTGACCGCCAGCAGCACGAGGGCCAACGACCGGAAGCGGTCCTCGCTCACGCTGCGGTGCAGCCGGGCCCCGACCCACCACCCGACCGGCCACGCCCACACGGTCGCCGCTGCGGTGGCCAGGATCGAGCCGGTGATCTGGCCGGTCACGGCGAACAGCACGATCGCGACCACCCCGCCCAACCCGAACACCGCCGCTGCCGTCGCCCGGAACGGCGCCTTGGCCAGCCGGTGGCCGTGCATAGCCGTCACCACAGGCGGCCCGCTCACGCCGACCGACGTGTTGAGCACGCCGGTGCCCACGCCGGCGACCACGTCGGCCCACCGCGGCACCGACTCGACCTCGACGCCGCCGGCGATCAGCACGATCGCCACCAGCACGGTGACACCGATGCCGACGCCGATCCACCGCTCGGGCATCACGACGAGCAGGGCTAGGCCGAGCGGCATGCCCATGAGCGAGCCGACCATGAGCCGGCCGAGCAGCGGCCCGACGACGTCGTCGCGATGGCGGATCGCGACGCCGCTGTTGGACAGCAGTCCGAGGACCGCCGACAGGACGACCGCCTCCTTGGGACCGACCGCGAGCGCCATCAGCGGCACCGTGGTCAGAGCGAAGCCGAACCCGAGGAGCGAGTTCAGCATCGAGCCGACGAAGAGCGCACCCGCGACGACTACGAGCGCGGCGGGCGACGACACGGCGGGCGAGCCTACGGCCCACCGAACTCGGGACACTCGACGTCGCTCCACAGCGCGCGGTGTCCCGAGTACCGACGCAGCCCGAACTCGGGACACCCGATGTCGCTCAGCAGCACGCGATGTCCCAAGATTCGAGCGGGTGGATCAGGGCTTGCGGGCGTTGAGCAGCGCTGTGACGGCCTTGCCGTCGGCCTTGCCCTGGGTGGCCTTCATCACCTGCCCGACGAAGAAGCCGGTGACCTTGGCGTCGCCGTCGCAGAACCGCTGCCACTCGGCCGGGTTGGCCCCGATCAGCCCGTCGACGACGGATTCCAGCGCCGAGGTGTCCATGGCCTCGAAGCCGTTGCGGGCCGCGATGTCGGCCGGGCCGTCGCCGGAGTCGATCATCTCGGCCAGCACGGTCTTGGTCTGCGTGGCGGTCAGCTTGCCGTCGACCTCCATGGCGACGAGCTCAGCGAACGCGGCCGGGGCGACACCGAGCGACCGCTCGTCGGACATGTTGTGCTCGGCGTGGGTGAGCACCCGGGTCGGGTCCGCTCCCAACTCGATCGTGGCCAGGCACAGGTCGTCGAGGCCGCGCTCGACGATCAGCGCGGTCTGCTCCAGATCCGATCCGGTGGTGTCCGCCAGACGGTGACGGCGAGCCGAGGGCAGCATCGGCAGCGCAGCGCGCACCCGCTCGACCCACTCCTCGCCCGGGTCGAGGGCGACCAGGTCCGGCTCGGGGAAGTAGCGGTAGTCGTCCGCGTCCTCCTTGGAACGCAGCAGCGTGGTGCGCCCCTCTGCGTCGTTCCAGTGCCGGGTCTGCTGCACCACACCCTCACCGGAGGTGATGAGGTCGACCTGGCGAGCCGCCTCGTAGTCGATCGCCCGGCCCATGGCCCGCAACGAGTTGATGTTCTTGATCTCGCAGCGGGTGCCGAGCTCGTCCTCGCCCCGGCGGCGCACCGACACGTTGCAGTCGACGCGCAGCGAACCCTCCTCCATCTTGCCGTCGGACGCACCCACCGCGACCAGGATCGAGCGGAGCTCGGCGACGTAGGCCTTGGCGTCCTCGGCGGAGCGCAGGTCCGGACGGCCGACGATCTCGAGCAGCGGCACACCGGCGCGGTTGAGGTCGACGAGGGAGTACTGGGCGTCGTGGATGCGACCGCCGCCACCGATGTGGGTCGACTTGCCCGTGTCCTCCTCCAGGTGCGCCCGCTCGATGCCCACGCGCTGACCCGATGGCAGCTCCAACCAGCCATCCGCGTTGATCGGCAGGTCGAACTGGGAGATCTGGTAGTTCGTCGGCTGGTCCGGGTAGAAGTAGTTCTTACGGGCGAACGTGCAGCGTTGCACCGTGCAGTTGAGGGCGACGCCGACCCGGATGGCCAGCTCGACGGCCTGCTCGTTGAGCACCGGCAACGAGCCCGGCAACCCCAGCGTGAGCGGGTCGATGTGGGTGTTGGGCTCGCCGCCGAACTCGTTCACCGCGGAGCAGAACAGCTTGGTGCGGGTGGCGAGCTCGGTGTGGACCTCGAGCCCGATCACGATCTCCCACTCGTCCGGATCGACCGCCATCACGCGCTCCCCTCGTTCGATTCGGCCGACGACATCGCTGCTTCCAGCACCGCGGCGGCCCGGAACATGGCGACCTCGCCCAGGGCGGGGGCCAGGATCTGCACGCCGATCGGCATCCCGTCGTCACCGACACCGAACGGCACCGACATGGCGGGATGTCCTGCCAGGTTGGATGGGATGGTGCAGACGTCGTTCAGGTACATCTGCAGCGGGTCTGCGGTCTTGTCGCCGAAGGTGAACGCCGTGGTCGGCGACGTGGGCGCCAGCAGGACGTCGAAGCGCTCGTAGGCGGCGTCGAAGTCGTTGCGGATCAGCGTGCGGACCTTGAGCGCCTTTCCGTAGAAGGCGTCGTAGTAGCCGGCCGACAGGGCGTAGGTGCCCAGCATGATCCGCCGTTTCACCTCGTCGCCGAACCCGGCGGTGCGGGTGGCCTCCATCATCTCCCCCGTGGTCGGGGCATCGACCCGAAGTCCGTAGCGGACGCCGTCGAAGCGGGCCAGGTTGGAGCTCGCCTCGGCCGGCGCGACCAGGTAGTACGCCGACAGGCCGTAGGTCACCGCGGGGACCGACACCTCCTCGATCGTGGCGCCCGCTGCGGCGAGGGCGTCGGCCGCAGCGCGCACCCGGGCGGCGACGTCGCCGGCGATGCCGTCGCCCATCATCTCGGAGACGATGCCGATCCGAAGGCCGTCCACGCCGTCGTCGAGGTGCTCGCTGACCGGTGGGAACGGTTGAGGCAGCGACGTGGTGTCGCCGCCATCGTGGCCGCCGATCACCTCCAACGTGAGCGCCGAGTCGGCAACGGTGGCGGAGAACGGTCCGATCTGGTCGAGCGAGGAGCCGAACGCCACCAGGCCGAGTCGCGACACCGTGCCGTAGGTGGGCTTCACGCCGACGACGCCGCACAGCGCGGCGGGCTGGCGGATGGAGCCGCCGGTGTCCGAGCCGAGTGCGAGGGGCGCGAAGCCCGCCGCGACCGCCGCCGCCGACCCGCCGGACGAACCGCCGGGCACGCGGGTGACGTCGTGGGGGTTGCGCGTGGGACCGAACGCGGAGTTCTCGGTGGAGGAGCCCATGGCGAACTCGTCCAGGTTCGTCTTGCCGACCGACACGGCACCGGCGGCGGCCAGCCGGCTCACCACCGTCGCGGTGTAGGGCGGCAGCCAGCCCTCGAGGATCTTGGACGAGCAGGTCGTGGGGATGCCCTCGGTGCAGAGGTTGTCCTTGAGCGCGATCGGCACCCCGGCGAGGGGGCCGGGGTCCTCCCCCGCGGCGACGCGACGGTCGACGTCGGCTGCGGCGTCACGCGCCGCCTGCTCGGTCAAGTGGTTGAACGCGTGGATCTCCGACTCGCGCAGCGCGACGCGGGCCAGGTGCTCGTCGAGGACCTCGACAGCGCTGAGCTCCCCGGAGCGGACACCAGCGGCGGTGGCCGCTGCGGATCGCATCGGTGCGGATCCGGCGTTCACGGCGCCTCCCCCAGCACCGGCGGCACCCGGAACTGCCCGTCCTCGGCCGCGGGAGCCGCGGCGAGCACGACGTCGCGGTCGAGCGGGGTGCCGGGTTCGTCGGGACGCAGGACGTTCACCAGCGGAACCGGCTGGGCGAGAGGTTCGACGGCATCGAGGTCCAGCGCCTCCATGTCGGCGGCGTGGTCGAGGATGTCCGACAGCTGGTGGGTGAAGCGGTCGAGCTCGTCGTCGGTCAGTCGCAGGCGGGCCAGTCGGGCGACCTTGGCGACGTCGTCGCCGGTGATCCGCTCGTTCGGTTCTGGGATGCGAGGCTCCATCGGGCGCAGACACTACCGACCGGATCGGCCGGGTCCCGAAGTGGTTGGACCGGAGTTCGCGATCGCGCCGATAGCGTGACCGCATGGTGGGAGACGCCCCAGAACACGACCTCGACCCTGACGCGACCGAGCCGGATGCAACCGAGCCGGATGCAACCGAGCCGGACGCGACCGAGCCGGATGCAGATCTCCAGACGAGGCGCCGCCGCTGGCCGACCGTCGTCGGCGTGCTGGCCGTGCTGGTCGTGCTGTGGCTGGGCTTCGTGGGGTTCCGCCTGTTCACCGCCGCCGCCGACGCCAAGCGCGGCGTCGACGCGATCGACGACGTGCGCGAGCAGGCGACGGGCAACGTCACGGCGTTCATCGAGTCGATCGGCGGCCCCGACGACCCCGACACGCTGGCCGTGCGAGCCAAGCTCGAGACCGCCAGCGACGCCTTCGACTCCGCCAGCAGCGCGGTCGACTCGCCGATCATGGCGCCGCTCAAGGTGGTGCCCGTGGTCGGCCGCCAGATCCGCTCGGTGTCGGCGCTCAGCGGCTCCGCCTCGCAGGTGTCGCACGCCACGCTGACCGCCTTCGACCGCATGACAGAGATCGCCGAGTTCGACTCCGGCACGCCGAGCTCCCGGTTGGAGGCCGGGACCAAGACCCAGGACGTGCTCGCCGAGCTGCAGACCTCGGTGTCGGACCTGGACCTCGGCCCCAAGGAGGGCCTGGTCGGATCGCTCGCCGAGGCCCGCGACGACTTCGCCGAGGCGTCCGTCGAGCTGACCGACACCGTCGACAGGGCGCTCACGGGCGTCACCGGCGTCAACCACTTCCTCCAGGGGCCGACCAGCTACCTGGTGCTCGCGGCGAACAACGCGGAGATGCGCGCCGGTTCGGGCATGTACCTGCAAGCGGGCCAGCTCCAGGTCGACCAGGGCGTGTTCGTGATGTCGGACTTCCAGCCGACCGCGGACCTCCAGCTCCCGCAGGCCGGCAGCACCCTCGACCCCGACGTCGACGCCTTGTGGAACTGGCTCGAGCCCTCTCGCGACTGGCGCAACCTCAACGCCACGCCCCGCTTCGACGAGAGCGCGCGGATGGCCGCAGACATGTGGGCAGCGCTCGGCAACCCGCCGGTCCAGGGCGTCGTCGCACTCGACGTCGTCGGCCTGAAGCGCCTGCTCCAACTGGTCGGGCCGGTCGAGGTCCCCAACCCGGACGGGACCGTGACGACCGTCAGCGCCAAGAACGTGCTGAACGAACTGCTCCTCCAGCAGTACATCGCCGCTGCGGGCAACACCGAGCAACGCCGCGACAAGCTCGCGCAGGTGGGCCAGGCGGTGTTCGCCGCGCTCAACGAACGCGGCTACGAGCCCGGACGTCTCCTGCAGGCCATGCAGCGCTCCGGCCGCGGCCGACACCTGCTGGTCTGGTCGAGCATCCCCGTCGAGCAGGCGGGCTGGGAGGCCCTCGGCTTGAGCGGTGATCTCCCGGGCAACGGGCTGCTGCTCGGCATGTTGAACCGTGGCGGCAACAAGCTCGACCAGTTCGTGTCGGTGAGCGCCGACATGTCGTGGACGAACGAGGGCGAGGTCCGCCGGGTCTCGGTGGAGATCTCGGTCAAGAACGAGTCACCCGACGGACTGCCTCGCTACGTCCAAGGCCCCTACCCGGGAACCGACGCCCAGGCGGGCGAGTACGTGTCGGTGATCGCGCTCAGCGTCCCCAAGACGGCGTTCGATCCGTCGGTAGACGGCGGGGAGCTGTTCCTGACCGGTGAGGACGGACCGACTCGCCTGATCGCCACCAAGATGAACGTGCTGCGGGGCCAGACGGGGACGACGACGATCAGCTTCGACGTGCCGGCGTCGACCGACGAGATCGTGGTGCTCCCGTCCGCTCGCGTCCCGCAGGTCTCGTGGACCGCGGACGGCGACTCGTGGGTCGACAACGGCCGTCACACGGTCGACCTGGACGACGAGTAGCGGCCCGGCACCCGGGTAGTTCTGCCATGGTCCAAATGCGGTTCGGGTGCTGCTACGTTGTTGTCATGCGCAACAGTCTTCGTAACTTGCTGGTGGGTTTCGCAGTCGTCGCGGCATCGCTCTTCGCTCTGGCCGGTGCGGCCAGCGCGCAGGACGATGGCCCCTACGTCGGGAACGACACCCAGCCCCGTACCCAGGTCCTCTCTGAGACCGCTTCCAAGGGCGCCGCTGAGTCGGCCTCCGCTGAGTCCGCTGCGGCTGCGTCGCTCGCCTTCACCGGCAACGACGTCCTCGTCCTCTCCGCCATCGGCGGTGCTGCTGTCCTCGCTGGTGGTGCGATCCTGATCGCTCGCCGTCGGGTTGCTTCGCAGGCCTGAGGCTCGACGCCGCTGAGCGGCGCATGATCCCTATCCGAACGAGAACGGCCCGCCGGCCTGACCGGCGGGCCGTTCCGCGTCACCCGGTGAGCCTGCTCAACGGGTGATCCTGCTCACGAACTCGACGGACCGCTGGGCGATCAGGTCCTTGTCGAAGTCGATGGTCGCGACGTGGTAGCTGCGATCGCAGCTCACCCGCTCGACAGGACCCGACACCGCAGCAGCCAGCACGTCGCTGTCGGTCGGCGGCACCACGTGGTCCTGCGGGCTGGTGAACAGCAGGAGGGGGCATTCGATCTTGGCCAGATCGGCGACGATCTCCTCGGCGACCTCGAACATGGTGATCAACGGGGCGAGCGGCGTCTGCGGGTAGGCGGATTCGACGACGTCGGGGTCAGCGACGTCGGACCCGATGCCGTCCATGACGACGTCGCCGGCCTCGACCATCGCCGTGACCACGGCGAGCATCTCGGCCTGTGCGGCGACGGCCGGGTTGATGCAGATGATCCCCGACAGCTCGGGATGGCGGGTCGCGAGCCAGGCGGTGAGCGACCCGCCCATCGACAGCCCGGCGACGACGACGGACTCGGTCCGCGACTCCAGGTCGACCAGGGCGGACTCGGCCGCGGCGGACCAGTCGGCCCAGGTGGTGTCGATCATGTCCTCCACGTGGGTGCCGTGGCCCGGGAGTCGAGGCATCTCGACGGTGTGCCCGGCGGCGGCGAACGCCTCGGCGAGTCCGCGCATCGAGCTCGGGTTGCCCGTGAAGCCGTGCAGCACGAGGACCCCGACGGGCCCTCCGTTCACGCTGAGGGGTTCGGCCCCGGGGAGGATCGGGTGCTGGTCGGCCATGACGGGCTCCTGTGGTCGCGACGGAGGAGCTGCGCTCGACGGCGGACCGGTCCGGTCAGCTCAGACAGGCATCTGCTCCGTCCATGAACCCGTCACGATACGCCGCCACGCGCGCCGCGCCGCTGCCGGTGCGACTTGCGGATCCGTGATCCGCCGTGCTGAGGAGGGCAGAGACCGCCTCGTCGAGGTCGCCGGGCGACAGCCGCAGCTGCGCGTTCTCCCGGTCCTCTGCGAACACCGACGCCGACCACACGCCCGCCAGGCAGTCCGCGGTGCGAGTGGTGGCCGCCGATGCAGCGTCGAGAGTGCCGAGTTGGTGCATGGCCGCCAGCGCATAGCCCGAACCGAGCACCGCCCCGAGTGCGAAGTCGCCGATCCGGCGATGCACCTCGGCCGCCACCCCGTCCTCGGCGACGTTCAGCTCGTTGCTCGAGGGGCAGTAGGCCACTCCCTCGGTGATGCCGACCGCGTCGTCGCAGTCCCCGTCGGGCGCTCGACCCTCGGTCGATCCGTTCACGTTCACCGTCGGGGCGTCGAATCCGCCCCGGTCAGGGGCGGAGCGTCCGCTCGCGACCGATGCCCACGCCGCCGTCCAGAAGTCCTCGAGGTCGGCGATCGTGAGGTCGAACGAGTCCTGCAGCGGCAGGTTGCCGCCGGAGTCGAAGTCGGCCTGCGACGTGAACGGAAGGTCGACGAGCCGGCTCGACAGATCATCGGAGGTGTAGTCGCAGGAGTCGACGCCTCCCTCGACGCCCTCCTGGAACGCCCGGATCCTGTCGAACGCCGTGCCATGGGCGCCGGCATCGGCACGGGTCATCCCGGGCGCGTCGCGCAACTCGAGGAAGCCCGCCACGGCGAGGTCGAGCGTGCGGTCGTCGACCACGAAGTAGCGGTCTGCTCCGCCGCGGCGTACGTCTGCCACCCAGGCACCGGCGTAGCAGTCGGCCTGCTGCTCGAGGACGAGCACGGGGTTCCGGTCGGTCGCTCCGATCCGCGCCTGGACCGCGTGAGCCCACTCGTGCGCGATGACGAGGCCCAGTCCGAGCGGCCCGTAGTCGTCGACCATGTGAGGGATCAGGTTCTGCGCGTCCCACGCGACCACGTCCTCGGACGGGCAGTAGAAGGCGTTGCCGTCGACCTCCTCGGGCGACTCGGTGCACGGCACCTCGCGGTCCGCCGAGGTGACTGCGTGGAATCCGCCGGTCACCGTGCGGTAGGGGCGGTCGAAGGTGCGCTCGAACTGACGGCGCCAGAAGCCGTCCACATCCGCGATCGCGGCGCGCATCGCCAGGCCGTCGGGCCCTTCCGACGCTCCCATGACCTGGATCGTCGACGCCTCCGGCGGCAGGGACTCCGGTCGGACGATTCGACCGTCTGCCGACTCCCCTCCTGCGCCGTCGCCGGCCCCGCCGCCATCTCCGACGAAGAGGACCACGCCGACGGCCGCCGTGGCGATGATCGCCACGACGAGCAGTGCGATCACCACGCCGGCACCACGGTTCGGCTTTGGCGCCGGCGGGGACTGGCCGACCGGCGGCTGCTGGGGGCCCGGCGGGTGCTGGGGGCCCGGCGGGTACTGGTACACGGGCGGCTGGCTCACGACCCAGAACGCTACCGGCGAGCCGGTCGCCGACCGCTCGGCGACCGGCCCGGCCCTGAGGACCGTCACGGCCGATCGACGCCGCCGCTACGCTGCCCGGCGGTCGTGCTCACGACCGGGAGCCCATCGAAAAAGGGGGGGCCGCCGTGCCCAAGTACCAGTTCCTCACACCGGAGTGGATCGAGGAGGCGAAGCGAATCCGCGAGGAGCTCGACGGCAACGCGCCGCCACCGGCTCACTCGGTCCGCATGAACCAGGTGATCACCGAGGTCCCGTTCGGCGACGGGACCGTCGAGGCGCACATGGACACCTCGAACGGAGAGCTGCAGATGGGTCTGGGTCACCTGGAGGACCCCGAGCTCACCGTGACGCTCGACTACGCGACGGCCAAGGCGATCCTGGTCGACGGCAACCCGCAAGCAGGCATGCAGGCGTTCATGGCGGGCAAGGTCAAGGTGCAGGGCGACATGACCAAGCTGATGGCCATGCAGCAGCCGGGCGGGGCGCAGGACGAGACCGCTGCGCTGGTCGCCCAGCGCATCCAGGAGATCACCGAGTAGGAACCGCCAGCCACGGGACGCGCAGCGCCGGATCGGTTGGGGTGGCCGCCAAGTGCGGCGGCTGGGGAACACCACAAGCGGCTGACCACCCCAACGGATCCGGCGTGTTGGCGCTCAACGTAAACGCGCCGACGCGCCAAGTGGTGGATGTCACGCCAGGAATGTGAACATCGTGACCAGCGACCGACACGGGACCGACATCTGATCGCAGCAGCGTCAGCGTCGGGTGAAGATCCGCACCGGAGCACCCCTGCTGATCGCCTCTCCCGCGGGTGGGTCCGTCGCCAGCACGACGTTCGAGGGTGAGCCCTCGATGCCCGACACACCCAGGCCCTTGGCCTGCAGCTCGGCCGCGGCAGCGGTGCCGCTCATGCCGACCACGTTGGGCACTGGAATCGGTGCCGGACCCTTCGAGACGGTCAGCACCACTGGCGTGTCGCGCGGCACCTCGGACCCAGCAGGCGTTCCGACCGAGATCACGATGCCCGCCGGGACCGCCTCGTCATGGACCTCCTGCACGTCCGCGCCGAGCTGCACCGACGCGAGCGCGGTGCGGGCATCGGCCACGGCGACGCCGGTGAGGCCGTCGGGCACCGCACGCGGCACGGGACCGGACGACACGACGAGCGCCAGCTGCGTTCCCTTCGGCACGGTGCCGTCCGCGGCCGGCGCCTCCTGTCCGGGTGCAGGACCGGCCGAGACGACCGCGCCGGCGGGAACCGTCTCGTCGTTCGTCGTGGTCGACGCACCGACGGCGAGGCCGACGTCCTCGATCGCCGCCCGCGCCTCCGCCTCGGGCCGGCCGACCACGTCGGGGACGGCCACGAGCGACGGCCCCAACGACACGGTCACGATCAGCGTCTCGCCCTCGGCCAACGCGGTCCCGGCCGTCGGCGACTGGTCGACGACCTCCCCGGGGCGGGTGCCGTCGACACGCACGACGGTGTCGTCGTCGAGCTTCCAGCCGTTGCGCTCCGCCACCTCGGTCACCTGGGCGACGTCGCTGCCGACAAGGTCAGGGACGTCGTGGACCGGCACCCTGACGAGGAACCACCACGCGGCGGCCCCGCCCACGAGCGCGAGCACCGCGGCGGCGACGAGCAGCTTCGGGGACCACCGCCGGCGCCGGCGGGTCGACACCGACGGCGGGACGGCGATCGCACCCTCCCCGTCGCTGACCGGTCCCGGCACGAACGGCTCGACCCGGCCGAACGACGCGGGACGTGATGCGGCGAGCAGGTGGTGCTCCTCGGCGACGACGATCGAGTTGCGCTCGAGCACGATCGGCTCGTCGGGCTCGTCGGGCTCGTCGGAGGGGCCGGTGTCGACGGCGTTCTGCTCCGGCCGGTCGCTCAGCACAGCGACGGCACCGAGGCCTCCGATGCCCTCGACCAGTCGCAGCTCGGCGGTGATCTGGGTCTCGTCCAACGTGGCCACCAGCGGCAACGGCTCGGGCCGGGGCATGGTCTCGGCCGCCGCCATGAGTGAGATCTCGACCTCGTCCGCGTCGGGACGTTCGTCCGGGTCGAGTCGTCCGGCCCGTTCGAGCGTGCCACGCAGGTCACCGAGCTCGGGCGGGACCTCCAGGTCGGCGTGGGTTCGCAGCGCCAACGTGGCGGTCGTCGTGTCACCGGCGAACGGGACCTTGCCCGTGACGCACTCGACCAGCACGAGCGCCAAGCTGTACACGTCGGAGCGGCCGTCGAGGCGCCGGCCCATCGCCTGCTCCGGCGACGCGTAGCGGGCCGTGCCGAGCATGGTGCCGGTCGGTTCGGTCCAGGCCGCCTCGGCCAAGGCCCGCGCCAGGCCGAAGTCGGCGAGGCGCAGCCGGCCCTCGGTGTCGAACAGGAGGTTGCCGGGCTTCACGTCGCGGTGGATCAGCCCACGACGATGGGCGTGACCGAGGGCTCGGGCCGTGTCGAGCCCGACGATCAGCGCCTGGCCAGGACTGAGCGGTCGACCCCGGTCGAGGATGCGACGCAGGCTGCCACCACCCAGGTACTCGGTGACGAGGTAGGGCACGACGCCCTCGTCGGTGACGTCCTCTCCCCAGTCGTAGACCGCCACGATGTTCGGATGGCTCAACGCGCCTGCCGCCCGGGCCTCGGCGCGGAACCGTCGGAGGAACGTCTCGTCGGCCGCCAGCGCGGCGTGCAGCAGCTTGACCGCCACCCGCCGCCGGAGCTGGGTGTCGACGGCGAGGAAGACGCGCGACGACGTGCCGATGCCGATCGGCGCAACCAGGCGGTACCGTCCGCCCAGCTCGCGCCCGATCTCCGCCTGTGAGCTCGTGAAGTGGGTGCTGGACACGACCCGACGATCGTACCCCCGTCCACGGGACCCCCGAGGGAGCCGACCTGAGCGCCGAGCCGGTGACCGACTAGAACGGTCCCCGCCACCTGGAACGGATCCCGCCATGACCGACGAGCAGACCGCCACTCCCCCCGCACTTCCCGCCGCCGACGAGGGCCGTCCCCGCCGACCGCGCCGACGCCGGGAGCTGTCGGACCGCTGGGCCTACAGCATCATGGCACTGCTGATCATCGGTGCCCTGGCCGGCATCGTCGTCGCGACCATGGCCGCCAGCACCGGTGACGACCGGACCTCCGAGGTGCTCCCGGAGTACGTCGACCGTCTCGTGCCGACCTCCGGCAGCGACGTGCTCAGCCAGTCGACGGTCGGCGTCGACGTCGCCAGCGGCTTCGACGCCTACCTGATCGTCGACGGCAAGGAGATCAAGAGCACCGCCGACGGCCTGGTCAAGCAGCTGAGCACCGGGCTCGTGCAGTTCACGCCCGGTGAGGGACGGCCGGTCGAGTCGTTGCCGAGCGGCCGCAACTGCGTGACGGCCATGGTGTGGGAGGCCGTCGACGGCCCTGCGACCGCCAAACCCACCAACTGGTGCTTCGACGTCACCTGATGAGCGAACGCAGCTCGGCCAGCGCCGCCGGAACGTCGCTCCGCTGGTGGCCGATGTGCACCGCTGCCATCCCCACCTCGAGGGCGCCGGCCACGTTGCCCGGCGCGTCGTCGATGAACACGGCGTGCTGGGGGGCGATCCCGCCGAGGCGTTCGAGCGACAGCCGGTAGATGCGTGGGTCCGGCTTGCGCATCCCGACGGCGGAGGAGTCGACGACGTCGTCGAACAGCTCGTCGAGCGGGACGAGGTCGCGCCAGAACGTCTCGAACTCCTTGGCGTTGTTGGTGAGCAGCCCGGTGCTGATGCCCTGGCCGCGAACCTCCCGGCAGAAGTCGACCACCTCGGAGCGGATCTCACCGCCGGACAGCTCGGCGAGCACCACGAAGGGATCGATCTCGGGACCGCCGTCGACCACCGAACCGGCGACGATCTGGTCCCGGGCCTCGATCACGGTGATCTCCCCACGCTCGAGCCGGTGCCACGGGTGGTCGGTGTCCTGGTCGTACGGTCCGAACACGACGTCGCTCAACCGCTGCGGGTCCAGCCCGTGACGGGTCGCGGCGTCCGCGACCGCTGCGAACGGCGAGTCGATGAAGACGCCGCCGAAGTCGAAGACGACGGCTTGGATGCTCACGGGGGTCCTCCTCCTTCGTTGTCACCTGTCGAGGGCAGCTCACCCGACTCCAGAAGGGTTCCGAAGCGGTCGCCGGAGAGCATGGGGACGCCCAACGCCTCCGCCTTGGCGACCTTGGACGCACCAGGGTCGTCGCCCACGACCACCGCGAACGTCTTCTTGGACACCGACCCGGGCGACTTGCCGCCCCGGGCCTTGATGGCCGCCTCGGCATCCTCCCTGCTGTAGCCCTCCACCGTCCCGGTGACCACCACGCTGCGGCCTGCCAGCGTCTGGGGCAGCACGGAGCGGTCGGGCCCCGTGGTGTTGACACCGGCGTCGATGAGCCGCGCCACGAGCTCCCGGTTGTCGGGGTCAGCGAAGAAGGCGTGCACGGACGCGGCCACGATCGGACCCGCGCCGTCGACGGCGGCGATGTCGTCGATCGAAGCGTCCATGATCGCCTGCAGGCTGCCGAGCCCGCCGGCCAGCGCCTCTCCCCCGGCCTGACCAAGGTGCACGATGTTCAGGCCGAACAGCAGGTTGGCCAGCGGCCGCCGCTTCGAGGCCTCGATCGCGGCGCGGAGGTTGCGCACCGAGGTCTCGCCGTAGCGGGGCAGCTCGAGGATGCGGTCGTAGTCGAGCGCGTACACGTCAGCGACGTCGTGCAGCAGGCCGAGCTCGAGGAAGAGCTGGACCTGCTGCTCACCCAGACCTTCGATGTCCATGGCGCCGCGCGAACCGAAGTGGGTGACTCGCGCCAGCACCTTCTGCGGGCAGTCGGGGTTCACGCAGCGCGTCTGCGCCTCGCCGTCCTCACGGACGAGCGGTCCATCGCAGGAGGGACAGGTGACCGGGAACTCCCACTCGGGGAGACCGTCGGGGCGCAGCTCGAGCACCGGGCCGACCACCTCGGGGATCACGTCGCCGGCCTTGCGCACGATGACGGTGTCGCCGGGACGCACGTCTTTGACCTTGACCTGGTCCTCGTTGTGCAGGGTGGCCAGGCCGACGGTGGAGCCGCCGACGAAGACCGGCTCGAGCACTGCGAAGGGCGTGGCCTTGCCGGTACGACCGATCGAGACCTGGATGTCGAGCAGCCTGGTGGTCCGCTCCTCGGGTGGGAGCTTGTAGGCGATCGCCCAGCGGGGCGCCTTCGAGGTGGAGCCGAGCGCGGCCTGCACGGCGAGGTCGTCGACCTTGATGACGATGCCGTCGATCTCGTACGGGAGGTCGTGGCGGTGCTCTGTCCAGCGGTCGCAGAACTCATAGACCCGATCCAACGAGTCGACGACGCGGGTCTCGGGGTTGACCGGGAACCCCAGGCCGCGGAGCCACTCCAGCGTCGCCGAGTGCGTGGCCGGCACCTCCGCTCCGACCACCTCACCCAGCTGGTAGCACCAGAACGACAGGCCGCGGGATGCGGTCACCGATGCGTCCTTCTGGCGCAGCGAGCCCGCCCCCGCGTTGCGTGGGTTGACCGGCACCGGCCTCCCCTTGCGGCCGGCCGCCTCGGCCGCCTCGTTGTCCGCTACCGTCTGGGCCTGCAGCCGGCGGAACGCGTCGATCGGGAGGTACACCTCGCCGCGGACCTCCAGGACGTCGGGAGCGGCGCCGGTCAGCTGGTCGGGGATGTCGGCGATCGTGGCGACGTTGGCGGTCACGTCCTCGCCCGTGCGGCCGTCGCCACGGGTCCCAGCCCGGACGAAGCGACCGCCCTCGTAGCGCAGCGACATCGCCAACCCGTCGATCTTGAGCTCGCAGACGTAGTGCTCCGACGGGGCGCTGTCGCCGTCATCCGCCGTGAGTCCGAGCGATGTGAGCCGACGGGTCGTGCGGTTGCCCCAGCCGCGCAGCTCGTCGCGATCCATCGCGTTGTCGAGGCTCATCATCGGCACGCCATGGGACACCGGGGCGAACTGCGTCGACGTCGGACCACCGACGGTGCGCGTCGGGCTGTCGGGGGTGATCAGGTCGGGGTGCAGCGCCTCCAGCTCCTGCAGCTCACGGACGAGCGCGTCGTAGTCCGCGTCGGGGATGGTCGGGGCATCGTGCTCGTAGTACGCGCTGTTGTGCTCCAGGATCTGGCGGCGCAGGTCGTCGATGCGACCGACGGGATCGAGCTCGCCGTCGGGTTCTCCGGTCGGACCGACCATCGCTGATCAGGCGCCGATCAGGCGCCGAGCGACAGCCGGGCAGCGACGGCCTGGTGGCCCACGCGCTCGGCCACGCCGCTGGTGAGCGACATGACCAGCTCGGCCTGAGCGGGCGCGAAGTGCGCCAGCCCGTCGGCGGGCGAGAACGACGACCGGAGGCGAAGCAGCATCGGGTCGACCCCCTCGGCCACGAGCGAGGTCCACAGCTCGATCAGGCGCCGCCAGTGCGGCTCGGTCGAGGTGCCGAAGGGACGATCCACCGGAACGACGCCCCAGCAGAGGCGCCCGCCGCGCTCCAGGTAGTCGCCGAGCAGCGACGCCCAACCGACCAGCGAGCGATCGACCGGCAGCCCCAGCACCGATGCACCGCTGCCGACGACCGAGGGCAGGTCGCAGGGGCCGGGGACGTGGACTCCGATGAGGTGGGCGTCGGCCACGACTGCGGCGTCGAGCGCGTCGACGACCGGATCGAGGAGCGAGCGCACCTCGCTCGGCAGCAGCGGGAAGGTGGGGTGTGCGGATCCGACCAGTCCCGGCTCGCACAACACGACGACCACGGTCGTGGCGTCACCGATCGACCGCTGGAGGTGGCTGAGCGACGTGACCGCACGTGCCGACACCGTCGCGACGGCCACCCGATCGGCATCGGCAGCAGGATGGCCGGCTGCACGCAGCGAGCGCGACAGGGTCACGGGGCCGAGCACGGGGAGGCGCACTGCGGCCGGCTCGACCGACCTTCCAGCGGGCGACAGGGCTGCGGCAGTTGCGCGCAGCGCGTCGAACGCGGGTGCGTCCAACCGTCTCCCGGTCGCAGCCGCCTCAGCCGATGACGGCAGCGTGCCGTTGGCGACGAGCGCCTGTCCCGACAGCGCAGGTCCGTCGAGGACGACGCCGGCGAGTCCGTGCACAGCCTGGGCCAGGAGGGATGCCGACGCCTCGGTGGTGACCGGGACCGTCGGGAAGCGGGGCGCGACCGCGAACGCGAACTGCACGGCGTCGACGGTGGACCCGAAGGGGACCGGGCCGACCGACGACGCCAGCCCGAAGGCCAGATCGGTGCGTCCCGTCATGCACCGTTGCTAGCGGTGCCCCTGCGAAGCGCGCAAGTCTGTACCGCCGTGAACGCAAAGCCGCTGACCTGGACCGTGCGCGTCCTGTGGATCCTGCTCCCCCTCACCCTCGGAGGGCTCCTCGGCGACGCAGCGGCCACCGGCGACGGCGCCACCGCGCAGACCGCGGTGGCCTGGGCGGTGTGGGCGATCGGCCTGTTCGCATCGTTCGTGCAGCTGCCCGCAGCACTGGTGCTGTTGCGCGTGGTGGTGCCGCTCCCGCTCGTCGGTGGCGTCGTCGCAGCGTTCACCGAGACGCCCGAGCCCCTCGGCTGGGCCGGACTCGCCAACGCGGCAGCCGTCGCCGTCGTGGCGATGTCCGCGGTCGTCGGCGGCGACTTCATCAACGGCTCGTCCTACGGCGACGAACACCGGATGTCGCTGCGCATGCCGACCGCGCTGCTGCTCGGCCCGATCGAGGCGGTCTGGTTCTGCACGTCAGTGCCGCTCCCGTTGGCGATGTCGGTGCTCGGCCGGGGGCAGTGGGTCGGCGGCGGGGTGCTGCTCGTGGTCGGCGCCGTGCTCGCGTTCGCCGGGTTCAAGGCGCTGTCGCGACTCGCTCGACGCTGGGTCGTGCTCGTCCCAGCCGGCCTGACGATCGTCGACCCCATGGCGCTCGCCGAGCCTGTCCTCCTGAAGCGAACCGCCATCGGCCGCCTCGGCCCGGCGCCCGTCGACACCGACGCGATGGACCTGACCATCGGGGCCGGCGGCCTCATCATCCAGGCTGACCTGAACGAACCGGTCGAGCTGGTCCGGGCCGTCACCCGGCGAGCGGGAGTCGGCACCCCGGTCGAGGCGAACTCGATCCTGGTCGCGCCGACGCGGCCCGGCGAGCTGCTCGCCCTCGCCGAGGAGCGCAGGATCGCCGTCGACCGCACCTGACCTGCCGGTTCTGTTCCCGAATTCGGGCACTTTTGCGCGCTGATTCATGAACAGAACCGGCAGGTCAGGTTGCAAGGCCGCCGGCCAGCACCAGGGCACCAGGTCCATCGCTGTCGTAGAGGACCACCGACTGGCCCGGGGCGACACGCCGCTGCGGGACATGCCAGCGCAGCGTGAGCCGCTGAGCGGTGGCAGGCTCGACGATGGCAGGGTCGACGACTGCGGGACGGACCTCTCCGTGCGCCGAGCACTGCACCCACACGTCGCTGCCGGCGAGCATCGCCGCCGTGACGCCGGACGCGCGACGGACCGCGCCCACCTCCAGCTGGTCGACCTGGAGCCGCTCGGGCGGTCCGACGGTGATCGTGCGACCGGCCACGTCGACGTCGAGGACGAAGCGGCGGTCCGCTCCCCCGGCCAGGCCGAGGCCTCGACGCTGTCCGATCGTGACCAACTCCACCGCCTCGGAGCGGCCCACGATGCCACCGTCGAGGTCGACCACCTCGGAGGGGTGCAGCTCGATGCGCTCCCGCAGGAACGCCTCCCGGCCATCGGCCCGTGTGATGAAGCACACGTCCTGGCTGTCGGGCTTGGACGCGGTTCTCAGTCCGAGCGCCGTCGCTCGGTCCCGCACCTCGGCCTTGGTCAGGTGACCGATCGGGAAGAGGACCCGGTCGAGGTCCCCGTCGACGATCGGGTGCAGCACGTAGGACTGGTCCTTCGCCGGGTCGGCACCCCGGGCGATGCGTCGTGCACCGGGCGCTCCGACGAGTCGGGCGTGGTGGCCGGTGGCCACGGCGTCGAAGCCCAGGAGGTCCGCCCGCTCGACGAGGAGGTCGAACTTGAGGTGGCGGTTGCACTCGATGCACGGGTTGGGCGTGCGGCCCACGGCATGATCCGCCACGTACGGATCCACGACGAACCGTTCGAACTCCTCGGAGTAGTCGAAGACGTGGTGGTCGACGCCGAGCTGGGCAGCAGCGCGCCGGGCATCGCTCACCTCCGATGCCGAGCAGCATCCGGTGTCGGACGGCCCGCCCCACAGGCGCATGGTGACGCCGACGACGTCGTGGCCGTCGTCGGCGAGCACGGATGCGGCGACGGAGGAGTCGACGCCGCCGGACATGGCGACCAGCACCTTCACGAGGCGACCTCCACCCGGCGTCCTGCGACGCGCAGGTGCTCGACCGTCGTGATGATCGCCGACGACGCGGTGTCGATCTGGTCCTCGGTCGCGTCGTGGCCGAGCGACAGCCGCAGCGCGCCTCGATGCTCGGAACCGGACACGGCGTCGACTCCGAGCACGGCGCCGAGCACGTGCGACGGGCGGGCTGCACCCGACGCACAGGCGGAGGACGCGGAGGCAGCCACTCCGTGGCGGTCGAGGAGGAACAGCAGCGGTTCGCTGTCGACGCCGTCGATCAGCAGGTGCAGGGTGGCGGGCAGCACGTCAGGAGCGATGCCCAGCACCGTCGCATGCACACCCGGGAGCGCCGTCAGCTCGGAAGCCAGGCGATCTCGCAGCGCCGACACGCGGGCGTTGGTCGCGTCGCGCTGCGCGGCCACCTCGGCCAGCGCCGCGGCCATGCCGACGACGCCGGCCACGTTGGTGGTCCCCGACCGCCGCTCCCACTCCTGACCCCCGCCGTGGAACAGCGGCCGGAGCTCCGTTCCGTGACGGATGACGAGGGCACCGATGCCCTTCGGCCCGCCGAACTTGTGAGCCGAGATCGACACGAGCGGCGCGGCGTGGGCGACCGTCGCCAGGTCGAGCCAGCCGGCCGCCTGCACCGCGTCGGTGTGCAGCACCGCTCGCGGGGCCCGGGCCCTGACCACCTCGGCCACGGCGTCGAGGTCGTTGATCGTGCCCAGCTCGTTGTTCGCCGTCATGACCGACACGAGCTCGACCTCGTCCATCGCAGCGCCCGACCCGGCGAGTGCGGCCGAGAGGGCGTCCAACGCGATGCGCCCGTCACGACCGACCGCGACCGTGTCACCGCCGAGCGCCTGCACCGTGTGGAGCACCGCCGGGTGCTCGACCGCCGAGCACAGCACGCGACCCGTCCGAGTCGGGACGCCGCCGGTGATGGCATGGACGTCGGACTCGGTCCCGCCCGAGGTGAACACGACCTCGTCCGGTCGGCACCCGAGGAGGCCGGCCAGCTGCTCGCGAGCCTCATCGACCGCCCTGATCGCGTCGCGCCCGAGCGAGTGCGCTGCGCTCGCGTTGCCGTACCGGTCGGTCAGGAACGGCTCCATGGCCGCCCGGGCGACCGATCGCAGCGGTGCCGTGGCAGCACGGTCGAGGTCGACGATCACCCCACGAGGCTACGTGAGGGCCGACATCGCTCGACCACGACCTCGCTCGCCACGTTGGGACCGGCGCCGAACGGCAATACCGTGAGGTCGGCGTCGCCGACCTCACGGTCGGAACCCACGACGCTCTCCCATCGACCTCCACCCGAGGAGCTCCCCCACATGTCCCAGTTGCCCAACGCTCGACGCCCGCTGCTCGCCCGTCTGGCACCCCTCGTCGTCTGCACCGCGATCGCCGTCGGTGCGGCGTCCTGCTCGTCGAGCGACGACACGTCTGATGGGAGCGACAAGAAGGAGACGACCACGTCGACAGCAGCGGACTCCGGATCGACGGACCCAGGTGGCGGCGAGAGCGACGGCACCAGCGCCGAAGACCGCACCAGCGCCAACGCGGATGGCGACGCCGCCGCGGTCACGCTCACCGACGGCGAGGCCAGCCCCGAGAATACGATCACCTTCGGTGCCGACGACGCGTTCAGCCCGCCGGAGCTCACCGTCGCCGTCGGCGAGAAGATCACGTTCAAGGCCGGCCCCGATGCCGGCACCCATGCCGTGCGCTTCGGCACCTCGACCGACACCTACACGATCTCCGGCGGCCTCATCGAGACCTTCACGATCAGTGAACCCGGCAGCTACACCGTGACCGAGGATCTGACGGAGGCCACGATGACGCTGACGGTCACCTGAGCACGACGGCGGCGGCGATCACCTGGGCAGGTCGCGGAACGGGACGCCCTTGTCGGCGCGCAGGTCGCCGGGGAGGCCGAGCACCCGCTCGCCGATGATGTTGCGCTGCACCTGGTCGGTGCCGCCGCCGATCCGTGGTGCCCACTGCGCCATGAACAGGTCCTGGAATCGACCCCCGTAGGGCGCGTCGTCGTGCACGAGCATCCCGGCCGGGCCCTCCAGCTCCACGATCAGGTCGCCGCCGACCTCGTAGCGGGCCGACACGGCCAGCTTCATGACAGAGCTCTCTGGTCCGGGCACCTGACCGGCTGCGGCCGCTGTGCGCACCCGGTAGCCGAGGAACCGCAGGATCTCGTCACGCGTGTAGAGGTCGGCGAGGCGCTGGCGGACCGTCGCATCGGCGTCGCGGCCCATCTCCCGGGCCAGCTGAGCGACCTGCTCGAAGGAGTACATGCCCCCGCCGCCGATCGACGCCCGCTCGTTGGTGAGCATCGTCATGGCCACCCCCCACCCGTGGCCGACCGGGCCGATCGTGTTCGCGACCGGCACGCGCACCTCGTCGAGGAACACCTCGTTGAAGTGGATCGCTCCGTCGATCTGGCGCAGCGGACGGACCTCGACGCCGGGGGCGTCCATGGGCACGGCGATCGCGGTGATCCCACGGTGCTTCGGCACGTCGGCATCGCTGCGGGCGAGCAGCAGCCCCAGGTCCGAGTAGTGCGCGCCCGATGTCCACACCTTCTGGCCGCTGATCACCCACTCGTCGCCGTCGCGGAACGCCTTGGTCGACAACGCCGCCAGGTCCGAGCCCGCGCCAGGCTCGCTGAACAGCTGGCACCAGATGTCGTCGGCCCGGAGGATCCGGGGCAGGTACCACGCCCGCTGCTCTCCGCTCCCCCACTCGATGATCGTGGGGCCCACCATGTCGGTGCCCACGGAGAACATGCGTCCCGCGACGTCGTAGTTGGACTCCTCCGACGCGAACACGCCGGCGAGCAGCGGCGACAGGCCACGGCCACCCAGCTCCGCCGGCCAGGTGGGAGCAGCCCAGCCGGCATCGGCCTTGGTGCGCTGCCACCGCCGGGCTGCTTCGACGAGCGCCGCGTCCTCTTCCTCGGTGTGGGCGCGGTAGGTGCGCATCTCCGACAGGGACTCGCCGTCCATGCGGACGGCGTGGCCGTCGAGCCAGGCCCGGGCCTCGACCCGCATCGCCACCTCTTCCGGGCTGTCCTCGAAGTCCATCGCTGCGCAGTGTTGTCCAGAGGTGGAACCTGGTTCTAGTCCGGGGGTCCCCGGCCTGCCCGTCGGTGGATCAGCGGCGACGACGGCGGGTGCGGTCGGCCACGACCGGAGCACGCGGTTCCAGCGGTGCCAGCGGTGCCAGTCCGAGCGCGGCGTCGGCCAGCAATCCGCCCTGGCGGTACTGGAACGCCGAGGCCACGCAGACGAGGAACAGCTCCGGATCGATGCGGTCGGGCAGCGTGTGGCGCATTCGACCGCGGACCGCCTCAGCGAGCTCGAGCGCCATCGAGCGACGGGTCGACTCGTCGAGCGCCTTGACGCGCAGCAGGAACGAGCGGATGAGGGAGAAGTCCTCCTCGTCGAGCGCACCCACGTCGAGGGTGGACACGTAGTGCTCGAAGCCGGGCGGCGAGTGGAACGCGATCGGCACCTCGATCGAGCCGCCCACCCGGGAACGGATGACGACCGTGCCGGCAGCCAGGTCACCGGAGCGCTGCGACAGGTTGGAGAACATCGCCGTCACCGTGGCCAGGAAGCCGAGGCTCAGGTAGAAGTCGACGAGGCCGACCAGACCGCGGACCATGCTCTGGCGAGTGCTGACCGGCGCGCCGTCGACGCCGACCACGCGCAACCCGAACATCGACTTGCCCACGCTGCGCCCGTTGCTGAGCACCTCCATCGCGATCGGTACGACGAGCAGCACGACCACCACGAGGACCAGGCTCATCAACACCGGGCTGCCGCCGACGAAGAGCAGCACGCTCAGCACCCAACCGCCGATCATGGCGACGACGAGCTGGACGACCAGGTCGACGAGCCGGGCGAACGCCCTGGTGGCCACACCAGCGGTGGGCAGCTCCAGGACGACCGCTTCGGGAGTGACGGTGCCGGCGTGCATCGCGGTCGAGGCTAACGGGACAGCCGGTTCACCGGGCTCGGCCGCAACGGAACCTGGACGGCCTGGACGGCCTGGTCGGCCTGGTCGGTCCGCCACGCCGATAGCGTGCGACGGACCACCACCACACGAGACTCGACCGGAGGTCGAGCAACCGGATGGACATCGATCGCTACATCCAGCGCAACGATCCGATGTGGCGCCGGCTGCAGCAGCTGGCGGAGGGAGCGCGCAAGCGGCGGCGGATGCTGTCCGACGACGAGATCGCCGAGCTGGTCGCGCTGTACCAGCGCGTCTCGGCGCAGCTGAGCCATGCCCGCACCACCTATGCGGACCCCGAGCTGAACGCTCGGCTGAGCCAGGTGCTCGGCGAAGCGCGCGTCGTCATCTACCGCACGCGGTCGAACCCGGCGAAGACCGCGGCGACGTTCGTGACCCGCACGTTCCCGGCCGCGGTCTACTACAGCCGCAGGTTCATGCTGGTGGCCACGATCGCCTTCATGGTGCCGGCCGTCGCGCTCGGCGTGTGGCTGTCGAACTCACCGCAGGTGCTCGACGCCAGCGTCCCTCCTGAGCTCCAGCGGGTGATCGCCGAGCGGGAGTTCGCCGAGTACTACCGCTCCGACGCCGCGCAGAACTTCGCCGGAACGGTCACCGTCAACAACGCTCTCGTGGCGTTCCTGACGTTCGCGTTGGGCGTCATCCCGGTGCTCGGACCGGTGTCGGTGCTGCTGACCAACGGCATGAACGTGGGAGTGATGGGGGCGGTGATGCACCACGCCGGCGAGGGCCCGCAGTTCTGGGGGCTCATCCTCCCCCATGGCCTGCTGGAGATCGCCTCGATCCTGGTCGCGGGCGGCGCCGGTCTGCAGATCTCGTGGGCGATGATCGCTCCTGGTGAACGCACCCGCGCCGCTGCCCTCAAGGACGCCGGCCTGCGCTCGGTGGTGATCGTGATCGGCCTCGTCGCCTGCTTCGTGATCGCCGGCTTCATCGAGGGCTTCGTGACGCCCTCGGACCTGCCGACGGCGATGCGGGTGGCGATCGGCGTCGCCGTCCTGGTGCTGTTCGTCGCGTACGTCGTCGGCTTCGGCTCACGTGCGGTCCGCGACGGCGCCACCGGCCTGCTGGGCGAGGACCCACCGGCCAGGATCCCGCAGCGCCCCGCTCAGAGCCTTCCCGACGACTTGGCAGCCAGGTAGGCGTCGGTCACCTCCACGCCAAGCCGTCCGGGCTCGGCATCGACGACGGTGGCGCCGAGGGCTCGCAGCTTGACCGTCGTGCGCTCGCGGTCGGCCAACGCCTGCACCGCGGCGACACGGCGGTACACCTCCTCGTCGTCGTTCGGTCGGGCCTCGGCCCACGCCACCACCTGCGGATCACGTACCGCGGCGACGACCACCAGGTGGGTGCGGGTCACGAGCGGTAGCGCAGGCAGCACCGAGTCGAGCACCGCCTGCTCGTTCAGGTCGGTGAGGACCACGAGCATCGCCCGGCGACGGTAGCGGGCGACGACCTCGGCGAACGCTCCCGTGTAGTCCGATTCCGCGAGCTCGGGCTGCAGTCGGTACAACGCCTCGGCGACTCGACCGACCTGGTCGGCGTGACGGGCCGGCGGGACGACCTCCCGCACCCGGCGGTCGAACGCGACGAGCCCGCAGCGGTCCCCGAGCCGGCTCGACACGGCTGTCAGCATCATGGCCGCGTCCATCGCGTGCTCGACGCGAGGCACGCCCTCACTGCGTCCCTTGCCGGCCATCACACCCCCGGCAACCTTGCCGGCCATCACCCGGCCGTTGTCGAGCATCACCACGACGCTCTGGTTGCGCTCCGCCCGGTACGTGCGGACGATCGGCTTGCCGGTCCGGGCCGTGGCGGTCCAGTCGATGCGCCGGAACTCGTCGTCGGGCCCGTACTCGCGGAGCTGCTCGAACTCCGTGCCGCCGCCGATGCCGCGGAACGACCGCAACCCGATGTCGAGGATCCGGGCGCGGCGGATGCGGATCTCCGCCTCCTCCCGCGAAGGGAACGCCGGATGCACCCGCAGGACGGTGGCCAACGGCACCGATCGCTGCCGGGCACCGAGACCGAGCCGGCCCACGATCCGCACGGTCAGCACGTCGAGGGCGAAGCGGCCGCGCCGCGTGGGACGGAACCGGGTCGAGGTCCGAGCCGTTCCGCCCGACGGGATGAGCAGGTCGAGGCGATGCGCACCAGCGTGCAGGGAGGGGGCAAGCGAGTCCGACACCTGGACGCGGAGCGTCCGCTTCGCGTCGGAGCGGATCACCCACGTCATCGTCGCCTCCCGCCCCAGCTCGACCACCGGGGGGTGGTGTCGCTCAACGACGAGCTGACGGGGGCGGGTGCCGATCGCCCCGTCGAGCAGGCCGATCGCGACCAGCACGGCGGTCACGACCAGCACCGCCCATCCGATGGGCAGGTCGTCGGCCGCGCCGGTCAGCGGGAACGCGAGCATCGCCAGCGCCACCACGGCGGTGACCACCGCCAGCCGGCGCGTCGGCAGCAGGTTCACCGCGGCGTCGGGACGGTGGCGAGCACGCTGTCGAGCAGGCCGTCGGCGGTCACCCCGTCGAGCTCGAGCTCCGGCCGCACGATCAGCCGGTGACGCAGGGTGGGCTTGACGACGGCCTTGACCTCGTCGGGGGTCACGAACGTTCGTCCCGAGAGCCACGCCCACGCCTTGGACGCGTGCAGCAGCGCTGCCGCACCGCGGGGCGACACCCCGAGCTCCACCGACGGGGACTCCCTGGTCGCCCGACACAGCGCCACGATGTACTGCTGCACCGTCGGTTGGACGTCGACGAGGTCCACCTGCGCGCGGGCGAGGGCGAGGTCGTGAGCGTCGGCCACCGGGCGGACGCCGGCCGCATCCAGGTCGTGCGGATCCAGACCCCGGTGATGGCGGGCCAGGATCTCGGTCTCCTGCTCGAAGCTCGGATAGCCGACGAGCAGCTTGAACATGAACCGGTCGAGCTGCGCCTCCGGCAGCGGATAGGTGCCCTCGTGCTCGACCGGGTTCTCCGTGGCGATGACCACGAACGGGTCCGGCAGCGCTCGGGCGACGCCTTCGGCGGTCACCTGGCGCTCCTCCATCGCCTCCAGGAGCGCGGACTGCGTCTTCGGTGGCGTGCGGTTGATCTCGTCGGCGAGGAACAGGTTCGTGAAGATCGGGCCTTCCCGGAACCGCAGCCCCGCGGCGGAACCCGGATCGAGCACGAGTTGACCGGTCACGTCCGACGGCATGAGGTCGGGCGTGAACTGCACTCGCCCGAACTGGAGGTCCAGCGCCTGGGCGAGGGTCTTGACCAAGAGCGTCTTGGCCACGCCCGGCACTCCTTCGAGCAGCACGTGGCCGCGGACGAGGAGTGCGGCGACCAGGCCCGACAGCGTGCCCTCCTGGCCGACCACGACCTTGCCGATCTCGTCGCGGAGGGCGACGATCGAGGCTCGCGGATCTCGCCCGTCGGGCGCGGAGCCGGACGAGTACTGCGGGGGGTTCGGGACCTCAGCGGACGACATGGTTGGACAGGACCTCCTGGCGGATGTCGGACAGGGAGTCGGCCAGGCGCACGAGCGCCTCGGCCGTGGTGACGGGTGCGTCGGCGAGCGCCGCGGCGACGTGCTCGGGGTCGCGACCGCTGCGGTTGGCGACGACCGACACGAGGACCTCTGGCGGCGCGCCTGCCGGCACGCCCAGCCGGGAGGCCAACTCGCGGCGGGCATCGGCACGCAGCACGTCGGCGGCGCGCTGCGGCGTGCCCTTGCGCCGCAGGAGGTCGCCGACCGCGATGACGAGCTCTGACCCGGCGATCTCGACCGGCATCTTCTCGCTCACCACCGGACCGAGCCGCCGTGCCCGCCACCACGCGTACACGACGAAGGCGGCGACGAGCTGGAGGATCGCCAGCTTCACACCGATGGGCAGCAGTTCGACGGGGTTCCGGGAGCCGTCGGGTGCCACTCCAGCAGTCGGACGTGCGTCCACGAAGGTGACCGACGTGGCGCCCGTCGCCCCCTCGCTGCCAGGTCCGAGGAGCCGCAGCGCCGTCGCCGCGTTGTCGAGCGGCCGGCCGCCGTGCTCCTTGTCGGGCTGCAGCCGGGCGTTGACCCAGAGGTACGGCGACCCGAGCGTGACGAGCGTTCCGTCGCCGATCCGCTCCTCGGTGATGTAGGACCCGGACGGGTCGCCGTAGCAGGAGCGCACCTCGGCGACCGATGTGGTGGGGTCGATCGGGGTGGCGAAGGCCGTGTCGATCGGCCCCAACCCCTCCAGACGGTCGATGTCGCAGGCTCCCGGACGGGAGGGCTCCGCCGGCGTCTCGGCCAGCAGCCTCCCGTTGATGAACGCGGCGTCGAGCGAGCCGAACAGGCCGTCGAGGCCGTCGAGGCCGTCGGCGTCGCTGTCGTCGCCTGGGTCCTCGGGCCGTGGCGAGCCCAGCACGACGACCGCGCCGGCCCTGGCGGCGTCGTACACGGCGCGCACCTCGGGGTCGGTCAGCAGGTCGGGAGCAGGGACCACGACCACGGCGCCGGCCGTCACAGGGTCGCTGGTGACTCGGGCCGCCGTTCGGCTGCGGACGTCCGCGCCACGGTCGCGGAGCAGGATGGCGAGCGCCTCGTAGCCGTCAGGAGCCGGCGACGCGGCGTCGAACGGCGTCGTGTTGCCCTGGCGCGACGCCATGACCGCCACGGCGATCGCGGCGATCGCCAGGATCGCCCCACCGATCCACGCGCCACGTCCGCTCACCGACGGCCCTCCCCCTCGCCGGGCCCTACCGTCACGACCTCCAACGGGCCGAACGACGGGGACGGGTCGAACCGGTCGACGACGGTGGCGGCGAGCACGTCGGCGGCAGCGGCCTGAAACCGGGCGTTCTCGTCCGCACCGGTCGCAACCCCGGCGTACCACGCCAGCTCGAAGAGCTGGCTGCAGGTGTCGAAGCCGTCATGTGCCGTCGGCGTGGTCTCGTCGAGGTCCTCGCGCAGCTCACCGGTCGTGCGTCCGGCGACGTCGGGGACCTGGCGCCGGTCGACCAGGGTCCGTACGAGGTTCCGGTATCGAGCGCGCAGCGCCCCCTTCCACTCCCCCTGCGCCTCGAGCTGCTCGGCGTCGACCAGCCACTCGTGGGCACGACGTCGGTGCTCCACCTCGACGGGGCTCAGCAGGTCCTCGGCGGCCACGCGGGTGCGGCCGGTGCGGTTGGCGACGATCCACACGACCAGCGCCACGATCGCCACCACCGCGGCGACGATCAGCAGCCAGCCGATGAGCGCGCCGATGCCACCGCCGAACGATGAGCCGGCGCCCATCTCGTCACCCGGCTCGAAGATCTTCGCGAGCTGCTCACCGATCCAGTCGAGGGCCCGTTCGAACCACGACGGCGAGTAGTCGAACTCCGGCCGGGACATGACGTCGCGCACCTGGTCGCGCACCTCGGCGGGGGCGACCGGGGGCTCGGCGCCGCCGCCTTCCTGGGCTCCGACCGGTGGTGCCAGCACAACTGCGCTTGCACCGATCACCACGAACAGGACAGCGCAGCAGAGCAGTGCTGCGACCGGGTTCCGGACGGCAGCTCGCCGATGGCGGTCAGACCAACCCACGGGCCGTCATCCTCCTCGAGAGGTCGAAGCCCTCGACCCGGCAGCGGAGATCGACGTAGGCGCGGGCGGCGATGCACGCGGTCATCGGCATCGTGATGAGCATCGTCAGCGAGCCGATCTGGTCGGCCAGCACCGCGAACCACTCGGGGAGCCCGAGGAACGAGACGAGCGCGAGTGGACCCAGCGTGAGAGCGAACCGCAGGACCGACGTGATGGCGAAGCCGCCGAAGCAGATCGCAAGCGCGCTCCCGTACGCACCCTTCGCCAGCGACACGCTGCGACCGATCGTCGCCCACGGCCCGATCCGCTCCGCGCCGGCGAGCGGTCCGGCGATGAAGAGCAGCGCGTCGACGAGGAAGAACCCTGCGCCGCCGAAGCACGTCGCCGCGGCCTTCGCCGGCAGCGCCACCACCAGGACGAGCGGGGCGACCCACGCCCGCCGAGCGACGGCGGCGACCACGGTGGCGAACGGGTCATCACGACCGCCGAGCCACCCGTCGACCAGGTGGCCGGCGGCCATGCCCAGGAAGAACAGCGCCAGGGCCTGCAGCGCGACGAAGCACACCGTGAGCCAGCCCGACACCGTGCCGCCGACGTCCAGCACCTGGAGCGACGCGAACGGGTCGGCAGCATCGGTGGCCGTGGCGGTCGGGCCGGAGCGGAGGGCGACCAACAGGTCGAGCAGCTGCAACGGGAGGAACAGGACGGCGGTGAGGGCGAGCAAGCGCCGGAAGCCGAAGCGCAGCAGCTCGAACGATCCGTCGAGGACGCCGCCCGGTCCGACGACGCCGAGCGAGCGCAGGGGGTTGCCAGCGAGCGCATCCGCCGGATCTTCAGCGGTGTCGCGCGTCCGGCCGCTGCCGAATCGCGCGAGCGGAGTGCGCTGCGGCGCGGCGCCGCGATGGCGCCGCGCATCTCCACGGGCGACCGCAACACCGGCGGATCCAGGTTCGGCCACCTCCGACACCCGGCCATTCTTACCGGGGTCGCCGCCGTTCCGGCTCACCGGAACCAGCCGGCAACGGACCCGATGGCAGACTCCCGACGTGAGCGACACCTACGGGCGCAGCTTCGCCGACGTGTACGACCAGTGGTACCCCGCCGATGAGCGGACCTCGGCCGCGGTCGCCGCCGTCGTCGCGCTGAGCGGACCGGGTGCCACGGTGCTGGAGCTCGGCGTGGGAACGGGACGCCTGGCGCTGCCGCTCGCAGCCGCCGGCCTGGCGGTCACCGGCCTGGACTCGTCGAGGGAGATGCTCGACCTCCTCGCCACCAAGGACCCTCGGGGTGCGGTCGTCGGTCGCCTCGCAGACGTGGGCGCGCCCGACGACGGCTGGCCCGACGGTCCCTTCGACGTGGTGCTCGCCGCGTGCAACCTGCTGTGCAACCTCACCGACCCGGGCCGCCAGGCGGCGTGCGTCACCGGCGCGGCCGAGCGACTGCGCCCGGGCGGCCACCTGGTGGTCGAGGCGTTCGTGCCCGCGCCGCTGGTGGCCGGACCGCAGCTCAGCGCCAGCGAGGTGCGCGGGGACGCCGTCGTGCTGATCGCCACCGACGCGGATCCACTCACCGGCGTCGTCGTCGGCCAGCACATCGAGCTGCACGACGGTCGACCGGTGCGCCTTCGGCCGTGGAGCATCCGGGTGACGTCACCCGAGGAGATCGACGCGTGGGCCGACGCCGCCGGCCTCGAGCTGGTGTCGCGCTCGGAGCGGTGGGGCGACGGCGGTGGTGCCGACGAACCGACATCGGACGGGCTGGTCAGCATCTACCGTCGTTCGCCGACCGGGACGTAGCGACCGGTGTCGACCGCCGTTACGGACCCGCCAGCGCGCCGGCGACGACGACGGCGAGGAGGCCCAGGCCGATCGCAGTCAGGACCAGGAAGCCCTCCCGGATGCCGACGGTCGTCGTCGGTCGGGCCTCGGGCGTGACGAAGAGGCCGGCGAACGCTCCGGCGAGCAGTCCACCGACGTGGCCGCCGATCGAGATGCCCGGCACGGCGAACGTGATGACGAGGTTGATGATGACCAGGCCGCCCAGTCCTGTGCTCCACGGATTCTGGCGTGCCCGCAGCTGCAGCACGACGAGTGCACCCATCAACCCGAACACCGCTCCCGACGCGCCGAGCGTCGCGTCGTGGGGTGACAGCAGCATCACCCCGACCGCTCCGCCGAGCAACGAGACCGCGTACAGGAGACCGAACCGCAGGTGACCGAGCGATGGCTCCAGCTCCTTGGCGAGCAGCCAGAGCAGGAACATGTTCATCAGGAGGTGCAGCGGGCTGGCGTGCAGGAACCCGCCGGTCACGACCCGCCACCAGTCGCCCGCCGCGACCGCCGGGCCGTAGGTGACGCCGTGCACGTACAGCGGTCCGGCAGGGCTGGTGGACCCGCCGAGCACGACCATCAGTGCGTACGCGGCCACGTTGAGACCGACGATCACCTTGCCCACGATCACGTCGGAGCCGGCCCGACCGAACGCGGCGGGACCCGTGAGCACCTTCTGCGGACGGGCGTGGGTGCAGTCGGGGCACTGGTAGCCGACCGACGCCGGGACCATGCACTGCGTGCAGATCGGCCGACCGCAGCGCTGGCAGCCCACACCCCCGGGGCGATCGGGGTGCCGGTAGCAGGTGGGCAGCTGCGTGGCCTCCTGCCCGACGACGGGCGGCCCGGGTGGGTAGGTCACGTCGGCAACCTACCGGCGCCGGTCGCTGACCCGGATCTCACCCTGAGCTGTGGGTGGGGCGAGGATGACCACGGCGAGCGGGGGAAGGGTCAGGCGCAGCGAATGGGGCTGCCGCTGCCACGGCGTCGTCTCGTCGACCGCCAGGGTCTCGCCGCCGTCGGGCACCAGCTCGTGGCCGCTGCCGCCGTAGCGGCGGTTGTCGGTGTCGAGCAGCACGCGCCAGTCACCGGCCATCGGCACGCCCAGGCGATAGCCGTGGCGCGGCACCGGCGTCAGGTTGGCGACGACCGCGACCAACTCTGCCCCCGCAGCGCCCTCAGCGGCACGGACCGGGTGGTCGTCGGGGATCCGGCGGCTGAACGCGAACACCGACTGGTCGCGGTCGTCGGCCTCCATCCACCAGAAGCTGCCATCGAGCGCCTCGTCGCCGGCCCAGAGCGCGGGGTGCTCCGCCTGGATGCGGTTGAGGTCCTCGACCAGCGCCTTGACTCCCATGTGGGCCGGGTGCTGCAGCAGCCACCAGTCGAGCTCGCGATCGTGGGACCACTCGCGCTCCTGTGCGAGCTCGGCTCCCATGAACAGCAGCTGACGACCCGGATGGGCCCACTGCCAGGCCAAGAGGGCGCGCAGGTTGGCGAATCGCTGCCACTCGTCGCCGGGCATCTTGGCCAGCAGCGACCCCTTGCCGTGGACCACCTCGTCGTGGCTCAACGGGAGCAGCCAGCGCTCGTGTGTGGCGTACACCATGGGGAACGTGAGCTCGTGGTGGTGATGGGCCCGGTGCACCGGCTCGTGTTCGAAGTAGCCGAGCGTGTCGTGCATCCAGCCCAGGTTCCACTTGCGGTCGAAGCCGAGCCCCTCCCACTCCAGCGGCGCGGTGACCCCCGGCCACGACGTCGACTCCTCGGCGATCATCAGCGCGCCCGGGTGCTCGGTGTGGACCACCTCGTTCAGCTCGCGGATGAAGCCGAGCGCATCCAGGTCCTCGCGTCCACCTTGCTCGTTCGGCACCCACTCGCCCGGTCGGCGGGAGTAGTCGAGGTAGAGCATCGACGCGACGGCGTCGACTCGCAGCCCGTCGACCCGGAACTCCTCGAGCCAGTACAGGGCGTTCGCGATCAGGAAGTTCCGCACCTCCCGCCGACCGTGGTTGAAGACCAACGTCCCCCAGTCGGGGTGCCAGCCACGACGTGGGTCTGCGTGCTCGTAGAGCGCGGTGCCGTCGAAGCGTGCCAACGCGAACTCGTCGCGGGGGAAGTGCGCCGGCACCCAGTCGATCAGCACCCCCAGACCGCGGTCGTGGCACACGTCGACGAGGTGGCGCAGGTCGTCGGGCGATCCCAGCCGGGCGTCGGGGGCGAAGTAGCCGCTGACCTGATATCCCCACGACCCGCCGAAGGGGTGGGTGGCGACCGGCATCAGCTCGATGTGGGTGAAGCCCAACCCGGCCGCCCAATCGGCGAGCGGCTCGGCGAGCTGGCGGGCGCTGTGGGAGCTGCCGTCGGGGTGGCGACGCCACGAACCGAGATGGACCTCGTACACCGACAGGCGACCGGCGTTGCGCTCCGCCCGCTCACGCCGCCACGGTCCGTTCGGGTCCCGCCACGGCGACGGCTCGCCCTGGGCGACGGCGAACGCTCCCTCGGACGTCAGCACCGACGCGGTGCGCGGCGGGACCTCGGCCTGACGGGCCACCGGGTCGGCCCGCAAGGTCGTGATGCCGTCCGCGCCGGTGATCTCGAACTTGTACCCGTGGCCGACCCGGGCCCGAGGCTCGAGTCCCCACCAGATCCCGCTCGAGCGCTGCGGCTCGAGGTCCAACGCCTCGTGGTCGGTGGACCAGTGCTCCCAGTCCCCCACCACCCGCACCCGCCGCGCGTTGGGTGCCCACACCGCGAACGTGGCGCCGCCGCGAGGGAGCAGGTGACCTCCGAGGAGCTCCCACAGGCGCCGGTGACGACCCTCGTTGAACAGGTAGACGTCGACGTCGCCCGGCGGCGACGGCAGCGGAGCGGGTGGTTCCCGGGACGGGTTCACGAGAACAGGTCCTCGCCGTCGGGCGGATGCTCCGGCAGCTCGTCATCGAAGTCGAGCAAGCGCTCCACGGCACGGATCGGCAGGTCGACCAGGTCGGGACGATGCGCCAGCTCGTAGGCGACCTCGTAGACCGCCTTGTCCATCTCGAAAACGCTGAGCAGCGCGTCGCGAGACGCTCGCGCCTGCGGCAGCAGCCGGTGCACCTCGTCGATCTCCGCGTACCCCGAGAGGAACGTGTTGATCGCCCGCTCCGCCCACGCGTCGGCCAGGAGGCGCAGCTCCTTGTCCGGCGTGCCCGTCTCACGCAGCGCGATGCCGGCCGCGTAGTGGAACGACCGGGTCATGCCGGCCACGTCGCGCAGCGGCGACGAAGGGCGTCGTCGCTCGTCCATCGGCCGATCCGGCTCCCCCTCGAAGTCGAGGACCATCCACGAACGGGCGAGCCGCAGGACCTGACCCAGGTGCAGGTCCCCGTGGATCCGGATGGCGGCTCCGAGGTCGTCGGCCGAGCGCAGGCGCTGATACACCTCTTCGATCCGGTGGGTGTCGAGGTGGCCGTCAGCGATCCGATGCAGCTGCGCCGACATGTCGTCGGCCCAGCTCCCACCGTCGGCCTGCTCGGCGCCGAACGCCTCGGCCAACGCCACGTGCAGGCTCGCCACGTCACGACCGAGCTGGTGGGCCTCCTTGGCGAAGTCCAGCTTGCAGTCGCGTGGCGGACGACGACGGTTGAACATCTCGCGCAACGAGGCCGTGGCGAGCTCGACGCCGTCACCCCGGCTGCGTTCGTAGCGGCGCACGACGGCGAAGTCCGTGTTGCTGCGCCGCCACGTGGCGACAGGGACGGGGACCGCGCCGAAGCCGACCCGACCGAGCGCCTCGGTGACCTCGATGTCAGGGTTCGGGCCCGGCTGGACGCGGCGGAACACCTTCGCGATCCACCGCTCGTCGAGCACGAGCGACGTGTTCGACTGCTCGCCGGGCTGGGCCCGCACGCTGCTGAGATCCAGGTCGGGAGCGATGATCGAGCAGAACTCCAGCGCCAGCTCCTCGTCGGCCAACGCGTCGAACAGGTGGGCGTCACCCCGAGCGGTGGCCATGTGCCCCACGTGGGCGACGTCGGGGAGCTCGTCGGGCCGCTCCGACGCCGCACCCAGCGGAACCTGGTACCAGGACGGCTCACCGCGACCGCCGTCCCCACGCACCTCGACCAGCACCCACAGCAGGCTCGGCCACCCGTCGATCAGCGTGTCCACCCGCCGGATGCGGATGCTGGGCCGTTCGACCGCGACGAACCACCGCTGACCGGCCAGGAACGGGGGCAGCAGGCGGGCGAGCTCGGCGGAGAAGGAACCTGCGTCGATGCCCGAGTTTCTACCCGCTCGTGGGCGACACGCCGAAAACGCCGGCCACGGGCCGTCCATCCAGGAGCCGCGCCGGCACCTAGCCTCTCCACGTGTGCACCTGACCCGATCCGACGGCTCGACGATCCGACTTCGGTCGACGCCGGCGCCCGAACCGCTCGGTCACGTCCCCGCCCTCGACGGCATGCGAGCGGTGGCCGTCGTCGCGGTGATGGTGTTCCACGGGGGCTTCGCGGTCGCTGACGGGGGCTTCCTCGGCGTCTCGGTGTTCTTCACCCTGTCGGGGTTCCTCATCACCTCGCTCGTGCTGCGAGAGTGGTCCGCGACCGACGGCATCGACCTACGCTCCTTCTGGTCACGCCGGTTCCGACGGCTCCTCGCCGCGTCGTGGCTGACGATGGCGCTCGTCGTGGTGATGGGCGCGCTCGGGGCATGGGACGACTCCCAGATGCGCGACCTGCGCGGCGATGTCCCCTGGTCGCTCGCCGAGCTCGCCAACTGGCACTTCATCGCCAAGGGCACCAGCTATGGAGCCTCGCAGTCGCCACCGTCGCCGCTGGAGCACTTCTGGAGCCTGGCGATCGAGCAGCAGTTCTACATCCTCCTGCCGCTCCTGCTGGTCGGGCTCCTGGTCCGGGGCCGTGGCACCCCACGCCGGCGACTTCGTTCGACCCTGGGCGTGCTCGCCGCACTGGGTGTGGCGTCAGCCGTCGCCAACGGCTGGTTCGCCCGCACGTCGATCGACCGGGCGTACTTCGGCACCGACACCCGGGCCGCCGAGCTGATCGCCGGGGTGCTGCTCGCCGGCTTCCTGCTCCGGCGGCTCAGACTCCACGGGCGCATCCGACAGCTCGCCCTGGTCGCCGGCGCGGTCGGTTCGGTCGTCCTGGTCGCGCTGTTCCACCTCGCGGACCTCACGAGCCGCTGGCTCTACCCCTGGGGACTGCTGCTCACCGCAGCCTGCAGCGCTGCTGTCGTCGTCGCGTCCCTGCAGAACGGTCCGATCTCACGGGTCCTCTCGCTCGCACCGCTCGTCGCCATCGGCAGGGTCAGCTACGGCCTCTACCTCCTGCACTGGCCGGTGTTCCTGTGGCTGACACCGGCGCGGACCGGTCTCGATTCGCCCGGAGCGGAAGCCATCGCCCTGTTCGCGCTCCGGATGGCGGTCACCTCCGTCGCGGCGATCGCGATGTTCCGCTGGATCGAACAGCCGGTCCGGTCCCGTCGGATGCTCACCACCAGCCAGGCGCGCGTCGCCGTGCCGTGCGCGGCGGTCCTGTTGTTGATCAGCAACTTCGCGGTGACCAGCGGCGTGCCCGACGAACCCGACTACCTGCGCCCTCGCGAGCCCGGGGACGTCGACATCCGCGAAGCACCGGTGATCGCGGCGCCCACCACGACGACTGAGCCGCCACCCACCAGCGCGCCGCTCGACACGACGCAGCCACCGACGGCGCTCGGCGCGACGGTCCCCGCGCCGTCTCCGGCACCGTCGGTGGCACCGCCACCGCCGACGACGCCCCCATCGCGCCACCCGAGGCGCGTGCTGCTGGTCGGCGACAGCGTGGCCGCGAGCCTTCAGGACGGCCTGGGGGACGCGCTGCAAGCTCGGGGGATCACCTTCGCCACCGCAGCCGCACCTGGATGCGGCGTCGTGACCGGCGACCCGGCAGACGCTGCGGGCAACGCACTGAGCTTCACGTCCGCGTGCAACGGCGCCATCCCAGGACTGCAGACGAGCTCGGTGGCCAAGGCCCGACCGGACCTGGTCGTCGCGATGTCGTCGTGGGAGTCCTCGGACCGCATCGTCGCCGGACGGTGGTACGAGTTCGGCACCCCCGATGCCACGTCGATGCTGCACCAGCTCTACGGCGCCACCATCGGTCGACTTTCGGGCCGGGGGGCGAAGGTCCTGCTCGTCAACGTCGCCGAGTTCGTCGCCGGCGAGTCGATGCCGGTCGACCACGACGCCAACCGGCGCGGAGCGCTCCTGAACCAGATCATCGCGGACATCGGCGCGAACGCACCCGGCGTCGACTCGTTCGACCTCGACGGGCTGGTCTGCCCCACCTCGCCGTGCCCCACGACGGTGGACGGCATCGTGTTGAGGCCCCGTGACGGTCGGCACTTCGCCGGCGCCGCCGCCCAGCGATGGGTCGGCGAACGGATGGCCGATCAGATCGCAGCGCTCGACCTCGACCGCATGTGACACAGACCGTCAGATGGGGTCGGTGAGCTCGAACCACAGGAACTCGTACGGCGGAAGGGTGACGAAGTACGGCAGCTCGCCGATCGCCGGGAACTGCACGCCACCGAGCAGCTCGACCGGCACGCTGCCCGCCAGTCGGCTCAGGATCAGCTCGGCCGGCTGGGCCTTGCCCGAGAAGTTGTTGACGCACAGCACGGGTCGAACCGAGGCATCGGCGCCGTCCTGCGGGGTGCGCAGGTAGGCGAACACCGACGGAGTCGAGACCTCCAGGATCTCGAACCCCCCCAGTCCGAAGATCGAGTGCTGCTGGCGCACGTGGATGATGTGGCGCAGCCAGTTGAGGAACGACGCCGAGTCCCGGCGCTCTGCCTCGATGTTCACCGCCTGGAAGCCGTAGACGGGATCCATCAACGGCGGGAGGTACAGCTGGGCGAAGTCCGCCGTGGAGAACCCTCCGTTGCGGTCGGGGTTCCACTGCATCGGTGTGCGAACGCCGTCCCGGTCACCCAGGTAGATGTTGTCGCCCATGCCGATCTCGTCGCCGTAGTACAGGATCGGCGTGCCCGGCATGGAGAACAGCAGCGCGTGCAGAAGCTCGGCCTGGCGACGATCGTTCTCGAGCAGGGGGAACAGCCTCCGGGCGATCCCCACGTTCCGACGCATGCGCGGGTCCCTCGCGTACTCCGCGTACATGTAGTCGCGGTCCTCGTCGGACACCATCTCGAGGGTCAGCTCGTCGTGGTTGCGAAGGAAGATGCCCCACTGGCACCCGTCGGGGATGTGGGGCATGCGCGCCAGGATCTCCGCGATCGGCGTGGACTCCTCGCGGCGGAGGCTCATGAACATGCGCGGCATCAGCGGGAAGTGGAAGCACATGTGGCACTCGTCGCCGGCACCGAAGTACTCGACGACGTCCTCGGGCCACTGGTTGGCCTCGGCGAGCAGGACCTTGCCGGGGAACTGGTCGTCGACCTCCTTGCGCAGGCGGCGCAGGTAGTCGTGGGTCTCCGGCAGGTTCTCCCCGTTGGTCCCGTCGCGCTCGAACAGGTACGGCACCGCGTCGAGGCGGAACCCGTCGAGCCCGAGCCCGAGCCAGTGGGTCACGACGTCAAACATGGCCTGCTGCACGTCGGGGTTGTCGTAGTTGAGGTCGGGCTGGTGGTGGAAGAACCGATGCCAGTAGTACTGGCCGCGCGCCGGGTCCCAGCTCCAGTTGGACGCCTCGGTGTCGGTGAAGATGATGCGGGCCTCGGACCAGCGCTGGTCGTCGTCCCCCCACACGTACCAGTCGGCCTTGGGGTTGGTCCTGTCCTGGCGGCTCTCCTGGAACCAGGGGTGCTGGTCGGAGGTGTGGTTCACCACCATGTCGGCCACGACGCGGATGCCGCGCCGGTGCGCCTCGTCGATCAGACGGGCGGCGTCCTCGGTCGTGCCGAAGTCGGGATGCACCTCGTAGAAGTCCGCGATGTCGTAGCCCCCGTCCTTCAGCGGCGAGGAGTAGAAGGGCAGGAGCCAGAGGCAGTCGATGCCCAGCCACTCCAGGTAGTCGAGCTTCTCGGTCAGGCCGCGGAGGTCACCGTTGCCGTCGCCGGTGGCGTCGTAGAAGCCGCGTACGAGCACCTCGTAGAAGACGGAGCGGCGGAACCAGTAGGGGTCCGCGACGGGCAGGGAACCGGTGGAGGGGGGCTGCATCATCTGGCGCCCAATGTATCGGCGCACCCCGCGCACCCTGGTGTGCTGGCACCCCCTTGGGGCCACCTGAACGCACCCTTCCCCTGAGCGGCCCACGGGCGCAGAGTGGAGGAAGGGAACGCGGGCGACGATCACCCGCAGGACAGGAGGAGCACCGCGCATGAGCACTTCAGCAGAACGACGCGCCCGGAGACGGACGCGACGCGGCGGATCGGGACCGGCACGACGACTCGTCGCCGCGTTCGCCGCCATCGCCATCGCCGTCGCCACGACCGCCGTTGCGGGCACGGGCGTGGCCGGCGCCGGGGGCTACGGCAGTGGACAAGGCGGGAGCGGGGGCGGGAGCCGTGTGACCACGCTGGCCGACGGTCTGGTCGGGCCGCTGCACCTCGACGTGTCGCACGGTCGCAAGGGACCGAACGTGCTGGTCAGCCAGTCGTTCGCCGGCGCGGTGTCGCGGGTCGGCAAGGGCGGCGTGTCCGACGTCGTCAGCAGCCCGGGCAGCTTCACCGGAGGCGCCGTGGCCGGACCGTTCGGCACCGTCGCCTACCTCGTCAGCGGCGAGGCCGGGACGTTCCTCAAGGTCCGGATGCCGAACGGCGCTGACCGCACGATCGCGGATCTGGGCAAGTACGAGGAGACCCGCAACCCGGACCAGGTCAACCACTACGGGATCCAGGGTGCGTCGGACGAGTGCCTCGAAGAGCTCGCGGAGCGCTTCACACCAGAGGATGAGATCCTCCCCTACACCGGGGGCATCAACGCGAACCCATACGAGTTGGTGGTGACGCCGTTCGGAACCTATGTGGCCGATGCCGGAGCGAACGCCATCCTGTTCGTCGAATGGAGCGGCAGGATCCGGACGTTGTCGGTGCTGCCGCCCCGACCCGAGGTCATCCCCGCCGAAGCGGCCGAGGCCTTCGGGCTGCCGACGTGCACGATCGGGCTCACGCTCAACTTCGAGCCCGTGCCGACCGACGTGGAGTTCGGTCCGGATCTGCATCTGTACGTGTCCTCGCTGCCCGGCGGTCCCGAGGACGCCAGCGCCGGGGCGAGAGGTGGCGTCTTCCGGGTGCATCCGATCAACGGTCGGGCCAAGCTGATCGGCACCGGCTTCCTCGGAGCGAGCAACCTCGCGGTGGCTCCCGACGGCACCGTGTACGTGGCCGAGCTGTTCGGCAACAGGGTGTCGAAGCTCCGCAAGGGTGGCCCGGTGACGGTCGAGGAGCTGTCCCAGCCGGCCGCGCTCGAGTGGTCGGGCGGGCGGCTCTACGCGACCGTCGACGCGCTCGGACCGGAGGTTCCCGAGGGAGAGGAGCCACCACCGCCGAACGGCAAGGTCGTCACCTTCCGGCCGTGACGCCGTCGGGCACCGACCGCCAGCGGTGCGATACGTCCCGTCGACGGTTCGCACCCCTGGGTCGCGGCAGGAGCACCGGACGGAGAACACGTGCG